>Ga0307374_10013280_pt1 | contig 11412 bp, 9 predicted proteins | sample OX3MG_FD_202532 | JGI IMG/M metagenome (GOLD analysis project Ga0307374, IMG submission 202532) | Soil microbial communities from Risofladan, Vaasa, Finland - OX-3 | ecosystem: Environmental > Terrestrial > Soil > Coastal area > Acid sulfate soil | place: Finland: Risofladan, Vaasa | collected... | reverse complement strand
CTGAATCTCGGCATCATCGGTCACGACCAGGCTGATCTCCACTGGTCCGGCGATTCCCTGGCTCTCCAGCGCGCCGCAGAGGACCCGCCCCAGGAGGGCCTGGTCGACGTCGCCCTCGAACGCTGGTGGCACGTCAACCTCCAGCCGGAGTGACGGGCACGGGCTTGCCGTATTCTCAGACAGTATCATCGGTCGCCTCCGATCAACGCTATCGGGGCGGACGCCTCGGTCGGGTACTCGATCCGCGGATGATAGATGCCCTGCAGCACGGAGAGAAACGCCCCGCGGATCTTGTGCAGGTCGCTCATGGTGAGATCGCACTCGTCAAGCTGCTCACCCGTCACCCGGTCCTGGATGATCTTCTCGATCACCGCCTCGATCTTCTCGGATGACCGGTCCTGGCTCGCTCGCATTGTCGCTTCGACGCCGTCGGCGAGCATCATGATCGCCGCTTCGCGACTCTGTGGCCGCGGCCCAGCGTAACGGAATGCCGCCGTGTCTACCGGCTGCTCGGCCCCATGGCTAGCCTGCCGGTAGAAATACTGGACCAGTGTCGTCCCGTGGTGCTGCGCGATCATGTCCTGGACGCGCACCGGAATACGGTACTTCGCGGCAAGTGCGAGGCCATCGGTCACGTGCGCCAGGATCACTCGGGCGCTGGTGTAGGCGTCGAGCTGATCGTGGATGTTCTGGCCATCCACCTGGTTTTCGACGAACGCGTACGGGCGTGACAGCTTTCCGATGTCGTGATAATAGCCGCCGATACGGCAGAGCAACGTGTCTGCTCCGATCATCGCGGCCGCCCGCTCGGCCAGGTTCGCCACCACCACGCTGTGATGGTAGGTCCCGGGCGCTTCAGTCAACAAGCGACGGAACAATGGCTGGCTCGGATGGGCGAGCTCGAGCAGGTTCATGGTCGTAGCGATGCCGAAGATGTGTCCCAGGAACGAGACCGTCCCCAGCGTGAGGGCCGCGGCGAGCCCGCCGCTGATCAGCGCGAGGACCCCGTCCAGCGCGAACAACTGCGCGTTGCTCTCTCCGTTGATGAGCTGAAACGCCACGATCACGACGAAGTTTCCGACGGCAACCACGAGCGCCGCGATACTCAGCGCGTTGAGCCGCTCCATGCGGTGGACGATCAGGGCACCCAGTCCGCCGGCGACCAGCGCCGACACGACCAGCTCCATCCCCGCGTAGGTCGAGAGCCCCAGCGTCACCGCGAGGATCGCCGTGGTCAGCAGACCAAGCTCGGTGTCCAGCAGCATCGCCAGCAACATCGGGACCGCCGCGCTCGGAAACAGGTAACCGTAGTACTCGCGTCCAGGAACGGTCAGCTTCGCCGCGACGATTTCCGCGAGCAGCAGGACGCCGAGGAGGACCAGCCGTCGCGGACTCCGCGACACCGCTGGCTGGAAGTGATACAAATAGAAACAGAGCAGCGCGGCGAGCGCCAGCGAGATCAGGGCCATCGCCGCCACGTCGCGCCAGCGAATCAGCGAGTTGCGCAGGCCCGCGGCCTCGAGCTTCTCGATGTCGGTCGCCGTGACGACGTCGCCGTTGCGCAGAATCGTCTCGCCCTGTTCGACGGTGACCTGCACCGGCTGCACTGCGTCGGTCGCCTGCTTTCGTGCCGCCTGGGTCGCCGTCAGGTCGATCTCCTCGGTCGGCACGATGAAACTGCTGACCAGGGCGGCAACCACCTGAGCCTGCCGGCCGTCCATGCTCGGATCGACCTGAGTCGGCACGTTCGCCTTCACGTCGTCGACCTGCGGCGCGGTAATCGACTGGTGCATCGTCCGATCGAGCACCCGCGACGCCTCGGTCTCGACCCGTTGCCACTGCACGTCGTCGAGACCAAGCAGACTGCTAGCGACGGTCGGAGACAGGTTCAGATCCGGCACGCGGCCAATCTCGGCCAGCTTGTCCGCATCTGGTGCCACGGACTGCCGTACGTGCGTGAGCTGGGTCAACGCCTCGCTCGCCCGCGTATGCGCCAGCGTCGCCGCGTCGGGCACCGAACGGTAGACGTCGGGGAGCGCGGCAGAGGCGCGCTGACGCTCCTGATTCGTGCGGATCTGGCTGATGTAGGTGACTTTCGACGGCGACTTGATGTCGTACGAGCTGACGTCACCCGCGCTCAGTGCGTAGCGGCTGGGGAGAAACTGGAAGGTGAGGGTCGTGAAGAGACCAAGCGCCAGTAGGAGGCCGAACACGACCAATTGCCAGGGTCCAGCCAGGCGTCGCACCGTCTTGCGCCGCCTCCGTGCTCGCTGCGCAACCTCATCCACTTGGTGCACCACGGCCGGATTATAGAAGTGTATCCACGTCCTGTCAATGAGCTACGGGCCGCCAGGCGTCCTCACGATGGGCTGCCCGCGGTCTGCCGTAGCGCCTGATCGAGGTCTGCTGGCGATCGGACCTGCGAGACGGTCTGGAGAAACGCTGCCAGCGACCCGCTGCGCGCGCGGAGCCGGCGGAGCTTCGCTTCGTACGGATTGGCGGAGTTCGCATAGCTCCCAAAGAACGCGAGGTAGGCCGTGTTGAGCCGACGAACGTAGTACCCCTGCTGGGCAAGGTCCAACCGCGCACTGGCCATGTAGGCGTCGGCGCCGATCACGTCGCGCCGCGCCAAATATCCCTCGACGGTCACCCGGATGCCGCGCATCAGCGTCCAGAAGTCGGGCTTTGGTGGCTGACGGGACGTCGGGGCCGCCGTCGACCGCGACGGTGCTGGCTCCGTCGCCGCGTAATAGCGTTCGAAGACGGCGGCACCCACTTCGTGGCCGACCATGTCGGCCACCGTTTCGTTGATCTCGCGCATCTGGTAGCTGCTGAAGTAGGCCATGCCAAGCGGCCGAAGCGCTAGATAATGATGAGTCCACTCGTGTGAAACGGTAATGACCAGGTCTTGAATCGAGCTATCGTCCGGCACCATGCTCGGATAGGCCGCCAGCCCACCAATGTCGGTCACGACGGACGAGAGATCGCGGCCATCTGCCTGATCTTCCAGGTCGTCGAGCTGTTGCGGCGGCAGGCCCGGCTGCACCAGAACGCTCCCGATCAGCTCGATCCGATCGCGCGGTGCGACGACCAGCAGGTCCGGCAACGGTCCCAATTGAAAGAAGACACCCGGGACCAGCGCCGGGCGGACGAAGGGGAAGGACGTCAGCGGATCCCCGGTCCAGAGCCCCGCCTGAAGCTGCTGGCGACGGAGCTCCGACTCGATCTCATCGCTCAAGGTCTGCTCGACCAGCGGCCGGAGCGCGGCGACCTGACCATTCAATGAATCCAGTGACTGCTGCGCCTCGCTCAGCCCAGCGACGGAGCGGTCGATCTCTCGACGCGCATAGAGGTTATCCCGCGCCCCGCGCGCCCGGGCCGCTTCGCCGCTCAGGCGTGCGTAAGCGCGGACGACGTCCGGCCCGTCGCGGGTCGAGGGAACAATGGAGAAGGCCCGTATGCCACGGTCGACCAACGTGCCGATTTCCCAGGACCACAGGTCGAAGCCGTTGTAGCGGGTGACCGCGGCCAGGTGCCAATCGAGGGTGGCCGGAGCCTGGCCGGAGGGAACGATGAGCGCGGCGATCGCGACCACGACGATGGCGAGAGCACGGCGAACCGCGGACCGGCCGCCCAGCGCCCGCCATCGTCGGATCACGGCTGCTCTCCCGCATCTCTACCGAATCGTACCGCGAATCGGGGGTGCAGGGCAAGTAGGAAAAGAACGGCACGAGAGTTGCCACCACGTCCGTAATTTGGGCGCTCCCACCGCACGACCCGCCGCCGCGTGCGCTCGTCGGTCGCCCAAAGGTGGTTGGGAGGGTTTTGGGGTGATTTACCGGCAACGCGCGACGATCGCCGACGACTTCCTGCTCCGTGTCGTTTTCCCCTGGCTCATCGCTCTTCACGCCACACCTCTCCTCAAGCTCGCTCACTTCTGGATCGTGCCCGTGCGGACCGTGGACGAGGATGCCCCTTCGTCCCACGCTGTTGCCCGCGTTTGGAGTAAAATCGTCGGGTGAAACTGCTCACTCTGAACCGGTGGGACGTCTCGCCCGCCGAGGCCAGAGCGACTCAGGCCAGGCTGGCGCCGCTCGTCGTCCGAACCGGTAGCCCGCGGGACGTCCAGCTTGTCGCCGGCATCGACGTCGCCTTGCCGCCCGGTGAGACCCGCGCCGCCGTCGTGGTCGACTCGTACCCGGGTCTTGGACTGGTCGACGTCGCCACTGCCAACTGTCCGGTCACGTTCCCCTACGTTCCCGGCCTGCTCTCCTTTCGGGAAGCCCCGGCGATTGTCGCCGCCTGCGAGAAGCTGTCGCTCGAACCCGATCTGGTGATCGTCGACGGCCACGGGTGGTCGCATCCGCGGCGGATCGGGATCGCCAGCCACATCGGACTGATCCTCGACCGGCCGACGATCGGTTGCGCGAAGTCCCTCCTGGTTGGCAAGCACGGCCCGGTCAGCGAAAATCAGGGCGACTGGACGCCAGTCGTGGACCAGGGCGAGGTTATCGGAGCAGCGGTGCGCAGCCGCGTTGGAGTGGCGCCGATTTACGTCTCTGTTGGCAACCTGATCGGCCTCGAACCGGCGATCGCGTGGGTGCTGGCGTGCTGCCGCGGCTACCGCCTTCCCGAGCCGCAACGTCAGGCCCACAAAGCGGCCGGGTCCCGCTGAGGCGTCGCTCCCGGCTGCCAGTCCGGCTGCCGAGCGATGCGCAGAAGCCTACAACGCAGTGCGCAAAACGCAAAACGGGGCCCGAGGGGCGTCCCGGTGCGGCGAGATCGCGCCGTTCGCTTTGTGCGTATTGCCCAGTCAGGGGGTGGCCGTATGCGTGTTGCGTTTCACGTTTTGCGTTTTTCTCAGTCGCTTCGCAGAACCCGGTCGTCGCCGACGACGTAGGTGCGTGGTTCTTCCAGCAGCCAGCGAGCGTAGGATTTTTCTCGCTTCGCCTGCCGAGACCAATCGTCGCCCGAGAACAGCTCGAGACGCACCATTCGGCCAAGGCGCTCGCTCGCACCAGAAGCGGCCTCCTCGATCCGGGCTCGGTCGCCACCGATCACGACCAGGTCAAGATCAGTCGAATCTGTCTCCTGGGGACGCAGGAAGGCCACCCGAACGTGGGGCAACGACTCGAGCGCCGCGCGAAGCACGTCCACGGTACTCGGAATTTTGGCGACGAGCGCCGTCAGCGCCGGAAAAAACGGGTGCTCCGGCGCGATGCGAAAGAACCGCGCATTCGCCTGACGCTCACTATGAACGAGACCAACCGTCTCGAGCCTGGCGAGCGCGAGCTGGACCGAGCGGGGGAAGCGGCCAGTGAGCTTGACGAGCTCGTTGACGTAGTAGCGGCGGCCCGGGTCCCCACAGAGAAGGATCAGCAGATCGACGAGCGCCGCCGAGCCAAACAACTCGTTCGCGGCGTGTCGAGCATCCAGCGGACCACGACCTTCACTCACCGTCGTCCTCGCCATCTTCCATCACCCCGCGAGCAATTTCCCGGCGTTACGGCGCCAAGCCGGGAGACCGAGCGCCACCGTTGCCCCGCGCCGGCTGTCGGCTCAATGCCCAACGGCAACCACGGTCATCATACAACCTTCGTATACGGCTAACAACCTTCACCACCTCGGTGCATCCTTCTCCGACGAACGGCTCTCGCCACGCCGTGCAATCGTGGGAGCCCGTGCCCAGCTCGGAGACTCGCACGACCGGTGGACACGACGTCGGAGGGGTCCTGGGTCAACCCGGTGGCGCATCGGTTGGTGGTGGATCCGACTAGTTCGCCCGGCGTTTCGCCAAGTCGCGCGGCCTTCAGGAGTCGAGCCTTTAGTCGGCCGTCCCCAAGAGGGGCCGACTAAGGGCTCGACTCTCGCGGCCGTCATTGCGGGCCGCAGCGAGGAATGACAGATGACCGGACTCCGCGTCGGACCGCGAGGATGCCGTGCCTAGTCTATCAACTACTATTACTAGTCGTTCAGACTACTCTATTATCAGTGGTCTGTCGAGATTGGCAGGATGGCAGTCGTACGGGCAGACCCCCGTGTCTGCCCGCGGCCCCTGCGTCTGCCCCTACGCCGCGGCGACCGGGCCGTGCATCCAGCCCGAAATCAACAGACCACCGTTATTCAAGAAGTGATCTCAAGCCAGATGCTTGGGCACACACGAGGTGCCCAAACGTCTGGCTTGAGATTACTTCTTGGACCGTATCCGACTGGGCACCTCGACGACCCGTCGTCGTCGTTGTGGTATCGTGGAGCCCGAACAAGACGCCGTCCGTGCTGGACCAATCTTTGCCGGGGAGCATCTCGGGCTGACGTGGACGAAACGACCGGTGGATGGAGGACAAACTGAAAGGGAAAGACGCGGCCACGGCGAGACGGACGTTGCTGGTCGCGACGAATAATCCGGGTAAGGTTCGCGACCTGATGGAGCTGCTGAACGGTCTACCAATCAGGCTGGTCACGCCGGCCGAGTTGGGGTTACGACTCGAGGTTCCTGAGACCGGCGCTTCCTATGCCGAAAACGCTCGGTTGAAGGCCAGGGCGTTCGCGGCAAGAAGCGGCATGACTAGCCTGGCAGACGACTCGGGTCTGGAGATCGCGATCCTCGAAAACTGGCCGGGCGTCGAGTCGGCGCGCTGCGCGGGCCCGGGTGCAACCGACGCCGCGCGCCGCGCGCTGGTGCTGAGCCGGCTCGCCGGAAGCGCGGTCGCCGAACGCGGCGCTCGGTTCGTCTGTCACGTCGTCGTCGCGAACCCGACAGCGGTCCTTGCCGAAGCTCAGGGAACCGTGGAGGGACGAATCGCGCTCTCCCCGTCAGGGTCTGGAGGGTTCGGCTTCGACGCTATCTTCGTTCCCGACGGATCCGAACACACCTTTGCCGAGATCTCGTGGCGAGAGAAGAACGAGATCAGCCACCGTGCCCGAGCGATCGCCGCGCTCCGCCCCTTCTTCGAGCGCTTCGCGCGGACGTCGTGACGGAGCGACGCGCTCCTCTGCTCACCGCGCAGCCCACCGTCCGAGGTGCGTCCAAATCCGCTGACCACCGCCTCGGGCGCGCGTCGACGCGCAGGCGACTCATCACGTGTAGATTCCATTGAATATGCACCTGAACATGCGCTAGCGGGATGCCGACCCGCTGAACGCGCCTGGCGCGAGGCGGCGGCACGACGCGGCACAGCGATTGCACGAGTCTCCGTGCTCCGCCATCAGAATGCGTCCGCGGCAAGGGCCCCAGCCCGCGGCCCTCTGTCCACGACGTATGGATGCGTTCTACGCGGCGCCGCTCTGCCGGTCCCACGCGGGCCACCATCTGACTGCACCGGAACGCCAAACTACTTCCACAACCTTATGTCACCTATATACTATCGGCAGATCTCGTGTCTCGTGTCGTCGTTATCCACAATTCCTCCACCAACATTCTGTCACGTGGCCATTATGGTAATAGTAATTGCCTCACATGGGCCGTTCTCGCCTTCCGGCGACCTACCTGAGGGTGGGAAGCGCAGTGGCGCCTTCAGCACCGAGCGCTTCCGAATAATGCGCTCGGAGACCCGTGGCAGCGCGGGAAGCCGACCTCGCGCCACGTTGCGGGCTGTGCCATTTAGACATAGAGCGTGTGGCGCGGGCACAGCAGGTCAGTGGTGTGCCGCCGAGACACATCTATGGCTAGGCGAAGGGTGGGGAAGCGCCTGGCTCAGGTCGGGACAGTGCGATGGTGACAGTGGCCGGCGATAAGTGTCACGGCCAAACCTGGCGATGGTGCGAGGTGACAGTGACGCGATGTAAGGTGACACCGACCTGCGTCGTCACGCGGAGATGGGCCCCGGCTCTCCAGCAGAAGGTCCAGCGACGCAAGACAGCCCGCAGCAAAGCGACCGCCAGCAACGTGGTTGGGCTTTCGGCGACCACGCAGCGATCCGTCTCCGGCATCGACAACCGGTCGCTGCGCGGAGACGTAAAACGCAGCACGGCAACCACACGGACGGTGCGGCGAGATGGCGACCGATCGCGTCACGTGCTTTGCACTTTGCGTCGAAGTCTCTGGAAGGCGGGACGAATGGACTGTCGCAGCGTTCGTCCGCTGCTGTCGTGGCGGTGATGCCAGGCGTGGTACGGTCCGACGAGACTGACGGCTTGCGCCATGCTGTTCGTCTGGGCGGGTCTCCGCGCGTTGACCAGCGTTGCTTTCTGCGCGACCAGCGCTTCGGTTTCATCCGGCGCTTTCTCCCCGGAGGAGGTTCTGCGCCAGGAAGAGGTACCCGACGTGGTTGGCCACACTGTTCCAGATCTGGCGCGAGCCCAGAGACGTCCACCACGTCGCGGTCAGGCCGGTCTCTTCGAGGAGGTGGCGCGGCGCTGCCACCTCGGGAGCCTCCCGCGCGGCGCTGTAGACGGTGACGACTTGCCACGACTCACGGTCCGTCGGGTAGCGGTACCGTCCCACGAGCCAGACACGTTCTCCGGCTCCCAGCGCGACGATGCCGGCAGCTGAGCTCATCTCGACGACGGTGTAGCTACCCGAACGTCCGTCCGGGTGGAGCACGCGGTCCTCACGCAGCCGAATCCAGCCTTCCGATAGACCTCGCGACTGGAGCGGGTTATGAACCGTGGTTTTGGCCGCGTCCTACAGAGTGAAACGTCGCAGGGTCGGGACCAGCGATTTCGCGTCATTACACCAAAATCGGCCGGAGTTCATAACACGCTCTACCGATCGTCTGCCAGGGTCCACGTCGCGGTGATCCCATCTCGAGCATCCCCCATTGAGCCCATTGAGGAGGTTGTGTGAAGTATGTCAGTTGGTGGGGGAGTTGCGTACCTCGCTCACCAACTGACATACTTCACACAACCTCTCGTATCCTGCCTCGGCCCGTTCCCACCTGGGCGTTACGCTGGTGGCAGTCACTGGCAGCGGTGCTGGTTCGTGTGTCGTGGGTGACGCGCGCACGTGTGTTCAGAAACACCCGTCTGACGTCCGTAGATACGTACAACCACGCGGACAAACATCGTCACGTCTATACGACGCTATATCATCACCACAATATGTAACCAATTTCATTGCTTTGTTGCTCTATACCGATACACGTCTGCACGATACCACGACCACCGTTTCGCACAGTTATATCCCTATTCGTTCTACCGCGTGTTGTTTACCTCAAGTGTTCGTCCATAGGGAGGTACGGGCAGATCTTCCGCACGTCGCGCAGGGTGATTCTCTGAACGGCCTGGCCCAAACGGTGTGGAGACGTCGGGGTTGCCCGATGCAGGTGCGAGGCGCCTCTCCCCACCCCGGTCCGCCGCTGGCAAGGGTAGGAATGGCTACCGCTCGGACGGCCGAGGTTATTGGCGACGAAGACAGTCTGAGAGACCGGCTACACCATGAGAATGGCGATCGCTCGAACGGGGTTACCCGCTCCCGGTTCTCCGCGTCGGGCGACCGGTAGTGGGCAACCTGGCCGGCTGGTCGTCATACCTGCCTTTGCGAGTCGATCAAGTTAGAGACCTGTGCGATCGACCGCGGAGTTCCACTCGACCCGGGTCGTGGAGGTAGACGCCTGTCTATAGGAACAGTTGTATGAAGATACTGATATGATTAGCTGCATTTATTCGTTACGGCAGGTCTATGTATAACGTTCTATTATTACGTGAGTCTGCACGCTTAGGTGTCCATTGGTCTATCTCGTATTATAGCAGCATAGTTATACGTAAGTATAGTAGCCTATCGCTGTACTTCAGCGACTATCGTATTACCCGAGTAGATGTTATAGCAATAGTGCAGTTATATCGCTGCACGGCTTGGCGCGAGAGTGATCGTGGCTGCTTCATCGGACCCCTGGATCTCATCGCTCCCCCGTGTGTTCATAGAACACGTCCGTCTCACAGCGGTAGGTATCGGTGTCTCGCACGGAACCCGGGCACCCCTCTCACCCCCGCCCACTCTTGTCTACCCCTGACCCCCTTCGCCAGGCGGAACCTTCGGCGCGGAGAGAGCGGGAGCCAGGTGGCGGGCCCCGGGCCGTCGCGCCAAGCTCCTCTCCCCGGGCCGAGGAGAGGCCGGGAGAGAGGTGCCCCTGGCCCTGCGAGAAGGGATCCCCGCCCGGCTGGTCCCGGTCACACTGATCGGCTCTCGCCACGACCGCTCCTTCGAGGATGGGCGCAGACTTCCGATGTCAGTTCGCGCCGCCACGTCGCTTGACCGGCCAACCGTCCAGAAGTACAATAGGTCACTGTTTCCACCGTATAGACGTATCTCTGTGTTACGGAGGTTTTGCCGCGTGGCCCGAGTCATTGCCATCGCAAACCAAAAGGGGGGATCCGGTAAGACGACCACCACGCGCTCGTTGGCCAGCGCGCTCGCCGAGCGCGGTCGCGTCGTCCTCATGGTAGACCTGGACCCGCAGGCCAGCCTCTCCGAAGGTTGCGGCCTTCCCCTCCATCAGGTCGAGGTCTCCACCTACCACGTCTTGATCGGCAGCGCCAAGCTCGCCGACGTGATTCTGCAGGTCGAAGAGCGGATCGGCATCGCGCCGACCAACATCCACCTCGCGGCCGCTGAGCTCCAGCTCGTCAACATGAACCGCCGCGAAGACAAGCTGCGCAACGCGCTTCGTCTCGTCCGCGAGCACTTCGATTACGTCCTGATCGACTGTCCGCCATCCTTCGGCCTGCTGACCGTCAACGCGCTGAGCGCGGCCGACAGCGTGCTGATCCCGATGACCTGCGATTACTACACGTTGCTCGGCGTGGGCCTGCTCCTGGAAACGGTCCGTGAGATTCAGCAGGAAGTCAATCCGGATCTCAAGGTGGAGGGCATCCTCGCCACCCGCTTCGACGGCCGCACCCTGCACGCCCGTGAGATGCTGCAACGCGCGCGCGACGAGCTCGGGGTCCAATATCGAATCTTCGACACGGTCGTTCGCGAGAGCGTCCGCTTCAAAGAGAGTCCGATCGTCGGACAGTCGATCCTGGCTTACGCGCGAACCAGCGAGGGAGCGCGGGCGTACCGATCACTAGCCGAGGAGCTTGACCATGCCTCGCCGAGCTAGCCTTCCTGAAGGCAAGTCGTTGTTTTTCCGCCCGCCGGCTGCGCCCGGTGAAGCCGAAGCGATCGAGAGCGAGAGCGCGCCCCTTGCCGCCCCTGGTGCGCTGCCAGAACACGGTGCGACCCGGCAATCGGCTATCTTTCTCGAAGAACGTCAGATCGACTGGTTAGAGGACAAGTGCCGAGAGGCGCGGCGGCGAGGAGGGCGCGCCATCCGCAAAGCCGTGATCATCCGCGCCCTGATCGACGTTGCAATGGAATCGCCTGTGGATCTCACCGCCCTACGCCACGAAGACGACCTGATCGAGCGAATCCGGAAGGGGCTTCGCGGCGGCTGACGTGGACCTGATCCATCCGGCCGCCGTCTAAGGGGG
>Ga0307374_10013279_pt1 | contig 11412 bp, 9 predicted proteins | sample OX3MG_FD_202532 | JGI IMG/M metagenome (GOLD analysis project Ga0307374, IMG submission 202532) | Soil microbial communities from Risofladan, Vaasa, Finland - OX-3 | ecosystem: Environmental > Terrestrial > Soil > Coastal area > Acid sulfate soil | place: Finland: Risofladan, Vaasa | collected... | reverse complement strand
AGGGAATCCGTTGGGCCCATGAGCGGTTCAAGGTCTTCGCCGAGCTTCCCCAGCCCATCGTGGCCGCCGTCCAGGGGTACTGCTTGGGCTTCGGATTCGAGCTCGTCCTCATGTCCGACATCCGCGTGGCCGCCGAGGACGCCGTCTTCGCACTGCCCGAGGCCCAGGTGGGCGTGGGCATCGACGCCGGCGGCGACCTGCGTCTGGCGCACGAGGCCGGGGCGGGATGGGCCAAGCTGCTGGCATTCACGGGCCGGCGCCTCGACGCCCGCACCGCCGAGAGGATCGGCGTCGTCCAGCAGGTGACGACGACCGAGGACCTGCTCCCCACCGCCATGGGCATCGCCGAGGAGATCGCCGCGAACGCCCCGTTGGCGGTCCAGAGCATCAAGCGAACCGTCGACGGTTTCACCTACCGCGGCTTCACCGAGGCCATGCGATTCGGCGCCATGAGCTCGTCGATCGAGTTCGTCTCCGACGACATGCCCGCCGGGTACGCGGCGAAGGCCAAGAAGCAGCCCATCGTCTTCGAGGGCAAGTAGGCGTGGCCCTTCCCGAGCCACCTGCTGCGGGGCAGAGGATGCTCCCGCCGGGGACCTTCGACGGGACCACCGTGATCGTGACCGGCGGCGGGACCGGTCTGGGCAAGGCGATCGCCATCGAGTTCGCCCGCCTCGGCGCGGCGGTGGGGATCTTGTCGCGCGACGAAGGTCACCGCCTGGCCGGCGCGGCCGCCGTCGAAGCCGTCGGGGGTCGAGCTGCGCACGCCGGCGCCGATATCCGCCGTTCCGAGGATGTCGCCTCGGCCTTCGAGGCGCTCGAAGACGCGCTCGGCCCGGCGCGCGTCCTCGTCAACAACGCGGCGGCCAACTTCCCCGTTCCCGCCGATGACCTGAGCCCCAACGGCTGGCGGGCCGTGACCCAGATCGTGCTCGACGGCACCTTCTTCTGCTCCCAGGAGCTGTTCCGCCGGGCCAGCCGGGCGGGTGAACCCGCCGCCATCTGCAACATCCTCGCCACCCAGTCCTTCACCGGGGGCCCGGGGATGGCCCACACCGCCGCCGCCAAGGCCGGGGTGGGCAACCTCACCAAGACCCTGGCGGTGGAATGGGCTCCTTCCGGTGTCAGGGTCAACGCGCTGGCCCCGGGCCTGTTCCCCCACGAGGACATGCGCGCTGATCTCCAGGCGCTTCGGACCGAGGGTGCAGACGTCGACGCCCGGCGGTCTCCGGCCGGCCGCCTGGGTCGGCTCCACGAGCTGGGCTGGGCGGCCACCTGGCTGTGCTCGCCCTACGCCTCGTTCGTCTCGGGCCACACGTTGGTGGTCGACGGCGCCAACTGGCTCCGGCGCGACTTCGTGATGCCCGAATTCGTCCCCATCCGGGACCAGATCGCAGCGGTGATCCCCGAGCGACGGGCCTGAACGGGGCCCTCGGGGACCGCCCCAGGTGTGCCCTGGCGAGCCCCGATGACCAGGGCCCTCCCGTAGGCTGGCAGGGATGAATGGTCCCGATGCGGCCGGATCGGGCGATCGTTCGCTCGTGTCAGGGCCCGGGACTGCCGATGGCTCTCCGATGACCGATGTCGTCCCCGAAGCCGGGACACTCGACGATGGCGTTCGGGGCGCGGGCCCAGCCTCGGAGGCGGGCTCGGGCATCGACGGGTTGCGGTTGCGGAGCTTCATCGGCCTGACCTTGGGCCTGGTGGGGCCCCGAGCCAACCTGGCGGTGTCGGGGGTCCTGCTGACCCTGCTCGTCTCGGCCCGGGTGTCGAGTGCGCTCGCCATCACCTTCGCCCTCACCGCCAACCGCCTGATCGGCTGGTTGGCCTACCCCTTGCTCGGCCGTGCCAGCGACCGCACCAAGTCCGCGGCGGGACGCCGGGCGCCGTACATGGCGGCGGGGTTGTTGATCATGGGTGTCTGTACGTGGTCGTACACCCTCGTGGGCGGGTTCTGGCCCCTCGTGCTGTTGATCGTGTGCGTGAAGACCGCCAGTGTCATGTTCGGGCTCACCAACGTGGCGGTCATCCCCGAGACCTTCGGCAAGAGCCGTTCGGTGAAGGCCGGTGCGCTCATTGGCGTCCTCGGTGTCGTCGTCAGCCTCGTCATCAAGGGCACGGTCATCGCCACGTGGAAGTCGAACGACCCCGCCACTTGGAACCTGGCCTTCCGGATGGCGGGAGGGTTCATGGTGGGGGTGGCCTTCATCGTCCTCGTCCTCGTGCGCGAGTCCGCTGCCGCCCGCGAAGTCGCCGATCGCGAACGCCACACGCGCGCCCGACCGTGGCGCGAGGAGCTCGGTGAGATCCTGCGGGTGCCCAACGCCAAGGTGTTGATCACCGGGATCATGGTGTTCTGGGCGGGGCTGAGCGCCACCGGGTACCTGGCCATCGTCTACTTCCAGCAGGTGCAGCACGCCGGCGCCAACTCCCAGACCATCGCCGGCTGGGTGAGCGGCGTGCCGGTGGTCATGCTCGGCCTCGCTCTCGGCTACGGCTTGAGCCGGGTGTTCACCCGCAAACAGATCGCCGTGTTCACGCCGGTGGCGGGGACGGTGGTGTCGCTCGTGCAGTTCACCACCACCCACATCTGGCAGTCGGTGGTGCTGGCCTTCGTCGGAGGCCCGTTCTTCGCCGCCTTCGTGATCGCCCTGGCGCCCATGCTCCTCCAGCTCCTGCCCCGCTCGGGGGGTATGGCCGAGCTCCTCGGCAAGTTGGTGGCGCCGTTCAGCTTGTTCGCGGTGGTCTTCTCCTTTCTCGCCGCCTGGGTCGTCGACCTCACCGGCGACTACCGCACCATCTGGCTGTGGCCCGCCGCTGCGGGTGTGGTCCAGGCCGTGGTCATGTGCTGGTTGCGCATCCCCAAGGGCCAGGAACGGGCCCAGATGGGCGACCTCGTGCAGCGGATGGGGGACTCGATCATGGAGCAGGTGACGGGTCGTGACCGCCCCTTGCTCGGCGGTGTCGTGACCGCAGCCGACGCCGACTCGGCTTCGGTCTTCGACATGGCCCGTCACATCCTGGGTAACCCCTACGAACAACGATCCGACGAGGGCGTGGTCGAACCGCCCTCCGAGGAGGGACCCGAGTCCGCAGGGACGGGGACAGCTTTCCCGGCCTAGCATCAGTGGCGTCCGAGTGCGTCTGCCGCACCGGCCCGGGACCGGTCGCACCGGCCCGGGAGCCAGCCAGGAGGGTGGGTCATGAAGGTACGCGACAAGCTCTACATCGGTGGCGCCTGGGTGCCCTCGACGAGCAAGGACGTGCTCGAGGTCGTCAACTCGACGACCGAGGAGGTCATCGGGACGATTCCGGCGGGCACCCCCGAGGATGTCGACCGTGCCGCGCGCTGCGCAGCCGATGCGTTCGGGGAATGGTCATCGACCTCGAGAGAGGAGCGGTCCAAGACTCTCGAGCGGGTCCAGGAGGCTTTGACGGCCCGGACCACCGAGATCGCCACGTTGATCTCCCAGGAAGTCGGGATGCCCTTCACGCTGTCCAACCTCATCCAGGTCGGGCTGCCCGTCATGAGCTTCTCCGCCGCCGCGCAGCTCGCCACGGAATTCCCCTTCGAAGAAGAGGTGGGGAACTCGCTCATCGTCAGAGAGCCCGTCGGCGTGGTGGGGGCCATCACCCCGTGGAACTATCCGCTGCACCAGATCGCGGCCAAGGTGGCCCCGGCACTGGCTGCTGGTTGCACCGTCGTGTTGAAGCCGAGCGAGGTGGCTCCGCTCAACGCCTTCATCCTGGCCGAGATCCTCGACGACATCGGCCTTCCGCCGGGCGTCTTCAACCTCGTGACCGGGGTTGGTCCGGTGGTGGGCGAGGCCCTTGCGTCGCACCCGCTCGTCGACATGGTGTCGTTCACGGGATCGACGCGTGCAGGAAAGCGCGTCATGCAACTGGCTTCCGACGGAGTCAAGCGAGTGGCTCTCGAGCTCGGTGGCAAGTCGCCCAACGTCATCCTCGAGGACGCCGATCTGTCTGCGGCCGTGCCCGCCGGTGTGGCCGCCTGTTACCTCAACTCGGGCCAGACCTGCTCGGCGCTCACGCGCATGCTGGTGCACCGGTCGCGCCTGGCCGAGGTCGAGGCCCTGGCCGTGGAGACGGCGGAGACCTACAAGCCCGGCGATCCCTTCGAGGGTGACACCCGGCTGGGGCCGCTCGTGTCCGCCACGCAACTCGAGCGTGTGCGCGGCTACATCAAGAAGGGTGTCGACGAAGGTGCGACGCTGCTCACCGGCGGCGCGGAGCTTCCCGAAGGTCTCGACAAGGGGTACTTCGTGCGACCGACGGTCTTCACCAACGTGACGCGCGACATGACCATCGCCCAGGAGGAGATCTTCGGGCCCGTGCTCTCGATCATCCCCTTCGACACCGAGGAAGAAGCGATCGAGATCGCCAACGACACCGTTTACGGCCTCGCCGGCGGCGTGTGGGCCGGCGACAAGGAACACGCCGAGCGCGTGGCCCGCAGGCTCCGGAGTGGTCAGGTCGAGGTCAACGGGGGAGGGTTCAACCCCCTTGCTCCCTTCGGCGGCTACAAGCAGTCCGGCATCGGCCGCGAGCTGGGCAAGTACGGCCTCGAGGAGTTCCTGGAGGTCAAAGCGCTGCAGCGCTGAGCCCTGGGGCATCTTGCTGGCCCAGGGCGATCTGTTGAACCTGTCGCGCCGCTGTCGGCGCAACATCTGAGCCGTCGCATGCTGTCGGCGCCCTGGGGAGACCCGGCAGAGTCCCACCATGCGCGTGCGAATGTGCCGACGACCACAGGTGTGGTCACCCTGGTCGCTTCCATCGATAGCCCGGGAGTTCATCAATTCCGGTGATTGATCGGAGAGGTGACCCCACTCAACCCGCTCCGCCTCGGCCCCCCCACCGTACCGATCGTCATTGCTTTGCGATAGCTAACGATATATCATAGTACTACGAGAACAGTCCGGACAGCGGGTCCGGGCCCGAAAAAGGACAACGGAGATTCACCATGCATGGACATATGAGGATGAGAGGACGCCACGGCCGCCCCCCCTGGGCCGGCGGCGAGTGGGGAGCCGACCGGGGCAATTGGCGCGGGGGAGGCCGGCGGATGCGTCGCGGCGACATCCGCACCGCCCTGTTGAACGGGCTCACCGACGGCCCGGCGCATGGCTATGAGCTGATCGGGCGTCTCGAGGAGAAGAGCGGCGGCACGTGGCGGCCGAGCCCCGGTTCGGTGTACCCGACGCTGCAGCTCTTCGAAGACGAAGGCCTGGTCCGCTCGGAGGAGCGAGACGGCAAGCGTGTCTACGAGCTCACCGAGGCGGGCCGGACCGAAGCGGCCGAGCGCACCGAGCGCGACGGCAACACCCCGTGGGACAACGACGGTGACTTCGTCACCGAGTTCCAAGGCCTCATGCGCTCAGCCGCGCACCTGATGGGCGCGGCCAAGCAGATCGCCCGCACGGGAGATCCGGCCCAGATGGAGCGAGCCACGGCCGCCATCCGCGCCACGGGCAAGGAGCTGTACAAGATCCTGGCCGAGGACTAACAACGGATGGCGAAGAGCGCGACGGGCTCCTCGAGCCCCCGCAGCCGCCGGGCCGAGAGGTCGACGATCTCGAAATCGTCGTCGGGTGCGGGGGAGTGGTCGAGGTCGGCGCGCACCGGTTCGGTCACTACCACCGATCCGGGCTCGCCCACCTTGACCGCTCGCGCCACGAGGTTCACGAGGGGCCCGAAGTAGTCGCCGTCGCGTGCCGCGACGGTGCCGTACCCCGCCGCAGCGCGCGCCGCAGGCAGTGCGTCGTCTTCGTCGACGGCCCGGCACACCGCCAGCGCGATGCGAGCCGCGGCGGCGCCCGATGGCGCTAGGAACATGGCTTCGTCACCGATGAGCTTGACGACGCGCCCGCCGTAGGCCGACGCGATCTCCCAGGCCGCGGTCTCGAACCTCGCCAGAGCCAGGGCGTGGGCCTTCAATGTGAGCCCACTCGCCCAGGCCGTCGATCCCACCAGGTCGACAAAGCCAAGCCCGACGGTCACGGCGCGCTCGTCGATCTCGAGCGTGCGCTCGGCGATCGATCGTCTGATGGCGAGAACCATGTGCTCGCGCAGGAAATTGGCCATGAGCTGCGGGGCCACCGCGATGAAGGTGGCCGTGCCGTCCTCGCCGGCGCGGGCTCGGGCCAACTCGCTGACGTCGGAGCTCAGGTCCGGCATGCGCTCGGTGAGGAAGAGTCCTACTGCGGCCTCGGCCACCCTGGCCATCGCTGCGCCCACCACGCGCGTGAACGACAAGGTCGGTGTCTCGCCGAACAGGGCCGCTCCCGCCTCGAACGACACCATGTCGTCCACCACTGTCGACGGCAGTCCGAGATGGCCCGGGTCGTCGAGATCGGCCGGTAGCCCTGCCGCCAGTCGGACACGGTGGACCCGGTCGACCGTCGTGGCGGCGAGTGCCGCCACCTCCTCGACACTGAGGCGGGCACCCGGCGCCGCCAGGGGGAGCTCCGAGGCCAGCGCGGCCAGCCCGCCGACCCGGTCGGCCTCGACCATGATGGCCAGGGTCACCCCCTGTCGGTCGAGGTACTCCAGGAGCTCGAGCCGTTGGCCACTTTCGGGTGCGTGGGGGTCAAAGATCCCCGCCGCCCGGTATTCCTCGGCGCCGAGTGTCGCCACGGGGACCGGCCCGTGGTTCAGGCGCCCATGGCGTGGACGCCGCCGTCCACGTGCACCATTTCGCCCGTGGTCATGGGGAACCAGTCCGACAACAACGCCACGCAAGCCCGGGCGACGGGCTCGGAGTCGTTCACGTTCCAGCCGAGCGGGGCCCGTGTCCCCCAGGTCTCTTCGAAGCCCTTGAAGCTCGGTATCGACTTGGCGGCCATGGTGCGCACGGGCCCGGCCGCCACGAGGTTGACCCTGATCCCGACGGGCCCGAGGTCCCGAGCCAGGTACCGGGCCAGGGACTCGAGCGCGGCCTTGGCCACGCCCATCCAGTCGTAGGCCGGCCATGCCACCGTGGCGTCGAAGTCGAGGGCCACCACCGACGAGCTCCCCGCCGCCACGAGCAGAGGGCGCAGTGCGCCGACGAGAGCCTTCAAGGAGTACGCCGAGACCTGGAGGGCGACGGCCACCGATTCCCACTCGGCGCGCAGGATGTCGCCACCCAGGCATTCCGGGGGCGCGAAGCCGATGGCGTGGAGGATGCCGTCGAGACGACCCCACCGCGCCTCGAGGTCGGCAGCGGCGGCTCGGAGGTGGACGGGGTCGGTGACGTCGATCTCGATCACGTCGGCGGGTACTTCGAGCTTGCGCGCCGTTCGCTTGGTCAGTGAGAGTCCCCGTCCCGCTCCCGAGAGCACCACTTCGGCGCCTTGGGCCTGGGCCAGGCGGGCCACGCCGAACGCCAGCGATGCGTCGGTGAGCACGCCGGTGACGAGGATGCGCTTTCCCGACAGGAGCCCGTTGGTCGGTGACACTGCGGCGACCCTACCCGAGCGGCACCGTCGGCCGGCCGGGTGGGCGACACTGGTCGGGCTGAACCAAGGCCCGGGGCCGTTGTGCCAGTGTGTTCCGATGGATGTCGGGATCCTCGGGGGGACCGGGCCGCTCGGTCGGGGGCTCGGCCTACGACTGGCCGCGGCGGGGTCGTCGGTGACGATCGGGTCACGAGACGCGGCTCGCGCCGGCGAAGTGGCGGCCTCCTTGCACGACGCCTGGCCACGCCAGCTCGCCGTGATGGGCGCCGCCAACGAGGTCGCGGCGGCACGAGACATCGTCGTCGTGGCCACGCCGTGGGACGCCGTGGTCCCCACCGTCCGGGGGCTCAGAGCACAGCTCGAGGGCAAGGTCGTGGTCTCGGTGGCGAACGCCCTCGTGAAGCAAGGTCGCGAGATGCACGCGTTGGTCCCGCCCCGGGGGTCGATGGCCGGTGCCATCCAGGCCGAGCTGCCCACCGCCTTGGTCGCGGCGGCCGGTCATCATCTCCCCGCCTCGGCACTCGAGGACCTCGACCAGGTCCTCGGCTCCGATGTCCTTGTGTGTTCGGATCATCCCGATGCCAAAGAAGCGGCCATGGCGCTCATGGCCTCGATCGACGGGCTGCGTCCTCTCGATGCCGGGAGCCTGGCCCAGGCGGCGGCCATCGAAGCATTTACGGCGGTGCTCATCACCGTGAACATCCGCTACAAGGCCCACAGCTCGTTGGGGCTCACCGGCCTGGGGCACGTCTGAGCCGATGATGCGGCTCTACGACACCACCCGTGACGAGATCGTCGCGTTCGATCCCGGCCCCGTGGTCTCGATGTACTCGTGCGGTATCACGCCCTATGACGCCGCCCATGTGGGCCACGCCCAGGTGTATCTGACGTTCGACATCTTGCAGCGACGGCTCATCGACCTCGGCCATGAGCCGAAGCTGGTCCGTAACGTCACCGACGTCGACGACGACATCCTCCGCAAGGCACGCGAGATCGGTGTCCACTACCTCGATCTCGCCGCCGAGGAGATGGCGCGCTTCGACGCCAACATGGCGGCGCTCGATCTCCTTCCTGTCTACAGCGAGCCCCGGGCCACCTCGGCCATCCCCGAGATCCTGTCGCTCATCGGCGCCGTGCTCGACGCCGGCCACGCCTACAGCGCGGGTGGGTCGGTGTACTTCGACGTGTCGTCGTTCTCACGCTTCGGCGAGGTGAGCCATCTGTCGCGGTCCGAGATGCTGGTGTTGTCGGCCGAGCGGGGGGGCCATCCCGAGGACCCCAACAAGCGCGACCCCCTCGACTTCGTCCTATGGCAGCCATCGGCGCCCGACGAGCCCTCATGGGAGTCGCGTTGGGGCAAGGGGCGACCCGGGTGGCACATCGAATGCTCGGCGCTCGCCATGCGCGAGCTCGGGGAGACCGTCGACCTCCATGGCGGAGGGACCGACCTGATCTTCCCCCACCACGAGTGCGAGACGGCACAGTCCGAGTCGGTGACCGGGACCACGTTCTCGCGCCACTGGCTCCATGTGGGAATGGTGGGGCTCGACGGAACCAAAATGTCGAAGTCCCTCGGCAACCTCGTCTTCGTCGGAGACCTCTTGAAGGAGTGGGACCCCGCCGTGGTGCGCCTGGCGCTGCTCGAGCACCACTACCGCAGCAACTGGGACTGGAGTGACGATGATCTCGAGCGGGCCGGACAGCGACTGGAGCGCTGGCGCGGCGCCGGTGCGCAGGGTGTCATGACGGCGGGGGCACTCGACGCCGTGCGTGGGCACATCGACGACGATCTCACCGTGGCCGACGCCCTGGGCGTGCTCGACGACGAAGCGGCCGCGGGCCGGGGCGCCGGTCCCGGTGCCGCGCTGGTGGGGGTGGAGCTGTGATCAGGGTCTGGTTGCCCGACGGTTCGGCCAAGGACCTCGAGGACGGGGCGACCGCCCTCGACCTGGCGGGCTCGATCGGCCGGCGCCTAGCCAAGGCGGCGGTGGCGGCCACCGTCGACGGCGCCACCGTGGATCTCGGGAGCGCGCTCACCGACGGCGCCGTGGTGGCAGTGATCACCGAGGACAGCGACCCGGGCCGGGCGGTGTTGCGCCATTCCACCGCGCACGTCCTCGCCCAGGCCGTCGTCGACCTGTGGCCCGGCGCCCACTACGCCATCGGCCCGTCGATCGCGGACGGCTTCTACTACGACTTCGAGCTGCCCGGCGGGGCGACGTTCAGTGACGACGACCTCGGACGCATCGAGGAGAAGATGCGCGCCATCATGGCCGCGGACCAGAGATTCGTGCGCGAGGAGCACTCGATCGACGAGGGCCTGGCGCTGTTCTCCGACCAACCCTTCAAGCGCGAGATCATCGAAGGGGTCGCCAACGCCACCCCTGACGCCGAGCTCACCGCCGAGGCCGCCGCCGACATCGCGCCGGACGCCTCGGCAGTGAGCGCGTACCGGAACGACGGATTCGTCGACCTGTGTCGAGGTCCGCACGTGGCCTCGACGGGTCGGCTCGGGCACTTCAAGCTCCTCCGGGTGGCCGGTGCCTACTGGCGTGGCGACGAGCACCGCCCCCAGCTCCAACGGATCTACGGGACGGCGTGGGAATCCGACAAGGCGCTGGCGGAACATCTGCATCGACTCGAGGAGGCCCAGCGACGCGACCACCGCCGCATCGGGGCGGAGCTCGACCTCTTCTCGTTCCCCACCGAGATCGGCTCGGGGCTGGCGGTCTTCCACCCCAAAGGGGCCACCATCCGGATGTTGATGGAGGAGTACTCACGGCAACGTCACATCGACGGTGGCTACGACTTCGTGTACACCCCGCACATCACGAAGTCCGAGCTCTTCGAGATCTCGGGGCATCTCGACTGGTTCGCGGACGGCATGTATCCCCCCATGGAGCTCGACGAGGGTCAGCGGTACTACCTCAAGCCCATGAACTGCCCGTTCCACATTCTCGTGTTCCGGAGCTCGCAGCGGTCCTACCGCGAGCTGCCCATGCGATTGTTCGAATTCGGCACCGTCTACCGCTACGAGAAGTCCGGCGTCGTGCACGGGCTCACCCGGGTTCGGGGCATGACCCAGGACGACGCCCACATCTTCTGCACGCGCGAGCAGATGGGTGAGGAGCTCGGGGCGTTGCTCACCTTCGTGCTCGACCTGCTTCGTGACTTCGGCCTCGCCGATTTCTACCTCGAGCTCTCCACCCGGCCCCCCGGCAAGGCGGCGGGCACCGAAGGAGAGTGGGACGAAGCCACCGAGGCGCTGCGCACCGTGGCCGAAGGACGCGGGCTCGAGCTCGTCATGGACGAGGGCGGGGGGGCCTTCTACGGGCCCAAGATCTCGGTCCAGGCTCGCGACGCCATCGGCCGACACTGGCAGGTCTCGACCATCCAGCTCGACTTTCAGCTGCCCCAGCGATTCGGCCTCGAGTACGTCGGTGCCGACAATGCCCGGCACCGACCCGTCATGATCCACCGCGCCCTGTTCGGGTCGGTGGAGCGATTCTTCGCCATCCTCCTCGAGCACTACGCAGGAGCGCTGCCGACGTGGCTGATGCCGGTCCAGGTCGTCGTCCTCCCGGTGCGCGACGACCACGACGACTACGCGCGCGCCGCCGCGGCGCGCTTGTCGGGCGCGGGGGTGCGTGTCGAGGTCGACGTCGCCGACGAGCCGCTCAAGGCGCGTATCCGCCGCTGGAAGCTCCAGAAGGTCCCCTACATCCTCGTCGTGGGCGACGACGACGTAGCGGCGGGGACCGTGGGGGTGAACGCCCGATCATCGGAGCGGGCCGTGCGGAACGTGGCGCTCGACGACTTCCTCAGTTCGCTCACTGCCGAGATCGACACCAAGGGCTCGCCCGAAACCCGTGAGTGAGACCGGCCTCGAGCAGCTGTGGGCCGGATGGCGTCGGGACTACGTCGTCTCCACCACCGACGCGGAGCGACGCGGTGC
>Ga0307374_10013278_pt1 | contig 11412 bp, 10 predicted proteins | sample OX3MG_FD_202532 | JGI IMG/M metagenome (GOLD analysis project Ga0307374, IMG submission 202532) | Soil microbial communities from Risofladan, Vaasa, Finland - OX-3 | ecosystem: Environmental > Terrestrial > Soil > Coastal area > Acid sulfate soil | place: Finland: Risofladan, Vaasa | collected... | reverse complement strand
TCGGCTAGAGCAGCGATCATGGTGCGGGACTCGTCTGGTCCGAGGGCTCGGGCGACGAGGTGGTTGAACCTCAGGGTATATCGCTCGACGTCGGCGGGCTCTTCCAAATACAGGCCGTCGGTCGCGGTCTCCAGGTAGACCATCGGCGGGTCGGTCGGGCTGGCGAAGCCCAGGATCACGAACGGGCCGTTCATGCCTGGATGCGCGCCGGTGCTGAAGGGCAGGATCTGGAGGGTCAGCGGGGTATTCGGCCGGGTGCTTAGCGTGATCAGATGCTGGAGCTGGTCACGCATGACGTCGGGACCGCCAACCGGACGGCTGACCACTGATTCATCGAGCACGGCCCACATCGCGGGCGGGTCTGGCCGGTTGAGGACGTCCTGGCGGGCCATGCGTGCGCTGAGGCGACGGTTGAGTGTCTCCGGGTCGGGCCTGGTCTGCCCGGCCCGGATGACGGCGCGGGCGTAGTTTTCGGTCTGGAGCAGCCCGGGGATGAACATGGACTCATAGGTCCGCAAGGTCGCGGCTTCGGCTTCCAGGCCGACGTAGGTGCCGCTGCCGAGCACGTCGGTGTAACGAGTCCACCAGCCGCGGCGCCGCGCCTCGCGGGCCAGCTGGACGAGCGCGTCGCAGGTGGCCTGGTCGGTGACGCCGTAGACCTTCAGCAGGTCGCTGACGTCGCCGGTCTGGACGCGGGACTGGCCGGTCTCGATGCGGCTGATCTTGGACGGGGACCATTCCAGACGGCGTGCCACTTCGCTGTGGGTAAGACCCGCTTCTTCCCTGAACCGGCGTAGCTCGTGGCGGAGGCGGCGGCCTCGGGCACTGGGACTGGGCGTGGCAGGCATCAGGCCTCCTAAAATTTCTTCTGCACGATCTGAAGTTGCACGTTGCATGTTTGGAGCATGCAGGTCCATGCTAGTCGCGAGCATCCCACGCAGACTCACGAGGTAGCAGCCGGAACACGCCGATAGGTGGTGATCACGATGCTGACAGTGAAGAACCCGCCGTCCCCGGCGGATTACCTCCCGCCAGAGCTGGCCCAATTACTGGCAACGGCCCGCAGGGAGATCGACCAGCACGTTAACGACAGCGGAGCTTGCGCCCGCTGCCGGGAGCAGTGGCCATGCCAGAGAGCCAGCCTGGCCGCCTTCACTCTGGAGGCGATGTAGGCCATGCGGCATCACGAGCGGCGGTACCGGCACTGTTGCGGGACAGCGGTATGCCCCGTGCCAGTCTCCCGAGCGTTGCTCCGGTGCCGGTACCGCCTTCCACGGCCATGAGCGGACAGCGCACGGCCGTCAGGCCCTCCTGGCCGCTCAGGTCATACCTGGAACTGGGCAACTTGCCAACTGCGGCATCCTGCGCCCGAGTGCACGCACGGCTAATCCTGGCTGAATGGGGGCTCACCTGCCTGGCCGACCCAATCGAACTGATCGTGTCCGAGATGGTCACCAATGGCCTGCGGGCTTCAGCCGGACTCGTGGGCAGCCGGTTCGACGGACGATGGTCACCGGGCGTCCCACCGGTTCGCCTGTGGCTGTACTCCGATTGCCGCACGGTCGTGGTCCAGGTCTGGGATGGCAACGACCGGATGCCGGAACGCAAGGAACCCGACCTGTACTCAGAGGGCGGGAGAGGCATGCTCGTGGTTGAAGCGCTAAGCGAAGACCACGGAGTGCTCCGGCTAGAACAGGCCAGCGGGAAAGCCGTGTGGGCCAGGTGCCGGTCATGAGCGGCGGGCCCTGACCCGGCGCCGGGCTGGTTCCACGCCATCACGAATGACCTTGAACAACTCGATCTGCCGCGATCCGGTTGCCTGACGGGGCCCATGATGTACGCGAAGTGGCGAGGAAGCGCCGAAGCTGTCCAGCACAACGCGCACTCACCTGGAACCCGTGATCAGCAAAACGGCGATCATGCCCCTGACTATGTGGAGCGAACAGCATGAGCAGAAACAACGAGCGGCCCAGTCACCGTAAGTTATACATTCAGCCCATGCGCGTGCGGTGATGGGTAGCGCTGGTTTCGGCTGGGGCTACGGGGAGAATGCCGGGGGCCGCCAGGGCCTGCCGAGCATGAGGTCGTGCAGGACGTCCATGGCGTTGCGGCCGTGCTTGCGGGCGGTGTCGATGTAGCTGCGGATGTCGAGGCGGTCCTGGGTGACGTCGTCGCTGGCCAGGCGGCCGGAGATCTTCTGCTGGGTTTTCAGGGGGCGGACTCCGCGCTCGCTGATGTTATTCGTGCGCCAGACGCTGGTGTCCTCGGTGAACAGCAGCACGTCGCTGCGGCGGTCGCGGCAGAATTCCAGCAGCTCGCGGCCGGGCTTCTGCTTCGTGCTGTTCTTCGGTCCGGGGACGCGGGGCACGCTCGCGAGGCCGGCCAGGACCGCGTGCCGGAACTCGTGCTCCAGCGGTTCCCGCACGCTGGCGGGGATGGCCTCAAGGCCCTGCTCGCGGGCGGCGTGCCAGGCATGGATCAGGCCGCGCAGCGCCCGCTGCGCCTGCACCGGCCAGACCGCGCCCGGGTAGCTCTCGGCGCAGTCCTCATAGTCCCGCAGCAGGTGAGACAGGCACGCCTGGTTCCCGGCGATGTGCTCCCAGCGGGGGTGGAAATAATTCCGGTACCGGCCGGAGACCACGACCCCGGTGAAATCCGGCAGGATCCCGGCGTCCTGCATGGAGTCCAGGCTGCGGTCGCCGAGCCAGAACGCCGGGTACCGCTCGGTGAACGCGCCGTGGACGTACCTCTTCTCCCCGGCCGGCCCGGACCGCAGCGTCGTCTCGTCGAACCCGGCCACGTCCGCGGCGGTGATCAGGGCGCGGATCAGCGCCACCACCTCGCCGGCCAGTGATGCCGCCTTCGCCAGGCACGAGTGGATGAACCCCTCTGACACGGCGGCGCCGGCCACGTCAGCGATCAGCTGCCGGCACCGCTCCACCGGGACGTGCTGGAAAACCACCAGGTACACCGTCAGTGCCCGCAGCCTGGGGCCGATGGACAGCGCGGAATCCGGCACGCCCGCCGGGCGCGGCGCGACGTGCGTCTTCCCGCAGGCGCACTTCGCCTCGTGCAGGTCGTGCTGCACCCGCTCCGCCGCCGCGGCCGGGATCTCCTCCTGCTGATACGACCGCGAAACCCCCAGGTCAGCGGCCTCCGAAAGATCAAGGCCGCAGGAGCAGGCGCCCTGGGGATAGTGGTCCTCGGTCCGGTCCGGGACCTCCCAGCTCATGGACGCCCCCGGGCTGCCCGGCTGCTTCCCCCGCTTCCGCTTCTTCGCTTCCGCCCGCTCCGCGGCCCGCCGCCGCTTCCGGGGCGGCTTCTTCCCGGGCAGGTCATCCGAACTCGGCGGCATCGAGGAGTTCCCGCTGTTCCGCGACCCCGCGCGCTCCGCCGCGGCCAGCTGCTCCCGCAGGTCAGCGACCACCGCATCCAGCACCGAAATCCGTTCCGCCTGCCCGGCGATCTCCTCCGCCTGCGCCGCGAGCCGTGCCGCCTGCTCCCGGATCAGCGCATCACGCGGATCCCCCGGCGGCGGCACATCAGTCACAGCCCGGAATCATCCCCGAAACCACGCTCAGCCACCACGGCAACACCACGCACGCCGCCAAAACGTAACCAACGATCACCCACCGCAACACCAAGCCCAGGGGCCTGAATGTTTACCAGTCACCGGCCGCCGCTGACAAGCGCGAACGGGGTAACGATGAACGCGCAGCCCGACCCACCTGCCATACGTCGGGACGTTCTCGCCTCAGCCGAGCAGTTCCTGGCCGCCACAGCCGAAGCTGTCCACCCGGACCTGTCCGCCACCGCGCTGCTCAGCTACGCAGCGCGCTACCGCGCTCACCTCGCTGCGGTCATCGCCGCCTGCCGATAATCGCGGACTACCGGGCCTGTCCGGCGCTCGCCTAAAGCCTGGTCAGGGCGGGGCGCTTTGCCCATCGGGCCCCTCGAGGGGCCCGTCACTGACCAGTTACCATTTTCCCAGGGGAACCGTTGTTATTTATGGCGACACGCCGAAGCCGGGTAGTTCAATTATTGAAGGTTTTGAATAACGTTCTCATTCGTAAATTTCTTCTCCAAGTCGCAAAAGCAGTCGCACCTGAAACGAACAGAATGACTGAGGTCCAAAGTGGCAGGACGGCGTCGAATGCATCTGCTGGAGTTCCACGGGTGTACCACCAGTAGGGCGCGGCAATCGACAGCACGATGAGCCCCCAAAGTAGCATTTGCACAGACCGCGGCACGCCTGAACTGCGGCGCGAAACGATCATGGGTGGGATAAGCAGCACCCAAATCCAGTGATGAGTCCAGGAGATTGGGCTAATTAGCAGACCCGCCAGAGCAATCTGGATGATGGCGAACGCCTTTTGGTTGACCTTCACGCAACGCCAGGCAGCAAAGGTGCTTACGGCCAGAGTTACGAGTGAAAGTAACAGCCACGCGAACGCAGACCCGTCGGCAGGGAACGGTGGCCTGTGGAGGATAGCGTACCAAGTTTGATTGCCGCCATAGGCGATAGTTCCGACACGTGCCGGATCACTCACGTCGTGGAACCAGTAGGCGTAAGACAATCCTGGCCAAAACAACCAGGAGAGCGCCGTCCAGACAAGGAATGATGTCGTGGCACGCACAACGGATTTCACATCCCGGCTGACGATAAGAACCATCACGAATATGAGTGGTGTAAGCTTCACTGCGGAAGCGATACCGATTGCAATTCCACGACAGGAAGACGGCATCAACAGAAGATCAGCCACGATGATGAACATGAGAATGAATTCAACCTGCCCGTAGTCGACTCCGCTCCTCACAGGTTCGAGCGCCATAACTGAAACACACGACCAGGCAAAGGCCTTGCACCATAGGCGCGACGTGACCTCAGCGCCTCTTTCACGCAGAACCAGCACGACCGAACCTGTCGCAGCAGCAATGCTCGCCGTCCATAGGAGCCACTGGGCGACGGGAAAGGATGTCCAGGTAAGTGGTGACAGCAAGAGGAGGGAAAACGGTGGGTACGTGAAGGCGAGTCGGCTCTGAGTGAAGGCCGCGAGATAAGGACTTTCCCCTGCTCTCCAAGAGTCGACGGAATCTCGATATACCCTCAGATCTAATCCATATCGGCGCCCCCAGATCGCGAGGTACGTGATCGCAGTAATCACCGAAACGGTGGCAATCCAATATGGCCATGACGTGACCCTTAGGTTCGCGACTGCATCGGAGCCCTTAGACGCGATCATCTGAACACCGTACTTCTACGAAAACGTGAGCCAGCGGGACTATTACCCATCAGGCAGTCATTTAACAATACAAATAGATATCCTGCCCCGTCCACGTAAACGCACGCCCGGAGGGCCTCTCTGCCGTGCAGGATTGGCCAGATGCCGGGACTGTGGTCGCCTGGCAGCACAATAGCTGGCGCCAGGACTATGACCCGGTCGCAACCCCGCTCGCGATCTGAATGACTATTATTATTTTTTTCATCATACTTTCATTCGATATAGAGGGTTATTCACAAGATCATCTACTATGAGTTGATCAAGATCTGACCAGTGGCGACGCCGCCTCCGATGCTTGATGATCATGGTCCTGAATAAGCCTCATAGTCTTAGAAAGAGTAGGGTATCATCAAAGGTATCTCCTCAGAAGCTCCATGCTATTTCGCATCGATGCTACGGTCGCTCGGGCACGCTTGCCCGGAACATGGCGATGACCTGCCCGGACGCGATGCGGCGGTTGCTTGCCGGTGATCGGCGCTACGAAGCCCGGTCGGGGTAGGGCCTCTCCGGGACGCGCGAGTGCAGGTCGACGCCATCGCCGTACCACCAGGATCCGCCGCCGGTTCGGACCGGCGAACTGGCGCGAGAACATTGGCGACACCACCTGGACCTACAACCGGGCGTGATCTTCGGCTGTCTTGCCGCCATTTACCAGATCACTGGCGACGTGCCTACCTAGAGTAGGGAGAATCCATCGCCGACGCCGCCCTGAAGGGGCTGGTCGGCCGACCGTCGGGTATCCGGGCCGAGCCCGGTTACTGTAGCGATCACCGGATGCGGTGGCCCACGAGCCCAGGCTACGCTAGTACGCAAGGCCTGTTTCTGGGCACCTGTTGATGATCTTCATGAGGCATTCTTGCAGCGCCGTGCCCGCTGCATGCCCGATCGCCCATCCGTCCGGCCGCGTCGTATACGCTGCCAGTGAGGGCGCGGGAGGGCGCCGCCGGGCTCGCGGGCAGGACCTGAGTCCACCTCCACATGTAACAAGGCGTGCTTGTGGCACGGTTGTCTTGTCGAGCCCACCGCGAGCCTGGGTTGCGAGGAGAGACGTCATGTCCGAGCTTCCCGGCCGCCCCGACCTTGACCAGCTTCGCCGCCAGGCACGGGAACTGCTCCGTGCGGCCACCGACGGCGAGCCGCATGCCCTCACCCGGCTTCGCGCCGTCTCGGAACGGGTAACGCTGTCGGCGGCCCAGTTGGCTGTGGCCCGTGAGTACGGTTTCCCGAGCTGGCCTGCGCTGAGAACCGAGGCAAAACGCCGTCGCTCGTCAGAACGCCGGTCGTTCGGCGGAGCTCCGGCCATTGAGATCGCAAGCGGGATTCTTTCCCCCAGCGTGCTGATCATCGGTCCAGGCCAGGCTGTCATGGAAGCCTCGCTGATGCCCTCCGAAGAACCCGAGCGCCTGCCCTGGCCTGGCCCGGGTCAGGGGCCAGCAGCACTGCGCGCGGGAGCCGCCCCGCCCATGATTGCCCGAGCCCGGATGCCCAGCTTCGACGACGTACTCGTCACTGATAATCATGGCGCGAGGTACACGCTCAGGGTCGAGGGGATGGAAGGCCCGCCTCAGGAACCGGGACAGGTGGGCCCGATACGGCTGCGCCTGGGCCTCGATCCGGTTCCAGCGCGCGAGTGCCGCTGGCTTGAGCTGCGCAACCAGGACGGGTCAGCGACCCGGCTCCGGCCTTCCGAACGCCCGACAGTGCGGGTAAGCCAGATGGGACCGGCATCAGGAACCCCGGCGGAGCGGGACCTGGCCCGGCAGGCCCTGTGGATAATCAGTCTTCGGCTCCCCGGAATCCGCGAGGGTCAGGAGGACCAGGACATCCGGCAGCGCTGCTCTGCTGCCCTGGCCAGGGCGGCAGAGATCCGCCAGTCCGGCGAGCTTGACCCCGCCAGCGAGCTACCGGACCAGATCGCCCGACTGTGCGGCGCGCTCACCGGGCATCACCCGGTCAGCGGCCTTCCCCCCGGCTGGACTGCCATGCTCAATGCCGCGCGCCGGACGGACGGGCCCCGGTATCACCTCGACATCACCGCTGCCCTGCCTCCCGTCAATGACACTGCCGTACAGCTCGACAGCCTGATCTCGGAGCCCGGAGCCTGGCGCGTCCATCTTCGCGCGAGCCCCGGATGGTGGACCTACAGCCAGGACCGCCAGCGTAAACGGGAGGCTATGATCGTGCAGGCTGAAGACGACCTCGGCGGCATGTACGTGAGCGTCTTCTGGGGCAGTACCTTTCACGGGGACCACGAAGAACTCGCCCTCAGGTTCGTGCCCCGGCTCGATCCGCTCGCCGACATCCTGAAACTGACCTTCACCGGGGCAAGCGAACAGGTTGCCGTTGAACTCGCCATAGCGCCTGCCGTCAAGCCGACGAAAAGGCGAACACGTTGAGGGCCGTGCCCGAAATCGGCTGGTGAGCGAGCACGGCAGGTCGCCGTAGTATCCGGGCGACGCCCGCTGCAGCCCGAGACGTGCCAGGAACATGCCATTTATGAGGGCCACGCACGGCGGTTCACGCTCATTCATAGAGGGACCAGCATGTCCTGATCTATGCGGCCACAGATCCTGCGTGCGGGTGCGGCTACCACCTGCAAGCTGGGGTTAGCTAGCTACTTCGACCTGAAAAACCCGCGCGGCGGCCTGTGATCATCGCCGGTGCTGGCGGGAAGATGGCCTCGAACCCTTGTGCTGGAAGGGATCGAGGCCATCATGTTCCGCACCATAGGCGATCGGCCCTCGTTGTGGGAGTCCCTGCTTCCGCCGGAGGTCTGCGGCTGCCAGAGGAGCTGGCCCGGGTGGATGTGTTACTGGATGACCCGGTGTTCTTCGCGCCGTTCGCGCGGTACTTTCACCCGGTGATCGGGCGGCCGTCCACGTCGGCAGAGTGCTACCTGCGGCTGATGTTCTTGAAGTTCCGCTACCGGCTGGGCTATGAGAGCCTGTGTGCCGAGGTCAGTGACTCGATCTCGTGGCGGCGGTTTTGCCGGATCCCGCTGGATGGCAAGGTGCCGCACCCGACGACGCTGATGAAGCTGACCACACGGTGCGGCGAGGACGCGGTGGCCGGGCTGAACGAGGCGTTGCAGGCCAAGGCGGCCGGGGCGAAGCTGCTGCGCACGGCCCGGGTGCGGACAGACACCACGGTGATACCGGCAAACGTGGCTTACCCCACGGACACTCGGGGCTGCTGGCCAAGGCGGTGGGCAAGCTGGTGCGGACCGCGCGGCGGGTGCAGGCGGCGGGCGGGGCCCCTGGGACGGTGATGACAGACCGGCGGCGGGCGGCAGCGCGGCGGGTCCGCCAGATCGCCGGCCAGCTGCGCACCCGCGGGAAGCTCGCGCGCGAGGGAAAACACCCGGGTGATCCGGCGGGTGACCGGTGAACTCGCCGATCTCGCGGAAAAGACCGCAGCGTAGGCGGCGGCGGTGCTGCGCAACGGCCGCCGCGCGGTGCCCAAAGCCCTCAGCGGGCGGATGCGCGGTCGGCTGCGGCGGGCGCTGGATGAGCTGGCGGTCACGATTGAGCGCACCGCCAAGATCGTGGCGCAGGCCCGCACCCGGCTGGCCGGGCAGGTCCCGGAAAGCGCGACCCGGCTGGTCAGCCTGCATGACCCCGATGCCCGGCCGATCCGCAAGGGGCGCATCGACAAGCCGGTCGAGTTCGGGTACAAGGCCCAGGTCGCCGACAACGACGACGGCATCATCCTCGACTACGGCGTCGAGTACGGAGCCGCCCCGGACGGGCCACAGCTCACCCCCGCGGTGGAACGCATCTGCCGCCGCATAGGCCGCGTGCCGCGCGCGGTCACCGCCGACCGCGGCTACGGCCAGCCCGCCGTCGAGCGCGACCTGCACGCGCTCGGCGTGCGCACCGTCGCGATCCCCCGCCAGGCCACGACCTCACCAGCGCGCAAGACGATCGAGCACAGCCGCAGCTTCCGTCGGCTGGTCAAATGGCGCACCAGCTCGGAAGGGCGGATCAGCTACCTCAAGCACACCTACGGCTGGGACCGCACCCGCCTGGATGGCAGGCACGGAGCCGCGATCTGGTGCGGGCACGGGGTATTCACCCACAACCTGGTCAAGATCGGGGCCCTGGCCAGCTAACCAGCCCACGCCAAGCCAGCACCGGCGTCACCCAATCGGCAGCCTCGACCAACCCATCAGCCCGGGGCCTCTTTCAGGTCAAAGCAGCTACAGTAGCTGGCAATACCGGGCGGCGCCACTTGCGGACCGTGTCGTCGCAGGCACCCAGCCGGGCGCCACCCACACTGCCAGGTAAGCCGTCAGCCGCAGCCAGCACGATCCGCGCCCGCATCACCAGGCGATGCGGCGCCGATGCCCGTCGGCCAGCGATCGCAGCGCTGCGCGGTCTGCAGTATCCAGCGTCACAACATAAGGACTGGCAGGCAAGGCAGTCTCCTCATCCAAGATCACCAGGGTCCGCGGCAGGATCCCAAACCGGTGATTGGAGCAGAAGAACTCATGGCCAAGCCATCGGAGTCGACCAAGGCTTCGCTGCGCCAGCGCCTGACCTCCTGCGTCCGCGAACGCTGGCCCCAGCTCACCAGTGTCCTCGTGCGCTACCACGGCGCCTTCGCCTACATCGACGGCCAGCTCCCCGACGGCACCACCTTGCCCCTATGCCGCCTGCGCTACGGCGGATCCGCGCACACCTGGGGATTTGCGATCTACCGGGCCAGCCACGACGACTACGAGCCCAGCTTCCTGCCCACCGGCTACCCGGCCGGCAGCCGCAAAGAAGCCCTCGACTGCGCCTGCGGGCTCTACCACGCCGACCCCACCGCCTGGACCAGCCAGCTACGTACCAGGAAGCAACCCGGGATGATTAACGGGCTCGACCACTAGCGATATAGCGAGGGTTGCATACGCGACAAAGGCAGCGCAGCACAGTAGTACAGCATCGGAGCCCTGAGCAGACGAAGATAAATGTGGTAATCGCTTCATCCACCAGGGGCTTCATTCACTCCCCAAGCCAACACGCCCGCTACGATCAATGCCCGCCCGGAGCCGTCCGAAGATCAGGATGAAAAGGGCTCATTGTCACCTACGGCCACTTCGTTCTCCTTCCTCTCGACTAAGAAGTTTCGAAGGATCAGGAGGCAGCTGCCTCACGTCACGCCAACGGCGCCTAGGACGAAACGGTCGGAACTAAGCAGGCACCTCATTCACCACTCCAGTTGACACCAACCCGGCGTCGGCCGGACTTCACAGCCCCCGCTTATCAGAGCAACTATCCGACTGCATCCACGCAGGTCACGGCAATGTCCTGCCCCAGTGCGCTCGACTTGCCACAGAAGTCGGCAGGAGATATTGATCGAAACTCTTGACAAAAGTGTGATCGACGACGAACGATTATCTTCGGACCCATGAACGAGGGGAGTACGAACAGAATGAGGCTTATTCACGACCATGATCATCGGGCCGTCCGCGTCGCATCACCGCTGGCCAAGCCTTGATCAACTTGAAGTAGATGATCATGTGAATAACCCTCAATGTCATTCAGGCCGCGGATATTAAGGTCATTCAAGTCGCGCCTCGCGATTGTGGCGGGAGTCGCGCTCCTGGCATCAGCTATTGCGATGCCAGCGACCACAGCCCTGGCGTCCGGCCAAACGTGCAATGAGAGCAGCCTCACGACGTGCGTTTACGTTGAGGGGTCAGGGCTCTATGTTGATTACGCGCAAGGCTGGGCCACTGATAACACAGCATTTACTTACAACAACCTGCATATCGAGATTGAAGGGCCAGCTGGGCTGCTCCAGAACTGCGGAACCTTCTCTCTAAGCTATGGTCAGACTTCGCCTTCCTGCTTCTGGGAGCGGAATGGGGACGTGGAGGCGGGAAATTACTGCGCCACGCTCTGGTATTACACAAACGGTGAGTATTACAATATGGGAACGCCATGCGTAGACGTACACAGCTAGCAAGTAGCGAGCTACCTGGGACGGCCGGATTCCCCGGTTAACGAGGTGACGAAGTGTCCATTCACGGGGTCTCGGCAGTGAAGCCCCCGACACGCCGGCTGGCTGGGTTGCTTGAAGTTTTAGCTCGGGTTGAGCATGCTTGCGGCTCGTGCCCGATGAGTCCGGTCAGCAGACGCTT
>Ga0307374_10013277_pt1 | contig 11413 bp, 10 predicted proteins | sample OX3MG_FD_202532 | JGI IMG/M metagenome (GOLD analysis project Ga0307374, IMG submission 202532) | Soil microbial communities from Risofladan, Vaasa, Finland - OX-3 | ecosystem: Environmental > Terrestrial > Soil > Coastal area > Acid sulfate soil | place: Finland: Risofladan, Vaasa | collected... | reverse complement strand
GTCGCCGTGGCGCCGATCGGCGGCCTGCGGCTGATTCTCCGCGCGATCGCACGGTCGTTGCTGCGTCTCATGCCCGGACGGCGAGCGAAGTAGCGCCTGGCCGCCGTGCCCGGCGGTCCGCCACGCACTCGACGAGCGCCTGCCGCAACGCCGCGGTCGCTCATCGTTTGTGCCAACGTAGGGGCGGGTATGACCATCTCGTGGCGTCCTCGGAGAGCGACCGGTCGCGGCGCGAGCCGATGAGGCGCCGGCGGCCGAGCGCGCGGGACGGCGCCACATTCGGGATCTCGCCGGCACGACGGCTGGCAGCCTGTGCCGCGGGCGGTGCGCTGACCGCCGTCGTCGTTGCCGTGGTCGGGCCGTGGTGGTTGATTCCGCTCGCCGGATGGGACGCTTCGGCCTTGACCCTGCTGGGTTGGACATGGCGGTCGCTGTGGTCGATGGACGCGACGCGTACCGCGAGCCACGCGACGCGAGAAAGCCCGAGCCGCGCCTACGCGGACCTGATACTGCTCTCGGGCAGCCTGATCAGCCTCGTCGCCGTCGGCCTGGTCCTCGTGCGTGCAAGCCACGAGGCGGGCCTGGCCAAGGGGCTGCTCGTCGGGATGAGCGTCGCCAGCATCGTCCTCGCCTGGGCGGTCGTCCACACCGTGTACACGCTGCGCTACGCCAAGCTCTTCTACCAGGGCGAGCCCGAGGGTGTCGACTTCAACGACGAGCGCTCCCCGGACTACGGCGACTTCCTCTATCTGGCGCTGACGATCGGCATGACCTTCCAGGTCTCCGACACCAATCTCACCGCCAAGGCGTTCCGCCGCCTGGCCCTGCGCCACGCCGTGCTGTCATACATGTACGGGGCGTTGATCATCGCGACGACGATCAACCTGATCGCGGGCCTCGGAAAATAGCGCTGCGGACAGGGGCGAGGCCCGGGACCCGGCCGCCGTCCCGGGGTTTTGGTCTCGGCAGCGTGCGGCTCGGCTTGACCGTCCCCGGTGCACCCGGTAGGATCATGCAATCGTTTGCAAGCCGGTCCGAAGGCTGACACGAACCGTCGGCACGCCGCCACGAACGACCTCCACGCACATGAACGACCGTCACAGAACCGCATGAACGACGAAGGGCGACTGCGCCTCGGCTGGATCGGCGCCGGCCGGATGGGGTTCGCGCTCGCCACGCGGCTGCTCGAGGCCGGCCACGACGTGGCCGTCTACAACCGCACGCGGGCCAAGGCCGAGCCGCTCGCCGAGCTCGGGGCGACCGTGGTGGACACCCCGGCGGAGCTCGCCGACCGCGACCTCGTGTTCACGATGGTCGCCGGGTCGGCCGACTTCGCGCAGGTCGTGCTCGGCGACGAGGGGCTGCTCTCACGCCCCGGTGTCGTGCCCCGCCTGCTCGTCGACCTGACGACGCTCTCACCCGTGGCGTCCGCCGAGGTCCGCCTCGCGGGCGCGCGCCTCGGCACGGCGGTCCTGGCGGCTCCGGTCAGCGGCAACCCGAAGGTCGCCGCCGCGGGTCGCCTGACGATCGTCGTCTCGGGCGACGGCGAGGCCTGGGCCCGGGCGCGGCCGTATCTCGAGCTGCTGTGCGCCCGTGTCACCTACGTCGGCGAGGGCGAGCGCGCCCGGCTGGTCAAGATCTGCCACAACCTGATGCTCGGCATCGTGGCTCAGTCGCTGTCCGAGATCACCGTGCTCGCCGAGAAGGGCGGGGTCGCGCGCGCCGACTTCCTGGCGTTCCTCAACGACAGCGTCATGGGCTCGATGTTCACCCGCTACAAGAGCCCGGCGATCGTCAACCTCGACTTCACGCCGAGCTTCACGCCGGCGCTGCTGCTCAAGGACTTCCACCTCGGCTTCGAGGCCGCGCGCGAGCTCGGCGTGCCGATGCCGCTCGCGGCGACCGCCGAGCAGATCATCCAGAGCCTGGTCGGCAACGGCTACGACGACGTCGACTTCGCGGTGCTCCTGGAGGTGGCGGCCAACGGCGCCGGCCTCCAGCTGGAGCCCGAGAACGTCTATGTCGACGACGGCCTGAGCCCGGTCGGCACCGACAACGGCGCCCGCGCCACCGCCGCCACGCCGCCGCAGCCCTAGCGGCTGCCCGGCTCGCGCGGCGCCTTCAGGTGACGCGCGCGTTGCGATCGCGCTCGCGCTGCACGCGGCGCGTCCATTCGCCACGGGTCTCGCCGCTGCGGCCGATGGCCGCCATGCGGGTGGCACGCTGTCCGGCTTGTGAACGGGCTTGCCGTGCTTCGCTCGCGAGGACCCGGAGGATCTCGCTGATCAGGCCGGCCTCGGAGGCCTGGCGCATTCGGAGATAGCTGTTGCGTGACATCGCGTCGCCCTCCTATGTATTGAGCCGGGGGAGCAGCTTTGGGGCTCGCGCCGAAGATAGCACCGCGACGGCGTTCTCCCAACGAAAACGCGGAAAACGCCGCAAATAGCGGGGAGACCGGGGCTCAGGCCTGGCGCTGGCGCCGCCGAGTGTTGGCGCGACGGCCCGCGGTCGGCGCGCTCGCACCCGGGCGCGGCGGCCTGCCGTGGGCGCGGCGCGGCGTCGCGGGCCGCGCCCGCGGGACCGGCGCTCCGCGGCTGCCCGGCGCGACGCTGTGCTCGATGCCGAGCTCGTCGGCGAGGCCGGCGATCTTGTCACGCTCGGCTGCGGAGTGGAAGGTGATGCCGATCCCCGAGCGCCCGGCGCGCCCGGTTCGCCCGACCCGGTGGATGTAGGCGTCGCGGTCCTCCGGCGGGTCGAAGTTGATCACGTGCGAGATGCGGTCGACGTCGATGCCGCGCGCGGCGATGTCGGTCGCGACGAGCGTCGAGACCTCGGCCGCCTCGAAGCTGGCGAGCGCCCGCTCGCGCTGGCTCTGAGAGCGGTTTCCGTGCATCGCGACGGCGTCGACGCCGTGGTCGCCGAGGCGCTTGACGAGGCGGTCGGCGCCGCGCTTGGTGCGCACGAAGACCAGCGTCAGGTCACGATCGACGTCGAGCTCGGCGACCAGCGCCGCGACGCGCGACGGCGTTTCGACCTCGAGGAAGCGGTGCTCGACGATCGCCGCGGAGTGCGCCGGGTCGCCGGCGTAGTCGAGGCGCACGGCGTTGCGCGTGTAGGCCTTGGCGACGCGGCCGGTCTCCCCGGAGAGGGTTGCCGAGAAGAACAGCGTCTGGCGGTCGGTCGGGCACAGGCTGACGATCCGGTCGACGGCCGGGCGGAAGCCCATGTCGAGCATCCGGTCGGCCTCGTCGAGGACGAGCAGCTGGATCTGGTCGAGCTCGAAGGCTCCGCGGGCGATCAGGTCCTCGAGGCGTCCGGGGGTCGCGACGATGATGTGGGCGCGCGCGGCGATCTGGGATTGGCGCGACAGGCCGACGCCGCCGTACACCGGGGCCGTCTTCAGCGCCCGCGCGTGGGCGATCGGGTAGAGCTCCTCGGCGATCTGCACGACGAGCTCGCGGGTGGGGGCGAGGATCAGCGCCGCGGGCCGCGGCGCCTCGGCGGCGATCAGCTCGACCATCGGCACCGCGAAGGCGAGGGTCTTGCCGGAGCCGGTCGGTGAGCGCACGAGCACGTCGTGGCCGTCGAGGACCTCGCCGATCACGAGCGTCTGGACGGGGAACGGATCGCTGATGCCGCCGCGGGCGAGCGCGTCGACAACGGCGCGCGACACGCCGAGATCGGCGAAGGACGATTGGGACATTGGATTACTCCTGTTCAGCAGCGCTTGGCCGCAAAAGATTCGGGAGGCTCTGGCTGACCCGAAACCTTTGGAAACAAGGGACCCAAGCGAGCTGCCTCGCGGCCGACCACGCCGGCCGCACGACAACGGTAGCAGACCCTCAGGCCGCCACCCGGGGGCGGGCCGTCAGTCCTCGCCGTCCCAGTAGTCGAGCGGCGCGACCCGCACGATCACGCCGACGCCGCTGAACGCCAGCTTGTTCGAGCGTGGGTAGTAGCAGATGTCGTTGGCCTCGCGCGTGCCGTAGGCGAGGAAGCGCAGCCCGCCCTCGCCGGCGCGGAACATGTGCGCGACGCGCGTGGCCGGCGGGCGCGCGACCACGTGTCCGGCGCGCACCGCCGTCGGCTGGGCGCCGTCGAGGACCAGCTCGCCGTCGCCGGCGAGGACGACGAAGATCTCCTCCGAGGCGGAGTGGCAGTGCAGCGGCGCGGCCTCCATGCCCGGTGCGACCTCGACGTGGGCGAGGCCGGTGCTCACCGACCCCGTGGCGCGACCGAGGTCACGCCGGCTGCTGCGGACGCGCGAGTGCTCGAGCGGCTCGGCCTCGACATCGGCGAGGTTGACGATGTTGGCGGGCCGCGGCGCGGACGGCTCGGGCAGCTCCGGCGCGCCGACCGCGGCCTCGCGCACGAATTGCAGCAGCGGGCCGCCCGGCTCGCCCGCGATCGACTCGACATAGCGGCGGCCGACCATCGTCAGGCCGAGCCGCGGGAAGCGCGTGCTGCCGTCGCGATGCCGCGGGCCGAACGCGAGCACGTCGAGCGGCTCGAGGGCGTGCAGCGTGTGCGCCCCGCCACCCGCCAGGTAGGCGATCGCGTCGCCGGCGCCGATCTCCGTGGTGACGCCGTCACACCACGAGATCCCCCGCCCGCCGAGGACGTAGAACAGCTCCTCGGCTCCCGCGTGATCGTGGGCCGGCGTGGCCCACGCGCCGGCCGGAACCTCGATCCGGTGCACGCCGACGGCGACCGAGCCGGCGGCCTCGCCGAGCGCCGACCAGCGGCCGCGCAGGTGGCCGGCCGCGGCGTCCCACTGCGGCGCCTGCTCGAAATGCGTGATCCCCACAGGCGCGACTATACGGCGCCCGGGGCGCGCGGCGGCGGCGAGCGCTCAGCCCGCCGGGCAGAGCTCGCGCGGGTCGACGATCGGCTCGCCCGCCGCGTCGGCCGCGAAGCTGTGGCGGAAGGTGAAGGCCCGCGGCGTCGGTCCGTCGGCGCGCAGCGCCGCGAGCCGCTGCTCGGCCTCGGCGACGCTCGGACGGTGGCCGGCGGCGACCCACCAGAGGACCACGGCGGACTCGCCGAGCCGCTCGAACCACTCACGCCGGCGGCGCAGCACGTCGAGATGGGCGCGCTGGCTGTAGACGAAGTCGCGCAGCGCCTCGAGCGACTCCCACACCGACATGTTCACGATCAGGCGGTCGTCGTCGAAGGCCCGCACGCCGGTCGCGTCGCCCTCCGCGGTCGCCAGCCGCCAGAGGAATCCCGGGCTCGCGTCGGCGGCGGCGTTGACCGGGGCCAGCGCGGCGACGAAATCGGCGAGCAGCGGGGCGTCGAGCGGCTCCCGCGGCAGCGCGATGTTGAACTGGGCGAGCTCGAGTCGGCGGCCGGCCATGCCGGCGCGCACGCTAGCAGCCCTCGCGCATCCCGACAAACGTTGACGCGGTCCGCAGCGGCTGCTCTGGGGTGGCGTGGCCCGCCGGCCGACGCGATTCCCTACGGCCGGCCGCGGGCGGCGAGGGCCGGCGCGAGCCGCTGGCCCGAGCGGGCCTCGGCAAGGCGCGCGCCGTCGCGGCGCCCGTGCAACGCGAGGCCGACGGCGTCGAGCGGCGCCCGGGCCTTGAGCAGCAGCTCGCGCAGCTCGGCGCGGGGGTCGGACTGGACGGTGATCGCGCCGCCGGCGCCGATGGTCATGGCGCGGGGCGAATTGACGATCGTGCGGATCGCGATGCTCAGGTCGGCGCTGCCGTTGGCCGCGAGGTAGCCGATCGCGCCGGAGTAGATCCCGCGCGGGCGCGTCTCGAGGCGGTCGATGATCTCCATCGTGCGCAGCTTCGGCGCACCGGTCATCGAGCCGCCGGGGAACGACGCGCGCAGGCAGTCGACGATCGTGGCGTCGCCGCGCAGCCGGGCGCGGACCGTCGAGACCAGCTGGTGGACGGTCTCGTAGCTCTCCACCCCCATCAGCTTGGGCACGCGAACCGAGCCGACCTCGGCGACGCGACCGAGGTCGTTGCGCAGGACGTCGACGATCATCAGGTTCTCGGCGCGGTCCTTGGAGCCCGAGCGCAGCCGCGCGGCGGCCTCGCGATCCTCGCGCGCCGTGGCTCCGCGGGCGATGGTGCCCTTGATCGGCTTGGCCTCGAGCCCCCCGAAGCGGTCGAGGGCGAGAAACCGCTCGGGTGAGGAACTTGAGACCTCGATCCCGCCGAGGCGCAGGAACGCGGCGTAGGGGGCCGGATTGACGCGGCGCAGCACGCGGTGCAGGCTCAGCGCATCGGCGCACGGGGGTCCCGTGAGCTCGTTGGTCAGGCAGATCTCGTAGCTCTCGCCGGCGGCGAGATGCTCCTGGCAGATCTCGATGTCGCGCACGTAATCCGCGGCCGGCCGGGTCAGCGAAAAGGTCGTGCGGCCGCCCGGGTCCGCGGCGACCGGCGCCTCGACGGCGCGCAGCACGCGCAGCCGGGCAGCCGTCTGATCGGCCCAGGCGGCCGCTTCGCCGCGGTCGCGCGCCTCGGTCAGGCAGACGACGTGGGCCTCGTCGGCCGCCTGGTCGTAGGCGATCACCCGGTCGGCGAACAGCAGCATCGCGTCCGGGTGGGGCGAGTGGTGGACGAGCGGGCTGCCGCATTCGGCCTTGAGCTCGTACCCGAGGTAGCCGACGAACCCGCCGGTGAAGTCGAACGGGAGCTCGCGATCGTCGATCGAGAACTCGGCCAGCGAGCGATCGAGCCAGTCGAGCAGCCCGCCACGGTGGAGCTCGCGCTGCCCGCGGCGCGCCAGCGTCAGCTCGGCGGCCGCCACGTCGTGGCTGACGAGCGCCGAGAGCGGACCGCCGCCCGCGCCCATGTAGGAGAACCGCGCCAGCCCCGCGCCGTGGCGAGCGCTGTCGAGCCAGAAGGCGTTGGCCTCGGCGCCGAACAGCCGCACGAACGCCGTCTCGGGATCCGGCGGGCGGCGCACCGAGCGGACCACGATCTCGAGCCGCCGCCGCGGCTCGCCGGCGCGGTCCCGCGGCGACGGTCGCGCGACGGACGCCCGCCCGCCCGGCCGGCGGCCGGCGCCGGATCGCCGCGCCCGCGCCAGGCGGCAGAAGTTCTCGAGCAGCCGCTCGCCGAACTCGGTCTGGACCGATTCGGGGTGAAACTGCACGCCCCAGTGCGGACGCTCGCGGTGGCGCACGGCCATCACCGTGCCGGAGGCGGTCCGCGCGGTCACCTCGAGCGCCGCCGGCAGCGGCTCGCGCGCCGACAGCGAGTGGTAGCGCACCGCGAGAAAGCCCTGCGGGATCCCCCGGAACAGCTCGGGGTCCTCGTGGTAGATGCGGCTGCGGCGCCCGTGCATCGGTTGCGGCGCGGCGTCCACCTCGCCGCCGTGGGCGAGCACCAGGCCCTGGTGGCCAAGGCAGACGCCGAGCACCGGCAACTCGGCCTGCGCCAGCGCGCTGAGCGAGAGGCCGAAGTCGCGCGAGCGATCGGGCCGCCCCGGGCCGGCCGAGATCACGCACCGCGCGAAGCGCTCGGCGCGCAGCGACGCCCAGTCGGTCTCGTCGTTGCGGACGACCACCGGCTCGACGCCCTCGACCACGGCCAGCAACTGGAAGAGGTTGAAGGTGTTCGAGTCGTGGTTGTCGATCAGCAGCGTCGTCATCGGCCCACCGGCCGTGCAGCCTTGCAGGTGGCCGCGGCGGATGCACGCGCGAGGGCCGATCGCGCGAGTATTCGCACGCCATGGCATGGCCGGATCCACAGATCGACTACGCGCCGCTCCCGCACGCCGACGTCGAGCTCGGCGTGTTCGAGACGCTGCTGGTCCTCGACGGGCGCCCGCTCGAGGCCGGCCGCCACCTCGAACGGCTGCGCGCCAGCACTCGCGTGCTCTACGGCGTCGAGCCGGCCGGCGACCTCGAGGCGCGGGTGGCCGCGGCCGCGGCGGGCCACGGCCTCGCGCGGCTGCGCGTGGCGCTCGCCCCGCCGGCGAGGACACCGCAGATCGAGCTGCGGTCGTTCGATCCGGCGCTCGTGCTCGCGCCCGACGAGGTGACGGTGATCACCGTGCGCGTGCGCGGCGGTGCGGGCCCGCACAAGCTGATCGACCGCGGCTGGCTCGCGCGGATCGAGGCGGCCGCGGGGGAGGGGGCGCGATCGCTGCTCGTCACGCGCTCCGGCGCGCTGCTCGAGACCACGCGCGCCAACGTGTTCCTGCTGCGCCACGGCGAGCTCGCAACCCCGCCGCTCGACGGCTCGATCCTGCCCGGCGTGATGCGGGAGGTGGTGCTCGAGCACGCGCGCCGGCTCGGTATCGCCGCGCGCGAGACGCGGCTGACGCTCGAGGATCTGGGCGCGGCCGACATGGTGCTGCTGAGCGGATCGCTGCGGCGCCTCGAGCGGGCCCGGGTGCGACCCGACCGGCGCAGCGACGCGGCCGCCGAGCGTCTCGCCGCGGCGCTTGACGTTCGCGGTGGCGGTGCGCGGTAGCGGCGCCGTCTCGACATCGCGTCGGTCGGCCCGCCACGCCAACCCGTATGAATACATTACGCAAACCGTGGGGCGCTGGTAGGATGCGCTGCGCGCATGGGCATCCCCGCGGCTCACCGCCTGGCCGTCGATCTGCTCGACCACGACCTGTTCGCCGACCACGAGCCGTGGGAGGTGTTCGAGGCGCTGCAGCAGCAGGCGCCGGTGTACTTTCACCCCGGGGCCGACGGCGATCGCGGCTTCTGGGTGATCACCAAGTTCGACGACGTGCGGGCCGTGCTGAAGGACTACGGCACGTTCTCCTCGGAGCTCGGCGGCGCGGCTCGGATCGAGGATCTGCCCGAGGACGTGCTCGCCGCGCGGCGCAACTTCCTCGAGTTCGATCCGCCCAAGCATGGCCGCTACCGGCGCCTGTTCTCGGCCGACTTCACCCCGAGCGCCGTGCGCCGCTACGAGGAGTGGCTGCGCGAGCTGGTCTGTGCGCGGCTCGATCATGCGGTTGCGCGCCGGGAGTTCGATCTCGTCGAGGAGCTGGCCGCGCCGATCCCGATCCGTGTCCTCGGGCATATCCTCGGGCTGCCCGAGGAGGAGCTGGGGGCGCTCGTCAAGCTCGCCGACCGACTGCTCGTCGACACCGAGCCCGACTTCGTCGGCGAGCTCGCCTACGCCGGCGAGCAGGACGAGTACCGCTACAAGCCGTTCGGGTCACCCTGGGCCGAGGAGCTCTGCGCGATCGGGCGCGCCCACTACGCCGAGCGGCGCGCGTGTCCGCGCGACGACGTGCTCTCGCTGATCGCCAACGGGACCGTCGAGGACCGCCCGCTCGATGAGCGCGAGCTCGACAACATGTTCGCGCTGATGATCGTCGCCGGCAACGAGACGACGCGCCAGTCGATCGCCCTGTCGACGCTCGCGCTGGCGCGGGATCCCGAGGCCTACCGCCGGTTGCGCGAGGATCCGGCGCTGATGGAGTCGGCCGTCGAGGAGCTCCTGCGGTTCTGCCCGCCGGTCTGGTTCTTCCGCCGCACGACGACCGCCGCGACCACGATCCGCGGCGCGCAGATCGCCGCCGGCGACAAGGTGACGGTGTGGTTCGCGGCCGCCAACCGCGACGCCGACCACTACCCCGATCCCCATCGCCTCGATCTCGCGCGCAACCCCGCCGATCACCTCACCTTCGGCCGCGGCGGTCCGCACGTCTGCCTGGGCCAGCACCTCGCCAAGATGGAGCTGCGCGTCTACCTGGAGGAGCTCGTCACGCGCGTCGCGACGCTGTCGGTGCGCGAGCCTCCGCCGCGGCTGCGCTCGAACTTCAGCAACGGCCTCAAGCGCCTCGAGGTATCGGTCACCCCGGCATGAGCGACGGCGGCCGCCGCGTGCCGGTCGAGGGCGTCGAGGTCCCGACCGACCACTTCATCGACGGGCGCCGCGTCGGCGGCCAGGCGCGCTTCGAGGTGCGCAGCCCGATCGACTGGGACGGCTGGGAGCTCGCGGCGGTCGCGGCCGGCGGCGTCGCCGAGGTCGATCTCGCGGTGGCCGCCGCGCGCCGGGCCTTCCCGGCGTGGGCGGCGCTCGGGCCGGCCCGGCGCCGCGAGCACCTCGGTGCCTTCGCCGATGCGATCGAGGCGGCGGTGCCGGAGCTCGCCGCCGTGGAGTGCGCCGACAACGGCTCGCTGCTCGAGGCGATGCGCGAGCGCGTCCTGCCGCGCGCGGCCAGCAACGTCCGCTTCTTCGCGGACTTCGCGGCCGAACGCCTCGAGCAGCCGCCGCGCGTGCTCGCCGGCGGCGAGCGCAACCGGGTTCGCTACGACCCCTGCGGGGTGGTCGCGGTCTCGACGCCCTGGAACGCGCCGCTGATGCTCGCGACCTGGCGGGTCGGGCCGGCGCTGGCCGCCGGCAACACGGTCGTGCTCAAGCCCCCGGAGTGGGCCCCGCTGACCTGTTCGATGCTCGGCGACCTGGCGGCGGCGGCCGGGCTCCCGGCCGGCGTCTTGAACATCGTCCACGGCAGCGGCGCCGGCGCCGGCGCGCCGCTGACGGGCCATCCCGATGTCGACCGCGTCGCGTTCACCGGCTCGCCGCTGACCGCGCGGACCGTGTATCGGGACGCCGCCGCGGCGCTCACCCCGGTGTCCTTCGAGCTCGGCGGCAAGTCGCCGTTTCTCGTCTTCGCCGACTGCGACCTGGACGCGGCCGCGGCGACCGCCGCCTATCAGTACGACAACGCGGGCCAGGTGTGCCTCGCGGGAACGCGGCTGCTGGTCGAGCAGAGCGTGCTGGAACCGTTCCTCGCGCGGCTGCGCGAGCGCGTGGAGGCGATCGTCGTCGGCGATCCCCGCCGGGCGGATACGACGTACGGGCCGCTGATCCACCCGGTCGCGCTCGAGCGGGTCACCGCGCGGGTGGCGCGCGCCCGCGACGACGGCGCACGGCTGCTCTTCGGCGGGCAGTCGCTCGGCGGGCTGTACTGGCCACCGACGCTGTTCGTCGACGTCCCGGAGGGCGCCGAGATCCTGCGCACCGAGGTGTTCGGCCCGGTGCTCACGCTGCAGGGCTTCGCCGATGAGGCGCAGGCGATTGCCATGGCCAACGACAGCAGCTACGGCCTGGCGGCCACGGTGTTCACCGGCTCCGCCCAGCGCTCGGACCGCGTCAGCGCAGCGCTCGTCGCCGGTACGGTGTGGGTCAACTGCTTCTACGTGCGCGACCTGGAGACCCCGTTCGGCGGGGCGCGCGAGTCGGGCATCGGCCGTGAGGGAGGCCGCCATTCATTCGACTTCTACTGCGACGTCAAGACCGTCTGCGAGCGAACGACCGGGTGGCAAGATGGAGCAGCCTGAGCGCGGGCTGATCCTCAGTCACGGCGACGACGGTCCCGCGGGCCTGCTCGGCGAGTGGCTGACCGAGCGCGGCTGCCGCTACGACGTCCACGACGTCACCAAGGCGCCGGTGCCGGCGCTCGGCGAGTACAGCTT
>Ga0307374_10013276_pt1 | contig 11414 bp, 12 predicted proteins | sample OX3MG_FD_202532 | JGI IMG/M metagenome (GOLD analysis project Ga0307374, IMG submission 202532) | Soil microbial communities from Risofladan, Vaasa, Finland - OX-3 | ecosystem: Environmental > Terrestrial > Soil > Coastal area > Acid sulfate soil | place: Finland: Risofladan, Vaasa | collected... | reverse complement strand
CGAATCCCGCCAACGAGATGGGTTGGTCGCCCTCGGCCACCCGATCGAGGATCTGACCCAAGTCCTGGCGCCACTGGCTCGCCGAGAACGTACCCGTGCTGCCACCCACGCCCGAGAGTGTGCCCGTAGCCACCGTCCAACCCGATTCACTCGCCACGTGCTCGGCGAGCTCGGGCAGAAGTCCCGCCGCTTGACGACCCATGCCGGTAAGTCGAGGGAGCCCGTGCACGAGAACGAGCACGTGAGCGGCCACCGGACGGGCCACGGCGCTGGAGATCTTGAGGTCAAGTAGCGAGTCACCACTTCGTAGCTGCTCGTGAGCGAGCACGGGCGACTAGATGCCTAGGCGTTGGGCCAGTAGCTCACGGTGGTACGCCGGGTCGCCTAAGAACAACTCAGAACTCTTCGCGCGCTTGAAGTAAAGGTGCGCGGGGTGTTCCCAAGTAAAGCCAATGCCGCCGTGAATCTGGATGTTCTCGGCCGCGCAGTGGAAATAAGCCTCGGAACAGAACGACTTGGCCAGACTCGCCGCGATCGGTAACTCGTCGTTGCGCTCTTGCGCGGCCCAGGCGGCGTAGTACGCCGCGGACTTCGCGGACTCCACGTCAAGCAGCATGTCGGCGCACTTGTGCTTGATCGCTTGGAACGAACCGATCGGTCGACCAAACTGCACACGATTCTTCGCGTACTCCACCGAACTATCGAGCACGCGCTGGGCACCGCCAACTTGCTCGGCGGCCAACGCCGCGGCAGCGACCTGCAAGGTCGCCTCGAGACCCGCCAGCGCGCCGCCCTCTTCGCCCACCAGCTTCGCGGGCGCCCCCTTGAACTCGATGCGGCTCTGTTTGCGGGTCTGATCCATGGTCGAGAGCGACTCGCACGTGACGCCCTTAGCGTCGCCCTCGACGGCGAAGAGCGAGAGGCCCTTGGCGGTCATGGCCGGAACGAGCAGCAACGAGGCGATCGATCCGTCGGTGACGTAGTTGCGAATACCGTCAAGGACAAAGTCCTCGCCCGAGGGAGTCGCCATGGTTGACGTCGCACTGAGGTCCCACTGTCCGGCGTCGTCGGTGACGGCGAGCGTGGCGATGGTGTCGCCCGAAGCCAGGCCCGGCAGGTACCTCGCTTTGTCCGCGTCACTGCCGACGAAGAGCAACGCGTTCGCCGCGAGCGCAACGGTGGAAAAGTACGGCGAGCAGAACAGTGCCGCGCCCATCTCTTCAAAGACCACGTAGAGCTCAACGGGGCCGAAACCCTGTCCCCCGAACTCCTCGGGAATGCCAAGACCCTGTAGGGCCAGTTCATTGGCCATCTGGGCCCACACGGCCGGGTCGTAGCCCTCCGGGGTCGCCATAAGACGGCGGACTTCGCTCTCGGGCGACTTCTCCTCTAAAAAACGGCGCACCATCTTGCGGAGTTCGTCTTGCTCTTCGCTAAAGCCAAAGTTCATCGCAAGCCCTCATCTTCTCTGGCGCATTGAGCGTCCAGATTGAGATTAGCCAATCTGGACGGGGTAAATTTTCGTGCCATTCTTAGGGGATGGACGACGTGGAGTTGGTCTGGTCTGATGCTTCGGCCGAGGTCCACCGCTTCGTGGTCGGCCCCATTGAAAACAACGTCTACGTCGTTCGATGTCGGCGCACCGGTGAGTCAACGCTGCTCGACGCGGCCAACGAACACGATCGTTTGCTGCGAGTCGCAAAACGCCTTGGCGTGACCTCGGTGCTCGAGACCCACGGTCACTGGGACCACATCGGCGCCGTCGAGCAGGTGCGCGAGGCGGGCATTGACGTGTGGGTTCGCGCCGAAGACGCGGGCATGCTGCCAAGCTACGACCACCTCATTGAAGACGACACGGTCCACGCCGTGGGTGATCTGCGCCTGCGAACAGTGCACACCCCGGGCCACACGCCGGGCAGCATCTGCTTCTCGCTTGAAGACACGCCCCTGCTCTTCACCGGTGACACGCTGTTTCCCGGTGGACCGGGTAACACCACGTTCGAGGGCGGCAGCTTCGCCACCATCATCACGTCAATTGAAGAGCGACTCTTTCGCGTCTTTGATGAAGCGACGACGATCTGGCCCGGTCACGGCGCGTCGTCGACCATTGGCGCGGAGCGTCCACACCTCGAGGAGTGGGTGCAACGCGGCTGGTAGCAGCGGTCATCGAATGAGACCGCACCAGTAGGCTCGCTGCGTGCCACAAACGCTGCTCGAACTACGGAACCTGCACGCCGAAGCCGAAGGGACCCCCATTCTTCGGGGAGTCGATCTCATCGTCAACGAAGGCGAAGTGCACGCGCTGATGGGTCCTAACGGCGCGGGCAAGTCAACCTTGGCGAGCGTGATCATGGGCCACCCCGGCTACAAAGTGACCAGCGGTGAGATCTTGCTGCGGGGGGAGAATATCGCCACCTGGACGCCCGACGTACGGGCTCGAGCGGGCATCTTCCTCGCCTTTCAGTACCCCGAGGCCATCAGTGGGGTGTCGGTCATCCAGTTCTTACGTCAAGCGATCGCCGCACGCAAGGGCCTCGAGGAGCTCAGCGTGCTCGAGGTCCGTCTCGATCTCGCGGAGTGGATGGATCGACTCGGCATCGACCGCGCCTTCGCCGAACGCCACTTGAACGACGGATTCTCCGGCGGCGAACGAAAGCGCAACGAGGTCTTACAGATGGCGTTGCTCGATCCCGTCGTGGCGTTGCTCGACGAGACCGACTCGGGTCTAGACATTGACGCCCTGCGCGTCGTGGCCAAGGGCGTTCGAACGGTGCGTGAGCAACACCCCGCCATGGGGGCGATCGTCGTCACGCACTACGTCAAACTGCTCGACGAGATACGCCCCGACTTCGTCCACGTCCTCTTCGACGGCCAGATCGTGCACTCCGGGGGACCCGAACTGGCCACCGAGATCGACCACGACGGCTACGACGCGTGGCGACCGGTCAGCGCGTGAGCAGCTTCAGCGCCCGGCGGGTTCGTGCGGACGTGCCCCAGCTCACGCGCGTCGTGAACGGCCGGACGATCACGTACCTCGACACCGCGTCGAGTTCACTCCAGCCACGCGCGGTCATCGAGGCCATGAGCCGTTACTACGAACTACGGCACGCCAACGTGCACCGCGGGGTCTACCAGACCGCCAACGAGGCCACTGAGGCCTACGAGGGGACCCGCACCAGCGTCGCTAACTTCATCCACGCGCCCGGCGGCGCCAGCGAGATCGTCTTCACGAAGAACACAACCGAATCCATGAACCTCATCGCGAAGTCCTGGGGCGCGGCCAACCTCGGACCCGGCGACGTGGTGTTGCTCAGCGAGATGGAGCATCACGCCAATATCGTGCCGTGGTTTCAACTTCGCGAGACCACGGGCATCGAGGTCCGATTCATTCCGGTCTCGGACGACTTTCGACTCGACCTAACCAACCTCGATGAACTCCTTGAGGGAGTGCGCCTGCTCTCCATCACGGGCATGTCCAACGTGCTCGGCACGAAGAATCCCCTACGGCAACTGGCGAGCGCCGCCCACCAGGTGGGGGCACTCATCGCCGTCGACGGGGCGCAGTCCGTGGCCCACGACACCACGGACGTCAGCGGGCTCGACCTCGATTTTCTCGCGTTCTCCGCTCACAAAATGCTCGGGCCCACGGGAATCGGCGTTCTCTGGGCCCGCGAAGAGATCTTGGACGCCATGCCGCCCTTTCTCGGCGGCGGGGGCATGATCGCCGACGTGCGCACCGACGGGTACACCGCCGCTCGAGGCGTCACTCGCTTTGAGGCCGGGACGCCACCCATCGCCGAGGCGGTCGGACTTAACGCCGCCGTGCGGTACCTCCAAGGACTCGGAATGGTTGACGTGGCCGCGCACGAACGCGATCTCACCGATGACGCCCTGAGGCGATTGGAGTTGACCTTCGATGGGCGAGTTCGCGTCATCGGCCCATTAGACGCGGTCGATCGAGGCGGGGTGATCAGTCTGGACGTCGAGGGCGTGCATCCCCACGACGTCGCCCAAGTCCTCGATCAGTTTGGCGTGTGCGTACGACCGGGTCACCACTGCGCAAAGCCCCTCATGCGGCGTTTTGGTCTCGCCGCCACGGCGCGGGCGTCGTTCGGGCCCTACTCATTGAAAAAGGACACCGACGTTCTCCTCGAAGCGATCGAACACACCCTCAAGATGTTTGGCTAGTCGTGTCCAATCTCGAAGACCTGTACCGCGAAATCATCCTCGATCACTACCGCTCACCGCGCAATCGAGGTGAGTTGGCCACTCCGCCGGCTCACCGGGTGGAGGGCTTCAACCCGCTGTGCGGCGACGACGTGGTGATCTATCTCGATGTTCGTGGCGACGTACTCGAAGACATCAAACTAACCGGGCACGGTTGTTCGATCTCTCAGGCCTCCTCCTCGCTCATGAGCGCGGCCGTGAAGGGCCGCTCGCTCGCGCAGGTCCAGAGCACCATCGACACGTTCAAAGAGTTGATGGCGGGACCCGCGTCATCGCAGTCGCCAGGTGAAGAGCACGACGACGAACTCGACTTGAGAACATTGGGTGAGCTCGCCGCGCTCCAGGGCGTCGTGAAGTTCCCGGTTCGAATCAAGTGCGCGACCTTGGCGTGGAACGCGCTCCGTCAGGGACTCGAGGAGCTGGCTTAGTCCAAAGCCGGCGTCGCGCGAAAGATGTCGTAGCCATCGCGTTCGAGTGTCACCGCCAGCTCAGGTCCCCCCGTCGCCACGATCCGGCCGTCGCTCATCACGTGAATCATCGTCGGCGTAAGTTCGAGCAAGAGTCGGCGAAAGTGCGTGATGGCCAGTACGCCACAGTTCCACTCCTTCGTTGCGGCCACCAGGCGTTGCGCGACTACGTCCAACGCGTCGACGTCGAGACCCGAATCAATCTCGTCGAGCAGGGCAAACTTCGGACGTAGCACGCCGAGTTGGATCATCTCGGCGCGCTTGCGCTCGCCCCCCGAGAGATCGACGTTGACAAAGCGATCAAGCAGTTCGGGCACCAACTCAATTCGACGCGCTTCGTCGAGCATCCTCGCACGCAATGTCACGGGGTCGGCGCCCGCGGCCACGAGCAGATCGAAGGACCGCACGCCGGGTATCTCGAATGGTTGTTGGAGTACGAGCATCAGGCCCTCGCGAGCCCGCTCGGTCGGCGTCATGGTCAAGAGTTCGACGCCGTCAATCGTGACCGAACCATCAAGAACGCGATAGCCCGGGTGACCGGTCAGCGCGTGGGCCAAGGTTGACTTTCCCGAGCCGTTGGGGCCCATTATGGCGTGGACCTCGCCCGAGTGCATGGCGAGACTGAGGCCCTTGATGACCTCTTTGCCCGCGACCTCGACCCGCAGTCCCTCGATCTTTAGCGTCGAACTCACGGCACCAACACCTCCAGACGACCGTTGACATTTTGCACGTCGTAGTGGGCCACCGGACGGGTCGCCGGAAGCGTCACCGCGGCCCCGTCACAAAGTCGAAACATCGCCCCGTGACGCGCGCACTCGATCTCGGCGGTCTCCACGTCCACTTCACCTTCTGACAAGCTGAACTCTTCGTGGCTGCAACGGTCATCCAAGACGTAGAGCGTCTCGTCGATGCGCACCGCCACCAAGGTCCGTCCCCCGACGTGCAGTTGGCGCGGAATACCCTGGTCGAAGTCGCCCAAAGTACCGATGTCAAACATCGTCACGAGGTCACCACGGCCACGTTGGCCAGGACCGAGGCCACGTCGCTTTCGACCAACTCAGCCAGTTCACTCGGCAACGCCGACAGCATCTCGTAAAAGAATCCTTGAATCAACAGCCGCTGCGCATCGTCACGACTGACTCCGCGTGACTCGAGGTACCAACGTTGCAGTTCGTCGAGCGGACCCACGGTGGACGCGTGCGCGCACATCACGTCATTCTCTCTGATTTCGAGATTCGGAACGCTGTCGGCGTGCGCCGCGGGCGACAAGAGGAGATTGTGATTGGTCTGGCGCGCGTCGGTGCGCTTGGCGCCCTTTTCGATCTCAATCAATCCGGTGTAGACCGACCGAGAGCGGTCCGCGACCGCGCCCTTGGACAACAGCGTGGACGTGGTCCTCGGCGCCACGTGGTACTGGCGAGTTCGAAAATCGTGCACCTGATCGCCCGATCCGAGGAATGTCGTGCGCAACTCATTGGACGCACCGGCGCCCAGCAGTTCAGCGTCGTTTCGAGATCGGTCGTAGTGCGCGCCCAAGCCAATGATCGCCTGGTGCAGCCGAGCGTCACGAGCGATGAATCCGGTCGTGCGCGCGATGTGCCAAGCGCTGGCGTCTAGTCGTTGGTAGGTAATCAATCGCAACGACGCGTTGTCATCCAGGCGATACTCACTCACCGGCACGACGAGGGCGTCGCCGCCGCCTTCGAAGTACTCCACAATCGTTACGCTCGCACCCCGGCCGACCACAATCTGCGTACGCGGGAATGAGGCGCCGGCTGTCGATTCGTTCAAAACGACGATCGGTTCGGCGACATTAACTCCCGCCGCGACCCGAATAACCGTCGCGCTCGGGGCTAAGGCGGCGTTTAACATCGCGAAAGTGTCGCTTTCGTAGCGATGAAGTAGCGACTCGCCTGACAACGAATCGTTGGATTCGTCGATTTCGACGCTCACGCCCTCCAAAGGGTCACCGGTGCTGACACAAAACCCGTCGACGACTCGGATCACGAGGCCAGCTCGCTGGCAGAGTTGCGTCGCGAACGCCGAGTCCGGTACCAACGCGGGCGCGCTCGGCACTTCAAATCGTTCGAGGCCCAGATCGCCCAGTGGGGCGTAGCGCCACACTTCGTCACTGGTGGTTGGCAGACCGGTCGCCTCAAAGATTGACCAGGCCCGACGGCGAGCGGCCGCGTCGGGTCGGTCGTCAATGAATGTGGAGGCTGACTCAGCGAAGGCGTTCATAGGGATTAAGGACTCAGGCAGTGTACCGGCCGGTCGTCCTCTTCCCGCAGGCGCGACATAGGCTGAGCCATCGTACGAAAGGGGCCGCGTGGAGTTTTCATCTGACGTCATCACGATCGACGTTGAAGGTCATGTCGCCACACTCTGGCTCGATCGCCCTGAAGCTCGCAATGCCCTCGGAAGTGCTTTCTGGCGTGACTTGCCACGGGCCGCGACAGCGGTCGCTGGTGACCGATCAATTCGAGTACTTGTAATTGCCGCGAAGGGTCCGCACTTCACCGTCGGGCTCGACCTTAAGGAGTTCGGGGGCAACTTCATTGCGAGCGGCGTCGACTCGTCCAAAGCCACGTCCAACACCCGGGCTTACGAAGCGCTTCTAGGCATGCAGCAAGCCATCACCTCGATCTCCGAATTAGAGATTCCCGTCATTGCCGCGGTACACGGTTACTGCATCGGCGGTGGTGTTGACCTCATATGTGCTTGCGATGTGCGTTTGTGCTCGAGCGACGCGATCTTCTCGGTTCGAGAGACGAAAATCGCTATCGTTGCCGATCTCGGCACCCTCCAACGCCTTCCACGCATCGTGAGCGCTGGTCACGTCGCCGAGCTGGCCTTCACCGGCAAAGACTTCGACGCGAGCCGAGCGGCCCTCATCGGTCTCGTGAACACGGTGTCCGGTCACAATGCCCAGGACGTATGGGGCGCCGCTCACGAGCTGGCCCTAGAGATCGCGGGGAACTCTCCGGCGGCGGTACGCGGTACGAAGGCCGTCCTGGCCGCGAACGACGGACGTACCGTGGCCGAAGGCCTCGACTTCGTCGCGCGTTGGAACACGACGCACCTATTCAGCAACGATCTTCGTGAGGCGATGAACGCCTTCATCGAACGGCGCCCGGCGGTTTTTACCGACGACTAGCGGCGCCAGAACTTCCGACTGCGCCTACTCTTCTTCGCTTGTTCTTCGAGTTGTTGGCGGCGCTCTTCGAACATCGCTGGCGCCACGGCGCCGACAATCTCACTCGCCGACTCCAAGAGCTCGCGGCGCTCTTCAATCGGCACGTCGGTGCCAGGAGCTTCGACCGGGCGATCCACGAGAGTGCCGTGCGACCAACCAATGTCCACGTAGCGGCGTTCGTAGGTCAAACAGTTCTCCGGACAGGACCACGGTTGGTCGGGGGCGAGGCCGAGCACACAAAACCGTGCCACCTCGCCCGACTTGTACGTTCGACTTTGAAAGTGCTTACACTCCTCGCGCATTCCCATTAAGACATTGTTTCACGCCGCTAGTGACCGTAGGATTCATGCCCATGGCGTCAGACCTCCGGCTCGATGAGCGTGTTTTATCAAGGGGCGAACTCACGAGCGCCTCGCTCGTGGCGATGCGAGCATTCTTCAATGACCCCTTTTTCCGCTTTCTCTCGCCGAGCGGGCGTCTGCGCTCTCGTAGTCTTTCAATCTTTTTTCGCACCAATCTCGCGCACTGTGGCGAAGGTGGGCGCATCGTGACCGTGCGCCAGCCCAACGACACCGTCGTTGGCGTAGCGGGCTGGCTCCCCACGGGGCGTTACCCACAGTCGGTGAGAACGCAGTTGAGCCAGATCCCCGGCACGTTTCGCGCGCTCTATCGCCGCCCGCGTGCGTTAATCGACGGGACCAAGTACCTCAGCGCCGTGGCCAAGGCCCACCCCAAGGAGGCCCACTGGTATCTCTTCTTACTCGTCGCCGACCCATCGATTCAGCGAAGCGGCGTAGGCACAATGTTGATGCATCACGGACTGGCCCTGGCCGACGCCGAAGTCGTCGGGGGCTACCTAGAGACCCAGAACGAGGACAACCTCGCGTACTATCGCCGCTTTGGCTACGAACTTCGTGAGACGCTCAAACCCGTCAGGGTGGGCCCACCGTTGTACACGATGTGGCGTCGTCCCCGTTAACCGATCGAGCCTTCCATCTGCAGTTCGATGAGCCGCGACCACTCCACGGCGTACTCCATGGGCAACGTGCGCGTCACGGGTTCGATGAATCCGTTCACGATCATGCCCATGGCCTGACTCTCGGTCAGCCCCCGGCTCATCAGGTAGAAAAGCTGATCGTCGCCGATCTTAGACACCGTGGCCTCGTGGCCGATTGAGGCGTCTTGTTCGCCGACTTCCATGTAGGGCCGGGTCTCGGAAGTCGAAATCTCGTCGAGGATCAACGCGTCGCAACGCACGAAGCTCTTCGCCCCGGTCGCGCCCTCTTCTACCTTGACGAGTCCGCGATACGCCGTGAGACCGCCATCTTTCGAGATGGATTTCGAGATGATGGTCGAGGTCGTCTCGGGTGCACAGTGCACCATCTTGGCGCCCGCGTCTTGGACCTGTCCCGCTCCGGCGTAGGCCACCGAGAGTACCTCGCCCGAGGCCTTGGGCCCCATGAGATAGACCGAGGGGTACTTCATCGTCAAGCGCGATCCGATGTTGCCGTCAATCCACTCGACGTGCGCTTCGGCTTCGGCGCGCGCGCGCTTGGTCACCAAGTTGTACACGTTGTTCGACCAGTTCTGAATCGTTGTGTAGGTGATACGCGCGCCCGGCAGCGCGACGAGTTCCACGACGGCGGAGTGCAGCGAATCGGTCGAATAGACCGGCGCCGAACAGCCTTCCACGTAGTGGACCTGTGACCCCTCATCGGCGATAATCAACGTGCGCTCGAACTGGCCCATGTTCTCGGTGTTAATACGAAAGTAGGCCTGCAGAGGCTGATCGACGTTCACGCCCGGCGGCACGTAGATAAACGATCCACCGCTCCACACCGCGGAGTTCAAAGCGGCAAATTTGTTGTCATTGGGCGGAATGATGGTGCCGAAGTACTTACGCACGAGATCGGGGTACTCACGCACTGCGGTATCCATGTCACAGAACAGAACGCCAAGACGCTCTAAGTCTTCACGATTGCGGTGAAACACCACCTCCGACTCGTACTGGGCGGTGACGCCCGCTAAGTATTTACGCTCCGCTTCAGGAATGCCCAACTTTTCGTAGGTGTTCTTGATCGCGTCGGGCAGATCTTCCCAACTGTTCACTTGATGATCGGTGGGCTTGACGTAGTAGTAGATGTTGTCAAAATCGAGATCGGGCATTCGGTCAGCGAACCACGGCAACATCGGCTTTTTTTCGAATCGCTTCAACGCGTCCAGACGAAACTTGAGCATCCAGGGCTCTTCGCTCTTCATCGCCGACATCTCTCGAACGATGGCCTCGTTGAGGCCCTTCTTCGGCTTGAAGACTGGCAACTGGTCGTCCGACCAGCCCAGTTGGTAACGACTGAAGTCCAGATTGTCAATCGCCATCGTTCTCCTTTGGGATATTCCCTATGGACATAGTACTAACTCACCGGCCGAACATGCCTCAATTACTGGCAAAGTGGAGTAGTGCCCTCCCCTCCCGCCGTTCCCCAACGCCCCCACCGCATTGTCCGTCACGGCGACACCCGGATCGACCCCTACTACTGGTTCATGGACCGCGACAGCGAAGAGGTCCTCGCGCACCTGCGGGCTGAGAACGAGTTTCTCGCCCAAGAGCTCGCGCCCCTCAAGGCACTCGAGGACGAACTCTACGAAGAGATCAAGAATCGCATCGAAGAGACCGACATATCGGTACCGGTGCGAAAGGGCGCTTGGTGGTACTTCGAGCGAACTACTGAGGGGCTCAACTACCCCCTCAGTGCTCGCGTGCCAGCGACGGGCGACGATCTCACGCCGCCGGTCATTGATCCCTTGACCACGATCAAGGGCGAGCAAGTGATTCTGGACGAAAACCTCGAAGCCGGGGGGCGTGAGTTCCTCTCGGTGGGCGTGCTCGCGCTAAGTCCCGACGACCGCTGGGTCGCGGTCGGCACCGACTTTGAAGGGAGCGAGCGTCACCACGTGACCGTACGGCCCCTCGCCGACCAGCCACCGATCGACGACGAACTCGACGACGTGTACTACGGATTCGCGTGGGCCAGTGACAGTCGTCACTTCTTCTACACCCGCGTCGACGACGCGATGCGGCCGTGGCAGCTCTGGCGACACGAACTAGGTTCTCGCGCCGCGGCGGACGTCTTGGTCTACCAAGAAGACGACGCGCAGTACAGCGTTTCGGTGGGGCGCAGCCGCGACGACGCAATGATCGCCGTGATGATCAGTTCGTCGATGACGAGTGAAGTGCGATACCTGAGGGCCGATGAGCCCACGAGCGATCTCGCGGTCCTCGAAGAGCGCCGACACGGCATTGAATATGGCGTCGAGCACTTCACCGACGCCCAAGGACGCGGCTGGTGGCTGAAGATCACCAACGAGGACGCGACGGACTTTCGACTGCTGGCCCGGCTGGTCGACGGCGAGCAGTGGCGTGAAATTCTCCCCGAGCGTCCCGGGAATCGGTTGGACGGGGTGGACGCCTTTCGGACGTTTCTCGCGTTCAGCGAACGTGACGAAGGGTGTGCCGCCGTTCGACT
>Ga0307374_10013275_pt1 | contig 11416 bp, 11 predicted proteins | sample OX3MG_FD_202532 | JGI IMG/M metagenome (GOLD analysis project Ga0307374, IMG submission 202532) | Soil microbial communities from Risofladan, Vaasa, Finland - OX-3 | ecosystem: Environmental > Terrestrial > Soil > Coastal area > Acid sulfate soil | place: Finland: Risofladan, Vaasa | collected... | reverse complement strand
GGTAAGTTCCTGGCGATGGCCCCGCTTGCGCCGATAGTTCTTGCGCCGCTTCTTCTTGAAGACGATCACCTTGGTGCCGCGCGGCTGCTGCACGATTCGCGCGAGCACCGAGGCTTCCGGCACCGTTGGCGCTCCGATTACGGGCGAGTCGCCGCCTATCGCCAGCACGTCGCCGAGTGAAATTTCCTGACCAACATCACCCGCTAGACGCTCGACGACGATCTGGTCGCCAACGCCTACTCGGTATTGCTTTCCGCCTGTTCTTACAATTGCAAACATCGCCCCGTCCGAACCAGATAACTTAGGGGAGCCACCCGCCCCTGTCAAACGCCCTCTCAACTTTCGATAGCGTCTTGATTTCAGGCGCGGGCGGGGGACGCGGGGGGCATGGTCTCGAATTCCGCAAGCGCCCCAGCGGTCACGTCCCAGCCGTGCCGATCCCGTGTGAACATCGCGGCCTCGGGCGCAAACACGGACGGCTCGTCCAGCGTGCCGACGTAGATTGAAACGGCCTCCGGAGCAACTTCAGCCGTTCCGAACAAAAGGCTGCCGCACGTTGGGCAGAAGTGACGGATAGAACTTCGCCCGCTGGCGTGATGTACCGCATAGCTCTTCGTCTCGCCCAGAACCGTGAACGACGACTTCGGCATGCCCATTACCGGGACATGCCCGGTTCCCGAGGCTCGTTGGCAGTCCCGGCAATGACAGAGAACCGCAAACAGCGGGTTTCCCGCAACCTGGTATCGCACCGCCCCGCACAAGCATCCGCCGCTAATCATATTTCACCCTGCATCTCGTTGCCGCCGATGCCACATGGAGAATAAGCGCGACGCAGCCGCGAGATCACTTCTCCGACAATGAAGAGCGCGGACGGGCCGAAGCGTTAGTCGATTCCGAGGCGCTCTTTGCCCTCGGGCGAGATCATCTGCGGAGTCCAGGGCGGATCCCAGACCACGTCGACGTTGGCCTCCGTGATGCCCGGCAGGCCCAGAATCCGCTGGCGCGCGTCGAGCGCGATCGAAGCGCCCATGCCGCATCCCTGCGCCGTCAGCGTCATCTTGATATCGACGCGCTTGGTGCCATCGGGCATCGGCGCCAACTCCATCGCATAGACCAGCCCCAAGTCGACGATATTGACTGGAATCTCCGGATCGTAACAGCTCTTGAGCTGCTCCCAGACCATCGCCTCGAGGTCGCCGCCCGCGCTGGCCGGCGAGGCCGCGTCCTCGGGCGTTTTGCCAATCGCGTCGGCGTCCTTGCCGGCGATCCGATAGAGACCGCCGTAGGCGGGCACCTGGATCGTGAAGGTTCCGCCGAGCGACTGGGTGATAAAGACCTCAATACCCTTATCGAGCACCGTCGGAGTTCCGATCGGAATTTGAATCGCGTCGCATTCGCGCGTGAGTTCGGTACGTTCCATAGTCGTCACCTGATTATCTTGAGCCGTAATCTTAAGCGTTTATTGTAGCCTGACCCGGCGGCGTTTCCCTAGCGCACGAAATCCTGGGTGACGTAGGCGCTGCCGTTGGCGGTCCGCGAGACGCCGATCCCGGTTTCGCGGAAGCCCGGCGCCAGCATGTTGGCGCGATGCTCGGGGCTATGGAGCCATCCGGCGACCGCGCGCTCGGGCAGTCCGTTCAGATCGCCGCTCCGCTCGGTGTAGATATTCTCGGCGAGTTCCCGGTAGCCGACCCCGAGACTCTCGAGACGTTCGGCCGGAGTATCGCCCGAGGGTCCGTCATGTGAGAAATAGCCGCGCACGGCCATATCGTAGCTGTGGCTGCGCGAGGCCAGCCCGAGCCTCCCCGAAGCTTTGAGCGCCGGCTCGCCAAGCCGGAGCCGTTCCGCGTTGACCAGCTCGAGGATTTTCGCCTCTTCGGCGCTCATCCCGTAGCTATGGTCGAGATGGATATGGACCGACGGGACAACATAGTGCCAGAGGCCGACGCTGCCGAACGCGGCAAACCCCAATGCGCCGATCGCGATCACGGCCGCTCTGCGCCGTCGTTGTCGGCGCACGAAGGGCAGCGGGATCACCTTCGCGGGACCCCTGCCCGCCGCTCTTACCGGTTTGCGTCCCTTCGCGGAATTCACGCCGCTCGGGCCTCCTCGGCCTATTGTACAGCGCGCCGCCGGATCGGCGAACAGGTGCGCACCGCCTCGCGCGGGCCGCGGACCTGCCGCGAGCCCTACGGCGTCAGGACCAACTTTCCAACCGACTCGCGCGACGCGATAAAGCGATGGGCTTCGGCGGCCTGGGCGAGCGGGAACTTCCGCCCGATGAACATCTTGAGCTTGCCGTCGCGGATCAACGCGAACGACTTTTCGATTCCCTCGCGCATCACGTCGGGCATCCCGTAGACGGTCGGCAGCGCGAAGCCGCTCACCTTGATCGACTTGTTAAACAGGACGAACGGATTCATCGAATCGGGCGGTCCGCCGGCGCGTCCGTAAAGAATCTGATGGCCGAACGGGGCGAGGCAGGTCAGCCCTTTCTCGAAGGTCGGCTTGCCGACCGCGTCGAGGATGAGATCGGCGCCGCGGCCGTTGGTCAGCTTGAGGGTCTCGGCGGCGAAATCCTGGGTCGCGTAGTTGATAACCTCGTCGGCGCCCCACTCCTTGACCAGCTTGGCCTTGGATTCGCTCGATACCGTGCCGATCACACGCGCGCCGGCCGCCTTGGCGATCTGGATCGCGACGATCCCGACTCCGCCCGCCGCCGAATGAACCAGCACGACCTGTCCCGGCTTGGTCCGATGCGCGGTGTGGAGCATGTGCCACGCGGTCAGCGTCTGAATCGGGAATGCGACGCCGTCCTCGAAACTCACGTAGTCGGGCAACGCGATCACCTGCGACGGACGGACGACACAGTATTCGGCATAGGTCTTCATCGTGATCGACGTGACGCGCATGCCGGGTTTCAAGTCCTTGACGTCGGGCGCGACCTCCTCGACCACGCCGGCCGCTTCCATCCCCGGCGTATCGGGCAGCTTGGGCTTCAACATGTACTCGCCGCGGATAAAAAAGGTATCGGCGAAATTGACGCCGGCCGCATGCACCTTGACGATCGCGGTGCCGGGCTTGAGCTCGGGCTTCGGCGCATCGATATATTTGAGGACTTCCGGGCCGCCGGTTTTTTCGAAAACGATCGCTTTCACTGATTCTCCTCCAGACTTTATTCGTCGGTTGAAGCGGCGCCGGGCGAAAGATCGCGCGCAGCCGCGCTGGCAAGCGTGCCGGATGAACCTCGATCGAAAAAGCACGCATATACAACTTTCTTTTGAGCAAACCGCGCGTGAAACTGCAACCACGACGTATGGTGGACGGCGATTCGGCGCGCATCGGCGGTCTGCTAAGCTTTGCCGATTCGTGCGCGATTTGCGTCGCGAAACATGACTCAATCCAGGCGATTCACTTGGTTGACTGAAAAATGATCGAGCTTGTGATCTTCGACGCCGACGGCGTGCTGTTCGACTCGGGCGAATCGAATACCGCCTACTACAATGCGATCTTCGCCTTGATTGGCGAGCCGCCGATGACGCCGGAGGAGGAGCGCGCGGGCGTCTTCATGGCGGCGGCCGAGGTGCTCGCGATGCGCGCGGGCGGCGATCCGGCGCGGATGGCGCGGCTGCGCGAGATCGCGCGCTCGATAGATTTTTCGCCGTTCTTCGCGATGTTGCGGCCGCCGTTCGAGTTGCTCCCGTTCATGGCCGAGTTGAAGCGGCGTTACCGGATCGGTCTGGCAACGAATCGTTCGGCGACGACGCGCGGACTTATCGACCATCTGGGCCTCGCGACGATTTTCGACGCGGTCGCAAGCGCGCACGATAACGTCCGCCCCAAGCCCGCGCCCGATATCGTGATGCTGTGTCTCGAACGCGCGGGCGTCGCGGCCGGGCGCGCGGTATACGTCGGCGATAGTCAGATCGATTACGAGGCGGCGACGGGAGCCGGGACGCATTTCATCGGCGTGGGCGCGCGGGTCGAATCGCCAATCCGGGTCGCGACGCTCGCCGACGTCCCCGCCACGGTCGAGCGCCTGCCTATTGATCGGCGCGATCGCTAGTATTTTCCAGCCAGCACGGCCCCGTTGGTCAGGACGACGTAGGTTTCGGCCGCCGCGAACGGCACCGTGAGCGTGCTTGTCGGCGTGGTCGACGAGGGCATCCCCTGCGCGCACAGAGAATATATCGATACCGTGCCTCCGTCCTGATTGAGAAAAGGCGGTGCGAAATCCTGATTATAGTTCTGGACGAAGAGCGCAACCGGCGAGTTGGTAAAATCCTCGGGCGGGAATGGCGCGAGAGTTTCCAGTTCGAAGCCGGAGATCGACGGCCCGACAAATGAGCCGAGCGCGGTCAGTGCTCCTGTGGAGGAGACGCGGTACCCATATATCTCCCCGGTGAAATCGATTAGTCCTCCGGCGCCGGAGATCCCGTAGGAGTATGGTCCCTGGCCTGGCACGAGACCTCCTATGCTCGACGGTGCCGATACGCTGCCCGCCAATGAAGTATTAATCGACCCATCTGAATTAACTGTAAATTCATTGATCGTACTAGGAATGCTTGTACCCGACTGGTCTCCCCGGGGAATCATCCAGACCGATGGGAGCGAGGTTGCGAGCGGCGGCAAAGGATCGGAAGCCGAGGTTACTTTGCTAGCGAACGGGAATTGTGGGACACAAGGGAATGAACCACAGGCAAGGGTGGTGGAGCCGAGCGAGCCAAGAACTCCGTTCGAGCTAACTGGAAAGATAAGCAACGTACTGAAATCACCTGTGTAGACATCGAGCGCGCCGCCATAAGTCGGAACGGGACTCAAAATGCCGTAACCCGCGAGCGAGGTGCCCGGCAGAGTTGCGCTCGACACCGGCGTGATCGTTCCGTTGACGGCGGTGGCGAACGTATCCAGCGGTCCCTCAGGCCCGGCAAGCGCATAGGCAAAAGCGTTGGGAGGAGATGCTGCGTTAGGAGGGGCTCCGCTCAGGCTTTGGATAGGCGTGCCACTGATCATTCCGTTCATATCCACCGGGTAAACGCGGAGAGTGAACGCTCCTTGCGCGTTCTGATCATCAGCCCAAAGCGCGGTTGGCAACGCGCTTGCCTGACTCGAAGACGGGGGAATAAAGGGTGTGAACGCGTAGCCGATCAGGGCAACAGATGTAGACGACCCTAACGTACCATCCGAATTGATTGGAAACTCAATGGTCGTATTCTGATCCCCGAGCAATCCGGTTGCAGTCATCACCCACAGAGTAATGCTGCCGTAAATAGTCAGCGTCGTGTTGCTTGTGCTGCTTGGCAATCCGCTCGGCAGGCCCGACGCGAGTATTCCCAGTGAGGTCAACTCGCCATTGCCGGGATTGACCTTATATCCCCAGAGATTACCATTCGCGTCGAGTCCGTAGGCGAATGCGCCGTTCGCGGTGAAGATCAGATTATAAAGGCCCGCACCGGTTGCAACCGTCCTCACCTGAGTAGCGGAGCCGCTCGAAAGCTCAGTCGTGAACTCCTGAATCTGCGGAGTCGCGACTCCCGGTCGCGAATTGAATAGGTAAAGCCCGCTTGCGGTGAGGCCGACGGTTCCGCCCGGAGGTTGGGAGCAGACCGCAGCCGGCGTCGGGCTCGCCGCCGTCGGGCCAGACGATGAGGAGTCGCCGCCGCATCCGGCTGCTAGAAGAATGAAAGACAGGATCGCAATCGAGGCCGCGCACGGCCGAACGTCCTTCATCGGCGCACCTTTCGTTACACGATCACACCAGCATCTCGATAAGGTTCGGGCCGGACGCGGCGAGCGCGCGTTTGAGCTGATCGGCGAGCGCCTCGGCAGTCTCGACGCGCACCCCCGGCACGCCCATCGAATTCGCCATCCCAACCCAATCGAGGTTGGGATTTGCCAGCGAGGTCAGCGCCTTGGCCTTGCGGCCGGGCTCGGTGACGCCGGCGCGCGCGAGTTCGACCTGCAGAATCCGGTAGCGGCGGTTGTTGCAGAGCAGCGTCGTGACGTTGAGGCTCTCGCGCGCCTGCGTCCATAGCGATTGCACGGTGTACATCGCGCTGCCGTCGGCCTGAAACGCGATCACGCGGCGATCGGGACAGGCGACCGCGGCGCCGGTCGCGCACGGGAGTCCCTGGCCGATCGCGCCGCCGGTCAGCGCGAGATAGGTGTGCGGCGGAGCGGCGGCCGAGGCGGCGAAGAACGGGAGCCCGGTGGTGGCCGCTTCGTCCATCATGATTGCGCCCGCCGGCATCAGCGCGGCGATCACCGCGCCGACCGTCGCCGCGTTGAGCGCGCCGGTCGGGACAGCGGGCCGCTCCGATCCCTGGCGCAGCACGCCTGGCGGCGCTTTCAGCATTTCGGCCAGCTCCTCGAGCGCGCCGGGCGAATCCTGCTCGGGCGTCGCGAGAAAAGCCGTCTCGCGTCCAACCGGAATGAGCTTGCTGGGGATTCCGGGATAGCCGAAAAATGAGACCGGCTCGGGCGCGCCCGCGATCACGAAGGCGTCGGATTTCGAGAGCGCCTCGATCCCCTGCTCGGGAAAGTAGGCGAGCTTCTCGACATTCGGCATCGCACCGCCGCGCTCCATCCGGGCAGGAAAGGTCTCGCACATGAGACGGCATCCGGTGGCGGCGGCGATACGGGCCGCGGCGCGCAGCCCCTGCTCGCGAAGCGCGCGTCCGCCCAGAAAGAGCGTCGCGCGTGCGCCGTGCTTGCGCAGCAGCTCGGCCGACTCCTTGACCGATCCGCCGAGTGACGAGGGCGGCGGCGCGATCATCGGCGGCTCGACGGGGCCCGGCGCCTCGCTCCATTGGCAATCCGACGGAACGATCAGCGTGGCGGCGCGACCCGGCCATCGCATCGCATTGGCGTAGGCGCTCGCCATATCGGCGGCGCATCCGGCTGGCGTCGCGGATTTCTTGACCCATCCCGAGACCGGCCGCGCCAGCGATTCGATATCGGCGGTGAGCGGCGCGTCGGCCGCCAGATGCCAGGTCGCGTGGTCGCCGATCACGTTGACGATCGGCGTGCGGGCGCGGCGCGCGTTATGGAGATTCGCGATTCCGTTGGCGAAGCCGGGCCCCAGATGCGTCAGCGTCATCGCGGGGCGGTCCGCCATTCGCCCGAAGCCGTCGGCGGCGCCGGTGCATACGCCCTCGAACAGCGCGAGCACGGCGCGCATCCCGTCGACCGCGTCGAGCGCGGCGACCAGCGGCATCTCGGTCGTGCCGGGGTTGGCGAAACACACATCGATACCGCATCCGAGCGCGGTCCGAATGAGACTCTCGGCTCCGTTCATTTTTGACCTCTGTCAGTTGCGAAAGATCGATGTGCCGCGGCGCGCGATTGTCACGCGAAGGCGGGCATCACTTCGCGCGCGAACAGCTCGAGCGTCGCGGGCTGCGCCATGTCCGCAAACATCATCGTGAACATCGTGATACCCCATCCGACACGCTCGCGAATTTGCGCCACCACCTGTTCGGGCGTGCCTTTGAGCGCGGTGAACGAAAACGGCCGGCGATTCTTGACCAACTCCCACTGGCGATCGGCCTCGGCCTGATTCGCGCCGAGGCAGACCATCACCTGCTCGGAAATAGTAATCTCCGAAAGGTCGCGGCCGACCGTCTTGCAATGCTCCTTGAGCACGCCGAAGGTATGCGCGAAGTCGCGATAGCCGGCCGGACAGTTCCATCGGTCGGCGTACTTCGCGACCATCTTGAGCAGCACCTTTTCACCCGCGCCGCCCACGAGGATTGGCGGATGGGGCTTCTGCACCGGCTTGGGATTGTTGGGCGCGTCTTTGACCGAGTAGTAACGGCCCTCGAAGGTCGCGCGCTTTTCGGTGAACATCAGCTTCAGGATTTGCAGCGTCTCGCTGAGTTCGCGCAGGCGCCGCCCGATCGACGGAAACTCGTAGTTGTAGGCCTTGTACTCGGGCTCCATCCATCCGGCGCCCATGCCGATTTCGAGCCGCCCGTTGCTGATATGGTCGATCGTCGTGAGCGTCTTGGCGAGCAGCGCCGGATTACGGAACGACTGGCATAGCACCAGGGTGCCGATTCGCAGGCGCTCGGTCGTGGCGCCGATCGCGGCCATCATCGCGGTCGCCTCGGGCATGTCGGCGTCGGTCAGGCCCAGCGTCCAGAAATGGTCGACCAGCCAGATCGAATGGAATCCGTGGCGTTCGGCAAGCTGGGCGCGATCGAGAATAAGCTTCGGGTTCGAGCCGGCCTGCGGCGACCATAGCGCGAAATCGACTTTATGCGGCATCGTAGGCTCCGTGGCGTGGTGACTTGGATATGCGAATCTGTTTCGCACGCGCGGCGCGGTCGGTCAACCGTGCCCGATACGCGACGGATTGGAAGGTGCGCGCGGAGGATCGAGATGACGCAACCGGATAGGCGCAAAGGGATCGGGCGGATTCGACTGCGCGCGAGGATCGTGGCGCTCGCCGTCGCGATTGCGATTGCCGGCGCGGTCGCGACTGTTCCGGCGCGCGCGGATTCATCGCAAAGCTCGGCGGGCGCCTTCACCTCCACCGGATCGCCGCGCGCGCTCACCGCATCGCCAGGGCTCTACGAATGGCGCTTCGAGGCGACGCGCGGACCGTCACCCTTCGATTGCGTCGGGCTCCATCGCGTGGCGCGCGGTCCTGTTGCGCCCGCGCATCCGCGAATCGTCATCCTCTATCTGCCGGGCACCAACATGAATGGCGAAGTTGCGATCGACGAAGTGCGCTATTCGATCCAGCTCTACATGGCCGCGCACGGTGCCGACGTATGGTCGCTCGACTATCGCACGCATTTCATTCCGCCCGATACGCCGCCCGCCGCGCTCGCGGAACTCAAAGGATGGACCAACGATCTGTTCGCGAGCGATATCGAGGCCGCCGCCCGATTTGTGATCGCAACGACGCATCAGCGGAGAATCTTCGTCGCCGGCTTCAGCCGCGGCGTCGAGTTCGCCTACCTATACGCCGCGCTCCATCCGAAGAACGTCGCCGGACTGATCATTCTCGACGGCTACCTTCCGCATTCCGCCTCGACCGCGCCGCCGCCCGATCGTGTCGCCGACGATATTGGCGGACGCCATCTCACCTACGACAAGCGCAAGGCGCTGATGGAAGCCGTCATTCGCGATCCCGACGGGCCCGCGCCGATTCCGCAATTCAAGACCGCCAGCGATAATCTCGCGCACGTCGTCCACGATTCGGCGGCCTTCGGCGGTAACGGCGGCCTCGCCAATCCGCAGGGCGGATTCTCCGATCCGGTCGTACTGGCGCGCGAACTGATCACTTACGATCGCTACTGGCCGGCCGTTCAGGATTACGACAATCCGTTCAGCGCCGCGCGGCTCGAAACGCTGCGCATGTCGCCGATACCGGTGATCGCTTTCGCCAGCACCAACATCTCCGCGCGATGGCCCTCCGACGTCGAACAGTCGGCGCGTTCGACCGGCGGCGCCGCAAGCTTCACCCGGCTCGACGGATGGGGCCATCTCGACGTCATATGCGGCGCGCATTCGGAGCGCGACGTCTTCGTGCCGGCGCTCGCGTGGATCAGGCGGCGTCTGAAGCCGGGTCCGGATTAGAACCACCGTGTTGACGGCGCGCAGGGACCAGCATCGCCGCGGCCAGCGCCCACATTCCAAACAGGAAACCGGCGAACGCCCACGCGACCGGCGAGCGGCCGCGGCGCGCCGCAATCGTCGCGGTCAAGGGCGCCAGCGCCGCATCGATTACCAGCGAGGTCGCCAGCAGCCGCGAGGGCGGTTCCGGATAGCGCATCAGGGCGAATCCAGAGGCGATACTCACGATATGGGCGATAGTTGGCATCGGGATTTGCGCCTTGCTCGGCGGATACTATACTTACCTCAAATGGCGCGGCGCGAAACCGAAAGCATCATGTCGAAACTGCGCTCGATGAGCGAGGACGGGATCGCGAGCCTGATGGCCGAGTTCGCCGGCAACGAAAAACTGCGCAAGCAATTCGGCCGTGCCGGCGAACGCCTGATGGCCAACAAGCAGAGCTTCGACCGCAACCTCGAAACGATGCTCGACTTCGTCAACCTCCCCTCCAAACGCGACATCCGCGACCTCAAGTCCCGGCTCGATACGTTGAGCAGCCAACTGGTCAACCTTAGCATCAAGGTAGACCGGATGCTGGCAGGTAACACGGGTATCGCAGATACGGGCGCTGCAGCGCCGCGGCCGAAACCGCGCCCGAAATCGAAAAAGAATCCGCCGCCCGCAAGCCGTTAAATCCGCCGCCAGTCACAGTTCGCCGAGCCTCGCGCCAATCCGCGCCAGATCGGCCAGCGTGCTCGGCTCGGCACCCAAATCCGGCGCGCCCAAGATCTTTGTTCCCGGCGAAACCGCCTCGCGCAGTTGTGCGACAGAACGGATTTCGCGCGTCCGCAGTGCGGCGAACTCGCGCTCGGCGCGCGCGATCTTTCTCGCCAGCGCCGCGCCGTAACGGGCTGACCGGTCGATCGTCAGCTCCGGCATCAGCCGATTCACGATCAACGCCCCGACCTCGATACCAGCGCGCTCAATCGCGCCAAGGAACTCGATCGTCTGATCGATCCGCTGAGCCTCCGCGGTCGTGACCACGGCGATGATCGTGTCCGAATCGCCGAGCAGCGCCTGCGCTCGGGCGGCGCGTTCCGCGAACCCGGCGTACATCCCGTCGAACCCGCGCACAAACGCCTGCACGTCGCCCAGCAGGTGGAGTCCCGTCAGCCGGTCGAAGGCGGTCAGCACGGCGCGCGCGGCAAAGTCCATCACGCCCAGTCCGCGGCGCGCCCCACCGCCGAGCAGCGTGATCGCGCGCGAGCCGAGCAGCTCGAGCAACCGGCGTGGCGCATCGAGAAAATCGATCGCGTCGGCGGCCGGCGGCGTATCGAGCACAACCAGTTCGTTTTGCGGATCGTCGAGCAGTTCGAGCAGCCGCTCCATCGCCATGTAATCGCCCACGCCGGCGAGCGCCTGCGAGAGGTTGCGGTAGATGCGATTGCCCAAAATCGCGTCGCGCGCGGCGGGCGACGGTGCATGGAGCGCCACGATCGCGTCGAAGGTGCGCTTCGCATCGAGGCGCATGGCGCGGAGCCGCCCGAGTATCGGGCGGCTCCGCGCCATGCGCGCCGCCCACGCCGGCGCCGTCCCCCGATGGGCGCCGCCGCCCGCCCACGCCACATCCAGCGCCACCTCGGCCGGCTCGTCGCCGCCCTCGCCCGCCAGCCCCAACGCGTCGAGCAGGCGCGGCGCCGGATCGACCGTCATCACGTCGACCCACCGGCCCGCCAGCGCCGCGTCGAGCGCGAGCGCCGCGCTGATCGTCGTCTTGCCCACGCCGCCCGGCCCCAGGCACACGACGAGGCGCGCATCGGCGAGGTAACGATAGCGCGCCGTGCTCATCGC
>Ga0307374_10013273_pt1 | contig 11416 bp, 10 predicted proteins | sample OX3MG_FD_202532 | JGI IMG/M metagenome (GOLD analysis project Ga0307374, IMG submission 202532) | Soil microbial communities from Risofladan, Vaasa, Finland - OX-3 | ecosystem: Environmental > Terrestrial > Soil > Coastal area > Acid sulfate soil | place: Finland: Risofladan, Vaasa | collected... | reverse complement strand
ACGAATCGTTCCCGCTTGTCGCCTGCGGGACGGGAAGGACGGCTGAGAGCGATGGCACTCGGCATGCGTGAGTCCGTGGACGCGGGCACCGGAGGGGCGCCGCCCGGCCCCCGGCCGCTCGGACGCCGCCCGGCGTGGCTGGGCCAGCACCTCGGGACGGCCCTGGTCCTGGCCGTCGGCGGCTACGCCCTCGGGCACTGGATCGGCAACCTCCTCGCCGCCGGCTACATCAACGTGGCCAACAGCGGCGAGAACAACGTGGCCGTGGTCCTGGGCCTCGCCTTCGGGGTGCTCGGATGGCTGGCGGGCGCAGGGATGCTCAACTACCCCCTGGCCAAGATGGTGGGGCGCGAGCCCCTGCCGCCCACCTCGCCGTCGAACTGGACGCGCTTCATGCGCCCGTCGCTCGACCACAAGGTCATCGGCCTGCAGTACACGGTGGTCGTGCTGCTGTTCTTCTTCACCGGCGGGCTGCTGGCCATGGCCATCCGCACGGAGCTGCTGAACCCCACCAGCCACGTCTTCGGGCCGGGCACCTACATCTCGATCGTGGGCGAGCACGGGACGATCATGATGATGATGGCGTCGTCCATCGTGATCGGCCCGCTCGGCAACTGGCTGGTGCCCCTCATGATCGGCAGCCGGCGCATGGCCTTCCCCCGGGTGGAGGCGTTCTCGCTGTGGATCTTCGCGGCGGGGTACCTCGTCATCCTGAGCGCCCTCCCCCTGGGCGGCTTCCCCACGGGCTGGACGGGCTACGCCCCGCTGCAGACCCAGGCCTCGGTGGGAATGGACGCCTACCTGGTGGGCTTCGCGGTCATCGGCATCGGCATGATCGCGGCGGGCTTCAACCTGGCCGCCACCATCATCAATTACCGGGCGCCCGGCATGACGTGGGGCAGGGTGCCGATCTTCGTGTGGTCCATCCTGGCCACGGCGTCCCTGCTGACGCTGGCCACCCCGACCCTGGTGACGGCCGGCCTGTTCGGGATCCTCGACCGCACGGCGCAGACCGGGTTCTTCGTGGCCGAGCACGGGGGCAGCCAGTTCCTGTGGCAGAACCTCTTCTGGTTCTTCGGGCACCCCGAGGTCTACATCATGGCCCTGCCCGGCTTCGGCATCGTGGCCGAGATGCTGCCGGTGTTCACGCGCAAGCCCCTGTTCGCCTACCGCGTGGGCGCGGCGGGCATGATCGGGGTCACGCTGCTGTCGTTCTTCGTATGGCAGCACCACCTCTTCCAGAGCGGCATCAACCCCGACATGCGGCCGCTGTTCATGCTCACCACCGAGCTCATCTCCATCCCGACGGGGTTCATCTATCTCGTCGGCCTGGGCACGCTGTGGAAAGCCAAGATCAGGTTCGAGGTGCCGATGCTGTTCGCGCTCGGCATGTACTTCAACTTCCTGATCGGCGGCGTGACCGGTGTGTTCCTCTCCGACGTCCCGGTGAACGTCACCGTGCACGGCAGCTTCTTCGTCATGGCCCACTTCCACTACACGATCATGGGCGGCCTGGTCTTCGCCTTCTTCGGCGGCCTCTACTTCTGGCTCCCCAAGATGACGGGCAAGACCATGAACAAGAAGCTCGGCCAGTGGCACTTCTGGACGATGTTCGTCTTCTTCAACCTGACGTTCTTCCCGCTGTTCATGGTCGGGATCCTCGGGCAGCCCCGGCGGGTGTTCGAGTACGCTCAGCGGCTCCAGACGTTGAACGACATCTCCTCGGCGGGCGCCTTCCTGCTCGGCGCGTCGTTCCTCATCTTCGTGGCCAACTTCGTGTGGTCGATGTTCATCGACCCCAAGCCCGCCCCGGCCAACCCGTGGGACTCGCGGGGACTGGAGTGGCAGACCGCCACGCCCGTGCCGGAGCACAACTTCACGCGCATCCCCGTCGTCCTCGCCGACCCGTACCACTACAGCGAGCCTGACGCCCCGGCGGTCGCCGACCTCGGGGTGGGATCGCTCGTGTCCGTGGGTGCGGTCCCCGAGGACTCGGCGGTGTCGCCCGAGGCGTTGTCGCCGCCGGGCACCGGGGGCGAGGGCGAGTTCGACCCCAGGCCGCCGATCGCATGACACCCGACCCGATGAGCCGAGGGGGAGCCAACGCCGTGGCCGACACGCCGACCCTGCGCGAGACGCCCGAGGAGATCGAGTACGAGCTGCGCTCCGCCGAGGGCGCCATGTGGACCGGCGGACGCCTCCTCATCGGCATCGTCGCCTTCGCCTTCGCCTCGCTCGCCTTCGCCTACTTCTACCTGCGGTCGGCCAACAGCGAACAGCTGTGGCGCCCTGGTGGCATCACGGCGCCGACCGGCATCGGCGCGGCGATCTTCGCCGTGGTGGTGGCGAGCGCCGTGCTCAACGCCTACGGGACGCTGCGCCTGCGCCGGGGCCTGACCCTCGACTGGGAGGTGGCGGGCTGGACCGCCGTGGGCGGCGGGCTGCTCGCCGTCGGGCTGCAGGTGTGGGAGCTCACCCAGCTCCCGTTCTTCCCCGGCTCGAGCGGCTACGCCTCGTGCTTCGTGGGGTGGGCGGCGATGAACATCGCCCTGCTGCTCGGCGGGGTGTACTGGCTCGAGACGCTGTTGGCCCGGTCGCTGCGCCTGCGCCGGGCCGTGGCCGAGGAGGGCGGGGCGGCGCGCTCGGCGCTCCCCGTGGCCCGGCTCTTCCGGGCCAACCTGGAGGGCTGCTCGTACTTCTGGGGGTTCATGGGCCTCGTGAGCGTGCTGTTCTGGGTACTCTTCTACGTGATCTGATCCGCACGATCGGCAGCCCGCCCGGAGCGTGACCGGCGCCGGCGGGGGGTTGCCGAGGGCGGCGGCGAAAGGCGGCCACATGCCGGCAGGGACGGACAGCTTCATCGGGCCCCAGGTCCTCACCTTCGCCATCCCCGTGGGAACGCTCGCCCTCGTGTGCCTGTGGGGGTTCTTCCAGCGCCGCTCCACCCGGTGACCGGCGCGGTCGCCGACGGGCGGCCGCCGGACACCGACGGGACGCGCCGCCTGCTCGCCGTCCTGGCCGTGATCCTCCTCGTGGTGGCGTTCGTGCCGCCGCTGTCCACCGAGGCCCGTCGGCTCGAGTACGCCCAGGCCGTCCAGTTCGCCCTCTTCGCCATCGCCGTGCCCGCCCTGCTCGTGCTGGGCGCGCCGTGGCGGTTCCTCCGGCTGGCGGCCCCGTCAGCCGGGGCCCGGCCCGGGTCGGCGGCGTCGCGTGCGGCCGGGCCCGTCGACCGCCTGCAGGCGGCCCGGCGGCGGCACCCGGAGTTCGTACGGAGCCTCGCCGTCCTGGCGCTCGACGTGGGCGTCATCGTGGCCTGGCGCGTGCCCGCCGCGGTCGACGCCCTGGCCCGCCATCCGTGGCTGGTGGTGGCCGAGGCCGCCAGCCTCGTGGCGTGCGGCGTGGCGCTGTGGCTGGAGTGCGTGGCGTCCCCTCCGCTCACGCCCCGCCTCGCGCACCCCAGGCGCGCCGCGCTGGCGGCCTTCGCCATGTGGGCCGTGTGGGCGGCGGCGTACGTCCTCGGCCTGGCCCACGCCTCGTGGTACCGCGCCTACCTCCACGTGCCCGGGCGCGGGGTGAGCGTGTGGGCGGACCAGCAGCTCACCACCGGCGTGCTGTGGCTCGCGGCGATCTGCGCATTCATCCCGGTGATCTTCTGGAACCTGATGTCCTGGCTGCGGACCGACGACGACCCCGACAACGAGATGCACCGCCTGGTGCGCGAGGGGCGTCGCCGGTCGTGGGCGGCCGCCGGCGCCGGGCACCGCCCCGAGCCCGACCGCTGAACGACCCGGCCGAGCCGGACCGGTGCCACGCCGCCGGACCGGTCGGCCCGGCGATCCCCTCAGCGCGGCGGCGCCGGGAGCGGCAGCCGCGGCAGGTCGGGATGCCCCGGTCTGGCGCCCAGTGCCCGCTCGGCGGCCGCCAGCTGCGCGGCGACGATCCTCTGGTCGGCCACCATCTCGTGCCGGGCCCTGTCCAGCGAGGCCAGGGCGGTGGCGTCGGCCGGTTTGGCCGCCAGGGTCTGGATCGCCTCGACGGCCGCCAGGGCGTCGCCCGTGACCCACAGCGTCACCGAGTCGACGACGCGGCGCAGGTGCGACCCGGCCGCCGTGCCCGGGATCTCGATGCTGGCGAGGTCGACGATGTCGGAGTCGGTGAACGAGCACACCCGCTGGTCGTCCGTGAGCAGGGCGGGGACACGGCCCCGGTCGGCGGCCGACGTGGCGGGGTCGGTCAGGGCGCGGTACAGGGTGAACGCCTCGGTGACCGCGTACCGGCACGGGCCGATGTCGGTGTTGATCTCGTCCACGACCTGGGCGTCGGTGGCGACCTGCGACGACCGTGAGGCGTGGCGGGGGAGGTCGACGACGACCGCGGCCGCGACCACCACCACGATCCCCGCCACCACGAGGACCGCCCGGCGCCGGTACCACGGCACCCGGGCGGCGCCGGCGTCCGGGCCGGCGGGCTGGGCCAGCGTCGAGGTGGCACCCGTGGGGCCCGTCACGACGCACCCTGCAGGAGCCGTCGGGCGTACGAGGCGATGCCTTCCGCCCAGCGCGTCCGGCTGGCCGGAGGGAGGGTGAACACGCCGGCGGCGCTCTCGTCGGCGAACGGCGTGGCCCGGTACCGGATCACACCGGTCGGGTCGACGAAGTACATGACGTCGTTGTGCGCCACCGTTCCCGTGGCCGCGGAGGCGGTGATGGCGACGCCGTACCGGCGCCAGACCGGATCGAGCTGTCGCACCGACCCCGTCAGGAAGTGCCAATTCGCCAGGGCGCCGGCGCCGAGTCCGACGCCGGTCACCGCCGCGGGAGCGGGCAGGCGCGCCAGGTGCAGCGGATCGGTGTTCACCGTGAGGAACACCACGCGGGAGGCCGCCGGGCCCAGCGCGGCGTCGGCGGCGGCGATCTCGGGGCCCAGGACGGGGCAGATGTCGGTGCACGGCGCCCCGAAGAACGTGATCACCACCACGCTGCCCCGCAGGGCGGACAGCGACACCGGGGTGCCCGCCTGGTCGACGAGGGCGAGCGACGGGGCGGGCGCGGGCCTGGGGGTGGCGATGCCCATGAACGACGACAGGCGGGCGCTCATCTGACGCGCCGGCTCCGAGACCGGGGGTGCCAGGACCGGCCCCGTCGTCGCCCGGCGCGACGGCCCGCCTCGAGCGCCGGTGGCGCCCGTTGAGCCGGTGGCGCCCGTTGAGCCGGTGGCGCCCGTTGAGCCGGTGGCTCCCGGGTTCAGCCCGGCGCCCGCCAGGAGGTGCTCGAGCGCCACCCCGCCGCCGCCGAGCACCACGGCGGCAGCCAGGACGACGAGGACGGCCTTGCGGGGGATCCTCGGCGCGCCGCGGGCGAACGCCGCCGCCCGGTCGACGACGGGCGCCGGCGGGTCGTGAGCGCCGGCGTCGCCGTTCATGGAGCCGGCGTCGCTCGGCGCCATGCCGGCGTCGCGCGGCGGGGATGCGACCCGCCCGGCGACCCGGGCATCCCCCACGCCGGCGCGGTTCGGCACGGCGCCGACACTACCGGGGAACATCGGGCCGCGTCCGGGGCGCGCATTGACTCATCAAAAACCTCCGCGTAGCCCTATACGTTGCCTCACCAAAGAATCTCCGCTTCGAGGCGGTGATCCCTGGCCCGGCGACGGTCACGGGATACGCCTTCGAGATGGAGCTTTCGATGAGCCAACGCCAGGCCGTGACCCAGAAGAAAGCGGCCGCCTACAAGCGGGCCACCAGGGCCGATAAGACCCGGATCCTTGACGAACTGGTCGAGCTCACGGGCTGGCACCGGGACCACGCCCGGGCCGCTCTGAGGGAGGCCGGGACCCTCAAGGTGGTCGTGGCCCGCCGTCCCCGGGCGCCCAAGTTCGCTCCGCACGTGGTTTCGTGCCTGGCCACGTGCTGGATGCTCACCCGGGCCCCGGCCGGCAAGCGCCTGGCCCCCATGCTGGCGGTGGTGGTGCCTCTTCTGCGCCGGGACGGCGACATCGTGCTCAGTGACGACGAGGCGGCCCTGCTCGTGTCCATGAGCCCGGCCTCCATCGATCGGCACCTGGCGCCCGAGCGGAACAAGCTCGTGTCTCGAGGACGCTCCCACACGAAGCCCGGGACGCTGCTCAAGTCCCAGATCCCCATCCGCACCTGGGCCGAATGGACCGAGGACATCCCCGGGTTCGTGGAGATCGACCTGGTGGGCCACGAAGGAGGGAACTCGAGCGGTGAGTTCTGCTTCACCCTCACCGTCACCGACATCGCCACCGGCTGGACCATCAATCGATCGGTCAAGAACAAGGCGGCCATCTGGGTGTTCGAAGCCCTCCAGCACGTTATCGCCCAGTTCCCGTTTCCGATCCTCGGGATCGATTCAGACAACGGCAGCGAGTTCATAAACGCACACCTGCTTGCGTTCTGTGTAGAAAACGAGATCACCTTCACCCGGTCCCGGCCAGGCAACAAGAACGACGGCGCCCACGTGGAACAGAAGAACTGGACCCACGTCCGTGAGCTGGTGGGCTACCTGCGCTTCGACACCGAAGCCGAGCTCGGTGTCCTGAACCGCATCTGGGAGCTCGACCGGATCTACACCAACTACCTCCTGGCGCAGCAGAAGCTCGTCTCCAAGCAGCGCCACGGGGCCAAGGTGACCAAGAAATACGACCGGGCCGTCACCCCCTTCGGCCGCACCAGCGTCCGGGCTGAGATCACCGAGGCCTGTCGCACCGACATGAACACGACAATGGCCGCCGTCCGCCCCGGGGACCTCTACCGCCAGATCCAGGACCTCACCACCCAGCTCGAGCGCATGGCTCTCTCGAAGGCCCCGGCACCGGTCAAACCCCGGGTGAACAGGGCCTTCAACACCGGGGCGTAGGCGGAGGTTTTTCGTGAGGCAACGAATCGGCCTTGGCGGAGGTTTTGACGTGAGGCAACAGGCTGTACGCAACGGGCTGTGGCCCAATCCTCCCATCCTCCCCAATACTGACGATGCCGTCAGGGAACCGCTTCGGTACCGTGGCCGTACCAGGGAGCTGGCTGATCCAGTGGGGGGAAAAGGCAATGGAATCTTCTCGCAACCTCCGACGTCCCGGCGCGGACGCGCCGGGACGGGGCCGTCGTCGGTGGGCGTGGTCCTCGCGGGCCCTCGCCCTGGTGGTGTTCGCCGGCAGCGCCCTCGGGCTCGCCGTCGGGCCGGCCTACGCGGCGGCCTCGATCACGGTCTCGCCGAGCACGGGGCTCGCCAACGGGCAGTCCGTGACCATCACCGGTAGCGGGTTCGCCGCCAAGTCGATCGGCAATGTCCTGGAGTGCAACAGCGACCCGGGCCAACCGACCGTCGACCTCCCCGCACCGGTGAGCAGCAAGATCTCCGTCAGCTGCACGGCGCCATCGATCACGAAGCTCGTGACCACCGACGCCGGTGGCAACGTGTCGACGACGTTCGCCGTCGTCGCCGGGACCGTCGGCCCCCCGTGCGGGCCCACCCCGGCCATCGTCACCTGTCCGTCCACTGACAGCTCGTCGGGCGACCCGGTGGCCGACGCCGCCAAGTACCCGTGCCCGCCGACCGCCGCGCAGCAGGCGGCCGGTGACACCTGCACGCTGACATACGGGGACCAGGCCAACGACAGCGGCGTCGCCACGATCCTCTTCGGTGCCGAGACGGCGCCGTCGTCGACCACGACCACCGCCGCCACGACCACCACCCGGCCGGCGGCGGCGCCCACGACGACCGCCGCGCAGGCCAGCGCTCCAGCGTCGGCGACGACGGCAACCACCACGGCACCAGCGACGTCCTCGTTGGCCGTGACGGGGCCCGGGCCACACCTGTGGCTCGTGGCCATCGTGGGCTTCGTGGTGCTCTACCTGGGCTCGGTCGCCCTGGCGCTCGTCGAGCGCCCCCGCGGCCGGCCGCGACGCCTGTTCGGCACGGTGAGGCCGGCGGGACCCAACAGCTCGGCGGGACCCAACAGCTCGGCGGCACCCACGAGCCCGGCGGCACCCACGAGCCCGGCGGCACCCACGAGCCCGGCGGCACCCACGAGCCCGGCACGGTCGGCCTACCCGCGGCAGGGGTCACCGGGGCTGTGGTTCGACGGCTGGGAGCCCGACAACCCCGCCTGACGCGGCCCTCAGTCGTCCCACGCCGTGAACGCGCCGCGCCAGGGTTCGGCCCAGGCGGAGTCGACGCCGACGGACCGCCAGCGCACGGTCACGCCGTCGGGCCGCACGCGCTGACGGCGTTCCACGGCATCCCCACGCGCCGGGCCGTCGCCTCGATGTCATCCGGCTCGACCGATCAGCGATCCCCGGCCCGCGCGCCGGCAGGGCCGCTGTCACGGCGTGCCCCTGCGGTGACCGCCGGGCCTCGTCCTCGTCGACGACCGCGAGGAGCTCGAGGTACTGCTCGCCGAAGGGGATGATCACGTTCGCCGTGCCCCGTCCCGGGTGGCGTCACCCGCCCATCACGGTGAGGCCCACGGCTTCCATGCCCCGAGCGGCCGTGGCGAGGTCGGTCGCCAGGACGATCGCCTGGACGAGCCGATCCCCCACGAGGGCGGGCTCTATGCGGGTCGGCCGCAGAAGCTGAGGAACCTCGTCTGCTCGTCGGCCCCGGGGGGTGGGGTGATCTTGGGCGCGAAACCGCCGGGCCGCCGGATGGCGTCGTCGATCGGCTCCAGGAACTCCATCGACTTGGACACCGCTCCGGGGTCGAGCGCCTCGTCCTGTCCGGTTGCCCGGGCCAGGTCCCAGGTGTGGACGAGCGTGTCCGAGACGACCAGGCGCCCCACGAGCGACTCGAACGACTGCTCGCCGAACATCCCCGTCGAGACCGTGGCAGCCCGGTCAGGGTCGGCGAGCGCGGCAGCGACGTCGACGCTGGCGTCGGACCACTGCGACAGCAGGTCGCCGGTGGAGTCCACGTCGGGCACCTCGGTCCCGTCCAGCGAAGCGATCACACGCCGGTGGGTATTGATGACGTGGGCGACGAGGTCCCGCACGGTCCAGTCGGTGCAGGGCGTCCCGACCTCCCAGCGATCGGCGGGAACACCGGCCACCCGGGCGGTGAAGCCGTCGGCCACGACCCGGTAGCGATCGGAAACCTCGGACATGGTGCCCACGGTAGTGCAGTCTCCCGAGGGTGCTGGCCACACGACCGCGGGCGGGTTCGTCGCATGCGGTCCTGACGTACGGATCGTCATGAACTCACCTCGAGTCCGTGATCGTCGCCGCCGACTCGCAACAAGGGCGGTGGCAGATGCTCGACGGGCTATGCGCGGCGCGCCCCCCGGACGGCGTCGACCAGTGACAGGAGTCCGCGCACGTCGATCGGCTTCGCCAGGAACCCGATGACGCCGCGGCCGAGGAGCAGGCGGACGAGGTGCGCGGGCGCATCGGCCCCGACGACGGCCACCGGGATGCCGGCGGTCGCAGGGTCCTCGGCGAGACGGTCGAGGACGGCGCTGCCGCTCATGTCGGGCAGCTCCAGGTCGAGGAGGATCAGGTCGGGCACGTGCTCGCGGGCGAGGTCGGCCCCCAGACCGCCCTGCATGGCGGCCAGGACCTCAGTGCCGGGCCGGCGCGACAGCACGCGTTCGACGAGGTCGAGGGTCGTGAGGTTGTTCTCCACCAGCAGCACCCGGAACGTACGGCCGGGGCCGGGGAGCGTCGGCGCGCCGCCCATGGGGTCGTCAGCACCATCCGTTCCGGGGACCGGGACTCGGACGGAGCCGGGAACCGGGGCCGCGGTGGCCGCCGTCTCACCGGCGGGCAGGTCGACGTAGAACGTGCTGCCGACGTCGGGCACCGAGTCGAAGCCGAGGCTCCCGCCCATGCGCTCGCACAGGTGCTGGGACAGTGCGAGCCCGACGCCCGTGCCCTCCACCCCGGTCTCTTCGACCCCGAGGCGGTCGAAGGGGACGAAGACCCGGTCGAGGTCCTCGGCCCGGATCCCACGGCCCGTGTCGGCGACGACCACGCGCAGGCGCCCTTGGCCGACCGGCTCGCACGTCACGTCGACGCGCCCGCCGGGGTGGTTGTACTTCACGGCGTTGGACAGCAGGTTGAGGAGAACCTGCAGCAGGCGCTGGCGGTCGGCGACGACCGTGAAGCCGTCACGGGGGTCGAACGAGGCGTGGATGGCGACCTCGGCCCGGGTTGCGATGGGTTCGGTCAGGTCGACGGCGTCGACGACGATCTCGGCCACGGACACGGGGGCGATGGTCAGCTCGAGGTGCCCGGCCTCGATCCGGGCGATGTCCAGGACCTCGTCGATCAGGTCCAACAGGTGGCGGCCGGCGCGCAGGATGTGCTCCACTGCGTCCGCCTGCTGCACCGGAAGTTCGTCCATCTGGAGCAGCTGCGCGAACCCCAGGATGGAGTTGAGCGGCGTCCGCAGTTCGTGACTCATCCGCGAGAGGAAGTCGCTCTTCGCCCGGTTCGCCTTCTCGGCGGCGTCTCGTGAGGTGTGCAACCGGTCCTCGGACTCGAGCTTGTCGCTGATGTCACGTGAGACTACGACCGCCCCCGCGAAATGCCCGTCGGCATCGAGGACGGCCCGGGCCCGGGAGTCGACGGTGACCCAGTGGCCCGCCGCGTGGCGAACCCGGTACCGCAGGTGCAGGTGGGAGACGGCCCCGGTGACCATGCGGATGAAGACCGAGGCCACGTCATCGAAGTCGTCGGGGTGGACGAAGTCGAACATGGAGGTCTTGACGAAGACATCGTACCGGTAGCCGAACATCGCGCTCCCGGCCTCGCTGATCTGGTGGATCTTTCCCTTGCGGTCCATCAGGGTGATCATGTCCGGGCTCGCCTTGATCACCGAGTCCAGGAGCCGGTCGCGAGCCGCGAGTGCCTTCTCCGCGCCGAGCCGCTCGGTGACGTCCGTGGCGATCCCGCCGACGGCATAGGGAATGCCGAGATCGTCGCGGAGAATGAACCGGCTCACCATGAAGTCGCGCGGCCCATCGACGGTGTGCATGCGCTCGTGGGTCACGAGGGATGCCCCGTTTTCGAACAGGAGCTGCTCCCGTTCGGAGATCGTCTCCGTGTCGTGGGGCCAGCACTCGGCGACCGTGAGCCCTACGACCCGCTCCGTGGTCATGCCCGTGGCACGGGCGAATTGCTCGTTCACCATCAGGTACCGGCCGTCGAGGCTCTTCACGAAGATGGCCGAAGGGGAGTGCTCGATGATCCCGCGGAGCCGGGCCTCGCTGTCGCGGACGGCAGCCTCGTCCTCCCGGCGGTCGGTGACATCACGGGCCGCGCCGTAGACGCGCTCGCGCTCGACGTCGACCCGTGTGGTCCACTCGAGCCACCGCCATCGGCCGTCGCGGGTGCGAAATCGCACTTCTGTGAGGGCCACCTCCCCCGAGGCCCGCAGCGAGGCCTCGATGTCGCGCCGCACGG
>Ga0307374_10013272_pt1 | contig 11418 bp, 9 predicted proteins | sample OX3MG_FD_202532 | JGI IMG/M metagenome (GOLD analysis project Ga0307374, IMG submission 202532) | Soil microbial communities from Risofladan, Vaasa, Finland - OX-3 | ecosystem: Environmental > Terrestrial > Soil > Coastal area > Acid sulfate soil | place: Finland: Risofladan, Vaasa | collected... | reverse complement strand
CGAACTCGCGCAGCAGGGTCTCCATCGACTCGGTATCGGAGACCGGTCCCTCTTCGAACAACTCGTCGACCAACCCCTCCAGGGCATCGATCTTCATGCCGCCAATTCCACCAGGGGGGTGTGACAGTCAAAGCCGCATTTCCCCTGGTACCTTGCACGAAACCTTGCACGAGCGGGCGGCGCGAGAGGAAAAATCTGAAAACAGCAGAGGCTGTTCAATCATCGGCGGCACTTTGGGGCAGCATCTGGAGATTCCCTCGGTTTGGGCTGGATCAGATGTCGCTCAGGGACGGACCGTGGGCAGCAATGCAATCATTCAGATTGTTATGGTGCCGGGAAACCGGAGGATACCGATGCAGCTGGCCTTGACCGCCGAGCAAGAGGAATTGAAGGACGAGCTGCGCGCCTACTTCGTCCGTCTGGTGGACGAGGTGGAGGGGACCGCGACCGGCGACGAGACCACCGGTGCGGCCACCGACTCGCCCTACACCCGATACATCCGCAGGATGGGCGAGGACGGATGGCTGGGGCTGGGTTGGCCGGTCGAATACGGTGGTCAGGCCCGGGGTCCCATCGACCAGATGATCTTCGTGGAGGAGTCCCACTGGGCCGGCGTCCCACTGCCGCTGCTGACCCTCAACAGTGTGGGTCCCACCCTCATGGCCCTCGGTACCCAACAGCAGAAGGATCGGATCCTCCCCGGCATCCTGCGCGGCGAGATGCACTTCTCCATCGGCTACACCGAGTCGTCGGCCGGCACCGACCTGGCCTCGCTCACCACCCGGGCCGTCCGGGACGGCGACGAGTACGTGATCACCGGCGAGAAGCTCTACACCAGCGCCATCCAGTACGCCGACTACGTGTGGCTGGCCGCCCGGACCGACCCGGACGCACCCAAGCACAAGGGGCTGTCGGTGTTCATCGTTCCCACCGACGCCGCCGGGTTCCACTGGTCACCGTTGGCCACCACCGCTGGGGACTTCACCAGTACCACCTTCTACGACGATGTGCGGGTTTCCGCCGAGAACCTGGTCGGCGCCGAGAACCAGGGATGGAAGCTCATCACCAACCAGCTCAATCACGAGCGGGTGGCGATCTGCCCGGCTTCGGGTCTGCTGCGCAGCCTGGTCGAGGTCCAGAGGTGGGCCCAACAGGAGAAGCTGGTCGACGGGCGCCGGGTCATCGACCAAGAGTGGGTGCGGGTGCACCTGGCCCGGGTCCACGCCAAGGTCGAAGTGCTCAAGCTGTTCAACTGGAAGGTGGCCTGGGCGGCCGACAAGGGCCTGAACCCGGCCGACGCTTCGGCTACCAAGGTGTACGGCACCGAGTTGGCCCTGGAGATCTACCGGCTCCTCCTCGAGGTCGTCGGGCAGGCCGGCTACCTTCCCGAGGACTCGCCCGGCGCCGTCCTGCAGGGCCGCCTCGAGCGCAACGCCCGGGGCCAGACCATCTTCACCTTTGGCGGCGGGACCAATGAGATCCAGCGAGACATCATCGCCATGGTCGGCCTCGGGATGCCGCGGGCCCCGCGCTGACCGACGCCGGCCATCGAGATCATCGGCCGGACCTGACCCCGAGGACTATCCGGCGTCGATCCCCACGATCGGTGCGTTGAGGGCGGTTCCGCCCAGCGAGCCCGAGAAGGCGGCTCCGCCGAAGGCGAAGACGCCCCCGTCGGAGGCGGCCAGCCAGTAGCCGTCGCTCCCCGGATTGACCGCCATGGCCACGATCGGCTTGTTCAGATGCGTCGCCCCGGTCGATCCGAAGTACCGGGCTCCGCCGAAGGCGAAGATGCCCCCGTCGGCGGCCACCAGCCAATAACCACCCGGGTACCCGTTCGACGCCATCCCCACGATGGGCTGGTTGAGGTTCATGGCGCCGGTCGAGCCGTAGAAGCCGGCGTCGCCGAAGGCGAAGATTCCGCCGTCGGAAGCCACCAACCAGTAGCCGCCGCCATCGGGGGTGGCGGCCATGCCCACCACCGGTTTGTTCAGGTGCATGGCGCCGGTCGAGCCGTAGAAGCCGGCGTCGCCGAATGCGAAGAGACCCCCGTCGGCGGCCACCAGCCAATAGCCGAGCCCGTCAGGAGTGGACGCCATCCCCACGATGGGCTGGTTGAGGTGCTCGGCACCCGTCGAGCCGTAGAAGCCGGCGTCGCCGAAGGCGAAGATGCCCCCGTCGGACGCCACCAGCCAGTAGCCACCCAGGTCAGGGGAGGCCATGCCCACCACCGGCTTGTTGAGCGGACGGCCGCCCATCGACCCGAAGCTCTGAAGCCCGCCGAAGGAGAAGACCCCGCCGTCGGCGGCCACCATCCGGTACCCGGGCCCGAACGGCACCAGCTGGCCCGAGGGCGACACGGTCTGGACAACGGCCGACGACGTCGACGTCGCGAAGGCGCCGTTGCCCCCATAGGTGGCGGTGATCGACTGCTGAGTGGAGGTCACGTGGCCGGAAACCGGTCGGTTCGAACTGGAGGGACCTCCGAAGCTGGTGGTGCAGGTGGCGGTATACGGCGGGCTGCCCCCAATGGGAATATCGGTGCACCCGGGGATGGGCACCCCGTTGTCGTAGAAGGTCACCGTCCCGTTGTGGGTCCCGACGCCGGTGTTCGGGAAATCCACCGTGGCCGTGCAGGTCACCGTCTCACCGGCGGCCGACGGGTTGGGCGAGCAGGTGACGGTGGTGGTGGTCGGCGCCGGATTATTCGGGACACCTACCGAATAGTTGATGATGACTTCACCATCCCCTGACAGTCCACCGGAGGGGAAGGATCCTCCCGTCGGTATCAGGCCGGACCCGCCCCCGCCGCCACTACCGTTGGTGTAGATAACGCCATTGTAGGTACCGCCCCCGCCCCCGCCGAAGTAACCGCCCCCTCCGCCCCCTCCGCCATCGGCAGTATTCCCCCCGTTCCCACCCTGGCCGAAGGAGCCGGCGGTCGAATTATCCCCCGACCCTCCGGCGGCGCCGCCAGCGCTTTGGGTACCGCCACCGCCGGGAAGTTGACCGCAGTCGCTCGACCCTGAGTTCCCGCCGAGGCCGCCACCGTCGCCCCCAGCAGCAGTGGAGCTTTCGCAATTGGTTTGGCCCCCACCCCCGCCGCCACCGCCGACCAGTAGGTAGGGAACCTCAACCAAGCGAGGGCCCACGATCGCGGGGGGCAAACCGTTGGTGATGTACGAAGCACCGCCGCCGCCGCCACCACCGACAGCCCCGATTCCCCCTCCACCGAATGCAGACGATGTCGGGCTTGTGGTCGCCGCCTGGCCTTGCTGCCCCACGACGATGCCGATGTGTTGCCCAGACGACACAGGAATATCGGCCGAGGCAATGCCACCAAGGCCGCCCGGAGTGGTGCCCGAGTTGGCGGAGCCACCCTCGGCCCCGCAGGCGGTAATGGTCGCATCAGCAACCCCGTCCGGCACCGTCCAGCTCTGGAAACCCCCGGTGGAGAGAAACGTCAGGGTCGTGGTCCCCGCGCCCAGCGTCGGGCAGGAAGATGGCACTGGGACCGGAGACGCCCCCGCCGGGGTGGCCCCCAGCACCGACGCGGCACCGGCGGCCAGCCCGATGGTGGCAAGGCACATACTTACGCCCAGCATTCCGACGCGACGGCCAAGCGAAGTCTTCATGTCATCCCCTCGAGGGTGTGGAGCGGCGGGTACCGGTGGCGAAGCCTAGGCCAGAGGACTACCGAGAACCACCATCCGGGCGGAGGGCGGACGTCGAACGGCCCATCCGACCGAAACCTTCCAACTCAGCCCATCTTGGCGATGATCTGCTCGGCGAACTGCTCGCTCGCCTCCACCCGCTTCACCTGGATGGTCTCCGGGGTGTCATTCTCGCCGGCCTGCACCGACATCCACGGCGCACACAACAGGTCGGTGACTCCCAGATCCTCGAACCGCCGGTAGAGATCGAGATCGGGCATGGCCCGGACCGCCAGGTAGATGGAGAAGTCGTCTCCCTGTCGGTCAGCCTCCTTGAGCGCGGCCTGGATCCGGTCCACCTGGGCGAAGGCCACGTCGGGGACCACCGAGCCGGTGTTGATCCACCCGTCGCACAGAGTGGTGGCCCGGCGGATGGCGGCGTCGGAATCGCCGCCGCAGAGGATCGGGACGGGCAGGGTGGGGGAGGGGTTCATCTGGCAGAGGGGAACGTCGTAGTACGGCCCGTGGTACTCGACCCAGCCTCCTGCCCACATGGCCCGGAGCGCGGGGATCATGTCGTTGAGCCGCTTGCCCCGGGTGCGGAAGTCCTGCCCGGTCTGGACGTACTCCTCCTCGCACCATCCGACCCCGACGCCCAGCCGGACCCGGTTGTGGGACAGCACCGCGGTGGTGCCCACCGTCTTGGCCACGGTGATCAGGTCCCGCACCGGGGCGATGTAGATCCCGGTGGTGAAGGTCAGGTTGGTGGTGACCGCGGCCATGGCCGAGATCAGGCACATCGGGTCCGGCCACGCCGTTTCCTTCTCCCAGAAAGGCGACCCGTCGGGGGCCTTGGAGTAGGTGTAGCGCGACTTGAGGTCCTTGGGGTTGAACAGGTGATCGGACAGGTAGATGCCCGAGTAGCCCATTTCGTCGCTGGCCGAGGCCAGGCCCAGCGATTCGTCGATGGGGAGGAATGTCACGGCTTGGTGAAATCGCATGGAGCAGAGTCCGCTTCCGGTGGGGACGGTCCCTATCGAATGAGAAAGGGATTGAACACGAAATGACGTAGGTGGGGATCAGACAGAGACGGGGCGGGACGGAAACGAGGCAAACGAGCTAGGACCCGACCCCGACGGCCATCGGCGCCGACGGAGAGAACGAGACGGGCAGGTGCTTGACCCCGTTGATGAAGTTGGACTGCAGGTGCTGCTCCTCGCCGGACTGGCGGATATCCGGCAGACGGTCGAGCAGCCGCTCGAACATGACCTTGATCTCCATCCTGGCCAGGTTCGCCCCCAGGCAGAAGTGGGGGCCGCCCCCACCGAAGGCGATGTGGTTGTTGGGCTTCCGGCCGATGTCGAACTGGTTGGCCGTCGGGCCGAACACCGACTCGTCCCGGTTGGCCGAAGTGTGCCAGAACACCACTTTGTCCCCTTCGGAGATCTTCTGGTCCCCGATCATCCAGTCCATGGTCGCCTGGCGGCGGAAGTGCATGACCGGGGTGACGTAGCGGAGCATCTCCTCGATGGCCGAGGGCAGCAGCGAGCGGTCGGCCAGCAGCCGGTCCCACTGCTCGGGATGGTCGAAGAACGCCACCATGGCCCCGGAGATGAGGTTGCGGGTCGTCTCGTTGCCGGCCACCGACAACAGCAGAAAGAAGAGGTCGAGCTCGAGTTGGGAGAGGCTGTCGCCTTCGATCTCCGACTGGGTCAGCACGCTGAACAGGTCGTCGTGGGGATCGGCCCGCTTCTTCTCGCACAGCTCGTCGGCGTAGGCGTACAGCTCCATCGACGCCTGCTCGGCCGCCTCCGCGGTGGTGGCGAACTCGGGGTCCTCGGAGCCGATCATGTGGTTGGACCAGTCGAAGACCAGATGTCGGTCGGACTGGGGTACTCCCATCAGATCGGCGATCACCTGCAGCGGCAGCTCGGCGGAGATCTGCTCGACGAAGTCGGCCGTCCCGGTCTCGCAGATCCCGTTGATGATCCCGTCGGTGGAGGCGATCACCTTGGCCTCGAGGTCGCGGATCATCCGCGGGGTGAAGCCCTTGGACACCAGCCGCCGGTACCGGGTGTGCATGGGCGGGTCCATGTTCAGCATCATCAGCCGCATGGAGGCCAGGTTCGCTTCGTCCATGTCGTGGAACAGGGTGGCGGCCTTGGCCGAGGAGAAGTGCTCGTAGTCGCGGTTGATGGTCACGCAGTCGTCGTAGCGGGTGACCGACCAGAACCCGTCGGCCAGCCCGTTCGGGTCCTGGTGCCACTGCACCGGGGCCTCGTTCCGCAGGTAGGAGAACCAGTGGTGGGGGACCCCGTCGGCAAAGTTCTTCGAGTCGCTCAGGTCGATGTCCTGGAGCTCCATGTGGATTCTCCCCCTCTCCCCGTGTCGCATTACTAACTAGAACACGTATCAGTTATCATAGGCCAACCGCATCCAAGAGGCCACCGAGCAGAACGATTCGACGCCCCTACCCGATGCAGTTAGGTTGCCGACGCCGGAAGCCGCGCCATCGCCGGTGGCGGCTCTGCTCGGAGGCGTCGGTGACGGCGACCACCGGGCACGAGATGGAACGTGGGGGAGAGTTCGAACGCTATGTACCTTCAGGAAACCCCGGAGCAACTGGCCCTCCGGGCAGAGCTTCGGGCCTATTTCGCCAAGATCATCACCGACGACGTCCGGGCGGCCTTGGACGGTGAAGGCGACGGGGGTGTGGTGTTCCACGCCACCGTCCGGCAGATGGGCCAGGACGGCTGGCTCGGGATCGGATGGCCCAAGGAGTACGGCGGCCAGGGACGGCCGACCTCCGACCAGTTCATCTTCTTCAACGAGGTGCAGCGGGCCCGGGCCCCGTTCCCGTTCGTGACCCTCAACACCGTGGGCCCGATGCTGATGCGCCACGGGACCCAGGAGCAGAAGGACTTCTTCCTGTCGGGGATCCTGAAGGGTGAGATCAACTGCGCCATCGGCTACACCGAGCCCGGATCGGGCACCGACCTGGCCTCGCTGCGGACCAAGGCGGTGCGGGACGGCGACGAGTGGGTGATCGACGGCAACAAGATCTTCACCAGCGGCGCCGACCAGGCCGACTACATCTGGCTGGCCACCCGGACCGACCCCGACGCGCCCAAGCACAAGGGCATCTCCATCTTCTTGGTGCCGACGTCCTCCCCGGGTTTCTCCTGCACCCCGCTGGTGACGGTGGGCGGGACGGTCACCACCGCCTCCTACTACGACGGGGTCCGGGTGCCGCTCACCGCCCTGGTCGGCGAGCTGAACGAGGGATGGCGGCTCATCACCGGCCAGCTCAACCACGAGCGGGTGGGGCTGGCGGCCATGAGCGCCCTGTCCCAGCGGCTGTGGCTCGAGGTGGCGGACTGGGCGCTGGCCAACGACGTGGCCGACGTCGGTTGGGTGCAGGCCGACCTGGCCCGGTCCCATGCCCTGCTCGAGGCCCAGAACCTCCTCAACTGGCGGATGACCGCGGCGGTGGCCGACGACACCCTGGGACCGGCCGACTCGTCGGCGGTGAAGGTGTTCGGCACCGAGTCGACCATCGAGGTCTACCGGATGCTGCTCGGGATTGTGGGCGCCGGCGGCTACCTGCGTCCCGGGTCCCCGGGGGCGGTGCTCCACGGCGAGATCGAGCGGGCCGCCCGGGGGTGCCAGATCAACACCTTCGGCGGCGGGGTCAACGAGGTGCAGCGGGAGATCCTGGCCACCGCCGGCCTCGGCATGAAGCGGTCGGCCCGGTGAGCGCGGTGCCGGTCGACCAGACCGCGACGAAACCCCCGACCCCGCCGTCCGAATTCGACCAGCAGCTGGCCGCCTTCGCCGGCCAGTCGACCGACGGCACCATCGACGCCCCCGACGAGGTCAACCAGGCCATGATCCGTCACTGGGTGGAGGCGATGGGTGACGCCAACCCGGTCTACGTCGACGACGATGCCGCCCGGGAGGCCGGCTTCCCCGGCGTCATCGCCCCGCCGACCATGCTGCAGGCCTGGATCATGCGCGGCCTGCGGGCCTCCCAGCAGGTGGAGGCCGACCGGGCCGCGGGCAAGGTGCAGGGCGACGGGCCCAACGACCGGTTGATGTCGATGCTCGACCAGGCCGGCTTCACCTCGGTGGTGGCCACCAACTGCGACCAGCACTACGAGCGGCCGCTGGTGCTCGGGGACCGGGTCTCGGTGGTGTCGGTCATCGAGTCGGTGTCGCCGGAGAAGTCGACCGGCCTCGGGGTCGGCCACTTCATCACCAACCGGATGGACTACACCGATCAGCACGGCGAGCTGGTGGCGACGATGCGCTTCCGCATCCTCAAGTTCCGCCCGCCGGCCAAAGCCGACCCGGTGACGGCCCCCACCGCGGGGGAACCGTCAGCACCGACCGCCCGTCCGAAGCGGCCCCGTCCGTCGCTCACCCAGGACAACCGTTTCTTCTTCGAGGGGACCAAGGAGGGGAAGCTGCTGATCCAGCGCTGCTCCAACTGCGGCACCCTCCGCCACCCGCCCCGGCCGGCCTGCCCGGAGTGCCGGTCCTTCGAGTGGGACACCGTCACGTCCTCGGGACGGGGCACCATCTACAGCTACGTGGTCAACCACCATCCCAAGGTCCCCGCTTTCGACTACCCGCTGGTGGTCGCCCTGGTCGAGTTGGAGGAGGGCACCCGGCTGGTGGCCAACGTGTCGGGCATCGCCCCCGACGCGGTCACCATCGGCACCCCGGTCCAGGCCCGCTTCGAGACGTTCGACGACGAGCTCACCCTGCCGGTCTTCCACCCGGTCGACGGCTCGGACCTCACCGCCGGGCGGCCGGCCGACGACATCGAGGGGGCAACGTGATGGACTTCACCTTCAGCGAGGAACAGGAGGCGGTGCGCCAGGCTGCCGACGGCATCTTCGCCGGCCTGGTCACTCCGGACCGGGTCCGGGAGGTGGAGGCCTCCGATGACCGGGTCGACCACCAGCTGTGGGCGGCGTTGGCCAAGGCCGACCTGTTGGGCCTGGCCGTGCCGAAGGCGGACGGGGGCGGGGGCTACGGCCTTGTCGAGCTGGCGCTGATCCTCGAGGCCCAGGGTCGCGCCGTCGCCCCGGTGCCGCTGTGGGCCACCCTGGTGCTCGGGTGCCTGCCCGTCGCCGAGTTCGGCTCCGACCAGCTACGGGCCCGGGTCCTCCCCGAGGTGGAGGACGGCGACCTCATCCTCAGTGCCGCCCTCTCCGAGGTGGCCGCCGACCTCGCCACCGGAGGAGCCGGGGATCCGGCGGTCCGGGCGGAGTTGGCTGGAAGCCCCGCCTCGGGTGTGTACCTGTCGGGCACCGCCCTGGCCGTCCCCTTCGCCCACGTGGCCGATCGGGTGCTGGTCCCGGCCCTGACCTCCGACGGCGGGGTGGTGGTGGCCTCGGTCGATCCGAACACCGAGAAGGTCCGGGTCGAGCGGGCCCTCACCACCAACCGGGAGATCCATCCCCATCTGCACCTCGACAATGTCTTCGTGCCCCATGAGGACCTGTTGGCCGATGGGGACCCGGCCCGGGGTCGGGAGGTCATCGCCTGGATGTTGAACCGGGCCTGGACCGGGTTGTGCGCCCTCCAGGTCGGGGTGGCCGAGGCGGCGGTCGCCCAGGCGGCCGCGTACCTCAACGTCCGGGAGCAGTTCGGCCGACCGCTGTCGACCTTCCAGGGCGCCATGCTGAAGGCAGCCGACGCCGCCATCGACACCGAGTCGATGCGGGTCACCCTCTGGCAGGCGGCCTGGCGGCTCGACAACGGGTTGGACGCCGACCGGGCGGTCGGGGTGGCGGTGTGGTTCGCCAAGGACGCCGGCCAACGGGTGGTACACGCCACCCAGCACCTCCACGGGGGGATGGGGGCCGACATCGACTACCCGATCCACCGCTACTTCCTGTGGGGGAAGCAGATCGAGCTGCTGCTCGGCGGCCCGAGCGCCCAGCTGGCCCGGTTGGGCCGCCAGGTGGTGGCCGACCTCCGGGCCGGCGAGGCGCTTTCGGTATGACCAACCCGACCACGCTCCGCTTCGAGGACGTGTCGGTGGGCGACGCGTTGCCCGCCCTCGAGCTGCCTCTCACCCGCACCCTGATCATCAGCACCGCCATCGCCTCGCGCGACTACCAGGACGTCCACCACGACCCGGTGCTGGCCAACCAGCGGGGCTCGAAGGACATCTTCATGAACATCCTCTCCACCAACGGACTGGTCGGGCGGTACGTGACCGACTGGTCGGGGCCGGCCGCAGTGCTGGACGACGTCAACATCCGGTTGGGCGCTCCCAACTACCCCGACGACACCATGACCCTGACCGGATCGGTGACGGCCAAGGACGAGGCCGCCACCGACGGACGCGGCGGGATCGAGATCACCTTGCGGGGGGCCAACGGGCTCGGCGACCACGTGACCGGCACCGTCCGCCTCCGGCTCCCGGCCGGCGCCGCTGCGCCGCAGGAGCCGGCAGCCCGATGAGCGCCGCCCGCCATTCGTTCGCCGGCACCACCGCCATCGTCGGGATCGGGGCCACCGAGTTCTCCAAGGAGTCGGGACGGAGTGAGCTCCGGCTGGCCACCGAGGCCGTCGACCTGGCGTTGCGGGACGCCGGCATCGAGCCCGCCGAGGTGGGCGGACTGGTCACCTTCAGCTCCGACACCAACCCGGAGATCAACATCGCCCAGAGCCTGGGCATGGGCGAGCTGTCCTTCTTCTCCCGCATCCATTACGGAGGCGGGGCCGCCTGCGCCACCATCCAGCAGGCGGCGCTGGCCGTCGAGTCGGGAGTGGCCGACGTGGTCGTCTGCTACCGGGCCTTCAACGAGCGGTCGGGCAACCGTTTCGGACTCGGGGTCCAGGACCGTCTGCCGGCGGCCAACGCCGAGACCGCCCACTTCAGCTGGTACTCGCCGGTGGGACTGCTCACTCCGGCCCAGTGGGTGGCCATGGCCGCCCAGCGCTACCTGCACATGACCGGGGCGACGTCCGAGGACCTGGGCCGGGTGGCGGTGGCCGACCGGAAGCACGCCGCCACCAACCCGAAGGCGTGGTTCTACCAGAAGCCGATCACCCTCGAGGAGCACCAGGCCTCGCGCTGGATCGTGGAGCCGCTGCACCTGCTCGACTGCTGCCAGGAGACCGACGGGGGCCAGGCCCTGGTGGTCACCAGCCTGGAGCGGGCCCGCAACCTGCCCTCCACCCCGGCGGTGATCCGGGCCGCGGCCCAGGGGTCGGGTAACGGTCAGGAGATGATGACCTCGTACTACGCCAACGATCTCTGCGGGCTCCCGGAGATGTCGGTGGTGGCTCGCCAGCTGTGGGAGACATCGGGGCTTACCCCGGCCGACATCCAGACGGCGGTCCTCTACGACCACTTCACCCCGTATGTCCTCTACCAGTTGGAGGAGCTCGGGTTCTGCGGCCGGGGGGAGGCCAAGGACTTCGTCCGGGACGGGAACATCGAGCTGGGCGGGGGGCTTCCCATCAACACCCACGGCGGCCAGTTGGGGGAGGCCTACCTCCACGGCATGAACGGCATCGCCGAGGGGGTGCGCCAGGTTCGGGGCACCTCGGTCAACCAGGTCCCGGAGGTGAGCAACGTGGTGGTGACCGCCGGCACCGGGGTGCCCACCAGCGGGCTCATCCTCGGCGTCGATCGCTGAGTCGCCCGGGCGCTGCCCGTGGCGTCACGGCGCCACGGCGCCCTGACGGCCGGGACGCGGGACACCCCTAGTCGGCGATCGGGTAGAGCCCCTCGTAGGCG
>Ga0307374_10013271_pt1 | contig 11419 bp, 7 predicted proteins | sample OX3MG_FD_202532 | JGI IMG/M metagenome (GOLD analysis project Ga0307374, IMG submission 202532) | Soil microbial communities from Risofladan, Vaasa, Finland - OX-3 | ecosystem: Environmental > Terrestrial > Soil > Coastal area > Acid sulfate soil | place: Finland: Risofladan, Vaasa | collected... | reverse complement strand
CAGGGCCAGGGGCCCGGCTTTACGACGCATATCTGCGATGTCGAAGTCGACCGCGAAACCGGCCACGTCAAGATCCTGCGCTATACCGCGATCCAGGATGTCGGCCGGGCGATCCATCCCTCCTATGTCGAAGGTCAGATGCAGGGCGGGGTGACGCAGGGGGTCGGCTGGGCGCTTAGCGAGGAATACATCTACGACAAGGATGGCCGCCTTGAAAATCCCGGCTTTCTCGACTATCGCGTGCCGGTCGCCTCCGACATGCCGATGATCGACACGGTGCTCGTCGAGGTGCCGAACCCGCGCCATCCGTTCGGGGCGCGCGGCGTCGGCGAGGTGCCGATCGTGCCGCCGATGGCGGCGGTCGCCAATGCGATCTTTGCCGCCACCGGCATGCGCCTGCGCGATCTGCCGATGTCGCCGCCGAAATTGCGCGCGGCGCTCGACGCGGTCGAGCCGCGGCGCGAGGCGGCGGAATAGCGGCGCGAACGGCGCAGCACAGCGGATCTTCTTTCACTCGTGGAGTGAGCTCATGAGCTATCTCGACAAGGCTACTCTCAAGGTCGTCGGCACAAGGCCAATCCGTCCCGACGGGGTCGACAAGGTGATCGGCCGCGCCACCTTCGGCGCCGACATGACGATGCCCGGCATGCTGTGGGGCAAGGTCAAACGCAGCCCGCATGCCCATGCCCGCATCCGGGGTATCCGCACCGACAAGGCGCTGGCGCTGCCCGGCGTCAAGGCGGTGGTGACGGCGGCCGATTTCCCGGCGATCGCGTCGGAGGAAGCCTTTGTCGGCGAGGGGCCGATGAATTTCCGCGACCTCTCGTTCAACTGCATGGCGCACGGCAAGGCGCTCTATGACGGCCACGCCGTCGCCGCGGTGGCCGCGACCTCGCCGGCGATCGCGGAAGAGGCGCTCGACCTGATCGAGGTCGATTACGAGGTGCTGCCGCACGTCATCGACGTTGAAGACGCGATGAAGCCGGATGCCCCGGTGCTGCACGATGATCTGTTCACCCAGGGCGTCGATCCCAAGCCGACCAAGCCATCCAACATCGCCAAGCGGATCGGCTTCGCCAAGGGCGACATCGCGGCCGGCTGGAAGGAGGCGGAGGTCATCGTCGAGCGGCGCTACACGACGCAGCCGGTGCACCAGGCCTATATCGAGCCGCATGCCTGCCTCGTCTCGGTCGGGGCCGATGGGCAGACGACGATCTGGAGTTCGAGCCAGGGCCACTTCATGGTGCGCGCCTATTGCGCCAAGCTGCTCGGCATCGACATCGCCGACATCCGCGCGATGCCGGCCGAGATCGGCGGCGGGTTCGGTGGCAAGACCCTCGTCTACCTCGAACCGCTGGCGCTGGCGCTGTCCAAGCAATCGGGCCACCCGGTCAAGATCGTGATGAGCCGCGAGGAAGTGTTCCGCGGCACCGGTCCCGCCGCTGGCGGCGTCATCGAAGTCAAGCTCGGCGCCAAGAAGGACGGGCGCCTGGTGGCAGCCGAATTGCTGCTCAAATACCAGGCCGGCGCCTTCCCCGGCTCGCCGGTCGGGCCGGGTTGCATGTGCGGCTTTGCGATGTACAACATCCCGCATGTCAGCATCGTCGGCTACGACGTCGTGTCCAACCGGCCGAAGGTGGCGGCCTACCGTGCGCCCGGCGCACCCAACGCTTCGTTCGGCGTCGAAAGCTGCGTCGACGAACTGGCCCGCGAACTGAAGATGGACCCCTTGAAGCTGCGCGAGATCAATGCCGTGACCGACGGGGTCAAGGCGGTGCACGGGCCGACCTGGACCAATATCGGCTATACCCAGACGCTGGCGGCGGCGCGCGCCAGCGGCCATTTGGACATCCCGCTCGGTCCCAATCAGGGCCGCGGCATCGCCTCGGGCTTCTGGTTCAACATCGGCGGCGAGTCGAGCGCGGCCTGCCATGTCAATGAGGACGGCAGCATCACGATCGTCGAGGGCAGCCCCGATATCGGCGGCACAAGGGCCTCGATGGCGATGATGGCGGCCGAGGCGCTCGGCGTTCCCTATGACCGGGTGCGCCCGATCGTCGCCGATACCGCTTCGATCGGCTTCAGCTTCCTGACCGGCGGCAGCCGCACCACCTTTGCGACCGGCATGGCGGTGACCCAGGCGGCCGAGAAGGTCGTCGTCGAACTGAAGCAGCGCGCCGCGATGATCTGGGACATCAGCCCCGATGCGGTCGAGTGGAAGGACGGCAAGGCGTTTCCGGCCGGTCCCAATGCCGGCAGCTTCGAGCCGCTGTCGCTGGCCGAGATCGCGCTCAAATCGGGCCGGACCGGCGGGCCGATCAGCGCCGAGGTGACGATCAACGCGCAGGGCGCCGGACCGGGCTTTGCGACCCATATCTGCGATGTCGAAGTCGACCGCGAAACGGGGCACGTCAAGGTGCTGCGCTACACCGCGATCCAGGATGTCGGCCGCGCCATTCATCCTGCCTATGTCGAGGGCCAGATCCAGGGCGGCGTCACCCAGGGCATCGGCTGGGCGCTCAACGAGGAATACATCTACGACAAGGAAGGGCGCCTCGAAAACCCCGGCTTCCTCGACTATCGTGTGCCGGTCGCCTCCGACCTGCCGATGATCGAGGCGATCATGGTCGAGGTGCCGAACCCACGCCATCCGTTCGGCGCCAAGGGCGTCGGCGAGGTGCCGATCGTGCCGCCGATGGCGGCGGTCGCCAATGCGATCGCCGACGCCAGCGGCATCCGCCTGCGCGATCTGCCGATGTCGCCGCCCAAGCTGCGCGCCGCGCTCGACGACCAGGAGCCGCCGCGGCTGGCCGCGGAGTAGCCCCCTGGCAGCCCGCCCCTCACCCCGGCCCTCTCCCCGCAAGCGGGGAGAGGGAGAGCCGTTGCAACCGCGTCCCCTCTCCCCGCTTGCGGGGAGAGGGATAGGGTGAGGGGCTTATGCCGCACGTCGTCATCACGGGCTCGAATGCCCGCCGGTTCACCGGCGGGCAGACCGAGTTCGATGTCGAGGCCAATACCGTGCGGCGGATGATCATTGAACTTGAGCGTCGCTTTCCCGGTCTCGGCGAGCAGATCGACGAGGGGATGGCGGTCGCGATCGACGGCACGATCTACCAGGACGCCTACCAGGCGCAGCTCAACCCCGACAGCGAAGTCGTGCTGATCCCGAAAATCGGCGGCGGCTGAGCAGCTGGCGGCACCGCCGGTTGGCATACGCCGCCGGCAAGCGGGCCGGGGCGATGTTCCGCCCGCCGCCGGGCAGCCCTGTTGCGGCGCGACCCGATACGCCGCCGGATCGGGGCTTGCCCCGCGGCGGGGCGCGCCCGAAAATGCGGCGACATTGCGCCATCAATAACGGCGTCACGCCGCGGGAGGGGAAATGGCCTACGATTACATCATTGTCGGCGGCGGCTCGGCCGGCTCGGTCATGGCCAACCGGCTGTCGGCGAAAAGCGCCAACCGGGTGCTGCTGTGCGAGGCCGGGCAGGACACGCCCGACGGCAAGGTGCCGCCCGAGATCCTCGATTCCTATCCCGGCACCGCCTATTTCGATCCGCGCTTCCACTGGCAGGAACTGAAGGTCCACACCGAGATCGTGTCGCACAACCGGCCGGAAGAGCGGCCGGCCCTGCGCAAATACGAGCAGGCACGGGTGCTGGGCGGCGGCTCGTCGATCAACGGCCAGCTCGCCAATCGCGGCGCCCCCACCGACTACGACGAATGGCAGGCCAAGGGCGCTGCCGGGTGGAACTGGGATGCCGTGCTGCCCTATTTCAAGAAGGTCGAGCGCGACATGGATTTCGACGGGCCGTGGCACGGCAAGGAGGGCCGCATCCCGGTGCGCCGCATCCTTCCCGACAATTGGTGCGGCCACGCCAAGGCCGTCGCCGAGGCCTACAAAGCGGCGGGGTACGACTTCATCGAGGACCAGAACGGCGAGTACAAGGACGGCTATTTCCCGATCACGATCTCCAACCTCTATGACCGCCGGGTGTCGGCGGCGATCGGCTATCTCGACAACGGCACGCGGCGACGGTCGAACCTGACGATCTCGGCCGAGACGCAGGTCATGGAGCTCTTGTTCGAGGGGACGCGCTGTGTCGGTGTCAAGGCGCTGGTGCAGGGCCGCGAAACGGAATTCCGCGGTAACGAGGTCATCGTCTCGTCGGGCGCGATCCATTCGCCGGCGCATCTGCTGCGCGCCGGCATCGGCCCGGCCGGGGCGCTCAGGGATCTCGGCATCGAGGCGCGCGCCAACGTCCCCGGGGTCGGGCAGCGCCTGATGGACCACCCCTCGGTGTCGGTGTCCTCGTTCATGAAGCCGGGCGCGCGGCTCAACGGCAAGACCCGCCGCCACATCCTCCTGGCGCTGCGCTATTCCTCCGGCATCGACGGCGTCGCGCCGGGCGACATGTTCGTCGCGGTGGTCAGCAAATCGGCCTGGCATGCGGTCGGCGAGCAGATCGCCTCGCAACTGATCTGCGTCTACAAGACATTGTCGGAAACCGGCCAGGTCAGGCTCGCCTCGCGCGACTGGCGGGCCGAGCCGATCGTCGAATTCAACCTCTTGTCCGATCGCCGCGATCTCGACCGGCTGATGGACGGGTTCCGCCGGATCGGCGAGATGCATCTGCGCGGCGCCCTGGGCGAGGCGGTCAGCGACCCGTTTCCGGCGAGCTACAGCGACCGGGTGCGCCAGATCGGCGTCGTCAACGACAAGAACCGGCGCCTGACGGCGTTCTTCGCCAAACTGCTCGACGGCCCGCAATGGCTGCGCCGCTGGCTGATCGAACGCTACATCGTCGAGGGCTTTCGCTTTGACCAGCTGATGACCGACGATGACGCGCTCGAAGCCTTTATCCGCAAGGCCGCGATCGGCGTGTGGCACGCCACCTGTACCTGCCGCATGGGCGCCGACGACGATCCGATGGCGGTCACCGACAATCAGGGTCGGGTGCGCGGCGTCAGTGGATTGCGCGTCGTCGACGCCTCGCTGTTCCCGGCCGTGCCGTGCGCCAACACCAATTTCCCGACGCTGATGACCGCCGAGAAGATCAGCGACGCGATACTGGCCGGAGCTTAGCGCCGATTCCGGTCAAATCGACCACCCTCCCATTCGTCATCCCCGGGCTTGTCCCGGGGATCCACGCCTTGATCCACGTGGATGGCCGGGACAAGCCCGGCCATGACGGGAACGGGGCGAGTCAGCGCGAGCGAAATTGGCTCTAGTGGGCGGCTTCAGAAGAATGCCGAGCCGATGAACAGGCCGATCACCAGCAGGATCAGGCAGATCGCGATAAAGATGAAAAACAGGATCTTGGCGATGCCCGCTGCGGCCACCGCGATGCCGGTATAGCCGAACAGCCCGGCGATGATCGCCACCACGAAAAAGAACAGCGCCAGTCTGAGCATGGATGCCTGCTTTCACCAGTTCGCACAGTAGCAAACGCCGGCGGCCCCAAAGAATTGCTATCGCGCCGCGCGGATCGCGCGCCACAGGCGCTCGGGGCTGGCCGGCATCGGTATCTCGCGGATGCCGAGCGGCGCCAGCGCGTCGGCGAGCGCGTTGCCGACCGCCGGCATCGCGCCGACCGCACCGGCTTCGCCGGCGCCCTTGACGCCAAGCGGGTTGCTCAGGGTCGGCACCGGGTTGGTCTCGCAATCCATCGGCGGCAGGGTGTCGGCGCGCGGCATCGCGTAATCCATGAAGGAGCCGGTGACGAGCTGGCCCGAGCCGGCGTCGAAATGGATGTCCTCCATGATGACCTGCCCGATCCCCTGGGCGATGCCGCCGCGGATCTGGCCTTCCAGCAATAGCGGGTTCAACACCGTGCCGACATCGTCGACGACGCTGTAGCGCAGGATCTCAACCTCGCCGGTCTGGGGGTCGATCTCCAATTCGCAGATATGCACCCCGTTCGGGAAATTCTGCTCCTTGGCGCTGAACGCGGCGCTTGCGACGAGCCCCGGCTCCATGTCGTTCGGCAGGCTCGGCGGGTCCCACGCGTCGGCGGCGATGTCGGCGATCGACAGGGCGCGATTGGAACGCGGCGCGGTGAACAGCCCGTCGGCGAACGTCACCTCCTCAACGGCGGCGCCGAGCGTATGGGCGGCGATCGCCGTGGCCTTGGTGACGATCTTTTCGGTCGCGAGATAGACCGCCGAGCCGCCGAGCGTCGCCGAGCGCGAGCCGCCGCTGCCCTCGCCGATCGCCACCTTGTCGGTGTCGCCCTGGAGGTATTGCACCTGGTCGGGGTGGATCCCGAGCCGGTCGCACATCAGCTGCTTGTAGATCGTCTCGTGCCCCATGCCCTGGGTGATCGAGCCGGACAGGAGCGTCGCCGTGCCGCCGCGATCAAAGCGGATCTCGGCCGCCTCGAAGCCACCCGCCGCGGCCCGCTCGATCGTGTTGGACAATCCGATGCCGCGCAGCTTGCCGCGGGCGCGCGCGGCGGCACGACGCGCCTCGAACCCGGCGACATCGGCCAGTTCGAGCGCCATGTCGAGGTTCTTGGCGAATTCGCCGCAATCGTAGGTGAAGATGAGCCCGGTCTTGAACGGCATTGCGGCCGGCGGGATCATGTTGCGGCGGCGCAACTCGATGCCGCTGATGCCGATTTCGGCCGCCGCCTCGTCGACCATCCGCTCGATGACATAGGCGAATTCCGGCCGGCCGTTGCCGCGATAGGGCCGCATCGGGTTGGTGTTGCTGAACACGCCGGTGACCTCGGCATGGATCGCCGGGGTGCGGTAGACGCCGGCGAGCGTACCGAGATTCATCACGAAGACATTTGATGCCTGCTGCGCGTAGGCGCCGATGGCGGCGATCGTCCTGACCCGAAAGGCAAGGAAATGGCCCTCGCGGTCGAGCGCCAGTTCGGCCTCGGTGACGTGGTCGCGGGCCTGCGCGTCCGACAGGAACGCCTCCGAGCGGGTGCTGGTCCACTTGACCGGCCGCCCCACCAGCTTGGCGGCGAGCAGCACCAGCGCGACCTCGTTGTAGATCGCCGATTTCATGCCGAAACTGCCGCCGATATCGCCGCAGACGACGCGCACCCGGCTTTCCGGCACCTTGATGATGCGCGCGAGATCGGCGCGGTAAGCGTGGGTGCGCTGCAGGGTCGTGTAGATCGTGAAGCGGCCGTCGGACGGATTATAGTCGCCGATCGCGCCGCGCGGCTCCATCGCCGCCGCCGTCACCCGGTTGACGACAAGGCGGCGCTTGACGATACGGTCGGCTTGCGCAAAGGCGGCTTCGACCGCCGCCTTGTCGCCGACCTCGTGGACAAAGCAGATATTGTCCGGGCAGTCCTCCCACACCAGCGGGGCGCCCGGCGCCACGGCGCCCTCGGTCGAGACGATCGCCGGCAGGGGCTCATAATCAACCTCGATCAGCTCGGCGGCGTCGGCGGCCTGATGCTTCGTCTCGGCGACGACAAAGGCGACGTAGTCACCGACCCAGCGCACCCGGTCGTCGACCAGGGCCGGGAAGCGCGGCCGGTACGAGGCCGCGCCGCCGCGCCGCTTCATGCCGCCCGCTGCCGGCAGGTCGTTCCAGCCGGATGCCTGCCACTCGGCGCCGGTCAGGACCGCGAGCACGCCGGGCGCCGCCCTGGCCCGGCTCGCGTCGATCGACCGGATGCGGGCGTTGGCGTAGGGCGAGCGCAGGACGTGGCCGAACGCCTGACGCGGCAGCACCATGTCGTCGACATAGCGGCCCCCGCCGCGCAATAACCGTGGGTCCTCGAAACGCGGCACCGGCTGACCCAACGCAAATTCACCCATCTCTGCCCCCGGATTGTCTGTCGTCGCGAAACGGTGCTGTTCTGATCTATAGACCGATGCCCCCGTGGGGCTAGGATTGCCTGGGCTCCAGTTTAGCATCAACGGGGGATCGCCGCTTGGACGGCAATATCGATCTGCTGCACAGCCTCGTCCGCCGCCGGCCGCAGACCGGCGGCTGCGCCCTCGGCATCCAACAGACGCCGTAGCGACCCGCTCGCTCGTGCCAACCGATACCGTCATGAGCCGGCCCCGGCTCGCGTCCTGGTTGAGCGGCCGCCTGCCGGTCTTCTATGGCTGGATCGTGCTCGCGTGCCTGTGCTGCGCCGGGTTCGCGCGGCAGGGACCGGCGGTCGCGACATTGTCGATCTTTGTCGAGCCGCTGATCCGCGAATTTCACTGGTCGCGCACCGCCTTGTCGGGGGCGGTGTCGCTGGGCGGCGTGCTCGCGGCGTTGATCGCGCCCTTGATCGGGCCGGTGCTCGACCGCCAGGGTTCGCGGCTGGTGCTGTGCGCCGCCGTTCTGGTCAATGGCGTCGCGTTGATGCTGCTGTCGCTGACCCCGTCGCTGCTGGTGTTCTATCTGCTGTTCTGCGTCGCGCGGATGAACTGGGCGGCGCCGTTCGACCTCGGCCTTTACGGCGCGCTGAGCAACTGGTTCGTGCGCCGCCGCACCTTCGCCAGCGGGGTCGCGACGCTGGCGCAGCAGCTGGGTCTGGTGGCGATGCCGTTGATCGCGCAGGTCGCGATGTTGCAGCAGGGATGGCGCGCCGGTTGGCTGGCGATCGGTGCGGTGACCTTGCTGATCGGCTTTGTTCCGACCTGGCTCTTGCTGGTGCGCCGACCGGAGGATCTCGGCCTGTCGCCGGATGGCGTGGCGTCACCGGCCATCGGCGGGCCCGCATCGCCGGCGCACGCCGCCGCGGCGCCGGAGCCGGCCTTCTCGCGGCGGCAGGCGCTCGCCACGCCGTCGTTCTGGCTGTTGCTGCTCTACACGGCGCTGGTCTATCCGGTGCAGGCCGGGGTCAGCCTGCACCAGGCGCCCTATCTGATTGAGCGCGGCATCGATCCGACGATCGCCGCTACGATCGTCAGCACCTTCTCGCTGATGTCGGCCGTCGCCACCGTGGTCTGCGGGTTGCTGCCGCGCGCCATGCCGATCCGCTATACGCTGGCCGCCGCCGGCGGGTTGCTGGCGCTCGGGGTGGGCCTGATGCTGGGCGTCGCCGCAGCGCCGCAAGGCTATCTCGCGGCGGCGGTTTTCGGGCTCGGTATCGGCTCGATCCTGACCTTGCTGCCGGTCGCGTGGGCCGATTATTTCGGGCGCGCCAATTTCGGCGCGATCCGCGGCATCGCACTGTCGGCACAGGTGCTGGCGCAGGCGGCGGGGCCGCTGATCTCGGGGGTGCTGCGCGACATGACCGGCAATTACCAGATGTCCTTCCAGGTTTTCATCGCGCTGTCGCTGCTCAGCGTCGTGGCGGCGTTGGTGGCGCGCCAGCCGACGCCGGCCGGTCGCGACCACGTGTCGCAGCCGGCCGGGGCCACTCACCGATAGTCCGACGGCGATGCCAGGGAATCGCCGCTGTTGCCGCCGCGATGCGGGCGGTATGATGGCGAGGTGGAGGCGCGTTCGGGTTTACGGTTGCCGATGGTGAGTTTGTGGGCCCGGAGTGGAGCCTTGCCGGGCCGGACGATCCGGCCGGGTGTATCGCGCTTCTGGCAGCGCGCCCCGATCATTGCTCTTTGCGCGGCGGTCGCATTGCTGCTCGCCGGCCTGATCCTGGCGGTCGCGAACGAGCGTGCGTACGAGGTTCAGGAGGTCGACGAGGTTACCGTCGAGGGCCGGTTTCTTTCGCTGATCGCCAGCGCGGCCCTCGATTTTAACGATCGCGCGGCGGCGCAGGACTATCTCGATGCGCTGAAGACCAACCCCGGGGCTGAAGCTGCGGCGATCTACGATGCCCACGGGACGCTGTTCGCCAGCTATGTGCGGGCCGGCGCAGCGCCGGTCCCGGCGGCGCCACCGCCGGCCGGCTCGTTCTTCCGGGGCAATCGTCTGATAGCGGCGATCCCGATCGTATCGCACAACCTAACGCTGGGCACCGTCTACCTCGACATCGCGACCCAGTCGGTCGGACGCCGGCTGGAGCGCTATATCGGGATCGGGCTGTTGGTCACGATGGCGGCCCTGCTGGTGGCGGTTCTCGGGGCGGCGCACTCGGCGCTCGGCAGGGCCAACCGCGAACTTGAACGGCGAGCCGCCGACCTCGGCGCCGTCAACCGGCAGTTGCGCTCCCAGATCGAGGAGCGCGAGCGCGCCGAAGAGGCGTTGCGGCAAAGCCAGAAGATGGAGGCGATCGGCCGGCTCACCGGCGGGGTGGCGCACGACTTCAACAACCTGCTGACGATCGTCGCTGGAAATCTCGACCTGATCGAGCGCATGGCCGATACCTTGCCGGCGGGCGGCGTGCCGCGCGACCCGCTGTGCCGGCTGCTGGCGGCGGCGCAACGCGGCCTGGCGCGCGGCGAGAAGCTGACGCGGCAGCTGCTTGCCTTATCGCGACCGGAACCGCTGGCCGCGCGCATCGTCGAGGTCAACGCGACGCTCGCGGATTTCGCGCCGTTGCTGCAGCAGGCGGTCGGCGAGACGATTGCGCTCCACCTCCAATTGGGCGATGGCCGGTGGTTCTGCCGGCTCGATCCGACGCAATTCGAGGCCGCGATCCTCAACCTGGCGATCAACGCCCGCGACGCGATGGCGGGCGACGGGACGCTGACGGTCGCGACCGGTCTGGTGGAACCGACCAGTGCGATGGAGGCGGGACAGGCGGCGGCGCAACAGATCGCGATCACAATCGCTGATACCGGCGCCGGCATGCCACCCGAGGTGCGGCGCCGCATCTTCGAGCCGTTCTACACGACAAAGCCGACCGGCAAGGGCAGTGGCCTTGGCCTCGCCCAGGTCTGGGCCTTTGTCACCCAGTCCGGCGGGCGGGTGACGGTCGACAGCGCGCCGGGCCAGGGTACCGTTTTCCGGCTTTGGCTGCCGCGCTCGCCGGCGGCGGGCGAGGAGGAGGCCGCCGCCGACCGGCCGCAGCAGGCCGCTTCCGGCGGGTCGGAGACGATCCTCGTTGTCGAAGACGAGGATGCCGTGCGCGAGGTCGCGGCGGCGACGCTGGAGAGGCTCGGCTATCGCACCGTCGTCGCGCGCGACGGGCGCGAAGCCCTGACGATCCTCAATGGCCGCGACGGCTTCGATCTGCTGTTCACCGATTACGTGATGCCGAACGGCCTCAACGGCGTCGAACTGGCGCGCGAAGCGCTGCGGCTGCGGCCCGCGCTCAAGGTTTTGCTGACGTCGGGTTATGCGCGGCAGGCCAATGCCAACGCCGACAATACGCGCGTCGACGGCTTTCCGTTGCTCGCCAAGCCCTATCGGTCCGCCGATCTGGCGGCGCGCATCCGCGAAATTTTTGATGCGATCGCGGCCTAAGGCCCGGCCGGCTCAGGGTATCAGCGGAACGGCGATGCCGAGCTGATCGGCGAGGCGCACGAGCTGAGCGACGCCGGCCGCCTGCATCTTCCGCATAACCTGCCGGCGGTGCATTTTGACGGTCATTTCGCTGACGCCGAG
>Ga0307374_10013267_pt1 | contig 11421 bp, 8 predicted proteins | sample OX3MG_FD_202532 | JGI IMG/M metagenome (GOLD analysis project Ga0307374, IMG submission 202532) | Soil microbial communities from Risofladan, Vaasa, Finland - OX-3 | ecosystem: Environmental > Terrestrial > Soil > Coastal area > Acid sulfate soil | place: Finland: Risofladan, Vaasa | collected... | reverse complement strand
GGCTCAGGAGAGAATTTCTCGCCCATGTACGAGCCTCAGGCGTATTTGTGCCCGCGAACGCAGGATTTGCTTCTTAGGCAATGGGAGTATCGCGGTGACGCGATATGGATGGTCGGCTCGACGCAAACCGAGGACATCCGGATTCGCTACGAGTCGCGCTTCACGCCTATCGGCAAGGGCACCAATCTGACGACTGTGCAAGTGAACATCCTGGCGAGCACAAACGCACTGGCAACGATTGTGGGCTACATCTACGCTCGGGCGCGCGGCGCTGCGCAGGCGCAAATCATGCAGGCTGACGCCGAAACGCAGAAGAAGAAAATAATCAATCGCTACGTTCGCCGAGCGCAAGGGCAACCGTGTCACCGCCAGCCATACGGCGGAAGCAGTCAGGGCAGTTACAACCGAATTCTGTAAATCTCTAGGAGGAACTAGATATGACGGTAGCCTTAGCGACACCAACAGTCAACGCTTTCCCGAACGGCGTGGACAATACCCAGAAGATGACGATTGTTTACGGAACGATAGCAATTGGGGCCAATCCTCTTACGTATGCTGCTGGCGGAGTGGTTCTTTCGTTCTCGGGAATCGAGCAAATAAAATCTTCGCAAACTCCTGTGATTGTTTATATCGAATCTGTTTCCGGGTCCGGCTACATCTATTGCTGGAACAAGGCCACCGGGAAACTGCAAATATTCACTGGGGGCGCGGCGCAATCCCCGTTGACCGAGTTCACTGCTGGCGTGGTTCCGGCTGGCGTTTCAGGCGACACGATTGCGTTTGAGGCTCACTTCCTTAAAAACATCTAATGCAGAACGTCTTCGGCCTTCAGCAAAGTGCGCTGATCGTCTTCGGCGGACTTGTCGCGGAGATAAACGCTCCCGACGTGCCCGCCGGGTCTTCGCCTATTTGCTGCGACATGGACTTCACCGTTGGCAGCGCGAAGACGCGCGACGGGATAGAAAGTGTGTATTCTTTCTCGGGCCGTTCGGTCGGACCGGAGAATTGCATCTCGGGAACGCAGCAAGATTTAGGCGATGCTCCGTGGACTAATCCCGGGAACATAACGATAGGAGACGGCTCCTATGCGACGACCGTAATCGCCACGGTTGTTTCTCCGTCAGCCTCGGCAGGGTCGGCCTCCAGTTCCGGCATGGGCAACGCATGGGCCAGCCCCGCAAACGCCTTCTCCGCAAGTCTTACGACTACGATAAACATAAGTTCTTCGGGGCAAATACTTGAACTTGGCTCTCTAGGATTCTCGCTGCCGGAAGCGGCGACGATTCAAGGCGTGCAAGTTTCGTTCGACGCATCGGCGTCTCCTCTCGGCGTAGGGCAAAGCGCAACGTTGCTTGTGCAGCCGATTTTTTCTGGAGGCAGCCTCGGAACTCCCGTCGGAGTGTTTAATTCTTCGCTCACGCCCATCACCGTCGGAGGGCCGACAGTCTTGTGGAACGGGAACCCGACCATTGCGGACATAAATGCTCTGCAAGTATGGCTCAGGGTAACGAACATTCTTTCCGGAGTGACCGTTGCCCTTAACAATGTCGTGGTGACCGTCTATTACACTACGGCCAGCATTTCAAACGTCCTACTGGCCGAGCAGTTCTTGTTTTCCCTTCCCGCGCTGCCCGTCTCTGGAATAGAAGTAGGAATCACAGGACTTCAGGCTGGAGTCGTCAGCGGTTCCTCGGTGCTCACAGTCTATTTGATGAAGAACGGAGTCACGGTAGGGACTGCGAAGAACGTTAATCTTACGGCCAGCAATTCAATGGTTGTTCTAGGATCGCCCACCGACTTATGGGGCACGACATGGCTGAATTCCGACATCGACGGCATAAAGTTCGGAGTCAGCATCCAGGCGGCAAATTCACTGCCTATCACTGTATCAATCGACCTTGTTAGCTGCACGGTATTTCAGTCTGCCGGTAACTTCAACTTCGATTGGATCAAGACCGTGGACCTGAGCGAATTCGGAGGAGATGTTCTCACGCTTGCGCTCGATTCTGAAGGAACGATCTGGAAAGAGGATGTGACGACAAGCGAGGGCATGCTGACCGGGATATTCTCGAACATTGCCCTGAATTCGTTTGTTTCTTCCGTAACCGAAGACGGCAGGGAATTCATGGCGTTCTCCGATCTGATGAACGCGACCGACATGCCGAGACAATACGATGGCGTGAAACTGGACAGAATCTCCCAGTCCGGTCCTGGCGCTCCCCCGGCGATTTCGACGCAGAGCACGACATACGCGCTTCTCGCTTCGCCTCTAGGCGTAACGCAAAGCGCAGCCGTGGCGATCCGGCGCGTATTTTGGTCCGCCTCGCCGGACACAAACTCAGCCGCAGGAAACGTGCTGACTGTTTTCGTGGCAAGCACGGCGCTGATAAAGATAGGCAGCATCGTGCTGCTGGCAGGCATTCCAACAATGGGCGGCCAGAATCCTAATCTGACGTACATCGTCAACACGATAGGAAGCGGCCAGGTGAACGGCAGCGGGGCTATTTCACCATACTTCACCGTCACGTCAACGATTTCCGTATTGGCTCAAACCAACGATTTCTTCGCTGGCGGGACGTATCAGTTGACGCTGGCAACGGCGAATACAACGGTACCGATTCCCAACGTTCAGGTGGGCAGCAGCATAACGCTTTCGGGCGTGGGATTACCCGCATGGGACGCAACCTGGACCGTACTTCAGACTCCCAACGCCGCGCAATTGGTCATCACCGACACTTCGCTGACCGCCGGAGTAGCGACATACACTTTCACGCTTGTCAGCGGAACGCTTCCCGTTGCTGGCGAGCAAGTCACGATCACGCAAACGTCGAACGGCAACGGGATATTCAACGTCGTCAACGGCACGATCCAATCAGCCACTGGAACGCAGTTCACGGTCAACATAAACGCTCCGAACGTTGCGAGCGCAGCAGAGGCCGGGATAGGAATTATCAACGGTACGCAGTTCCAGTTCGACCCCGGAACTTCATTCGTCGGGACGGGCGGCAATCCGATTCTCGGCAATAGCGGTGGCGGGACGCTTTCCGCTGCTGGGACGCTGGGCGCAGGGACGCGGCAATGCGTAGTGATTTTCCAGACCGAGAACGACTATCTGACCGGACCGTCGATTCCCGTGTCGTTCACCACCGCCGGAACGACCACGACGCTGACGGCAACGCAGATTCCTATCGGGCCTCCGAATGTGACGAAGCGCATCCTGGCCTTCACGGGCGCGAATGGAGCGAACTTTTTCTACATCCCCGAAGCTGTCACCGTGACGAGCAACGGCCAGAAAATCACCTACAGCTCGACGGTGATAAGCGACAACCTGACCACGACTGCGACGTTCTTTTTCACCGATGCGGTTCTGCTGGCTGCGACGGCAATCGACATTCCGGGGAACAACCTGTTTGAGCAGATAGAGCTTGGCGACTCGGTGGGCGTCGTTTCCTACAGCAACAGGCTGTTCTTCTGGGGCGAGGAAAACAAGGTTCAGAACTTCATCAACATGAGCTTCGACGGCGGCTACTTGCCGGGGACAAACCTGATGCCGCTTGGCTGGAACGCCGATGCCGTTAACGGTTCAGGGGGACAGCTTCACATCTCTCCGATATTCGGTAACTCCTACTACATCCTGAACGCTAGCGGGTCAACCGAGGCGCTTTACGGAATGGTCGAGCAGGGCGCGTTTCAGGACTTCTACCAGGTTCCCATAATTGAATCCGGAAAGAAGTACGGCGCGCGCGTGACTTGCCGAAGTCCTGGCGGGGTGCCCGGACTTGGGACGCTCAACATCGACCTGTTCAGCCCCGGCCTGAACAAGACCTTCGGAGTTTACTCCCTGCCGCTTGCGAGCATGACGACAACGATGGGGCGTTTCTCTGGCAACCTGATGACCGTTCCGATAGTCGGAAACGTGCCTGCCGATTTGTTGCTTCGCGTTTATCTCGTCAATGTTCTGAACGGCGGAGACTGTGAAATAGACCGCGTGGAAGTGTACGACCTGGCGCAGCCGGTGCTCTCTACTCAATTGCGCGCGTCCTACGAAAACAACTTCGAGGCGTTTGACGACATAACGGGCAATCTTGGAGCGGGATCGCAGAATCAGCAGCCGGTGACGAACGCTTTCACGATGTTCGACAACCTCTACATCGTGAAGTCTAATTCCTTCTACTCCACGACCGACAATGGGACGACGGAGCCGTTTTTCTGGAACGTGCGCGAGGTTTCCCCAAGAGTTGGAACGCTTTCCCCGAACGGAGTAGATAGCGGCGAGGGCTGGGCGCTGATAGCAGGGCAGGCGGGTCTTTATCTATTCGAGGGTGGAGCGCCGGTGAAGATTTTGCCTGAGCTTGATCCGCTATGGAAAACCGTCAACTGGAAGTACGGACAAACGCTGTGGATTCGCAATGACACGAACGAACGCAGAATCTACATCGGCGTTCCGGTGCCGACTCCGAATCAGTGGATGCCAAACTTCCCGGTAAACGCCAACCCCACGAAGCCGAATGTTGTGCTGATGTGCAATTACAAGGAGCTGATGACAGCGGCGGCCATCGAATCGGAAGGCCCGGTGCGATTGACCTTCATGGGCGACCTAAGAACCTTCCAGCTTGGCCGCAAATGGAGTTCTTGGTCGATTCAGGCTTCCTATGCCGACTTCGTGGAGCGTTCCGACACGAGAACCCCGCTATTCTTCTGCGGAAACACAAATACAGGGAAAATATACGAGCAGGTTGCCGGGAATTATCTGGACGACGGCAATGCGCTGTTGGATTTCTATGTGACCTATCCGTTTCCGAAGGTGCAAGAGGCGCAGGCTCTTGGTTTCGGCCTTAACAGGCTGGATGCTCAGTTTATGACCTTGCTTGTGACGGGCGCCGGTGGGCTGAACCTCACCATGTATCCCGACAGCCTGGATTCTCCGTATGCGAACGCCCTGGAACCGCTTGTGCTGCAATCTGCTCCGCCTTTCGGTGATTACGAAGTGCCGCTCAACGAAACGGGGGGCCGCTTCTTCATTGGACTTGGTTCGCAGAATCCCGGCGATCATTTCGAGATTTCAAAGATTGTGATGGCACTCAAGACTTCTGCCTGGGCACCCGTGGCCGGGATCGGGAGCTGATGCTAGACCTTGGAGAGTTTCTTTCTGAAATCAGGAACATGCCAGGACACTGGAACCGAATCTCTGTGATGTTCCAGAAAATACAGGACGCCATAAATCAAATCGGTTCGGGCGTGGGGATAGACGCTACTGGGCACATGCCCGCGCCGCCAGCGCCACAGAAAATAAACGTTGCGGCGGGAACGGACCATGTGCATGTGACGATCACGGACAATTCGGCGCGCACCAGGGCGCTAAACTATTTCGCTGAATGGTCGGTCAACGACCCGGCCTTCGCCAATGCAAACGTGGAGGATTTAGGTGCCGCGAGAGGAAGGATATTGTCTCTGCCCGCCAAGGATGGGAGTGGAACGCCAATCAATTATTACTTCCGTGCGTATAGCAGCTACCGTGGCTCAAAAACAGTCTCGCCAAGGATTGTGCATGGCGGGGATTTGACTCCCACTGCCGTGCAACTCACTGGCGCATCGCAACTGACGCCATTGCCATCGACCGGGGCAGGAACCGCGTCAACGAATGGCTCGCAGGCTGGACAGGGATTCGGAACTCCGCAGGTCGTCAACCCATCTCCCGCGAGGCAACTTATACAGATATGACGATACGGCCATTCGTGGAATCGGATGGAATCGCACTAAAAGCACTCCACGATTCGCATAATTTCGACTATGCGCTCCCAGATCCACTTGGCAGCGACATGCTGGCCGCACTTGTGCTCGATGACGGCTCGATACACGCGGCGGCGCTGCTGAGACTAGAAGTGAACGCCTTCCTGCTTCTTGACGGAGACTGGGGCACGCCGGCTGAACGGTGGGGAGCGCTCAAGGCAATACACGAAGCGATGAAAGGCCGTGCCGCGGGCGCAGGGATAGAGCAAGCGAATTGCTGGCTGCCGACAGAGATCGAGAAAGCATTCGCGCCGCGCATAGAAGAATTGGGATGGCGCAAGAATTTGTGGAACTCGTATAGCCGGACTGTGAGGCAATAGATGGCTCGTGGACCGCAGGCCCAAGCAGCAAACGCCGGGAAGACAGCGGCGGCAACTGGCGCAGGATACGGAACAGCAGCCACTGGAATATCAGACACCCTTGTGCCGCAACTGAACGCCGAGGCGACAGGCAATATCGGCTACACGCCCACGCAGCAGAACAATATGCTGGTAGCGGGAGAACAAGGAGCTGGTGGAGCGAATGCGAGCGTAGCAGGACAGGCTGGACTCGCAGCGGGTCGCACGCGCAACTCCGCAGCAACTTCAGGCGTGCTCGACGAAGCGGCGCGCGACAAGACGCGGCAAATGTCAACGAATGCGCTCGACGTATCGAACCAGAGCGCCCAACTCGCACAGAAGAAACAGCAGTCGGCCCAGCAGCAACTTCAGGGGCTGTACGGAACTGACGTTCATGCGCAACTTGGGTCAATGGGCTTGATTCCGCAAGACGTGAACGCGGACACGAATGCCGGGAATTCCGGCTGGTTGCAGAATACGCTCAATATGGTAAAGACGATTGGTGGTTTGGGCAGAGGCCCAGGCGGATAACTGTGCTAACTGACACACTGGAAAAGAAACGCCCGCTGGTCGGTGACAGTCCCGTACCACTGAGCAAGCCGATTGCTCAACCTGCATCTGCGCCCGCGCCGACTGGCATACCGATCATCCCCGGCACGCCGCCATCTGGCGTGATGCCAACGATTGCTGGCGCTGCGCCGCCGAATCTGCCCAAGCCAACTCCGCAACAATCTCAGGCCGCAGGGAAGCAGGAATATCAATCTGGGATGCCGTCGATCACCGCGAAGCCCTTCACGTCCGATTACTACCAGCAGGAGCAGGAGAAGAACGCATACCAGAAAGAGCATCCGTGGGGCAGCGACATCTCCGCGCATCCTGGAACGCTGGGCAAGATAGGGCACGTCGCGGGCGAGATTGGAAACATCGCAGGGAACGCGCTGATACCGAACGTGATGGCTCGCGTGCCTGGAACAGAAATGAACCGAGCGGTTCAGGAAGGGCAGAACGAGAGAGGATTCGATAAAGCGAAGGCGCAGGAAATCCAACAAGAACCTCAGGCTGGCGAAGATGCGCTGCGGAAAGCGCAGACAGGGGAAGCGAACGCGCGCACGGACGCTCTGGAGAATCCTCAGCCGAAGCCAGTCAAGGAAGGCAGCCCTGAGCAGCAAGCATATGACGCTTTGATTGCGCAAGGCATGAATCCAGAGGAAGCCTACCGCAAAGTCATTGGCGACGCCCAGACAGCAAAGCCAGTCAAGCCTGAAGGCGCTCCCACAACGAAGACCATGATGGTCAACGGAAAGCCAATGGTCATGGGCTGGAACCCCGCGACGAGTAAGTTCGATATTTCCGAAGGGGAAGGGCAGCCGAATTACGGACAGCAGGTTCTGCCTACCAAGACGACCCCAGTTCTAGATTCGCAGGGCGTTCCAACGACGATGGGATGGGACACGAAGACGCAACGCTATGACATTCCGCAAGGACAGAGCGCATCCGGCGCATTTGCCCACGAAGAGGCGCAGGCGGGAGCGGTGCAGCGCGCGGGAGAGTCGCTGATTAAGGATTTGCAAGACCCGGCATTTTCAAAGGAAGTCGGTAACTTCCCGGCCATCTTACAGTCAGTTTTTCTCGGCACGCCATACGCGAATCCGGCGCAGTCGCAGATCGGCGCTGAGATTGCGACGTATGCGGCCCTGCAACCCGCCATGCACGGGATGCGCGGGCAGAGGGCGCTAGAGCAGTTCGAGAAGATCATCGGCGGAATCCCCAAGAATCCCGAAGCCCTCATTGCCGCCATTCACGGTATTGCGAAGACCACTGGGGCGATCAATCCGAGCTTGAATGGCGGTGGTCCCGCACCGCAAGACGCTTCCGATGAAGTCTATTCATCGGACGGAAAAACGCTCCTCGGACACGTCGTAAAAGGTAAGTTTGTGGCTCTTCCGAAGACACAATAATGCCTGACCAACAGCAAGACCAACAGATTCAAGGATTGCCGCCCGGCGCAATCGTGCGACCGATCCGGCCAGCGCAGCAGCAGATTCAAGGACTGCCTCCCGGAGCGATTGTCAGGCCGATCCAGCAGAGCGCGCCGCCTGCGCCTCCAGTGACGCCAGCAGCACCCGCACCAACATTTGCGGACAGGCATCCGATCCTCTCGTCTATTGGCAGCGCGCTGGAAGGCATAGAGAAGGGCGCGAACAACACACTCGGACTCTATCAGCCGATTCCAAAGGATCGCCCGGGCCGCTCGACGCTGTACAAGATTTTTCACCCGATAATCCCCGGAACCGCCGATCTGGCGCAGCCGCCGCAAAACACGGCGGAGAAAATAGGTTACGGCGGGGAGCAGGCGGCTGAGTTTCTTGCTCCCGGCGCTGGCGAAGAAGAGGCTGGAAGGATGGCAGCGGAGGCGCTGCCGAAAGCCGCCAAATATATCGCGCCCGCGGCGCGGACGGCCGCTGGCATCCTGACGACCGGCGGGATAAATAAATTGCAGGGCGGTTCGTTCAAGCAGGGAGCGGAGGCTGGCGGAGCGCTTGGGGCAGTTGGTGAGGCGGGGCGCGCGGTCGCTCCTGCGCTTGCAGAATCGGCTTTGGGTGTGACAAAGAGACTCCGCGGGTTCGGTAGAACTCCGGGGGAGGCTGCTCTCGATGAAGTCAAAGGCGTTCGCCCTGGAACGGTCGGCGGTAACGCTCAAGAGAAAGCAACTCAATTGACCGGAGAACTTGAGCAGCGTGCCGCAGCGTCCAAAGGTGTGGCGAGTACGGACCCCGCGTTAAAGGTTCTTGACCAAGAGCAGGCAAAAGCTCTTAGGCAGAACGACAGAACGACATATCAGATGCTTCACGACGTGCGAGAGCGGCTTACGAAAGAATTCTCTACGGGTAATCCCATACCGCAGCAGGTTCCCGCATCGAAGATTTTGGACCTGAAGCGTGGCATTGGAAAGTTGGACATGACGTGGAACCCAGAACAGAGCAGGGGAATGAAGCCGATAATTCACAAAGTCTATGCTGCGCTTGACAGTGAACTCGACCGTACTGTTCCTGGGGCGAAAGAATTAAACCAGAGAATTTCTAGCCTGATTCCAGTGGCGCAACGCGGAGAGAGCGTAGATCGCGGCGCAGGATTGACGCAGCGAGTGGCGCATCGGATGGCAGCGCACACAGGCGCGCTTGCCGGAGCATTAGGTGGTGGGTACTACGCGAGAGAGCAAGGCTACCCGGCACCGATTGGCGCAGCGGCTGGCTTGTTGATACCAGAAATTCTGTCTTCCCCGTCAGCAGAAATGGCAGGCGCGCGGACGCTACGTTCTGGATTAGGGCAACGACTTCTGCGCGGTGCGACACTGAGCACTACGCGGTCGCTAAAAAAGCGTGATCCAAACGAAGAATAAGATGCAGCAGAAGGCTGTTAGTAGGCCGATGGTGGCCCATGGGAATTTCCGTTCATGGCGAATCTCGTAATAGAAGCCATACCCAATAGCGGCAACGACCGCAAAAATACAGGCACCCAAGAATTCTGCAGGGTTAGTCATCCCTGCACTCTACGCCTATCTCGACGGGAAAGCAAGTGCGGCGGTATCATCCCAAGAGGGGGTCGAATTTTTCTGCCATCGCCCAGCCCTGACTTTTCTATGGCCTTGAGGACTTTGTATCTAGGTTTTGAGAGTTACCCATTAAAACCTAATAGAATCTTTACACCCGAATTGCCAAACTCGAACTTATTTTTGGAGTCGAAAACGGCCAAAACGGCTCAAGTAGTTGAAGAAAAAGCGAAAGAAAGTGTGGCCTGCGATCCGAAAACACTTGACCAACTAATTGTGGTGGTTTGCGGAGGCCACAATTAGTAGTGGTTCTGTTTCGCAATGTCTATATGTAGTGGTGCCAGTTCAACATGACCACAAGTAATGGTAGTTTTCAATCGGGATGCAAATCCTAAGATTTGCACCAAATAGTGCATAGACCACAAGGAATCCCAAACATGAGAACACTTTTCAGGCTCCTGTTCGTTGTGTGCGCGCTCTTCTGCGCGAGCACTGCATGGGCGCAACTCAGTGAGCGATTGCCCGCCACCGTAATCTCTGGTAGCGGCAGGCCAGTTGCAGGCGCGCACATCTACGTCTGTTCCGGCACGGTAACGCTTGCGGCCCCAATACCCGATCCACCGCCTTGCACGCTGGCTTCTATATTCAGCGACGTTGCTGGCGCGAGTCCAATCACGCAGCCGCTACTCTCTGACGGCTTAGGGAATTATTACTACTTCGCGGCAGCCGCAAACTACACCGAAGTGGTTGTGGCTTCAGGAATCATCGGGTCATCTACGCCGATTACGCTCGGCGGCGGTGGCGGCGGCCCTGGTTCGGTAACAAGCGTCGGCATGAGCGTACCGAGCGTGCTTTCCGTAGCAGGTTCTCCTGTTACGACAGCGGGGACGCTTGCCGTTTCTCTGACGAATCAACCTGCCAACACTGTATTCGCGGGGCCGACGAGCGGATCACCGGCTACGCCAACGTTCCGGCCCTTGACTGCATCCGACGTTCCCAGCCTGCTTCCTCTCCAGAATATCTGGACAGGGCTGAATTCTTGGACGCAGATCGGGGATTTCCAGCAGGGACTTCAAGCCGAGGGCGACATATTTTCCCATCCTTCGTCTCCCGCAACTTCCTCGGCGAATCAGCTTTCTCACCCCATTTCAGCATTTTCATCTTACTGGGATGGAACAACCAGTCAGCTTGATTCATGGTCGCAGATCAATAACGTTGCTTTGACAGGAAGCAATCCGCAATCAGAACTTGAATACACGCACGTCGGAAGCTCTGGTCCCTTGGATGTAGATTTCGACCCCGGGGGGCCGCCTAGCGGTGGCACTCAAGCGATAACATTCAACTTCGCTCAGACTGGCACTGCCTGTCCGTTCACGCTTCCGTTGACTATCGCGTTTCCAACCTACTGGCAATTCTGCGTGAATGGCTCAGACTTCGAGTGGAAGCAGAATGGCAGCAGTGGTGGAAACTTCAAGGTTGACGCCAATATCCTTGCCCCAAGCATAACGAGCAGTTCCCCAAGCGTCGCACTGAGTGGAACGTTCAGGCTCTCGCATAGCGACTCGATACACTTCCGCAACAACGCCAACAGCGCGGACGACACAATCAGCGTAAGCGCGACTGACTTGCCGCTCTGGAACGGCGGTGCGTGGCCGGGTAGCGGCGGCGGCGGCGTAACCTATCCTGAGGCGGCAAACCAAAACGCCAACAACGCGGACACGATTCTATTCAAGCGATTCACCG
>Ga0307374_10013266_pt1 | contig 11421 bp, 13 predicted proteins | sample OX3MG_FD_202532 | JGI IMG/M metagenome (GOLD analysis project Ga0307374, IMG submission 202532) | Soil microbial communities from Risofladan, Vaasa, Finland - OX-3 | ecosystem: Environmental > Terrestrial > Soil > Coastal area > Acid sulfate soil | place: Finland: Risofladan, Vaasa | collected... | reverse complement strand
GCGCGATGTCACTTGCGCCAAGGAGATGGCAGTGGCCGGCGTAGACCAAGGCATCCGAGAAGATGACGCCGCCTTCGACTCCCTCCCCCAGAGCGTGCTTGTCGCAGACGAAGCAGGAACTAGTCGGCGTCGCAGCCACAAACTCACCGTATTCCGCCCAACCTGGAACTGCCTTGCATTTCATGATCTGGAACGCTGTTGCGGCGACCCGCCAAGGGTCGCCCCTAATGTTCGCCGAACGCGTCCCCGAAGGTCGCCACTCCGGTGCCCTCCAACGCCGGCAACGAGGCGGTTATGGAGCGGCCGCGGGCACATGGCCCGGCGCGCCTAAGGGGAGGTGCTCCTCGAGTCCATGTGATCAACGATCGGCGACAGCCCCCGGTCGAGCAGGTCCGAAGGAGGTAGCCAGCCGTCGGGCATCAGTCCTGGAAGGGACTCGGTCCCTCAATAGGGCCAATAGCTCGGCCGCCTCTCGTATGCCCTGAGACACCGGATGGCGGTGTCTTCACAGGGCCGTCGCAGGGTTCTCCGACGCGAGTCTGGGTAGGGGAGCCGGACGGCCCAGGTGGAAGCCTTGGCCGAATTCCACTCGCAGGGAACGCAGTGTGTCGAATTCTTCGGGGGTTTCGATTCCCTCGGCAACGATTGACGCTCCTGTTTCCCGACCAAAGGACACGAGTGACGCGGCGAGCGCTCGTCGCGCGGGATCGGCGTGGATGTCGCGGGTCAGGGCGAGATCAAGCTTGATGATGTCTGGTCGTACCCGCAGGATGTGACGGAGGCCCGCGTATCCCGATCCTGCGTCGTCGACGGCGACGCGCACGCCGTTGGTGCGCAGCTGTGTCAGGGCGGCAAGTAGGGAGGCGTAACCGTCGACGGCTTCATGCTCGGTAAGTTCGATCACGATACGTTGCGCATAGGGGCGGATCGTCTCGGTCAGGCGCGGATCAATGACCGTTGCTGGTGAGACGTTTAGCGCGAGATACGAGTCTGGTGGCAGGAAGGGGAACTGCTGCAGTGCAGCGGTTATCGCTGCGAGTTCCAGGTCGGTGCCCATTCCGACCGATGCAGCCTCCGCGAACCATTGATCGGGGGGCTGTCGTGGGGGTGCCGGGAAACGGGCCAGGGCTTCTACACCCACGAGGGAACCACTGGAGAGCTTGATGATGGGCTGGAACAACATCTGCACAGAGCGGTTTTGGATGACGTCTCGAACTCGGCGGATCCGGTCCGCGTTCTGTTCCGCTAAGCGACGTTCGATCTCGGCGCGCCGCCGCAGTTCGGACTGCAGGTCGGCGTTGTGGCGTTGCAGGGTTGTGTGGAGGCGGCGAGTTCGCAGAAGGTTCGTCACCCGAAGGACGACCTCCGTATGGTCGAACGGTTTGGTCAGAAAGTCGGTAGCGCCCGCGCCTAGGGCGTCCTGTTTCGCCCGGTCGGTTCCATCAGCGGTCAGAACCACGACGGGGACAAACGAGTCGGGAGGGATCTCACGGCCTAAGATTTCGAGTAGCCCGAGGCCGCCAATGTGGGGCATGTGAAGATCAATGAGGATTAGGTCGGGCTTCATCGCCTGGTAGTTGGCTAGGGCGTCTCGGGGGTCGGTGACCCCGGTGATTCGCTCGATGCCCATGCGCCGCAGCAGACGTTCAAGTAGGGCGACGTTGGCTGGCTGGTCGTCGACGATCAGCACCCGCGCCGAGGAGAGGTTCTCGTCGCGACCAGCGGCCGACATGACCTTCCCCACCGTGGGTGTATCGGCGGCACGGATCCTCTCACTTGAGCCGTAAAGGAAGATTTTGTCGGTTTCCGCTCACTTTGCCGGTTCAGGCAGCCGATACAGGACCGAGGCCTTGGACGAACCATGAGCCGTCGCCTCAAGGAGCCCCTGGTGAGACTCGGTCGTCTTCGCAGCCCGTTGCGGTTGCTGTCGGTAGCGGTGTTGGCGGTAGTGGTCGGCTCGACCGTCGCCGGCTTTTTCGTGACCCGGTCGGTGGTCAATGACGAGCAGCACCGCTTGGTGCGTGACCGGGCAGAGCAAGTCGGACTTCTCATTCAGAGCCTGTTCGGCCCTGTCGTATCTGCTCTGCCTCAGCTCGCCTCCAGTGATGTCACCCAGCCCGGCGTTCACCCCCAATTCGTCGCGCAGGCGCGCGGTTATCTCGGTACCGTCGATGCCATCGGGGCCCTGCGCTTTGGCGATGGTGGCTTCACCTCGACCGTTTCGGTCGGCGCCGGCGTGCCGCCAGGCGCCGAGGCGGGGGCCGATCTGGCCTCCCTGGCGGCGCGGGCGATGGCGTCGAAAGGCGAGGTCGATGGCCTGGTAACCACCTCAAAGGGCCGCCGACTAAGTCTGGCCCTGTCCGCCGGGTCAGGTGTGGTCGTTTATGAGGACCTGGCCTTCGACCCGTCGAAGCCTCTGCAACTCTCCGCGCTGGGACCCTTCAGCGACCTCGACGGCGCTGTATACGCCTCGAATCGTCCCGACCCGCAAGCTCTGGTCGTCACGACAAATGCGCACCTGTCGCTGTCTGGTGACACATCAGCCCAGACCGTTCCGGTAGGCCAACAGCACTGGCTCGTGGTCGTCAAAAGTCGCGGGTCGCTCGTCGGTGCCCTCGCGGCGAAAGCTCCTTGGGCTCTCCTGATAGGCGGTCTTCTCGCTGCGACGTTGGCCACCCTGCTGGTCGAAACTCTCGCCCGACGACGCTCCTACGCTCTCGCCTTGGTCGACGAGCGCACGACGGCACTGCGGCGGGCCGAGTCGGCCGAACGCCAAGCCCGACGGGCGGCCGAAGCTGCCAACCAGGCGAAAAGCGAGTTCCTCTCCCGAATGAGCCACGAGCTTCGCACACCTCTCAACGCCATCATCGGTTTCGGTCAACTGCTCGAACTAGACGACATCAACGCGGACCAGCAAGATTCGGTGAACCAGATCCTCAAAGGCGGACGGCACCTCCTCGACCTGATCAACGAAGTCCTCGACATCTCGCGTATCGAGACCGGGAACCTACCTCTTTCTCCCGAGGCAGTCTCCGTCGCCGACGCCACAGCCGACGTTGTGGAACTCATGCGGCCACTAGCCGACGAGCGTGAAGTGAATCTCAGCATGCAAGCCAGTCCGGACCGGCGCGCCTTACATGTACTCGCCGACCGCCAGCGTCTCAAGCAGATCCTGCTCAACCTCCTCGCGAACGCCATCAAATACAACCATCGAGGAGGCGCCGTCACCGTCTCGGTGGAACACCACAACGACCAACGATGCCGGATCGTCATAACCGACACCGGACCGGGTATCACCCCGGACAAAATGACAAGACTGTTCGTCCCCTTCGAGCGTCTCGGTGCCGAAGCCACCGGCGTGGAAGGCACCGGAGTCGGCCTAGCTCTATCTCGCCGCCTGGCAGAAGCCATGAACGGAACCCTCGAGATGACCTCCACCCCCGGCCACGGAAGCCAGTTCTGGATCGAGCTACCCACAACCGAGGGACCCCTCGAACGCTACGAACGACTCCATGCACCTGAACCCATCACAGGTGATCAGAGCGAACCTTCTGCCCGGCGTACGGTGCTTTACATCGAGGACAACCTGTCCAACCTACGGTTGATCGAACGGGTGCTTGCCCAACGCGAGGACATGCAACTCCTTCCGGCAATGCAGGGTCGCCTCGGGCTCACGCTCGCCAAAGAACACCAGCCCGCCATCATTCTCCTCGACCTTCACCTGCCCGACCTCAGCGGTGAACAGGTCCTCGAACAACTCCGCGACGACCCCACCACAGCAACGATCCCCATCGTCATCCTCAGCGCCGACGCCACACCCGGCCAAATAGAGCGGCTCCTCGCCGCCGGCGCCACCAGCTACCTAACCAAGCCCGTCGACATCCGCCAACTGCTCCACGTCCTAGACGAACAACCCATCAGCAGCCAGGCGACCTGAGTCACTTACAGGCACCTGGCCGGTTGCCTAGCAGCCCGGTATTGGCGTGATTGTCGCTGCGAGCCTTCTTGGTCGTATCGTGAAGTCGCAACTTCCCCCCGATACAGGAGTCAGATGTGGCAGCGAAACTTGTCGTTACCGCGCGCAAGGGCGGTACCCACAGGTGGTTCTGCTCGGCGCTGGCTACGACGGGCGAGCATTGCGCTTCAGCGACCTCGCATTGAGCTGGATCGAGATCGACCATCCCGCTACCCAAGCGGACAAGCTGCAGCGCCTCGGTCGCCTCGGGGCGAACACGAGCCACATCAGCTTTGTTTCCCTCGACCTCATGTCAGGCGACCTCGACGCCGAACTGGCAAAGGCCGGTCACGATTCCTCGCAGCCGAGCCTGTGGATCTGCGAGGGCTTGTTTCCCTACCTGCCGAGCCATCAGTGAGCTTTGCCGGACCCTGCGAGCACGGTCGAGCCCAAACAGCGCGCTGCTGTGCAATGTCCTGGTTACCGACACGCCGAAACCTTTGACGCGAACAGTCCGCAAGGCCGTCGACGGTCTGCTCGCCGCAGTAGGTGAGCGCCGTCCGAGCGAGTTCACCACCGTTGACACCGAGCGCCTCGTGATCGACACCGGGTGGGATGTGAAACGGCGGGAGTCAACGAGTCCAGGTCGGGCCGACGGAACCTACATGCTCGCCGTGATGGCCGTGCCCTCCTCGTGGCCTCAACGCCCCGACCCGTTCGCGCCGAGCGTTACGCCCCATCCCAGCTAAGACTCGCGGAAGGCCGTTCCTTGCCGACCTGGTTCGGCTGTCGTTTTGTGAGCGGCGATCCAAGCACCGGGTCTCTCCGAGGCAAGCGCCAGCGGTTAGGGACGTGTGAAGGCGCGTAGGTGATCAGCGATGGTGTCTGGCTTCTCGAAGATTGGGAAGTGGCTCGAGGCTTCGAGCTTGGTGGTGGCGAACCAGGGGTGGTGATCGGCGTATCGGTGCTGCGCTTCGAGGTAGCTCGGATCGGCAGGCTGGGCGTAGAGGTGCAGGGTGGGCGGCGCCGGGTCGAGAGCGGTCAAGGCGTCGAGCGGTGCCCGGAACTGGCTGAATGCAGCAGCGATCTCTCGAGCGGCTCGGGCCCACATGTGGTCTGGGTAGGCGGCCATAGATGCGACGTAGGCCGAAAGAGCCGGCATGTCGAGGTCGGCTAGCCACATGCTCGTGACTTGGTCAACGACGTCCCGAGTGGTGGCAGGCGTCGCCATCGCGCGCAGGGCATCGAGGAACGGAGACGGAGCTCCGAGAACCATCCAGTCCAGGAATACGAGACGAGGCACTCGTTCGGGTCCTAGGCGTTTTCGCAGGTCGATGGCGATCCAGCCGGCGTGAGCGGCTGCGACGGGTATGACTGCGTCGAGCCCCGCGTGGTTGATTACTGCCAGGGCGTCCTCGACTAGTTCGGCGGCGCCGAAGTCGGCCTCGGCCGGCTTGGAGTCGCCATGGCTTCGCCAATCGACGCTGAGAGTGCGGCAGGAGTCGTCGAGCCGGTTCATGAGCGGTTCGAAGAGTGTGCGGGGGCCGCACCATCCGGGCAGAAACAGGAGGACCAGGTCACCCGCACCGCGGTCGTCGTAGGCGATGCCGGTCGGTGTCATCGATTTCATGTCTCCTCCTTGCGGTCAAGTCCTATGCGGGCAACCTCGGCGCGCACGAGTCGGACCATGGCTTCTTCGACCGCTCGCTCTGGCAATCGCGACGCGGTGAGCGACCACCAGAGCGGGAAGTCGCACAGAACGCCGTGGTCCGCTCTTGATAGACGGCGGCCGGCAGCAGCCGTAATCAGGACCCGAAGTGAGTCCTCGATGATCTCGAGCGCCGCGTCGAGTTCGGGGACGAATTCGCGCTCGCGATGAGCTGCGCGAAGCCACCCCGCCCCCGCGCGGTAGCAGTGAGCTGAATAGCGCACCAACTGCTCGAAGCGATCCTCGGCCAATTCCAAAGCACCGAACGTTGCGTCTGCCTGGTCGAGGGTCAGGGGCTGAATGAGGTCGAAGACGGTGCGCGCGCATGCCGGCACCAGTTCGGCTAGCGATGGGAAGTGTCGGTACACGGTGGCGGTGGAGACACCTGCACGCTCGGCGATGTCCTCGAAGCTCGTCGCGCTCAACCCTCGTTCCGCATGCAGATGTCGGGCAGCCGCGACGATGGCTTCACGGGTACGGGCCACCGCGTGGGCCCGGGTGTCCATCCGATACTTGCGCGGCGACATTGCCAGTAGGATTCCATGAGAAGATTCGTCGTGTCAACATGTATTGTAGATTTACGGTCGCGGCCCGCTCCGGATACCGCCCAGCCCCGTTGGCAGGCTCACCAGCTAGCACGCGTGCGCGCCCTCAGCGGAGGCGTTCCTCGACGGAGTCGACCTTGGCCTGCAGCGCCCCGGTAACGCCGGGGCGGTAGTCGATCTTCACCACCACGCTGAGCCGAGGTGCGGTCTCGGCCACCTTGGTCACGCACACCTTGATGAGGTCCATGACCTCGTCCCAGTCGCCTCGACGTTGGTGAACATGGCGTTGGTCTCATTCGCAAGGCCGCTCGTTCGCACTAGGCGCACGGCCTCGGCTACTTCCGAGCCGACTGACTCGCCCACGCCGAGCGGGGTGATGGAGAAGGCGGCGATCATGCCTGTCGGCTGCCGCGCGAGGACTCGCCGGACTGGGCGCGGAGGCGGCCGGCGTGGCGCTTGTGAACGGCCTGGGCGCTGACCTCCAACACCGCGGCGATCTCGGCCCAGGTCCAGCCCGCCGCCCGGGCCCGCTCCACGTGATGTTCCTCCAACACGTCGGCGGAGTCGCGCATGGCTGCCACGCCGAGCAGGCCGAGGTAGGGGTCGTGGTCGTAGGCGATGCCCCGCCTCTCAGGCGACGATCCAGGCGGTGGGTCACCCGGCGGAGGAACCACGCGCAACATGGCCCGGTCGAGAGGAGTGGCAGTGAGCTGCGGAGGAAAAGAAGGTGTGGTCATCAACGAAAGTTGAGCACGCCTCAACGCCTCTTTGGCGCCGTGCCATCAGGTGTCCTGACCAGGCCTGACGGCATTCGTGCGCCCTCCGAGTGGGGCCGAACCGCTCAACCCAAGTTGATAACCCGCCCAAACCCGGAGAACTCACCGCACCCCTCCTGAGCAGGCCAAACGCCCTCGCCAAGGTCAGCGGCAGCGGTCAGGAGTCGCGGTCGTCGACGCTTACAACGATCCCAGCGCCGAGTCCGACCTGGCTACCTACCGCTCGCAGTTCGGGCTCTCTCCTTGCACCACGGCTAACGGGTGCTTCGAGAAGGTCGACCAGACGGGGGGAACCCGCTACCCGAAAGACAATCGCCGCTGGTCACAGGAGATCTCGCTCGACCTCGACATGGTGTCGGCCATCTGCGCCAACTGCCACATACTCCTCGTCGAGGCCAAGACCAACTCCATGTCAAGCCTCGGCGCCGCCGCAGACGAGGCGGCGAAACTCGGGGCAGACGCCATCTCCAACAGCTACGGCACAAGCGAGTTCTCCGGAGAGACGGCTTACGACTCCTACTTCGACCACCCGGGCATCATGGTCACCGTCAGCTCGGGTGACGGGAGCCGCGGCTTCGATTACCCGGCGGCGTCGCCGTATGTCACCGCTGTCGGCGGGACGTCGTTGACCAAGAGCTCGAGCTCGCCTAAGGGTTGGACGGAGACGCCCTGGAGCGGCGCCGGTAGCGGCTGCAGCGCCTACGAGCCGAAGCCGTCCTGGGGCAGACCGGCACCGGTTGCAGCAACCGGAACGTGGCCGACGTGTCGGCTGACGCAGACCCCAACGGGGCGGCAGGTGCTCCATCAGCACGGTGGCCTCCTCCCGGCCCAACAGTTCCTCCAGCCGCTGGTAGAGATGATGGCGGCTCTCCTCGCTGATGGCCACGACAGCCTCCTCGGTAGCTCGGGTCAAGGAGAGAACTCACCCGTTCTCCGAGGGGTTAGCCCAGTGTGCGCCCCACCTGAGACGTCAATGCCAGGAGTCGGCGCGCGGCCCCACAGTTGGCAGGAGACGCGGCGGGACCAGGATCGTCCGGGGCGGTCAAGTCTTGATAGCCGCTGCCGCTGCGGGCGATCCGGCCGCCTCCCGGCTCCCGGCTCCCACCCTTCTCCTTCTGACCATCCGACGCCGTGTTCGTCCGTGGCCGTCAGATCTTGATGGCCGCGACGACGCCGCCCATCATCGCGGCGAAAAGCACAGCCATCACACTCATCACCGCCACGAGCAGCGCACGGAACTCACGGAAGGTCTCGTCGAAGCGCCGATTGAGTTGCGCGAACCCATCCCGCATCTCGTCGAACCGGCGGTCCACCTCGTCGAACCGGCGGTCCACCTCGCTGAACCGGCGGTCCACCTCCGTGGATCGCTTTTCCCATCGGCGGTCCATCTCGGTGAGCCGCTCGTCCACCCGGTCGAACCGCGTGTCCATGCGGTTCTCCAACACGTCTAGGTCGCGCTTTGTGGCCACGTCGGCCCAACCGACAGGCGGCAGGTGCTCCATCAGGACCGTGGCCTCCTTAGGGCCCAACACTTCCTCCAGCCGCTGATACAGATGATGACGGCTCTCCTCGCTGATGGCCACAACAGCCTCCTCGGTCGATCGGGTCGAAGGGAGAAGCTCGACCCGTTCTCCGAGGGGTGGTTACAAGTGTACGCCCGGCTTGCGACGCCACGCCCAGATGGGGAAAGACCAGCCGGGCGCGCGCTGAACGTCCCATGCGTCAAGCAGCGGCGCTGTTGCACGGCGACGTACTCGTATCTGGAGCGGGTGGCACCCGTTCGGGACACCTTGCGAAAGGCATTTCGCTCGCCGCGCGACCAGTGATCTGCGCTGCGACGACATCTCGAGGCACAACATGTCCCGGTGCGCCCTGAGGGCTCCGGAACATTCCTTTAGTGGGTCCCACTGGCAGCAGCGCGACTTCAGGACCCGATTCCTCGAGGGCGCTGCAGCTCAGTCCTCGATATGCCCAGTCCCTACCCGCTGCAGGCCAGCACGCATGGCCAGCAGCTGCTCAGGCGAATGCCCGACCCAGTCGACAAGCACACCTTCAACACGCAGCGGCTCGCGGCTACGAAACGACTGCGTCGGATTCCCGGGGAACTTCTTGTCGGTCACATTGGGGTCGTCCTCGAACTCGCCCGTCGGCTCGACGACGTAGATCCGCCCAGGGCCTTCACCCGAGGCGAGTTCCGCTCCCCAGGTCGCGGCGTCGAGCGTGGCGGTGAAATAGACGTAGTTCATCACCCGGCCCTCTTCGAAGTTGGACACACGACCGGGGACAACCATCTCGCCCACGGCGAGGTCCGCCTTGGTTCCGTGCAAGTACGCGCCAGGTTCGTACACCTCGAAGGGCACCGGCTCGCGCTTGTCACTCACGACTGCGACGCTACCCAAGCGACAGCGCCGCTGTGATCTTGTGTTCGGCGGATTCGCCGACTGGTCGCCTAGCGACATGAGCGACCGGTGGGTTTGACCGTGCTCATGATCTCCTCGCCGAGTCCGGTCGGTGAGAAGCCAGGCAGTAGTAGAGAGACGGCTTTCCATCCGCTGCCCTGGTAAGTGATCTCCGTGTCGGAGCGGTGGAGCAGTCGCCCCTGGACACGAGTGGTTTGGGAGGGAGAGCCGAACTCGCCCATCGCGGGGCCGATGAGACACCCGAGTGCGATCACCCTGGATGGCCCGGGTGAGTAGGCGCAACTAGCGGCCTCGGGAGTGGTCTCGGTGAACTCGATGACGACATCGTTTGTGCCGTGCGGCGGAGGGCAGAGCGGCACATAGCTGTAGATCCTCCACCCGCGCGGCGCCCCGACGCTCAAGGCTCCGTAGCTGTAGCGAACCCATCCGGCAGGAAGCGTCTTGTCGGACTTGATGGAAGCCATGGGCTGGGAGGAGCATCCCGCCAGGATTGCGCTGCACACCAACGCAACGAGGGCCGTTGCACGGTGTCTTTTGCTAACGGTCGTGGAGAACCGGGAAGTTCGTCGCATGCTCAGACAACGCAGCGAGCAGTCAGATTGGTTCGCCTCACCGTGCCGCATCATTGCATCCGCGCTCTCCGTCAATCGGATCGAGACGTCCTGGCACCTGCTCGGACGGGGACGCTCCCCTGTGGGCCGGCGCCTCATGGACCGGCGCCCGACGGCCGGTGCGGCCGGCCTCGCCGCCAAGGATCGGCGGGGACCCTGACGGGCCGCCCCTGCGGGGGAACCCGCAGACCGCCGGGGGCGGGCGCCTGCGGCGCCCTCGGCCCTCCCCGCCGATCCTCTCGGCCGGCTGGCGATGGGTTGCGACTACCACCGTGTGGCGATGGGTTGCGATTCGCCGCCGGTGCACTCACAGCCGGGGATCACGCAGCACGGATCCCGGACCTGCAAGGCCGTCCTCTGCATCTCGGTGGGGTGGCGCCCGAGGTGCACGACGCGCCTGATGTCGACCCCGTCGGTCACCACCGCCGCCAAGAATGCGTCTTGCATGATCTCGCGGGCAGCAGCGAGAGGGATCGGCCCGAAGCCTTCGATCTCGCAGCGTTCCCCATCTTCGGGATAGCCCCGCAGTAGAGCTTGGCGGTCCACGACCACTATCAGCTTCGCGGGCACCTTCGCCTTACCGGAACCGTCAGCCGGCGAAGCGGCAGAACCGCCCCGGATCGAAGTGGCGTGAGAGGTGTCACCGGCAGAGAACAGGGTGGCATCACCGGCGGTGTGGACGGTCTCGCGGTTGGCGACGGCCGTCTCGGCGAGGGCCAACAGGGCGTCCGCCCGGTACCGATCGGTCGGCTCTCTGGTACCGGCCTTTCGGAACGCATTGAACGCCTCTTCCTCGAATGGGTGCAGGCAGGCCTTGAAGCGCACGAAGGACAGCGGGTCCATGCGGGCGTCGATACGCCCTGACCCGTCGGCGTCGGTCCAGGTGCGGCAGTAGCGACGCTCGCGTTGGCGGTCGTAGTTGGCCTGATCCTCCTCCCGGGACTTCGCGGCGAGGCGGGCCACGCGACATGATTGCCTGAGACCTTTGAAGCCCCGGGTCTTCGCATCGTCCAACAACCTCGGTGCACAGGCAGGGTTGTGCGCGACCGCCGACGCTATTTCCGCCGCCTGAGCGGTTGAGATCTCCCCGGACCGCAACGCGTGCGCGACCTCCGGTTGCGAAGCCAGCTGGTCGGCTGTCTCCAGGGTCCTCCGCGCCGCCCCGGGGGAGACTCCCGCCAGTTGGGACAACCACTCCGGCGCAGAACGGGCACCTCCCGCGGACCACTCGTTGCACTCCACCACCCGGGTGAGCATCAGCGTCTTACCGGCAGCACAGAGGCGCTCACCGCTCTCGAACAGCGTGACCAGGCGGGCGGCGTCTGCACCCGACGTGCATGCAGGGTCGAGGGTCTCCACAGCCTTTGCCAGCACCTCGATCGCCTCGAACAGCAACATGCGACCAA
>Ga0307374_10013263_pt1 | contig 11424 bp, 7 predicted proteins | sample OX3MG_FD_202532 | JGI IMG/M metagenome (GOLD analysis project Ga0307374, IMG submission 202532) | Soil microbial communities from Risofladan, Vaasa, Finland - OX-3 | ecosystem: Environmental > Terrestrial > Soil > Coastal area > Acid sulfate soil | place: Finland: Risofladan, Vaasa | collected... | reverse complement strand
GGCCCAGGCGGTTAAAAGCATGGCCGCCGCCGCCGCCGCCGTGAGCGACAGGCGCGGGAAGAGCATCCAGATGGGAACCATGAACCCACCCGCCAGAAGCACGCCGCCGGCCAGGCGCCCCCATAAACTGAGCCGGTGCCGACGAGAGGCAGCCAACACCACTTCCCCCGGGAGAAGGTTGAGCCGCCGCTGCGCGCGGGCGGAAACCGTGGTAATGGGACTTACCTCCAGGGTGGGCGCGGCGTCGCCGGCACTGCTTCCTTGCAGGATGCGCTCAAGGGCGGCGCCGATCGCCGCGTTACGATCGTGTCCTCGGAGATGCTCGCCGCGGGCCGCTCGCGTGTGCGCCGCCAGCATGCCCTGTATTTTCCGCGGTTGGGGAATGCACCGTACAATCAGCGAAGAGCCCGGCCCGGTCGAATGCACCGTGAGATCGCCGAACTGGAGGAAGCGGCCAGAAGCGCCACGTACCGCGCAGGTGACCTCCCCCACCTGATGCAGGGCCAACTCGCGTTGCTCTTGCCGTAGAACTCCGCGGACGATCAGCACGCGGCGCGAGGTGAAAATGAACCGCTCGGTCAGCCAGGGCGCCAGGTCGGCGGCCACCCATTTGACCAGGACGATTCCCGCCAGGGCACAGTCACCCCACAGGAAGAGTGGATCGTACTGGCTGAGATCCGCTGCCGGCAGGAGATAGTCCAGGGTCGCATAGAGCGGCAGCAGGATGAGGAGGATCGCCAGTGGGAGGAGCGGACGTATCAGGATCCACCAATGGCGCCGAACCACCAGGAGCCGTCTCTCCACCTCAGCGGAGAGGTTTGGTGTTCTGGTCATACCGCGCTCACGGACGGGGCGGGTCAGCCGCGTCCACGGGTGACCCTGCCATACACCGTACCGACAAACACCACGATGACAAAGGCGAACAGCAGAATCAGGGCCGTGGGTAAGGTACTGTAGATCTGAAGCAGCGGACTTGGGGTGATGCTGATTGGGGTAGGCCCTAGCGCGAGAGTGACCGAACTGCCACTGGCGTGGGTAAGGTGGGGCAGGGGTGAGATCCAGGTCCAGCCGCCAGTAGCGGTATCCACGGACTGGCGCAGAAACGGATCGGCGTAGCGGACGACATTAGCGACCAGGAGAAAGCCGTTGAGAAACCCCAGGCACAGCCCGGTCAATCGCTGCTGGCGGGACGGCATCTCGTCACCGTCGCCAAGAATGGCCCGTCTGACCGTCAGCTGCACGATAAACACGGTGAAGAGAAACAGCAGCGCCAGAAACAAGTCTCCCTGCGCCACGGGGTGGAAAGTGATTCCGCTGCGCGCGAGAAATTGAATAATATTGGGGCCGGTAAGACTGACCACGGTCATGGCGAAGAAGATGCCCCCGGTGGTCGCGGACACTCTTCTGGCCCCGCGCACCCAGCCCAGCAGGCCGAAGACCAGGACAATGGCCAGGGCAAAATCGGTAAAGTTCAGGCTCATGTTCCACGCCAAAGGCGACTACCGCACCCCTCGTCCCCTTACGCCGGGATGGAGGGTTCCGAGGTGGTAAAGCCCATTGTAACATCGGGCCGAGTCTGAAAAGCCCGAGGGTGGGGATAAACCCCCCATTGGCGGGCGATTGCACCCAGAGGGAGCGCCACGAATCCGGACCCGGCGGGGCGGGATCCGCGGCGAGGGATTAGCGACGCCAGAAGCGGCCGCTGGGCGTCTTATTTTGCGATTTCGGCGTGATCGTAGCGCTTACGTGGTCGGCCAGGAAACGCGCGATTTCGAACACATTCTGACTGATCGGCGCGTCCTTGGCGCTCAGAACGAACGGCGTGCCACTATTCGCCGCGTCCGTGGCGCGCTTGCCGTCGCTGACCACCCTCCACTTCAGGGGCTGCTTGAGGAAGGCTTCCAATTCCTTGAGGTGGCCTGGCGGGACGCTGTTCGAGCGCATCAGCACGGGGATAATTTTGCTCATATCGTAATTAAGCAGACGTGCCACCCTCAAGAACGAGTTGAGATTCTTCATGGCGGGGAGATCGGGTCCAATCGGCACGAGGATGAGATCAGCGACCTCCAGCATGGCCAGGACCCGCTCGTCATAGCTGGGCCAGGTATCCACCAAGGTAAAGCGAAACTCGCTCTTCAAGATGCTCACGATCCGCTGGAGGTGTTCTCCACGTACCCCGTCGCCCTCTTCGGGGCGGAGCGGGGCGAGCAGGACTTTGAGGCCGCTTGAATGCGTCACCATGGTGTCTTGCACCAACTCGGTATTCAATTGCTCTGGATCGCCAATAAGCTGGAGGATCGAATGGGTGGGCTGCAGCTCCAGGAAAATCTCCACGCTGCCAAAGCTGATATTGCCGTCCAGTAGTGCCGTGGGATGGCCCATCTGCTGGAGGGCGACCGCCAGGTTTACCGCGAGCGTGGAACAACCCACTCCGCCCTTGGGACTGAAGAGCACGATCACCTGATTATCGTAAGAAGGGGCCCCGGCCATTTGCGCCCCTAGATCTCGAACCGCGCCGGGGCCGGGCGGTTGAATGATGGGCATGGGAGGCGTACGCCCAGGCGGCTCCGCCCGGATATCCTCAATTGCCTGCTGAAGCGTTCCCAGCTCAAATGGGAGACGCAATACCCTGCGCGCCCCGGCGCTCATTGCCTGGGCCATCAAGTCGGGCGACTGATGCGTGGCATAGCCAATAATAATCGCCAGTGGATAGGCGGTTTGCACCCGCCGAGCATAGGCCAGCCGCTGAATCGCGTCCGAATCCAGACCGACCAGCAGAAGATCGGGCCCGGTCCACCCGGCGTGCGCGGTAAGCGCGCGATCCGGCGCCAGCATACGCGTGTTGAAATCAGGGTTGCTGGAGAGTACCGAAAGAATTTGGCGAGACGCCGCTTGATTGCCCTCGATGACGACTATTTCCAAACGCCCACTCTCTCCATTCATCAATGCTTCCTTCATGCTACACCACCTTTGGCGCGCGCGCTACCATCCGGGCCGGATTGGGAACGGTTAGCCCTGTTTCATTCTGTCAACCGCCGCCGGCGCGGGCCACGAACGCCAGGGCGCTGGGCAGCGCCGGCGGGGGACTGACTGATTGAAAATGAGCGCGGAGCCAGACGACATAGCCTTGATCATCATGCAACTTCCTGGTCAGGAGAATAGCCCGTACACGTGGGTTCTGGGTGGCCTGGACCAGGAGGGGGAGTGATAGGTAGCCCGCGTCATAGCGGACGATGGACGTATCGGTAAGGGCCGAGGGCACCAGGCGATTGGCCGCCACGGCAAGTTCCTGGTCGTCCACCACCACCAGGTCGCGCGGCGCGCTGTGGGCGTCGAGCCAGCCGGCCGCCGCCGCGGTGATTGGGTTGTGATCGGCCACGAAGGCATGGCGGTCATGGTCCAGGAGATCGGGCAGCCACACCAGGTAGACCAGGCCGGCAACCACCAGAAGGGCGCCGGCGACCAGACGGCGAGGCGACACCCTGCTGGCAGTCAGCGGCAAAGCGGCGGCCAAACCTCCAAGCGCCGCCAGGGGCGCCAGCAGCACGGTAAGGTGGTGAATGAACAGGGGATGGTAGTTGATCATGCTGCCGGCCGTAGCCACGATCCAGATGAGCGGCAGGAGGATCAGACGCCGCTTTCCCATCACCGCCACGGCCAGCCCCAGGACCGCTACGGCAATCAGGCCGGGATCCCACCCGAGAAATGTGTGGAATGGGCCGCCATTCCCGGTGGCGGGCACTACCGCTGAGGCCCGGAGATGGAAGCGGATCACCTGGTCGTACTGAGCCGCCGGACTCAGCGCCAGGAATAAGATGAGGATTGGGATGGCGAAGGCGACGAGCGCCAGCGCGCCGTCCGTGACCACCCGCTTCACCCATTCTGCTCGGTCCTCCAGCGGCTGACCAAGGAGAAGGGCCAGGGCAATGGGGGCCGCGTCGCCGACCGCCAGAAGCTTCGAGAGGGTGGCACAGGCAAGGAGGATTGCCGACATGAGCATCCAGCGGCGACCGCCCAGTCGCGCGTATCGGGCGCTTGCCGCCACCGCCAGACTGCCGAAGCCGAGCATTGGCGCCTCGGCCTCGATCGCCCGCGCCGCGATCACGAAACCCGGGGATAGGGCCAGGAGGGTCAGGCTCAGAAGGGCGGCCCAGCGGCCGCCGATTTCCCAACAAAGCCAGGCCACCCCGGCCAGGGCCATCAAGCCGCAGACCAGGGTGTAGACGTGCCCCGCTCCGGCGCTGCCGCCCCCGATTTTGAGAAACAGCGCCAGGAGGGCCAAAAAGAGAGGCGGTTGCGAGCTGAACACTTGCTGGAAGATCACCTGGCCGGTATCGAGGGCGCGAGCGGAAACAAGATACACCCCTTCGTCGTAGGGACTCCACGAGGTACCGTGCCAGACGCCGTAGGTAGCGTTCCGCGCATGGTCGAGTTGCCAGAGGGTGAACAGGATCGCGATAAGCGCCATGCCCACCACCGCCAGCCGGTCGGCGGGCGAAACGCGCCCCACCCCGGCGGCTACGGAGTCCCTCCGAGGAGATACGGTACGATTCACGGGCGGAGATACCACGCCATCCCGCGACCGTGGTCGCCGCGTACGCTCCCACCCGGCCACGGTCGCGAGAGTACCGCAATGGTCACGGTGCCGCCGTGGCCTCGACCAGGGGCGTGAGGGCATACCAATCGCGGCCCCATTCCAGATCTACCCTTACTGGTATCTCAAGGGGCATCGCCTCCTCCATGGTCTCCCGCACCAGCGCGGCAGTTTGGTGTAGCTCGCCCTCCGGTACCCGGAAGAGTAGTTCGTCGTGCACCTGCAAGATCATTCTCCCATGGAGGCCGGCGGCGGGGAGGCGCTCGGCCAGGCGAATCATCGCCACCTTGATCATATCGGCGGCCGTCCCCTGAACCGGCATGTTGATTGCCTGGCGCAGCGCCTCCTCGCGAAGCGCGCGAACCGGCGACGCCACTTCAGGGAGATAACGGCGGCGGTTCATGAGCGTGGTGACAAATTGCTGCTTGATCGCCTGTTCCCGCGTCCGTTCCATGTACGCATACAGCCCGCTATAGGTTGTATTGTACTGCTCGATGAAGTCGCGCGCCTCTTGCTGACTGACCCCGGCGCGGGGAGCCAGGCCGAAGGCGCTCTGTCCATAGATGATCCCGAAGTTCACCGTCTTCGCCAGGCCGCGCATGGTGGAGGTCACCTGCTCGACCGGGACGTTGAACACCAGGGCCGCCGTGGCGGCGTGGATATCCTGGCCCTGGCGGAAGGCATTGAGCAATCGCTCATCGTGCGAGAGATGAGCCACGATCCTCAGTTCAATCTGCGAGTAATCGGCCGCCAGCAGCACCCATCCTGGCTCTCGCACAATGAAGGCCCGGCGAACTCGTGCCCCTAACTCGGAACGAATGGGAATATTCTGCAAATTGGGCTCCGACGAGGAGAGCCGCCCCGTGGCGGCCACCGTCTGATTGAAGCTCGTGTGCACCCTTCCGGTAAGAGGATTCACCAGGGCCGGCAGTCCCTCGACGTAGGTTGAGCGCAGCTTGGTCAGTTGGCGGTATTCGAGCACCAGATCCACGACCGGATCCTTGCCCCGGAGGCGATCGAGTACGTCGAAGTCGGTGGAAAAGCCGGTCGCGGTCCTTTTCCCCGGCTGCAGGCCGCGTTCGCGGAAGAGCACCGCCTCCAACTGCTTGGGCGAGTTGATATTGAAGGGATGTCCCACCAGATCAAAGATTCGCGCCTCGATGGCGGCGAAAGCGGCTTGCAACTCCCCGGACATGGTGGCGAGAAACTCCACGTCGAGATCCACGCCCGCGCGCTCCATATCGGCCAGGACGGGCACCAGCGGCATCTCCACCTGGCTGAATAGTGCCCACTGGTCGCGATCGCGCAGCTCGGGCTCCAGCACTTCCCGGAGGCGGAGGGTCATGTCGGCGTCGGCGGCGGCGTAGGCGGCGGCGTCCAGGATGGGCGCCTCCGCCATCGTTCTCTGGTGCTTCCCGGTGCCGATCAGTTGACTGATCGGGGTCATATGCACTCCGAAACGAGACGCGGCCTGGTCCTTCAGCCCCAGGCCCCGGAGAGTCGGATTCAACACATAGGCGGCAATCATCGTATCGACGGTAATCCCGCGCATGTCGTAGCCATGTTGGCGGAGGACCACCAGGTCGTATTTGATATTGTGGCCGATCTTCGGAGCGTCCACTCGCTCCAGCCAGGGGCGCAGGGCTTGCAGTACCTGCTCGCGCGGAAGCTGCGTGCCCTCCAGGTGGCCGACCGGAATGTAGTAGCCGATCCCCGGATCGGTAGACAGCGCGATCCCCACCAACACGGAACTAATCGGATTCTTCCCCGTAGTCTCCAGATCGATGGTCCACTCACGTCCCTGGTCCAGGCGAGCCACCAATTCGCTCAGCGCTTCCTCGGTATCGATGACATAGGCGACGGTGCCCGGTTCCCCCGCCTCGTCGTACCCGCCCATTCCTACCGTGGACGGCTCGGATTTCTCCTCAACCGGCGCGGCGAGCGGCGCTCCCCCCACCGTGGCCCCGGTAAGAATCGTCTCTTCGGCCAGAGTCTCGGGGCCAAGATCAAACAAGGTGGGAGCTTCAGGCGTGGACCGAGGTGGGGCAGTGAACTTCGGTGGGGCCGCCATACCCGAACTTCCCGGCTGCGGGAGGCGGTCAATCAGGCTAAAAAACTCTAACTCAGTGAAAAGGCGGAAGGCGGCGTCCCGGTCATAGTGCCAGAGTTCTCCCCGCCCCAGATCCAGTTCAATCGGCACATCGGTGACGATGGTGGCCAGATACTTGCTGGCCACGGCCTGGGCCTCTCGGCCCTCCAGAAGCTTCCGGGTCCGTTCGGGCAGCGCGTCGAGATTCCGAAAGACATCCTCGATGGTGGGGAATTCGACCAGAAGCTTGGAGGCGGTCTTAGCCCCTATCCCCGGCACGCCGGGAATATTGTCCGAGGTATCGCCAACCAGTGCCTTGTAGTCCGGGAGCTGACGAGGGGTGAGCCCATACCGCGCCTCCACGGCACTGGCATCGTAGAGTGAGGTGGTAACTGGGCCACGACCAGGAGTCAGCACGCGGACGTGCGGACCGATAAGCTGCAACGTGTCCAGATCGCCACTTAAAATCACCGTGTCCACGGCCTGAGCCGCCGCTTGGCGGGCTAGGGTTCCCAGCACGTCATCCGCCTCGAAACCGGGAGCTTCATAGATAGGAAAGCCAAAGACTTCCACCAGTTCCCGGACTCGGTTGACCTGAGCCACCAGCGCGTCGGCCATGGGCGGCCGGTGAGCCTTGTATTCGCCATACGCCTCATGGCGGAAGGTAGGGGTGGGAAGGTCGAACGCCACCGCGGCATGGGTAGGCGTCTCGCTCTGCAACACCTTGAGGAGCACTCCGGCGAACGCGAAGATAGCATTGGTTGGCTCGCCGCGCGAGGTGGTCATGGTCGCGTCGCTGGTAGCGTGGTATGCCCGATAGAGCAGCGCGTGCCCATCAATCAACAGTAGCTTCGCCATCAAATGTGGCCCCTTCGCGGTCGCCGCGTCGACATGGGCGGCTAGATGTCATGATAGAGGATTGGGGGCCATTCCAGCGGCAGCGGTAGGCACGGCCGGGGTGGGAATTGTCTTCGGGGTGCTACTTTGAAACCTCGGGATGTAGGCCGAGGTTTCGAAGTAGCACCCCGCCCACCTACCGATGCACGGCGCTGGTCCCACGCACGGCGGCGGCGAAGATCTCGAAGCCTTGGTCCAGATCCGCCGGGCTGATGTTAAGGGCGGGAATGAACCGCACCACATGGTCGTGGAGCCCGCAGGTGAGGAGCAGGAGGCCGTGGGCCAGCGCATGTTCGCGTACCGCCTCGGCGGCCTCGCCATTGGGCGAGCCATCCTCATGCACGAACTCGGCGGCGGTCATCAGTCCCAGGCCACGCACCTCGCCGATCACGGGCTGGTCGGCTTGCAATTGGCGAAGGTGATCCCCCAGGCGCTCGCCCATCCGCGCGGCGTTCTCCACCATGCCTTCCTCGCGGAGCACATCAATGGTGGCGATGGCGGCGGCACAGGAAACCGGGTTGCCGCCGAAGGTGCTGCCGTGCGCGCCCACCGACCACCTGTCCATCAGCTCGCGCCGGCTGCTGATCGCGCTGAGGGGGAAGCCGCTGGCGATCGCCTTGGCCATCACCTGAATATCCGGGGTCACTCCCGCGTGCTGGCCGCCCCACCACTTTCCGGTGCGCCCGAAGCCGGACTGCACCTCATCGAAAATGAGGAGAATACCGTGTTGGTCGCACAGTTCGCGGATTCCCCGCAAGAACTCGAACGGAGCAGGAATATAGCCTCCCTCGCCCTGCACTGGCTCGATCAGCATGGCGGCCACGGCGTGAGGATCGATCACGCGCTCGAATTGGCGCTTGAGAAAGGCCAGGCATTCGCGGGCGCTGTCCGCGGGCGCGTGTCCCAGGGGACAGCGGTACGGGTGGGGGAAGGGGGCGAAGTAGGTGGAGGCGGCCAGCGGTTCGTAGCCCTCCCGGTAGTGGACCTTCGAGGTGGTGACGCTCACCGCGCCGAGGGTGCGCCCGTGGAAGCCACCCTGGAAGGCTACCACGATCGGGCGTCCTGTCACGTACTTGGCCAGCTTAAGCCCTCCCTCCACCGCCTCGGCGCCGCTGTTGGCGAGAAAGCTCACATCCAGGCCATCGGGCGTGATCTCGGCCAGCTTGGCGGCCAATTCAATGTTTGGGCCATAGCTCACCGCCGATGCCGACGGATGGACTACCTTGTCAATCTGTGCCTTGGCCGCCTCGATCACCCGAGGGTGACTGTGACCGGTGTTCACCGAGGCGATTCCCATCACGAAATCGAGATAGCGGCGGCCATCGGGAGTGTAGAGATAGGAGCCCTCGCCCCGCTCCACGAACACCTTGGTGGTGCGGGCCAGCACTTTGGCGAAATGCGTCTCCTCGAGATCGAGCAGCTTGGGGACATCCACTGTGCGTTCTTGGATCACGATCGCGCTCCTCATGGTCTCGCGCGCGGCGAGAGCTAGGCAGGCGCCTGGCGCCACACCACGGCGTGCGGCATGAGGGCGACGAGCACCTGAAATGACAGGGAAGAAGGGTTTTGGACCCATCTTCAGTGTACTGGGGCGGGCGGGCACGTCGCAACAACGGGAGTAGAACAGTAGAACCTCCTGCCTCACCCGGACGCCCCGTCACCGCGCCGTGCGGGACTGGAGACCCGCGCTCCGCGTTCTCCAGAGCTTCCGTGATTCAGTTCGGCGGCGCGGTCGAATCGCGGACAACGAGGCGGGTCGAGAGTTCGATGCGGTGGGCGTCCAGTGCTTGGCCGTCGATCTGGCGGTAGAGCATGGACACGGCGATGCGGCCCATCTCCAGCAACGGCTGGCTTACCGTGGTCAAGGTAGGGGAGGCCACTGTGGCCAGGTCGATATCGTCGAAACCAACCACCGAGAGGTCGCGAGGTATCGCCAGACCACGCTCGCGCGCCGCGCTCATCACCCCGATCGCCATGTTGTCGTTGATGGCGAAGATGGCGGAGGGTCGCTCGGGGAAGGCGAGGAGGTCGTGGGCCGCCAATCGTCCTCCTTCCACGTCGAAGTCCGATTCGCGGACAAGTTCCGGGGCGATTGGTAATCCCGCCGCCAGCAAGGCAGAGTAGTACCCTGCCGTCCGGTCGACGCTGGCGCACCAGTCCTTAGGCCCGGTGATCAATCCGATCCGTCGGTGCCCAAGGTTGGTCAGGTGTTCGGTCGCCACGCGGGCGCCGGACCAGTTCGCCGAGGTCACGACCGGGATTGTATCGTCAAGCGGGGTACTGGGGTCGATCACCACGAAGGGCGCCCCGTGTTGCCGCAATTGCCGCAATTCGGCTTTGGTTTCGGACGGGAGAATCAGCAAGGAGCCATCGGTTACCCGGTGCATCAGCCGCTGGAGGACTGTTACCTCGCGTTCCCGCTCGTGAAGGGTAGGGCTGAGAACGATCCGCGCGTCGCGCTCGTAAAGTGCCTCGCAGGCCCCGGTGATGATCAGGGCAAAATAGCCGCCCTGAAGAAAGGGTACGGTGAGCCCGATTAGCCCCGTGCGCCCACTGGGGGCGGTGGGAACGCTCCGGCTGCTGACATAGCCCAGTTCCCGAATTTGCCGCAGAACCAGATCCCGGGTGTTGGGCGCCACGTCGGGACGCCCATTAAGCACACGGGAAACCGTGGCGATGGAGACACCGGCAAGGGCCGCGATATCGCGCATCGCGGTCCGCGGTACTTCCGTATCCACACTACTCAGCCGTGCCGGGGGGGGCATAGAGGTAGCAACGTACTCGGTGTCCTGGTTGGGGCTGATAGATCTCTGGGGTAGCCCGCCGGCAAATGTCCATCACATGGGGACAGCGATTGGCGAAGCGGCAACCAGGTTGGGGATTGATCACGGTGGGGATCTCTCCCCTCGCCTCTACTCGCTTCTGGACCAGCCCGGCCGCCGGATCGGGGACGGCGCTCAGCAAAAGTTGGGTGTAGGGGTGGAGCGGCCGTACCATCACCTCCTCGCTCTCCGCCGCTTCCACCAGGTGGCCGGCGTAGAGAACCAGGGTCTGGTCGGCAATGTACCGGGCGCTCGCCAGGTCGTGGGTGATATACAGGTAGGAGAGGCCCCGCTCGTCGCGGAGGCCCGCCATCATATTGAGAATACCCATCCGGATCGAGACATCCAGCATGCTGACCGGCTCGTCGGCCAGGATCACCTCCGGACTGACCGCCAGGGCACGGGCGAACGATACCCGCTGTCGCTGGCCGCCGGAGAGTTGGTGCGGGAACTTGGCCGCCACTTCCTCCGGAGGAGTCAGGCCCACCGTGCGGAGCAGTTCATGGACCATGGCTCGCTGAGCGCGCCGTCCGCTGGCCCGCCGGTGAATGGAGATTGGCCGCTCGATGTGGTGCGCGATAGTCTTGACCGGATTGAGAGAGGCGAAGGGATCCTGGAAGACCATCTGCACCTGGCTCCGGTAGCGGAGCATCGCGCGTCGACCGTGGAGGCGGGAGACATCCTGCCCGTGGAAACGGATCTCCCCGGCGGTGAGCGGGTAGAGGCCCGCGATCAGCCGGGCGATCGTGCTTTTACCGCTCCCACTCTCGCCCACCAGGGCCAGGATCTCTGCTCGGCGGAGGCTAAAGGTGACGTCCTCGACCGCGTGTATGCGCTTGGGCTCCCCGCCCATCCCGAGCATTCCCCCGGCGCTTACCAGGAAGAACTTGCTCAACCCTTGTACATCGAGCACCACGTCAGAGGCTTGCACGTTCGCCCTCCCCAGAGATCCGATTCCCCGCGTCGTCGTACAAGTAGCAGGCTGTCCAGTGATCCGGCGTCAACTCCCGGAAGGGCGGATA
>Ga0307374_10013260_pt1 | contig 11428 bp, 8 predicted proteins | sample OX3MG_FD_202532 | JGI IMG/M metagenome (GOLD analysis project Ga0307374, IMG submission 202532) | Soil microbial communities from Risofladan, Vaasa, Finland - OX-3 | ecosystem: Environmental > Terrestrial > Soil > Coastal area > Acid sulfate soil | place: Finland: Risofladan, Vaasa | collected... | reverse complement strand
GCTGAACCGGCTCGATACCAACCTGAATCAGGCCATTGACGCCCGCGACGCGCTCGAGAAGGCGGTAGCCAACAAGAGCGCGTCCGGCAATCAGGCGCAAGCAGCGCTGGACGACCTGAACCGTGATATAGACAATCTGGTGGATCTCAAGATCCAGTCCAGTGAAGGCGCACTGGTGTATCCCGGTCGGCTGCGCTCTTGGTTGACCTCCATTGCGGGACAGGTGAGTATGGCGTTCGTGCCGCCAACCCCCGCGATGGTGCAGGTGGCGGATCGATACATCGACGATGCGGGTGCAGGTGTCTCACGCCTGCAATCTGACGTTGCGGCTGCGAACAAAGTGCTGAATCACTGAGGTCGTGGCCGGGAAGCGATCACGGGGAACAGATCGTGCTTTATCTGGTAGCGTTGCGAACACTGCTTATTGCCGGTCCCGGCACGGCATGCATCGCTGATAAAGAAAGCTCTCGCAACCGGCGGCCTGCTCAAGCTGTATTCGCGAATGTGTCGCGGCCCTGCGCGTCGGGCGGTCGGTTGAATCGTCGAGAGAAATCCTTGACTGCGCGGATGTGACAGCGTGTGGTATTTTCAGAGTCATTACGACCCTGGAATTCCTCGGGCGTCATTTTGCGTCGATGGGTCACAGGGATGCCTTCTTGTCACCCAAACTTATCTCAATCGTTAGGCAATCACCGCTCCGTTCGCGTCACGCGCAGCGTCCGCCGCCGGGCGGCTTGGTTCAAACGGGCTATGCGGAAGGGAATCCAGGGCACTCGAACGCGCCCTTTACTTCCGGCTTGCCGACTCGGAAGCTAACCCAATCCAAAGTATCGCGGTCTGAAGGGGCAAACTTCCTTTCTCGTGGTCGCGTGCGCGTCGGCCTCGCTCTCGCAGCGGCGGATAAACAACTAGTTGACAACGTCCATCAATATGATGGACGATTTCCTGTATGGTTACCGTGGCCTCAAGTCCTTCGCTTACTTCGCACGTGGCGGCCTTTCGACGTTTCAACCGCGTATATACCCGCTTCATTGGAGCCCTGGATGAGGAGTTGCTAAATAGTGGGTACAGCTTGGCGGAGGCTCGCGTGCTCTATGAACTGGCGACGCGTCATACGCCCACGGCGAAGGAAATCGCTCTGGCTCTCGGCGTGGACCCAGCCTATTTGAGCCGCATTCTAGCTCGGTTCGAGAAGAGCTCGCTGCTGAAACGCACGGCCTCGAAAAAGGACGCACGATCGGCGTATTTAGCACTCACGCGGAAGGGAAAATCCAGGTTCGAGAAACTCAACGCGCTTTCAGAAGAGCAGGCTCGCAGCATCCTCAAGGCACTGCCGCCGACCGGTGAGACCAACCTCATTCATTCCATGAGCGATCTCGAACAGCTCCTGGCGCCAAGTACTCAGCAAGAGGCCAACTACGTCTTGCGGCCGCATCGGCCAGGCGATATGGGTTGGGTCGTGCATCGGGAAGCCGCACTCTATGCCCAGGAGTACGGTTTCGACGAGACATTTGAAGCACTGGTGGCACGTATTGTTGCTGATTTCCTCACGGAATTCGATCCAAAGCGCGAACGTTGCTGGATCGCGGAAGTGAACGGACAGAATGTGGGGCACATTTTCCTGGTCAAGCATCCGACGGAGCCGTCTATCGCGAAACTTCGCCTGCTGCTCGTCGAGCCGAGCGCGAGAGGATTGAGATTAGGATCTGTACTGGTGGACGAATGCGTGAACTTCGCCAGAGCGGTCGGCTATAAAAAGATCACCCTCTGGACTCAGAGCATTCTCATAGCGGCTCATCGCATTTACGAAAAAGCGGGATTTCGCCTCGTGGAAGAGCAAGCCAACTGCAAGTTCAGCAAGGATCTGGTGTCCCAGACGTGGGAATTGGATCTGACAGAGAGCGGCTTTGGGAGAGCCGCGAGCCAGGGCGGGCGCACGGGGCCAACTCCGACGGACGTCTGAGATCGCTATTGGTGTCGAGCGGGATTTTGCGGGCTGCGGGTTGTGCAGCAGCGCCAGCTGGCATTGGACATCTGATCTGCTTGCTAAAACTCCGCATTACTGTTGGATGCCGGGCGCTTACATTGTGCAGCTCCAGGCCGGGGGAGAAACGCTTTCGGCGCCACTCGAAGTCCTGCCCGATCCGCATACGATTGGCGCGCCGCAGTCTAGGCACTAAAAGTCGAAGCGGAGCCCAAGTTCGATCCAGCGGCTGCCGGCGGTGCGATTGGCGGGAACGAACTGATTCGTGATGTTGCCAAATGCGCTCGGCAGGCTGAACAGGTTCAAAGTCGGCGTGGCGAAGTTCACGTTGTTAAGAGCGTTGAAGGCATCGACAGAGAAGGTCAGCGCGGTCCCCTCAGTGATCTGTGTCCTCTTTCCCACGGACATATCCAAATTCACGAAGGGCAAGCCGGTGATCGGGTTGGCCCTTCCGGTCAGGCCGTCGGTACTCAGGTTCACTGGCCGGAAATCGCTGAGCACCGCGCCAGGGTTGGCGAACAGGTTGAGCCCCGTGCCTCTGCCGACGCCGCGATGTACCCCTGCACCAAAGCTGCTTACGCTCGCGGTGGGAATGGCATCCGTGGCGCCGCTGAGGATCGCGCCGCCGCCATAGACCTGCGAGCTCTCTACCACCGCGACCGGAAGGCCAGTTTCGGCGGTGAAGATGGCAGAGCCATACCAGTTGTCGAGCAGCTTATCGCTCCAACCACTGAATGACAGCCGATGGCCCTTGCCGAGGGGCAGATCCCAAACAGTCGTTGTGTTCAAGACCTGCCGGCGATCGAACAGCGACGCTCCGTAGTTCAGACCCGGATAATAACTATTGGGGAAAAATCCGGCGGAGTCCTGGTTCGAAACGCCGTCATCGAGGCCGTGTGACCAGGTGTAATTGACATCGAAGCTGAGGCCGTTGGCAGTGTGCTTGCGCAGCGTCGCGACCAGGGCGTTGTAGTTCGAATAGCCGAAGTGGCTGCGCATAAACAACACCAGCACCTGCCGGTTATCGAACGTGGCCAGGGCCTGTTTCGCTCGAAGGCCGTCCATGGCGTCGAAGATGTTGCTGACGTTGCCCGCGATGAACTGGCTGCCGAGATTTCGCGCCACATAATCGGTGCCGGAGATCGGGACACCACTCGAGGTGGTGAGGTTCGGCAGCATATCGTTGAACCACGGTTGTTCGGCGGAGCGCGATGCGCACCGATCCCATGGTCGCCCTGCGGCGAACTTCATTCGTTGCACCCGGCGGCAGGCGGAGTATAATTGCACCAAGTAAAATGGTGCAGCGGACTCCCTACGGCCTGAATATCGTTGAGAGCTGTTTGGCTTGTCCGTTTCGGCAAGAGCGGCTTTTTTGCAATCTTTCCTCTCCCGCACTTGAATTCCTTTCCTCGATCACGAAGTCCGGCACGTACCCTAAGGGGGCAGCGCTGTTTGTTGAAGGACAGGAACCGCGCGGTGTATTCATTCTCTGCAGCGGCCGAGCAAAGCTCTCATCCTCGTCTCCTGCCGGGAAGACGTTGATTTTCCGCATTGCTCAACCAGGTGAAGTGCTGGGACTTTCGGCAACGATCTCCGGAAAACCTTACCAGGTGACGGCCGAGTTGTTTGAGCCGAGCCAGGTGAGTTTCATCTCTCGAGAGCCCTTTCTCCGTTTCATGCGAGAGCGCGGTGAGGTAGCCTGCAAGGTTGCAGAAGAGTTGAGCCGCACATGTAACGCCGTGTTCGCGGAAGTGCTTTCGCTGGGGCTGGGCGCTCGCGCCTCGGAAAAGCTGGCCCGCTTGCTCCTCGACTTGAGCGAAAATCAGCACAAAGGCAAGTCAGAAGCTCGGATAAAGCTGACGCTCACCTACGAAGAGATGGGGCAAATGATTGGCATCTCGAGAGAAACAGTGACGCGTCTTGTGGCAACTTTCAGGAAGAGACAGCTCGTGCAGATCAAAGGTTCAACGCTTATAGTCCGTCGCGCTGCACTCGAAAATCTCTTCAGGACTTAACGATTGCCCCTCTCCGCCGCGAAGGACGGTTGCCGAGGCATCCCGAGGGGGTATAAATTTTATCGGCTGCATCTATTTCGCGTCAATGCCACTCAATCTTCATGTAGTCGGAGCATTTGGCGGGATTTGATGGCGCTGATGCTCTGCCGCCGGCCGCTCGGCCAAGAAACTTCAAGCCGATCCACGATTGTTGCTTCGCCGAGGCCGAAATGCAGGGGAGTGGCATGCTGCGAGAGATACGAGCCCTGGCTGCCGTAAGCCTGCAAATAGTTTTTCCCTCCGGCGGAAACTCGGACCAGCGCTCCGATTCCTTGCCGGTTACTCTTGCGGCCTTCCAGGCTCACCTTGAGCCAGTTGCTTCGCTCGGCGCCATCGGCGCGCATGAGAATCAGAGGGCCGCGATTGCATAAAATTGCAAAATCCACGTCCCCGTCGTTATCGAAATCGGCCGCAGCCAGTCCGCGCGCATTCAGCGGGCGGTCAAGCTCAGGCGCGAGTACCGACAGAACATTGTGGTACTCGGTACCATCGTAGTGAAACAAGAACGGTTTTTGCGGAACGAGCAGGCTCGGATCCTCAGGGTTCTCCATCGTATTGCCGTTGACCACCGCCAAATCGAGGAGGCCGTCGTTGTCATAATCGAGGAACGTGCAACCCCATCCGACCGTCGGCAGCGAAATGTAGGCGAGGTTCGTCAGATCAGCCACATCTCCAAAGGTCAGTCCGTGCGTGGAGGCAAACATGTTCTGATAGAGTGAATCCCCCTGTCCAAGCCAGTGAGAGACAAAAAAATCAAGGTCGCCGTCAAAGTCATAATCGGCAACGGTGAAACCCATGGTTCCTTTGTTTTCGCCGAGAAAGGTCTGAGCGGTGCGATCAGCGAAGCGTCCGTTTCTCTCATTCAGATAGAAGCGGTTCATGCTGAGGTCGTTGCCGACGTACAGATCGGGCCAGTTGTCCCGGTTGAAATCGGCGGCGGCGACAACTAAGCTGCGGCCATTGGCATCGGCGACGCCCGTGCGGCTCGTGACGTCGGAGAACGTACCATCGCGATTGTTGCGCAGCAAGCGGTTTGGCTGCGGCCGATAGGAACGTGGGTTTAGCGCGGCGGGCACGACCACGCCGTATTGTTCCTCCGCTGCAAAGCGCAGGTGGGCGATGTCGCGAGGATAATCCACGTAGTGCAGGACGTACAGATCGAGCCAGCCGTCGTTATCAAAATCCACCCAAATCGCACTGCTGCTCCACAGGGGATCGTAAACACCGCTCGCGCGCGTAACATCTCGGAAGCGACCGTTACCTTCGTTGTGATAGAGCTTCGTACCGCCTGCGCCGGTGACGAAAAGATCGAGCAGGCCGTCGTTATCGTAGTCGCCCCAGAAGGCCCCCATGCCGAAGTGGACGTACTCGAGGCCGGCACTTTCCGTAACGTCAGTGAATGTGCCATTGCCGTTGTTGTGATACAGGCGGTCTCCCGGACCATTCAGACGCCCCGACCCAAACGCTCCTGCTTGATTGACCACATACAGATCCGTGTAGCCGTCGTTGTCGTAATCACCCCAGGCGAGGCCGGATCCCATGTCTTCCGGCAAGAGCCGGCTGCGCGACCCCACCGAGTGAAGGAAATGCAATCCGGCCTGCGCTGTGACGTCCTTGAAAGAAAGCTCCGGGGGCGCGGGCCGTGCGCTGAATTGCAGGTTTTTTTTCGTGGCGTTGTCGCATCCGACGGCCGCGACGAGCGGCGCCACCGCAAGCCAGCGCAAGCATTCCCGTCGGTTCATCGCAAGCTTTTGCTTCTTGGCGCTCCGTTTTTGAAAGTTTCCGTCCGGGGACGGCCCTTTCCGGTTCCCAGCGGCACTTCAAGCGAAGCTTTGGAAATCTCGACCACCGGGATTTTGGGCGGATTCACGGGAAAGAGCTGGGCCTGGGAACGAGAGTTGAACTTGCGATAGAGCAGACGAACCTCGCAATGCAACGGGCCTGCGGCATTCGTCGGAATCCGAAAGTGAAACACAGCAGTATCGCTCGCGCCCGGCGGAATGACCCTTTTGCCTCGCGCTGCCACAACGTTCCAGAGGGAATGCGTGAATACGGGCTGTGCGTGTTTGTCGAGCAGGTAGGACCGATATTCGATCGTCTTTCCGACAATTTTCCCATGAGGCCCAATGGTTCCCGCGGAATAAACCACATCCCCGCGAGCGTCGGTCACCTGGAACTCCAGCCAGGACTCGATGACATCCAGCGGCCCAGTCGGAAACGCATGCCCGACTTTTACGTTGGTGACGAGAACTCTCACCTTTGCGGGATGGCCGGGAGCATAGGCACCCTCCGGAAACAATTGCACGGGCAAAATCGGCCCGCGCGGCCAGACTTTGGCGATCTCGGGAATGTAAGTGTTTCCGGCGAGCCACTGGTTCACAAGCATCACTTGCCGTCGGGCTCCAGGCAAGCCCAGCATTTCGGGCATATAGTTGTTCGCCGCGAGGATGCGATGATCGTGAATGAAACCCTGCGCGTCGCGCGCCGGATCGTCAGCAGCGACTTCATGCATGTGGCAGTCCTGACATTGCAGGTTCCGGCGCGGGTCGGTATGCCAAGGTCCATTCTTCCAGTCGTCGTATTGATCCTGGAGTTGCACAAAGCCCCAGCCGTTCTCTTGCTTACTGATGTATTGCTTGTGGCAGGTGCCGCAAAATTCCGCGGTCTCAGAAGGCTTCACATCGTAGTCGCGGTCATGTTGCGCAGGATGCAGGCGAATCAGCATGTCCGCGACTCTGCGCAACGCCGGACTCGGCGACATCTCAAAGAGATACGGATCAGGAGGCCTGACCGTGTAATTGGCGTTTCCGCGGGTTTCGGTGTCGCGCAGCGAGTGGCAGAAGGCGCAGGAACTGCCTTCCGTGCCGCCGTCCTGCGTTTGAGCGTAGAAAGGCCCACCGGCCATAAGGGGAATCGGTTCATGGCAGCCGGCGCAATAGCGAGGTGAATCGGGCCCGCGGTCGTGAATGTAATTCGCTTTCACCGCTTCGTAAAAGGGATCGATGGCAGAATAGCGATGGGCGCTGGGTACCCATTCCTGGTATATCTCGCTGTGGCAGCCTGACGCGCCACAAGAGGCTGAGCCGCGCAAAAGTTCTGCGGGGATAATGTGCCCTGTGGTCGTGCGGGCGTTTGAGGGGCTGAAATTCGCGACCGCAAGATTCCCTTCCCGGTGGGCAAAAAAGATCAGAGCTGCGCCCACAGCAAAAACAATTACCCATAACGATACGGAGCGCACCAGGTCCAGGTAGCGAGTGCGAACGAAATTGCTTTTCGTGAGCCCGTATCCAACGTGAAATAATCCCACAGTCCCCAGAACAATCCCGGCCACAACATGAAAATAGTGCATCTGGTAGGGGACGAACACTCCCCAGATCCCTTTTCCCACAAGCCAGAGGCCGCTGACAGATAACGCCGCCCAGCCCAGTCCAGACCAAAGACCGGGGCTCCACGAGCGTGTCGGCTGGACGGCGTTCGCTGCCCGACCGTGTTTCCAGAAGATGACGCTCAGAGGGACAACCGCCAGCACGCCAACAAAAATGTGCAGCAGCAGAATCCACAACGAGAAGACGCCGTACCGGGCCAGAAAAGGCACAAGTCCGCTCAGCGCCAGGAAAAGAAAAACTCCGCAGGCGCGCCGTAAATGCCTGAGGCTTGCTGGCACATTGTCCATGTTTTCCCCTGTTGGCCGGCGAGAAGACCGGCGCCGGCTACTCGGTGAATTATGGACGGGCATTCTAGTGTGCGCACGGCGAGCCCCACAAGGACGGATGTCACACGCCGCAGTGACCGCCGTCACTGCATGCACTTTTGCTTGCGCGTATCTTAGTTCTGACTCGGCACGGGTGGGCTCCATGGGCGAGTCCATTTATCCCGGAGCGAAGGCGGCCGTAGTAGCGTTCTCGAAAACGCTGGCGCGCGAGCACGCGCGGGACAACATCCGCATCAACGTGATCTGCCCGGGGCTGGCGGAGACGCCGCTTCTCGACGAAATCCGTCAGGAGGAATTTGGAGGCAAGATTGGCGCCTGGCATCTTTTTCCCCCCGCAAGCGGTGTGCGTTGCTCGGCATGAAGCGCGTACACGCAACGCATCATTTGCCGCCATCTTTGAAGGAGCCGGATGCATGCTGAAAAAGCTGGACCTCTATCTGATCAAGCCGACACAATATGACGACGAGGGCTATGTGGTGCGGCACTGGCGCGGCGTTTTGCCGAGCAACACCCTGGCCTGTCTGGCGGGTCTGACGGAAGAAGTGGTGGCCCAAGAGCGGCTGGGCAAATCCGTGCGGGTCAAGGTCCACGTGCTCGACGAGACCGTGGATCGCATTCCGGTGAAGCGGATCTGCCGGTCCCAGCGCGACGGCCATACGAAGACGATCATTTGCCTCGCGGGCGTTCAAACAAATCAGTTCCCGCGCGCCGCCGACCTGGCCCGCGTGTTTCGCCGTGCAGGATTGACGGTGATGATCGGTGGCTTTCACGTGAGCGGCTATCTGGCTCTGCTGCCGGGCATCCCGCCAGACATCCAGCAGCTCATGGATGACGGCGTAACGATTGTGAAAGGCGAAGTGGAAGAAACCTGGGGCAATCTGCTTTGTGATGCCATGAGCGGTTGCCTGAAGCCTCTGTATGATTACACCAACGACAAGCCGGATCTGTCCGAGAAACCGCTCCCGCTGATACGCAAGGAGTACTTGCGCAAATTCATTGCGTCCAATTTCGGCACGCTGGATTGCGGGCGCGGCTGCCCCTTTGAATGCAGCTTCTGCACGATCATCAATGTCCAGGGCCGCAAGATGCGCTTCCGCTCCGCGGAACAGATTGCCCAGGCCATCCGGCATAACCATAAGGTTCACGGCATTACTTTCTATTTTTTCACTGACGACAATTTCGCGCGCAACAGAAATTGGGAAGCCCTTTTTGACGCCCTCATCCGCCTGCGCGAGGAAGAGCAAATCCCGGTGAAGTTCATGATGCAGGTGGACGTGCTTTCCTGGAAGATTCCAAACTTCATCGCGAAGGCGCGCCGTGCGGGGTGTTCGAGCGTATTCATCGGCATGGAGAGCCTGAACGCCGAAAACCTGAAGGCGGCGGGCAAGAGGCAAAATCACGTTGGGGAATACCCGCAACTGATCGAAACCTACCGCCGTGCGGAGATTTCGACGCACGTCGGTTACATCATCGGTTTCCCAAATGACACGGCGGATTCCGTTCGGCGCGATCTGGCGCAACTTATGCAGGACGTGCGCCCGGACCATGCGTCTTTCTTCATGCTCATGCCGCTACCCGGCTCTCAGGATCATCTGACGCTCCTCCGCCGCGGGGAATGGATGCATCCGGACTTCAACCGATACGATTCTCATCACGCGGTTACCGTTCACGCCAACCTGAAAGATGGCGCTTGGGAAGCTCTTTATCGCGAAGCCTGGCGAACGTTCTATAGCTTCGAAAACATGAAGGCGATCCTGCAACGCTGCGCGCGGAACGATTACTGGAATAATTTCATACGGTTCATTTGGTACAAGAACTCCATCGAAACGGAGTGGCGGCATCCGATGATGTGCGGCTTTTTCCGCCTGAAGGGCCGCAAAAATCGCCGGCCAGGTTATCGTATTTTCTCTCGGTGGGAATATTACACATCGCGGGTACGAGAGTTTCGCCTTCATCTTGCCGCCATGCTTCGCCTCCTGTTCCAGATGGAAGAGCTCTGGCTACAGACGCGCTATCGGAGTGAAGCCGAGCAGCGAGTGATCGAGGAACTGTGCAAAATCCGCGCGGCCACTTATGGCCGGCTAAAATTGTCCGATTTGCAACTCGCCTATAGGCGAGCCAAGGTTCATTTCCCGTCGCTGCGCGTTCCCTCAAAGCTCCTCCTAGTCTGGGCCCATTGCTACCCATTGCTTACTCCCAGCAAAGTGCTCACCCGCGCGGACCTTGACTACTTCTGGCGCACAGTCAGGCAACGGTGGACTGAGCGGCGTTGGTTTCAGATTCCTCCGCTCCGGATCGCCTTCAGCCTGTTTCGCGATGCCCAGCTTTGCTTGGTTTTCTTCGCTCACCTGGCTCGTGCGAGCTAACCTCAGAGAGCAGGGCCGGCCTGTTGAAGAGTTTTCGCATGTGCGATGATGCGATGAGAGGCAGCGACAAACTTAAAGAATTTTGAATTCGGGAGGCGGCGCTTTTACGAACGATGGCTAAGTACGGTCATCTCTCCGCAATACTGGGTGATGAATAGGTGCTGAAAAGCATGCCACAGCGGATTTCGCACGAAGAACTCGCAAACAGTCTTACCCACGGACTCGGTTTGGCGTTGAGCGTTGCGGGCTTCGTCACGCTGCTCGTTCTCGCCATCTTACATGGCAGTACGCTGCGCATTGTGAGTTGCAGTGTCTATGGATTCACCCTCGTTCTTTTGTATACGGCGTCTACTCTGTATCACAGCGTGCGGCCGGGTTCGCTGAAGAACGCATTGCAAATCCTCGATCACTCCGCCATTTATCTGCTGATCGCCGGAACCTATACCCCGTTCACGCTGGTTGTCCTTCGCGGGGCCTGGGGTTGGACATTATTTGGATTGGTGTGGGGACTTTCGCTGTTGGGCATTCTGCTTAAGGTCTTTTTTGCGCGTCACTTCAAGACGATGTCGACCGGCCTCTACGTAGTAATCGGCTGGCTCGTGGTGATCGCCATCAAACCGCTGCTGGCGGACGTGCCTCTCCACGGTTTGTTGTGGATTATGGCAGGGGGCCTGCTTTATACGCTGGGCGTCGTGTTCTATGCGTGCCGAAAACTGCCCTATAACCACGCTCTATGGCACGTGTTCGTTTTGGGCGGCAGCGTCTGCCATTACTTCGCGGTCTTATTCTATGTTCTGCCCGCCAAAGTTTAGCGCCTGACCCCGTTCTATTGACCTTCGTTCACCGCGAGGATGTGGTCTAAGAGGTCCTGCTTAACCTTTCCAGTGAATCGTGAATGTTCACGTAAATTGCCGTGCTAGTGCGGCCAAGTTGAGCCGCCCGGTGTAGATAGCCATCCCAAGCGCTGCGTGGATGCGCAGGGCGGCCAATTCCTGAATTTCATCGATGGTAGCGATGCCGCCTGCTGCTGTCAGCTCGTGTTGGGTGGCCGCGCGCAATCTGCGAAACCATGTCAGGTCGGTTCCCTGCATCATGCCTTCCTTATCTACATAGGTGCACAGAAACCCGCTACAGAATGGCTCGAGGCGTGCGATGACTTCTTCGGCGGTGACGTTTGTCGCTTCCTGCCAGCCATTCACCACGACTTTGCCGTCTCTTGAATCCAGCGCAATAATGACGCGATCCGATCCTACCGCCGCGGCTATTTCTTCGAGTGCGTGCGTGAATGCGGCTGTGCCGATGATTACGCGAT
>Ga0307374_10013259_pt1 | contig 11429 bp, 9 predicted proteins | sample OX3MG_FD_202532 | JGI IMG/M metagenome (GOLD analysis project Ga0307374, IMG submission 202532) | Soil microbial communities from Risofladan, Vaasa, Finland - OX-3 | ecosystem: Environmental > Terrestrial > Soil > Coastal area > Acid sulfate soil | place: Finland: Risofladan, Vaasa | collected... | reverse complement strand
GCATGTAGGTCGTCCCCGCCATGCCGACGCCGGCGAAGGCGACGCTGACCGTCATGGCGGCGGGAAGGCACAGGACCGCCCACCAGGAGCGGACGTAGCCGAGCCCGGCCATGACGGCGAGGAAGGCCGCGGAGTAGGTGGTGGCCCTCATGAGCGACCAGGTCAGCTCGCCCAGGGCCACGTCGCCGGGGCCGAGCGGTGTGGACAGCACGGCGTCGTAGGTCTTGGCGATCTTCAGCTTGAAGAAGATGTTGAACGTCGAGTCGATGGTGGCGCCGTTCATGGCCGACGAGGCGAGAAGTCCGGGGGCCACATAGGTGGTGTAGGGGATGGCGACGTGGCCGACGTGGATGGCCCCGACGAGCTTGCTCAGCCCCACGCCGATCGACAGCAGGTAGAAGAACGGCTCGAAGAACCCCGACACGAAGAAGACCCATCCCCGCCGGTACACGAGGATATTGCGCTCGACGAGCCGCGCCGCGCGGCGCGTGCCGAACAGCGCCACGGGCGTCACCCGCAGCGCCACCCCCGCAGAGCCGTCGCCGCCGGTCACGTGACGAGCCTTCGCCGGAACGTGCCCGAAGCCAGCCCGACCCCGATGCCCGCCAGCACCACGAGATAGGCGATGTGCACGACGGCCGGCCCCACCGCCACACGGCCGAGCACCAGGCTCCGGCACAGCGCCACCCCGTGGTAGAGCGGCGTCGCCTGGGCGATCGGCTGCAGCCATCCCGGCAGCTGGTCGATCGGGAAGAAGGTGCCCGAGAACAGGAAGAGCGGGATGAGGCCGAACCGGTAGATGGTCGAGAAGCCCGTGTCGTTCTGCTGGGTGGCGGCGAACGCCGCGATCGGCGCCGCGAAGGCGAGCCCGGTGAGCACCCCCACGGGCAGGGCCAGGAGGGCGAGGGCGGAATGCACCGTGCCGAACGCGGCCATGACGCCGAGGTAGATGGTGGTCACGAGGACGAGCCGCAGTGCGATCCAGGCGAGGTGGCCGATCAGCACGTCGGTCACGGTGAGCGGCGTGGCCAGCATGGCGAAGTACGTCCGCAACCACTTGATGGCCGCCATGACGGGGTACATGGCCTCGTTCCCGCCGATCTGCATGGCGGTCGACGCCAGCAGCCCCGGGGCCAGGAAGTCCAGGTACCGCGCCTCGCCGCCGACGGTGTGCACATGGTGGTCCACGAGCGACCCGAGCCCCAGGCCCATGGCCGCCAGGTAGAGCACCGGGTACAGGAAGCTCGTGGTGACCGACCCGCGCCACGTGCGCTTGTACTGGTACATCCAGTACCGCATGGCCCGCACCCATGCGGGCGTGGCGCGGGCCCACGCCGAGCGGGCGCCGAGTGTCGCCTCTGTCACCGTCATGGTGCGCCGTCCCGTCGGCGCTCAGTCGACCAGCGACCGGCCGGTCAGGCGGAGGAACACGTCCTCGAGCGTGGACCGGCGCACCAGGGCGCTGTCGGGAGTGAGGCCGAGGCGGTGCACCTGGCTGAGCGTCTCCTCGCCGTCCTCGGCGTACAGCAGGAGCCGGTCGGGGAGCACCTCGTGCCGCTGCACCAGGCCGCCGAGGCGCTCCGCCACGGCGGCGGTGTCGCCGTCGCCGAAGCGCAGTTCGAGGACCTCGCGTGTGGCGTACCGGGCGATCAGGTCCCGCGGCGAGCCCTCGGCGGCGAACCGGCCGCCGTCCATGACGGCCAGGCGGTCGCACAGCTGCTCGGCCTCGTCCATGTAGTGCGTGGTGATCACCAGGGTGACGCCCTGCTGCTTGAGCCGGTAGAGCCGGTCCCACAACAGGTGCCGGGCTTGCGGGTCGAGGCCGGTCGTCGGCTCGTCGAGGATGAGCAGCTCGGGGTCCGACACGAGGGAGCGTGCGATCGTGAGCCGCCGCTTCATCCCGCCCGACAGCGGCTCCACCTTGTCGTGGGCGCGTTCGGTCAGCTGGGTGAACTCCAGGAGCTGCTCGGCGCGCTCGCGGATCACCCGCCGCGGCAGGTCGAAGTAGCGCCCGTACACCATGAGGTTGTCGAGGACGGTGAGCTCCAGGTCGAGGGTGTCCTCCTGGGGGACCAGGCCGATGCGGCTGCGGATGCGGGCGCCGTCGCGGGCCGGGTCCATGCCCAGCACGCGCAGCGTCCCGCCCGACACCGGCGACATGCAGGCGATCATCCGCATCGTCGAGGTCTTGCCGGCGCCGTTGGGCCCCAGCAGCCCGTACGACTCCCCGCGCTCGATGGCGAAGTCGATGCCGTCGACGGCCACGAAGTCGCCGAAGCGCTTCGTCAGCCCGCGCCCGACCACCAACGGCTGCCGCGCCTCCTCGAATGTCGTGGGCGACGGATCGGGGTCGCGGGGTTGGGCCACGGTGGCCCAACCTACCCGGGCGCTCGGACGCCGCTGATGGAGCTGCTGATCGATTCGCGATTCTCGCCGTGGTGAGAGAGAACCTCCGCAACGGGAGTCGGGGGATTTCCGTGCCGGCGGGTCAGGGAATTGCGTGACGGAGAAGCGCCTCATCGAGGGTGTCCGCGACGGCTGACAGTGCCGGTCCGCGGCGCGGAATCCGCCTCGCCGTGAGGGGCTGCCCTTTCGCCCTCCGTGCCGTTCCCGCCCGTTCGGCTGGCTGGCTGTGCGTGGCCCTGCCTGCCCTCGGCGTTGTCGCCGTTGTGCTCGACGCGGCCCCTTTGTCGTCGCCGGGCGGCCGGTGCTCCTGTCTCCCCACCCCCGGTCCTTGACCTGCATGTCTGCCAAAGCGGTCGGAACGGTGCGCGAACCGCCTCGACGGCCGTGGCTGATGTTCTGTAGAGAGGTGGTTGGGGGTTAGCCGATCCGTGGGCGCCCGTTCAGTCCCCCGAGACCTTTGATGGGAAGCAGTACCCCAGATGGACGACGTCCTCCTCGAGGATGCACCACTCTTCGCCGGCGTCAACGCCTCGCCCTCCGGGTGACCTCCGGTCAGCGTCGACCCGGGCCACGGGGTTGGCGCGCTCCCCATTCAGGACGACGCCATGATGCCCAGGAACAGACGGCCCGCGTCGATGTCGTTGACCGGTACCCTCTCGGGGTGGCCGCTGGCACGAGGACCCGCTACGCCAAGTGTGGCGACCTGGACATCGCCTATCAGGTGCTGGGCGCGGGTCCGATCGACCTACTCGTCTACAGCGGCACGGGCATCCCGATCGACTGCGTGGACGAAGAGCCGTCCATGGCCCGGTTCCATCGGCGTCTGGCGACGTTCAGTCGACTCATCCGCTTCGATCGCCGGGGATTCGGGTTGTCGGATCGGGGTTCGAGTTCGTCACCGCCGACTCAGGAGCAGTGGGTCGACGATGCCCTGGCGGTGCTCGACTCCGCCGGTTCCGAGCGGGCCGCCGTGCTTGCCCCGTTCGTCAACACTGCGCAAGGCATCATGCTGGCGGCGCGGCATCCAGAGCGCGTGAGCCACCTCGTGGTGGTCAACGGCGCAGCTCGGGTGACATGGGCACGCGATTACCCCGCGGGCATCCCCCAGGAGATCCTCGATTCGTTCCCGGACACGGCGGTGGATCCGGACGCCGTGGAACAGGGTCACGACACCCTGGCAATGCTCGCTCCGAGCGTGGCCGACGACCCCGCGTTCCGCAGCTGGTGGGATCGCTCAGGCAACCGGGGGGCCACACCAGGCATGGCCCGAGCGCTTCTCAGGGCGAGCTTTCAGTACGACGTGCGCGACCTCTTGCCCCTCGTCGATGTGCCGACGCTGATCATCCACCGAAAGGATCTGAGATCCGGTGGCGATCATGGTCGCTATCTGGCCGAGCACATCCCCGGTGCCAAGTACGTCGAGTTGCCCGGGGCTGACGCCGTCTACTGGGTTGGCGACACCGGGCCGATGCTCGATGAGGTCGAGGAGTTCGTCACCGGTGTCCGGGGCGGATCCGGCGCCGAGCGGATCCTGGCCACCGTGTTGTTCACCGACATCGTGGGCTCCACCGACCGGGCGGCCCAGCTCGGGGATGGACGCTGGCGGGACCTCCTCGATCGTCACGACCAGAGCGTGCGCACCCAGATAGAACGGTTCCGGGGTCGTGAAGTCAAGACGGTGGGCGACGGCTTCGTGGCCACCTTCGACAGCCCCGGTCGGGCAATCGAATGCGCCCTGGCCATCCGAGAGAACCTGTTGGGGTTCGACATCGGCGTGCGGGCCGGGATCCACACAGGTGAGGTCGAGGTCCGTGGCGACGACGTGGCCGGGATGGCGGTCCACATCGGTGCCCGGGTGTCGGCCCTGGCCGCTCCCGGGGAAGTGTTGGTCTCATCGACCGTCAAGGACCTTGTCGTAGGATCGAGCGTCGAGTTCGAGGAGCGTGGGAAGCACGAACTCAAGGGCGTGCCGGGCACGTGGCGACTGTTTGCCGTCAGCGGCTGAACCCGCCCGCACGTGCCGCTTGTCAGCAACCCCGGGCCTGGGAGCCACCCGAGTGGTAACGGGGGCCCCGAGCGATCCTGAGCGGCTGGCCTGATCAGGTTTCCCTGGCTGGCCGAGCACACCCGGCATGTTCGAGCGGTTCGACCGTGTGTCCGCATCCGGGGCTGTGGGAGGCCGCTCGTGATTGAATTCATGTGGTGCTCAAACGACGGTGGATGGCGGTCGGACGAGGAGTTCGTACTCGTTCCCGTGAACTGGCAGCGCGGCCGCAGTTCGTTGGGCGTGCCATCGACCTGACCGGAGGCGGCTGGAGGGGCGTCGATCTCTGATCAGCCTTCGGGAAGAGCAGCGAAATCACGTTTGGTATTCCTGTACCACCCCATCCCCCTGATGGGATTCTTCCACCGGTCCTTCATCTCCTTCAATGCACTTTCGTGCGTCGTGTCACCCTTGGCGACCATTTCCTTGAGATGTCGATCTTGCGCCTTTATAACCTCGTCTGCGGTCATGCCCTGGTGCGGAAGATCGCACGGGCCACCCAATTGTTGACACGTCATGGTCTTCATGAGCTTCGCGTCCCTTCATTGTGTCGGACCGTCACTTGGATGTGACGTAGTCGGCGCGCATCGACATCTCAGGATCTCGCCCGAGCACGGACCACGTCCATGGTCGCCAGCACGTCCGGGTCGGCGATCAGCTCGACCTCGCGCACCAGGCCCGCCTCGACATGGAACACGAAGGCCACCTTGACCACCCCGGCATGGATCCAGGCGGCGCCGAGCTCGCCGTCGATGGTGACAGGTGCCGCCCCCCGGGCGCCGTTGAGGCGGGACGCCACGGCGGCTGCGCCGTCGTATACGGGGTCCGTCCCCATCTTCTGTCCGACCAGGTCGGCTCGCATGACAGCGTCGGGCGCGAGAAGCAACAACAGGGTCGCGAGATCCCCGCCGCGGGCTGCAGTGAGGAACGCGTCGACGACGCGGCGGCTCTCGGCGCGCGCCGCCGGCGACGCCACCGGCTCCGGCACGCCCTGCACCTTGCGCCGCGCCCGGCTCGCCAGCTGGCGTACGGCGGTGCCCGAGCGCCCCATGATGGCGCTGATCTCGTCGAACGGATGACCGAAGACATCGTGCAGGACGAACGCCGCCCTCTCGGCCGGCGCCAGGGCGTCGAGGACGACCTGCATCGCGCCGCCCATCTTCTCGGCGAGCAGGGCGTCGGCCTCCGGGTCGACCGGTGCGAGGTCGGCGGATGCCGCAGCCTCGGCCACCGACCTGGTGCGTCGCTTGCGCAGCTGGTCCAGGCACAACCGTGTCACGACAGTCGTCAGCCAGGCGGGCAGGTCGTCGACGTCGTCGGTCCGGGAGATCCGAAGCCAGGTCTCCTGCAGCACGTCGTCCGCATCGGCCTCCGACCCGAGAATCCGGACGGCGATCGCAGTCAGCCGGGGCCTCTCGGCGTCGAAGTCGGTCACTTCCATCGTGGTCACATCATGTTGACGTCGGCCGCCCCCGGATTGTGACCGCCACGCTTGTCTGTCACATCCGGCGACTTGCGGACGTCATGAGGGCATGAACGCTGCACAGACCATTGTCTACCCATTGCTCGACCTCGACGCCGCCAAGGCGATCCACACCGCCCTTGTCGGCCCCGAGCCCCTGCCGGTCAGCCCTTCCACGTCGGGTTCAACGTCGGGGGAGTCGAGAGTGCTCTCCCGGACTCCCCGAATGGTCACGAGAAGGGCCTGAGCGGGACCCGGCTTATGAAGCAAGATCGGGCGACCGAGCCAGCCCGACGGTAGCCTTATCAGGCATGCCGAACAGCAACCATGGGCGATCCCACCACATGGGGGAGAGGAACTCGCTGAAGGGCGAGGACCCCTCCGAGCTTCACGATTGGCGGGGCGTGACGCTCTCCCGAATTCGCAATCTGATCAAGCAGGCGGATCCCGAAGTGGTTGAGGAGCGAAAGTGGAGAAAGCCGACAAATCCTGGAGGTGTCCCGGTCTGGTCACACGACGGCATGATCTGCACGGGCGAGACCTACAAGAACCACGTGAAGATCACGTTCGCCAGGGGCGCATCCCTGAAGGATCCTGCACACCTATTCAACTCCAGCCTCCAAGGCAATGCCCGCCGGGCAATCGATATTCATGATGGCGAGGAGATAGACGCGGAGGCATTCACGGCTCTCGTCCGCGCGGCTGTGGCGCTGAACGGGGCCACCGTCCGCCGCAAGTGAATCCAAGCGACGGACGGCAGAGATCTCATCCGCCACTCGGGTAGGAGTGGGCCATTCGGTACTTGCAGTTCGCGTACAGCGGCTGGAGCGATACCGGGCGGTCAACGCCGGCAGCGCGTCCTGGGTTCGGTCCGGGAACCAAGCAATACTGCTCCAGCTATCTGGCGAGGGAGACAATGTGTGGCATGGCGGGGATTGCGAAGGAGAGGACCCGGTCACCGTTTCGGTGGCTGCCTACACGGATCACGCCGACGCCTACGAAGCCAGCCATGCCCCGAAGATGTTTGACCGTGTCGAACGGTTCGCCTCTTCCCTTCGGGTCCCGTCCCTGATCCTTGATGCGGGCTGCGGCCCAGGCCGAGATCTGGCTCGGTTCGCTGCTCTCGGGCATGTCGCCCGGGGGGTAGACCTGAATCCAGCGTTCGTGGCAAGGGCTACCGCCCACGCTCCGACATGGCAGGCCGACCTTCGAGAACTTCAGCTCATCTTTCCGCAAGGACTCTTCGACGGGATCTGGGCGAGTGCGTCCCTCGTGCATCTCGCCGACGAGGATGCAGCCGATGTCCTGCGGCAGTTTTCGACGCTTCTACGTCCGGGGGGCAAGCTCTACGTCTGTGTCAACACGGTGGGCCGGACAGGTTGGCTGGATGAACCCGATGGACGCCGTTGGTACAGGATCTGGCAGGACGACGACTTCGCAGGGACCGTTGCGGCAGCAGGCTTTCACATCGACGAGATCGATCGTGGACCATTCGTCGAGGTGTGGGCAACCTGCTCGAGCGAGTGACCGTTGGGCTGGTCAGGGCCTCCCCGGCGGCCGAGCGACCACCAAGAGGGCCCACCGGTCCCACGTCATCGCCCCTTTGGGCGTGATTGCGCGACATCGCTGACCTGCCAGGCGTACGAGGACAAGGCGATGGTGCTACGTGGGATGTCCGATGACTGCGCCGCGGGTATCGGACTGCACCGCGCCGGGAAGGATGCCGCTTGTCAGCCCCTGGCCTGGAGCCACCCGAGCGGTAACGGCGTACCCGAGCGACCCCGTGCGGCTGGCCTGATCGGGTTCTCCGGCCTGTCCGAGCAGACTCAAGCAATACCGCGCAGAGTGACCGTAGTCATCGCTTGGGTGAGAACGAGTAATGCGGGTCACGTGTCGGCCAACCCCGATCCTCCTCATCGCTTGGCCACCAGTTGAATCGCTTGACCTTTCGTCGGCGTTATGAGGGAGAATGACGACCAGCAGTGGCGAAAGCGACGTTGCGGCTATCAGTGCCGAAGCGACGTTTGGGCCTCGAAAAGGGGTGGGACATGTTTCGTCGGCGCTCTCGCATTCGTCGCCTTGGTCTCCCTGTTATCGGGTCGGTGATCATCCTTGCGGGGTTGACGACTCTCGGGATCGACCTGGCGAGCCCTTCGGGTGCGCAAACACCGTCCTTCCAGTTGCTCCCCCATGGCGGCTCCACGTTCAACGACCCGGTCGCCGTCTCCTCCGACGGCACCCACGTCTGGGTGGCGAACCAGAGGGGCAACGAGGTCACAGAGTTCGACGCCGCCACCGGCGCGCTCGTACAGGTGATACAGGGACCCAGTTACGGTTTCAACCAGCCCTACGCCATCGCCTCGGATGGCACCGCCGTCTGGGTGGCGAACGCCTGGGGCAACTCGGTCACCGAGTTGGATGCCGTCACCGGCGCGCTCGTCCGGGTGATCTCGGCCGGTACGTCACCTACGAATCCATCACTGTTCTCGACCACCGGCGAATTCGACTTTCCCACGGCGATCTGCTCCAACCGCACGGATGTGTGGGTGTTGAACAACAATTACTACCTGAACAACTGGTCGTACACCGAGCTCGACGCCGCCACCGGTGCGTTCGTCCGGGTGATCCTGGGCCCCACCGACGCGGACACTGCTCCCTACATGGGCATCTCCTGTGACAACAGCCACGCGTGGGTGACGAACTCCGGTTACTGGACCGGTCCCCTCAACAACGAACAGCGGGTCCCGGGGTCCGTCACCGAGCTCGACGCCTCCACCGGTGCGCTCGTCCAGGTGATCCCAAGCTCCACCCTCGGGCCCTTCTTCGGGCCTGACGCCGTCTCCTCCGACGGCACCCATGTCTGGGTCGCGGACATCGGTAGCGCCTCGGTCGCAGAGCTCGATGCCTCCAGCGGTGCGCTCGTCCAGGTGATCTCCCTGTCCGCGTACGGCAGCTTCACCGAGTACATCTCCTCCGACGGCATCCACGTCTGGGTGAGAACCTACACCAGCGTGGTGGAACTGAACGCTTCCACCGGTGCGGTCGTCCAGGGGTTCGCCGTACCGAGCGACGGGACCTACAACGCGGCGTACCAGAAGCTCTCCTCTGACGGCTCCCACGTCTGGCTGGTGAACACCACCAACGAGTCGGTCACCGAGTTCGACGCCACCACCGGTGCACTTGTCCAGACCGTTCAGGCGAACGGCTACGGATTCAATAGCCCGTTTGCGGCTGCCTCCGATGGGAGCCACGTCTGGATCGCGAACCACAACAACTCCGTCACCGAACTCAACGCGTCCACCGGTGCTCTGGTCCAGGTGCTCTCCGGCCCCAGCTACAACTTCGGCTTCGGTAGTTCCACTGCCGAATCCGAGGCGATCTCTGATGACGGTGTCCACGTCTGGGTTGCGAATCCCGCGACCAACTCGGTCACCGAGCTCGACGCCTCGACGGGCGCACTCGTCCAGGTGATATCGGGCTCGAGCTACGGGTTCGGCGGGCCGTTCGACGTGTCCTCCGACGGCACGCACGTCTGGGTCACGGACGGGGCCAACAACTCGGTCACCGAGCTCGACGCCTCGACGGGCGCACTCGTCCAGGTGATCTCGGACGCGACATACGGGTTCGTTACCCCGGCGGCGATCTCTTCCGACGGGACCCACGTCTGGGTGCAGAACGGCAGCCGGTTCGTGGGGACGGGCTGGACTTCCCCCACCATGACGGAGCTCGACGCCACCACCGGTGCGCTCGTCCGGGTGATCTCGGGGTTCGGCTTCTTCTCCATCTCCTCCGATGGCACCCACGTCTGGGGCGTCAGCAGCGGCTCGATCACCGAGTTCGACGCCTCTACCGGCGCTGTCGTCCAGACGACGTCGCCTGCCGGGCTCAGCTGGGCCACGGCCATCTCTTCCGACGGCACCGACGTGTGGGCGGCGAGCACCAGTAACAACGAGGTCGTAGAGCTCGACGCCACCACCGGTGCGCTCGTCCAGGACATCTCCGGATCTGCCTACGGCTTCAACAGTCCCTACGGCATCGCATCCGATGGCGCCAACGTGTGGGTGACCAACACATACGGCAATACGGTCACCGACCTGATCACTGGCCTGCTGGTGCAGCGGATCATCTTCACTTCGTCGGCACCAGGGAACGCGCAAGTCGGCGGGAACTACCCCGTGTCCGCCACGGGCGGTGCTTCGGGTAATCCCGTCACGTTGTCGATCGATCCGGCGGCTACCTCGGTGTGTTCGATCTCGGGACAGTCGGTCACCTTCAACGCACCGGGCACGTGCACCGTGGACGCCAACCAAGCGGCCGGCAACGGCTACCCGGCCGCCGCTCAGGTCCAGCAGTCCTTCGTCGTGGGAGCGCAGCACATCACGTTTACGTCGACACCGCCGGCGAGCGCCGTCGTCGGGGGAGCCACCTACCCCGTGTCTGCCACGGGCGGTGTTTCGGGTAATCCCGTCACGTTGTCGATCGATCCGGCGGCTACCTCGGTGTGTTCGATCTCGGGACAGACAGTGACCTTCACCGGAGCAGGCTCGTGCATCATCGACGCCAACCAGGCGGCCGGTGGCAACTATGGCGCCGCTCCTCAAGCCCAGCAGTCTGTCCTCGTTGGAGTACAGAAGATCACGTTCACCTCGCCATCGCCTGGCAACCCTGTTGTCGGCGGGTCCTACACCGTGTCGGCAACAGGCGGCGGCTCCGGCAATCCGGTGACCTTCTCCTCGAATGATCCAGTTGATTGCACCGTCACTGGGTCGAGCGTGAGGTTCGTCGGAAGTGGTTGGTGCGACGTCGTGGCCAGCCAAGCAGGGAACGGCGATTGGTTGCCCGCCACGATCGCCATACAGAGTTTCTTCGTCAACGCTGGTACTGGTGGCGGTGGCGGTGGCGGTGGCGGTGGCGGTGGCGGCGGGACGGGGGGATTCGTGATCACGAGCACCTCGGTGCCGAACGCGACCGTCGGTGTGAAGTACACGGCGTCGCAGCTTCAAGCATCTGGAGCTTCGAAGACGTACAGGTGGAGGCTCACCGGAGGGGCCCTGCCCAGGGGACTCCATCTGAGAGCCAACGGAGTGCTCACTGGGAAACCCAACAAACACGACTCGGCCGGCACCTACACCTTCACGGTGGAAGCGATTACCCACCGCCCGGTCCAGACGACGCCACAAGTGACGTTGGTGCTGACACTGCTGCCCTGACGGCCGAAGAAGAGGCGCGAGGACAGCTCGTAATCGCAAGGTGCGGTCGAAATCTGTATCTGGGTGACGCGACCTGGAAGTGCCGATCGTAATGCGGGACACGCGACATGACGGGGAAAGTGTCACGAGCGAATCACCGGCGGCGACGGCTCGATCAGGTAATGGTGGTGGCCACTTTAGGCCTCGCTATCCCATTCATTTCGATTGCTGTGCACCTGGCGACATCGATCAGGCACGTGTTTCTTTCCGACGATTTGGCTCTTATCGATGTGAACACTAGGGACGCATTTCATTTTCGCCAGCAGCT
>Ga0307374_10013258_pt1 | contig 11429 bp, 10 predicted proteins | sample OX3MG_FD_202532 | JGI IMG/M metagenome (GOLD analysis project Ga0307374, IMG submission 202532) | Soil microbial communities from Risofladan, Vaasa, Finland - OX-3 | ecosystem: Environmental > Terrestrial > Soil > Coastal area > Acid sulfate soil | place: Finland: Risofladan, Vaasa | collected... | reverse complement strand
AGGCCGACAGCATCGTTGGTTGATGCGCCGCTCTGTCAGCGGCGAGCGACGCCGGTCGCAGACGGCGCTACAGCCAGAAGTGCCGCCAATCAAAGGCGTTAATTGGTAACTTTCTGCTCCAGGGCAGAGTGCAGCATGGCTGGATCTGGTCGAGGATCTGACGGTAGCCTCGGATGGGGTTTTGCAGTTCTTCGACACTAGCGAAGGCCGCCCTTTTCTTCACCCTCTGGTCAAGCCATGTGGACGGCCGCGGGCCGGCGGTTTTCATAGAGAGGAAACTGATCGGTGAGGGTAAGCGCTTCCCGGCGAATACGTTCGAGGCCGGAGGTGTTTTCGAGATCATTGAGCGCCTCTGCGATCAACCCGCCGATGTGCCGCATCTCAGCTTCTTTCATGCCGCGCGTCGTCACCGCCGGGGTTCCGACGCGGATGCCGCTTGCGACCATGGGAGGATTCACGTCGAACGGGATGGCGTTCTTGTTTACGGTGATGCCGGCGCGCTCCAGGCTCTCCTGAGCCTGTTTTCCCGTTACCTTGCGGGAAAAGACGTCCACCAGCATCAAGTGCGTGTCCGTGCCGCCCGATACGATGCGGAAGCCCTTTGCGGCAAGCGTCTCTGCCATAGCGCGCGCATTCGCGAGAATCTGCTTCTGATATTCCTTGAATTCCGGCTGAAGGGCCTCGTGAAAACAGACGGCCTTGGCGGCGATCACGTGCATCAGCGGCCCGCCCTGAATGCCGGGGAACATGGTTTTGTCCAGCTCCTTGGCGTACTGGGCCTTGCAGAAGATGGCGCCGCCGCGCGGCCCGCGCAGCGTCTTGTGCGTGGTGGTGGTGACGAAATCGGCGTGAGGCATGGGGCTCGGATGCAGACCCGCAGCGATCAAACCTGCAATATGGGCCATATCGACCATGAGTAATGCGTCGGACTTGCGGGCGATGGCTGCGAAACGCTCAAAATCCAGCGTGCGGGGATAGGCGCTCGCGCCCGCCAGGATCAATTTGGGTCTATGCTCGAGGGCGAGCCTTTCCACTTCATCGTAATCGATGGTCTCTGATTCTTTGCTCACGCCGTAAGAAACAATCTTGTACATTTTACCGGACAGGTTCAGCGGGTGGCCGTGCGTCAGGTGGCCGCCGTGCGCCAGGCTCATGCCCAGGATCGTATCGCCCGGCTTTAGCACCGTCATGTAAACCGCCTGGTTGGCCTGGCTTCCGGAATGCGCCTGGACGTTTGCGTGCTCGGCGTTGAAGAGCGCCTTCGCGCGCTCGATGGCCAGCGTCTCCGCGATGTCCACAAACTCGCAGCCGCCGTAATAACGCTTGCCGGGGAGTCCTTCAGCGTACTTGTTGGTCATCACCGAGCCCATCGCCTGGAGTACGGCCTCGCTCACGAAATTTTCCGACGCGATGAGTTCGATGGTGTGTACCTGGCGCTCAGTTTCCAGGTCGATCGCGCTCGCGATTTCTGGGTCAATTTCCTCAAGTGGTCTCAGGCGCGCAGGCTGTTTCAGGCTCATGCTTCTTGCTCCTTATGGGATATCCGGCGGGTTACGAGCCGGAAACGATTCGAGGGTTTCGCGGCACTCTGGCCGTTTACGGTGTGGTTCACGATGACAACCAGTAAGTTCCATTCTAGCGAACGCGCTCATGGCGCGCAACGAAAGCGGCCTCACAGTAGTGACTCAGTTTGTCGTAGCGCCGGCCTTCAGGCCGGCATTTTGAAGGCTTTATTGTATAAACGATTCGGCGGCCAGAGGCCGCCGCTACAACTACCGGTGAGTGCCGGAAAGCTGGGGCTGTTCCTTGATTTCAACCCAATCGCCGATGCGTACGACGCCGCTGGTTATCACACGCGCGTATGCGCGGCTCCAGCCGGGGTGCAGCTTCTCCGAAATTCGGGACGAATCACCCGCCACGAAGGAATCGCTGATCTTAGTGCAAGGGGAAGCGTACCGGGTGACCTGAAGTTGCGCCTCGCCGGTCCTGATCGTGACGCCGGGAACAACCAGGGTCCAGTCCAGCCCGGAAACCGTCAGATTTTCTCCAGCGCTGCCCGGCCGGATGGTGTGCCCTTCGCGCTGAAGCGCATGGATGATTTCAAGCGAGTAAAGCAGCACGGCGCGTTCCGGACCTCCGTGGTTGATGAGGTCGCAGTGCCGGTCGCCCTCGACGCCCGACGTCGTAATGAACGCTTCGGGTATCGGTTCTTTGGGAACGCCCCCGCCGGACCGGTTGATCGATTCGATTCTTCCGATCCTGCCGGGCTGCAGAGCCGAAGAGCGGCTATGCTCAACATCCGCCGGAGATAAGCTCGAAGTGGGGTCCATCACCCCAATCCTAGCAGAAAATCTGGCCGCCGGGCCACGCTGGATTCAGGAGGATTTATTCTAGCGTCTCCACAAGGACTTTCATGGTTTGGTGGTGACAACCAATCGTAAAGCTACGCCGCCTGCGCGCCTTCTTCAAAGGTCACCCTCCAGCCTGCCGCGCAGCCCTTGCACAAAGACCACCAGCGTTTCGGCCTTGGTTTTAACCAGAGCCGGCGTCACCACCGGATCCGTGCCGTCGAGAACCACGACGGAAACGGTGGCGCGATGAAACTCCATACCGATATACTTGATCTAGTTCATAAGGCGCTCCTGAGCGTGAAAGTTGATATGGCTACCACACGAACCGTACTCGCACAGGGGCGCCCTTTCATAATGCGTGGCGCGCAACGCAACGGCTATACAGCTCGCCAGTTTGAGGCAAGCCTCGTTACTGCTGTCGCGCGTAAGGGTGGCTACAGCGCCAATCGATCAAGAGCACGAAGCGCCAGGAAAAGAAAGACCTCTTGATCTTCTTCGTGTCTTGGCGTCCTTATAGGAAATAATTCGCCTTATGTTGCGCGAAATTCACATCCGCAATTACGCCGTAGTAGAGAACCTTAGCCTGGAGTTTTTTCCTGGGCTGAACGTGCTTTCTGGGGAGACGGGCTCCGGAAAATCCATTCTGGTAGGCGCGCTGGGATTGGTGTTCGGTGGGCGGGCTTCAGCGGACATCGTGCGCACGGGCGAAGAGCGGGCCACGGTGACCGCCGTGTTTGAAGCCGCAAGCCCCACGCCATGGAGCGAGTGGCTGGAAGAATACGGCTTGGGAGGCGGCGAGGAGCGCGAACTTATTTTGCGGCGCGAGGTGCTGGCGGAAGGCAAAAGCCGCCTGCTCGTGAACGATCAGCCCGCTACGCTCGCGGCGGTGCGGAGTCTTGCCCGGCGGCTGGCGGACGTTCACGGGCAGAACGAGCACGTGGCGTTGCTCGCGCGCGATGCGCAGCTCGAACTGCTGGATCAATTCGCGGGAACCAGGGACCTGCTGGACCGCGTCGCGGAACTCTATCACCGCCGCCGGGAGCTTGAGCGGCAAATGAATGAGCTTACTCAGAACGAGCAGGAGCGGCTACGGACCATCGACCTGTTGCGGTTTCAGGTGCAGGAGCTTGAACAAGCACGGCTTGAACCCGGCGAAGACACGCGGCTCGAAGAGGAGCGCTCGCGGCTTGTGAACGTAGAGAAGTTGCGCGCCTCGGCGGCCACGGCCTTCGCCGGGCTTTATGAAGAGGAAGGTTCAGCCTGCGCCAGGCTGGCTTCCGTCGCCCGGTCGCTCGAAGAGTTGCGGCGATTTGAGGGCGCGGCGGAACCCTACCTTGAGTCTCTAGCCTCGGCGCGCGCGGCGCTGGACGATCTTGCTGCTTACTTACGCGACTATCTCGATCGGATCGAGGCGGACCCGCAGCGGCTGGAGCAGGTAGAAGACCGGCTCGCGCAGATCGGCCGGTTGAAACGCAAGTACGGCAAAACCATCGAAGAAATCCTGGCCTATCTGGAACACAGCGCGCGGCAGCTTGCGCAGCTCGAACACGCTGACGAACGCCGCCAAGAGCTCGCCGCAGGGCTAGAAAAAGCGGTTGCGGACTATCGCGGCGTGGCGCAGGCTCTTTCGGAGCGGCGCCAAGCGGCGGCTCGCATCCTGGAAAAGAACGTGCGGCAGGAGTTGGCCCAGCTCGGCATGGAAAAGACACGCTTCGAGATAGACTTTTTGAGCGGGCCGGATGCAGCGGGTGGCGGGCCGCGCGGCGCGGACGAAATCGAAATGCGCATCTCGCCGAATCCCGGAGAGGATTTGCGACCGCTCGAACGAACCGCCTCCGGCGGAGAACTTTCCCGGCTGATGCTCGCGCTCAAGACCGTGGCGGCGGAGCGGCCGGAAGGGGATTCTGCCGCCGGTCGTACGAGTGCCGGGCGCGCGCCACAGAAGCCGTTTGTGCGAACGTTCATCTTTGACGAAGTGGATGCCGGCATCGGCGGGCGCGTTGCGGAGTGCGTAGGGCAGCGGCTGAAACGGCTCTCATACGGCGCTCAGGTGCTGTGCGTCACGCACCTGCCCCAGATCGCCTGCTTTGCGGACCATCATTATTACGTGGAAAAGATTGAGCGCGGCGGCAGGACGCTCGCGGAGGTGCGCCGTCTCGATGGGCAGAAGGAGCGCGCCGCGGAGCTTGCACGGATGCTTTCTGGCAGCCAGATCACTGACGCTGTTCTCAAGCACGCCGCGGCCATGCTGAAACAGGCGGCAAGTTAGCGCCGAATCGCGGCCTTGCCGCGCTCATGAAACATCCGGTCAGTTCTTGCCTGCATTTTGGCGAAAGCGCGCCTGCCCGGTTGCGTTTCGAGGATTTCGAACGACCGCCGGATGACCGCTTGAGCCGTCCGGCGGAGGTGATAGCGCTTGAGCTCGTCACGGCGCACCCAGCGGGCGTCAGTAACGTCTGAGCCATGGCGCAGCCGCCCTCCGCGTAACCGGCACGCGTAGTCGAGAACGGTGTAGTGGAAGCGCACACGCCCACTTCGGCGGACGATGCGCTCGAAGATGGCGGCCATCTCGACAGGCTCAACGCTGAGGCCCGTTTCCTCCTTAAGTTCGCGGCGGACGGCATCGCGGACGCACTCTCCCAGTTCCACCATGCCTCCGGGCAGGCTCCATTCGCCAAGGCTGGGAGCGCGGCCGCGGCGGATCAACAGCACGGACCCATCTTTCACCACCGCACCGCCTACTGCTAAAACAGGCTGGTCTGGATATTCGCGCCGAGGAGTGCCATTACTAGACGCTGCCGGAGAGGAAGAATCGCGCAAGCTTTTATGCTGCCTGGAAGTTAGATTTTTCGTTTCACTCAAAATGACATCCATTCCATCCGTTTGGCGAAGAACCAGAGCGCAGCAAGCCTCATGGATCCCTGAGCGTTTTGCGGTCCGTGGATAGGCCGGCGGCGCGCCGGGCCAGGGCGCAGAATGCAGACTCTGCGGTGCTCAACGTCTGGGCAATATCTTCTTCGGTGTGGGCGGCGGATAGAAATACCGCTTCGAACTGGGAAGGCGGAAGGTAGACGCCGCCCTCGAACACGGCCCGGAAGAAGCGCGCAAAGGCTTCGGTATCGGCACGCCGCGCTGAGTCATAATCCACAACGGGCTGTGCAGTGAAAAACGCGGTCAGCATGGAGCCTGCCCGGTTCACGGCGAGCGGCACACCGGCCTTGCGAGCCCGCGCCTCAAGTCCTTCCGCGAGCTTTGCCGAGAGCAAATCGAGCCGCTCATAAAAGCCGGGACGGCGAATCACCTCCAGCGTTTTCAGGCCTGCTGACACGGCCAAGGGATTGCCAGAGAGGGTGCCCGCCTGGTAGACGGGGCCGGAAGGTGCGACTAAATCCATGATCTCCGCCTTGCCGCCGTAGGCTCCCACAGGCAAGCCTCCGCCGATGATCTTGCCGAGCGTAGTGAGGTCCGGAACAATCCCATAAACCTGCTGCGCGCCACCGTAGGCCACGCGAAAACCTGTCATCACCTCGTCGAAAATCAGCACCGTTCCGTGCCGCGCGGTCAGAGCTCGCAGTTTTTCGAGGAAACCCGGTTGAGGAAGCACGCAGCCCATGTTGCCCGCCACCGGCTCAACGATGGCGGCTGCCAGTTGATCGCCGTGCGCAGCAAAAGCGGCATCGAGAGCGTTCAGGCCGTTATAGGGAACAGTGACGGTAAGCTCGGCCAGGGAGCGCGGAACGCCCGGACTATCCGGCAGGCCGAGCGTCGCCACTCCGGAGCCCGCCTTCACGAGCAGGCTATCCACGTGTCCGTGATAGCAGCCTTCAAACTTCAGGATCTTGTCTCTTCCTGTGGCGGCGCGCGCTACGCGCAGCGCGGAAAGCGTGGCTTCTGTTCCCGAATTTACCAATCGTATGCGCTCAGCGGAAGGAAAGGCTTCCCGGATTCGCTCCGCCAGCTCGACTTCGCCTTCCGTCGCGGCTCCAAAACTAGTGCCCGTCTGCAATACGCGAGCCAGGCTTTCCATCACCTCCGGATGGCAGTGGCCGAGGATGAGCGGTCCCCACGACATCACGTAATCGATATACTCTTCGCCATCCACGCTCGTCAGGCGAGCGCCCCGGCCGCGAGCTATGAACACCGGATCGCCGCCCACGGCGCGGAAGGCCCGTACGGGAGAGTTCACTCCGCCCGGCATCAGGCCGAGGGCGCGCTGAAACAGTTCCTGAGATTTTTTACCCATTTTTCGAATATATCCCTGGTTCGAGTGCGGCCTCAGCCGGAGGGCTTGAGGTCCGTCGTCACCGCGCTCCTCAACCCCGGCGGGGTTAAAGAGACTGCCTTGCATATTCGATCAGCAGCATGGAAGGACAGACATTCAGCCGTGCCGCCTGAGCCCTCACCCACCGCTTCGCGGTCCTCCCTTTGATCGTGGAGGATAGCACGGGGTCTCGGGTGAGTAAACGGCAGCCGCAGTGCGTCCGAGCGGGAGTCGTGGGATTCGCCTCCTCATGGTTTTGCCGGAAGCACCTGAAGAACCGCCTCGCCACGGATGGCATCATTCTTCAAAGAATTGAGGGCGCGATTTGCTTCGTGTAAAGGAAAGATCTCGATCGCGGTCTGTATAGGAATTTGGGCTGCGATGCGAAGGAAGCTTTCGCCGTCCTCTCGCGTATTATTCGCGACGCTGCGGATGACGCGCTCGTGGTAAAGCAATGAATAGTCCAGGGACGGAATCGGACTCATGTGAATGCCAGCAAGCGCCACCGTTCCGCCCTTTTTTAAGGCCTTCAGCGCAGCGGGCACAATCTCTCCCGCCGGCGCAAACACGATAGCGCTATCGAGCTTCACCGGAGGTTCGGCAAGCGTGCCACCCGCCCACACCGCGCCCAGTTCGAGCGCCAGCTTCTGATGCCGTGCATCACGGGTGCAGGCATAGACCTCCACGTTCCAATAACGCGCTACCTGTATGGCAACGTGCGCGGCCGCGCCGAATCCGTAGAATCCCAACCTGCCGCCAGGCTGAATTCCTGACAGGCGCAGGGCGCGAAAGCCGATGATCCCCGCGCACAGCAGGGGCGCCGCCTGTAAATCCGGAAAGCCCTCCGGGATCGGATAGACAAACTTTTCAGGAGCTAACGTGTATTCGGCATAACCGCCATCCACCGTGTACCCGGTAAAGGTTGCGTTGTCGCAGAGGTTCTCCTTGCCCGCCCGGCAATAGTCACACACGCCGCACGTCTGATGAAGCCATGCGATGCCGACCCGCGACCCCGCGCGGAGCTGCGCAACGCGCGGCCCGGTCTTTTCTACCACTCCCACGACTTGGTGTCCAGGAATAACGGGTGATTTGCGCGGCGGCAGCTCGCCTTCTACCACATGCAGGTCGGTGCGGCAAACACCGCAGGCTGCAATCCTCACACGCACTTGGTCGTCTTGAGGCTCGGGATCTGGAACATCGGTAAAATCGAGCGGATTTGTCTCGACGGGTGCGGGGGCATGGAGGACGCAAGCTCTCATAACTATTCTCCGCAATCATCCTGAGCATAGCCGGGCAGACAAGCGGCGGCAAGCGGTTGGTTTCGGGCTTGGCGCAGGCCTCTACAGGAATTGACCGCTAGCCGCTTCGTCTGCTAATTTATAAAGAGTTCCGGCAGTTCGGTTCGCAATCCGGCATGGAAAACATCCAAATCACTTTTCCCGACGGGAGCGCCCGTGAGTTTCCCCAAGGTATCACCGCCCTGGAAGTTGCCAAGTCAATCGGTCCGCGCCTGGCCGCTGAGGCCTTAGTGGCCAAGGTGGACAGTAGGCTAGTGGACCTTTCAACCCCCCTTGAGGAAAGCGGCCCGATTCAGTTCATCACGCCCGCATCTCCGCAAGGGCTGGAGGTTTACCGGCATTCTTCCGCCCATTTGCTGGCCGCGGCAGTGCTAGAGCTCTTCCCGGACGCTCACCCCGGCATCGGACCACCCACCGAAACGGGCTTCTTTTACGATTTTTATTGCGAGAAGCCGTTCACAGAAGATGACCTTGCGAAGCTCGAAGAGAAGATGGCGGAGCTGGTGAAAGCCGATTTGCCTTACGAGCGCGTCTATTTCCCTAAAGAAGAGGGCCTGAAGCTTTTTGAAAAGATGGGGGAATTCCTGAAGTGCGAGCTGATTCAGGAGAAGGCGGAGCCCGTCTTTTCCGCCTATCGCACCGGAAAGTTCCTGGATTTTTGCCGTGGCCCGCATATTCCGTCTACAGGACGGATCAAGGCTTTCAAACTGCTCAGCGTGGCGGGCGCCCACTGGAAAGGCGACGAACACTCCCGCCCGATGCAGCGCATTTATGGCACTGCGTTTTTCAGCCGGAAGGACCTCGATCAGTTTCTTGCGCAGATTGAAGAAGCCAAGAAGCGCGATCACCGGCGGCTGGGCAAGGATCTGGACCTGTTCAGCATCCAGGAAGAGGCCGGGCCAGGGCTTATCTTCTGGCATCCCAAGGGCGGGCTCATTCGCAAGGAGATCGAGGATTTCATGCGGGACGAGCTGCTGAAGCAGGGCTACCAGCTTGTCTATACGCCGCACGTAGCGCGCGTGGATTTGTGGAAGACGAGCGGACACGCTGACTTTTACCGCGAAAACATGTTCACGCCCATCCAACTGGAGGACGCCGAGTACCAATTGAAGCCGATGAACTGCCCATTCCACATCCTCATCTATAAGGACGCGCGGCGCAGCTATCGCGAGCTGCCGATGCGCCTTGCGGAATTCGGCACGGTCTACCGCTACGAACGCTCCGGTGTGATGCACGGACTGCTGCGGGTTCGAGGCTTCACCCAGGACGACGCGCACATCTTCGCCACGCCTGAAACAGTGGAAGCCGAAGCCGCTGCCTGCGTGGATTTTGCCATGCTCGTGCTGCGCACCTTCGGCTTTGATAAATTCGAGGTGGAGCTTTCCACCTGGGATCCCGAAAACCGCTCCAAATATTCGGGCGAGGCGAGCCTGTGGGAGCTGGCGGAGCGGACGCTTGAATCCGCGCTGCGCAGCCGGGGGCTTGAATTCAAGCGCATGCCGGGGGAAGCGGCGTTTTACGGGCCCAAGATCGACGTGAAGCTGGTGGACGCGCTCGGCCGCTCCTGGCAGCTTTCCACTGTGCAGTTTGACTTTTTCCTGCCGCAGCGCTTCGCCCTGGAGTATATCGGCGCGGACGGCCATTCTCACACGCCCATCATGGTGCATCGCGCGCTGCTCGGTTCCATCGAGCGCTTCTTCGGCGTGTTGATCGAGCATTATGCCGGAGCGTTTCCCTTGTGGCTCTCGCCCGTGCAGGCGGTGGTGCTGCCCATCAGCGAAAAGCACGCGGATTACGCTGGACGCGTGATGGAGACGTTACGCGCAGCCAAAATTCGTGTGCATCTGGACGGCCGCAACGAGAAGCTGAACGCCCGCATCCGCGATGCACAGATACAAAAAGTTCCCTTTATGCTCGTAGTAGGGGATCGCGAGGCGCAGAGCAACACTGTGGCCGTGCGGCGGCGGGATAGCGGCGACGCTGGCTCGAAGCCTCTCGAAGATTTCGTTCGTTGGGCTCGCGAGCTTATCGACACTCGCGCCGCAAAATGGTAACCTAGAGTGGCATCACCAGACAGGTGAATTGCTTGAGGAACCCCGAGCAATAATGACAGAATAGCGGCCCTAATGGCCGGGAGGGACAGACCCATCGCTGATCGATATACTCGTGTCAACGAAAGGATTCGAGCCAAAGAAATCCGGGTGGTAGATGATGAGGGCAATCAGCTTGGCATCATGCCGCCGTGGGATGCTATGAAGGTAGCCCGCGAGCGCGGGCTGGATCTGGTGGAAGTTTCGCCGCGCGCCAACCCGCCCGTGTGCCGGATTATCAATTACGGCAAGTATCTCTACCAGCAAAGCAAGCGCCAGCACGACGCGCGCAAGCATCAGCGCTCGATCGAGCTTAAAGAAGTCAAGTTCCGGCCGCGCATCGGCGGGCATGACTTCGAGGTGAAGAAGAACCACATTCTCGGATTTCTGCAGGAAGGCAGCAAGGTGAAGGCCACCATTGCTTTCCGCGGGCGGGAGATGGCGCATCGCGACATTGGATGGACCATGATGAACCGTCTGGTTGAGGAGATCGGGGAACATTGCGTGGTAGAAACACGCCCCAAGCAGGAAGGGCCGAATTTATCCGTGATTCTGGCGCCTAATAAGAAGCCCGGTTCCAAGCCCTCGGGAGGCCAGCCGCGAGCGAAAGTTGAAGCAAACGCTGCTCCTGCCCGGGCTGACGCGCCCGCGGCGTTGCCGGGCGGACCTACTGAAAATACCGGAGGATAGTTTTGCCAAAAGCCAAGTTGAAGACTCACAAAGGCGCCGCCAAACGTTTCAAACTAACTGGGTCCGGTAAAGTTGTTCGCGGCCATGCCTACGCGCGGCACATTCTGACCTCGAAGCCCAGCAAGCGAAAGCGCAAACTGGGCCAGCGCGTCGTTGCGGCCGCGGCAGACGTGCGGCGCGTGCGCGCGATGCTGCCTTACGGGAATTAAAAGCAGGTTTCAGGCGCCAGGGAAAGACGGAGGGTGTTCGCTTTTGGTGATCAACCCTCAGCCGGTCAGGTCCAAAATCCCGATTGTTCAGTCTTTCGCTAACACCTGAAACCTAGTACCTAACACCGGCTCTTATGGGTGCGGGAAGGCCAATGGCTGGGTGCCTTCGCGAGACACTCTCTCGCCACTATTGCCGCCCCTTACAATCCAGACGAAAGGAGCAAACCCATGCCTCGAGTAAAACGCGGCACTGTGCGCCGCGCCACAAGAAAAAAGCTTTCCAAGCTTACCAAAGGTCATTTTCTCAACAAGAGCAAGCTCTACCGCTACATGAAGGAGTCGGCAGACCGGGCCGGACGCTTCGCTTATCGCGACCGGCGGCGGCGGAAGCGCGACTTTCGCCGTCTATGGATACTGCGGATCAACGCAGCAGCCCGCCAGAACGATCTGACTTACAGCCAGTTCATGCATGGACTGAAAGCGCTGGGTTCCGAAATGGACCGAAAGTCTCTGGCGGAGATTGCGGCGCG
>Ga0307374_10013257_pt1 | contig 11430 bp, 12 predicted proteins | sample OX3MG_FD_202532 | JGI IMG/M metagenome (GOLD analysis project Ga0307374, IMG submission 202532) | Soil microbial communities from Risofladan, Vaasa, Finland - OX-3 | ecosystem: Environmental > Terrestrial > Soil > Coastal area > Acid sulfate soil | place: Finland: Risofladan, Vaasa | collected... | reverse complement strand
GGGACCCCTGGTATTTCAGGACCATGCTCGACGCAGGCGCAGTCGACATCTTGCAGGCCGACGCCACCCGCTGCCTGGGGGTGACTGGCTTTTTGATGGCTGCCGAAATCGCGTACTCAGCGGGCATCCCGTTCTCCGCCCACTGCTCGCCCACCATTCATGCTCATGCCGGGTGCGCGGCACCTCAGATCGCTCACGTCGAGTACTTCCACGACCACGCGCGGATCGAGAGCATGCTCTTCGAGGGTGCGCCGCAACCCGAAGGCGGCCATTTGTCTCCGGCGGCTGACCGTGTCGGCCTCGGCCTCGAGCTGAAGCGCGCTGACGCTGAGGCGTACCGAGCCGCATGAATCAATTCGGATACCCGGTCTGGATCAGCGCCACCCACTTCCTGAACCTCCTGTTCATGGCCTTCCTCGCGCGAAGCGGGATCCAGATCCTGGCGTCTTTCCCGCGGCTTTACCTGAAGGACGACTGCGCGCCGGGGCACGAGATCATCAAGTTCACGAAGAAAAAGGTGCCGACCGACCGCATTCATCAGTCGCTTGACGAGGAGGCCGACGTATCTCCCTGGCTGGCGCTCCCGGGCGGCAAGGGCGCCAACGGCGCCTTGGGAGTAGGCCGCCACTGGCACTTCTTGGTCCTTGTGGCATGGATCGCCACCGGAATCGTCTACGTTGTCTTGCTCTTCGCTACCGATCAGTGGCGACGGCTTGTGCCGACATCGTGGTCGATCATTCCGGGCGCGATCCAGTCGGCGGACGCATACCTCCACTTCCACCTGGCGCCGCCGACACCGGGATATCCATACGATCCGCTCCAACAGCTGACGTACTTCCTCGTCGTCTTCGTCCTGGCGCCGCTTCAGATCGCCACCGGCGCCGCAATGTCGCCCGCGATCATTGGCCGTTTCCCGTGGTATCCGCGCCTGTTTGGGAACCGACAAACGGCGCGAACGATTCACTTCATGGGGCTGATCGCATTCGCGGCCTTTGTGATCGGGCACACGTTCATGGTCGTCGTCCACGGCCTCCCTCGGGAGTGGGCGCGCATAGTCCTCTCGTCCGACCACGCCAACCAAGAGCTTGCAGTCGTTGTTGGAATCCTAGGCCTGCTGGTAGTGGTGGGTACGAACGTTTTTGTGACCATGCTCGGTAGACGCGACCCAAGAAGTGCGCAGGGGGTTCTCGGACGCGCGGTTGACCCCTTGCAGCGTGAGATCTCGCATCACCTTCAATCCCGCCAGCACTACAAGTCGTCCGACATAACCCCGTACTTCTGGGTCAACGGATACCCGCCTCCGGACCCTGTCTATAAAGCCCTGGCTGCCAATGGATTCCGGGACTGGAATCTCCTGGTCGGAGGCCAGATCGAGCGCGAGCTCCGACTCTCCCTGGACGACCTACACCAAATGCCACGCCAAACGCAGATCACTAAGCACAACTGCATCCAGGGTTGGACCGGTGTCGCCCAGTGGACAGGCGTGCCACTGACGGACTTCATAAAGCATTGCCGGCCGCACGCCAACGCCCGCTACCTGGTCTTCTACGCCTACGACGACAAGGCATTGACTCAGGTTGACTCCAAGGGCCTCTACTACGAGACGCTTGACCTCAAACTGGCGGACGCGCCTCAGGCCATGCTGGCCTATGAGTTCAACGCCAAGCCGCTACCTGTCGAGCACGGCGCGCCGCTCCGGCTGCGGGTTGAGACACAACTCGGTTTCAAAATGGTCAAGTGGATTCGGGCGATCAGCTTCCAAGAGGACTACCGCAACATCGGCCTGGGATTCGGTGGTTGGCGGGAGGATTACGCCTACTACAGTCGCGTGGTTGGGATCTAGCTTAGATGTGCAACCGGTTCTTTAATGGAAGGGGCTCCGGACGCCGGCGACCAGGCCGCCTATCACCCGATCGACTCCCAGGTCGGTTCTGTCTGGCCGCACGACAACGCTTTGATCGCAGCCGGCCGCAAGCGCAGCGGGAGAACTACGCCGTGAGTAGTTGCAGCTTATGACCCAGTCCCAGGCGGGGTTGGGCAGGACCTGGCCGGCAGGGAAGAACAGGAGGTCGACCAATGAATGGTGAGTTGAACGGCAAAGTGGCGATCGTTACCGGGGCGGGCAGCGGTATTGGGCACGCGATTGCGGAGAGATTTGGGAGAGAAGGGGCGGCGGTCTGCGTCAACTACTTCGGGTACGAGAGTCAGGCGGAAGAGCTCGCCAACCTCATTTCGAGGACGGCGCGGAAGTCGGTCGCGGTCAAGGCAAATGTTTCCGACCCAGATCAGGTTCAGCACCTGGTTGAGCGGGCACTGAAGGAGTTGGGGCGGGTCGACGTGCTCGTCAACAATGCGGGGGTCGAGAGTTCGGTCCCATTCTTGGAGATCACGGAAGAGAGTTGGGACAAGATGCTCAACGTCGACCTCAAAGGGGCTTTTCTTTGCGCTCAGGCCTGTGGCCGCGCGATGAAGGAGCAGGGCGGATCGATAATCAACATCTCCTCGATTCACGAGGATCACACCTTTCCGGGCTTTACGCCCTACTGCGCCGCCAAGGGTGGGATGAGGATGATGATGCGCAACGCGGCGCTGGAGCTGTCGCAATACCGGATCCGGGTCAACAACATCGCTCCAGGCGCGATCGCTACCCCGATCAACGAGCCCACCATGCACGATTCCAAAAAGATGGCGGAGTTGCATCGAATCATTCCTTTGGGCCAAATGGGCACGCCCGCGGACGTGGCCGAGGTAGCCCTCTTCCTGGCCTCGGACCGCTCACGTTATGTGACCGGCTCGACGTACTACGTCGATGGCGGCATGGTGCGCTACGCCGAGTCGATTTAGAGACTGCAGAATGACAAAAGCTATACGCGCTTCTGGGGGATGGGGTACTCCTATTGGGGCTATCCCTAGAGCGGCCAGATGAGCGAGTCCGCAACCCCACGGGTGCTCGCCTCTGGTGAGCAGGTCGAGCTCGCGTCGGGTCGGCTGCGTCTGACCGTCGTCACGGTGGGCGGTGGCTTGCGCGAGATGACCTATGACGGCTGGTCGGTGCTCGACGGCTACGGTTCCGACGAGGTCGCTTTTGGCGCATACGGACAAGCGCTCATTCCTTGGCCGAACCGGCTGGCCGACGGCGCATACGAGTTCGAAGGCAGCCACTACCAGCTTCCGTTAACCGAGCCGGAGAAGCACAACGCCATTCACGGCTTCGCTCGGTGGTTGCCGTGGCAGGTAGAAAAGCGCGAGCCGTCGCGCGCTGTTCTTACGCTGTTGCTCTACCCGCGGGCCGGGTACCCTTTCGCCCTCCACATTGCAATCGAGTACACGCTGAACCAGTCCGGCGTCACAGTGAGAACCACGGCAAGGAACGTCGGCCGCTCCCCGCTGCCCTATGCCAACGGCTTCCACCCATACATCTCAGTCGGCACTCCCGCCGTTGATCCCTGCCTGCTCCGCATCGCCGCTACGAGCTGGCTGCCGACCGATGAGAAGGGCATTCCGACCGGTCACAAGCCAGTCGAGGGATCGGAGTACGACTTTCGAACCGCGCGCGAGATCGGAGCCACGAAGTTAGACACCGGCTTCGCCGACCTGATCCGCGACGAGGACGGGCTGGCACGCGTCGAGCTGGAGACTCCGGATCGCTCACGGATGGTCAGCGTCTGGATGGACCACACCTATAGATACGTCATGGCTTTCAGTGGCGACAGCCTACCGGACGCGGCGCGCCGGCGGAGGTCGCTTGGCGTCGAGCCGATGAGTGCTGCGCCGAATGCCTTCCAGAGCGGCGATGGACTGCGGACGCTTCGGCCGGGTGAGGCCTGCAGCACGACCTGGGGGATCGCGGTGAAGTGAGAAGTAGGCTTCACCCATTCGGAGCGAGAAGAGCGAGGAGTACGCCGGCTGGTCGGCGCGCCAACCAGGTGGCGTTCCGAAGCAAAGGCTTCGCACGACCGGTCACATCCCTCCAGGGTCGACCAGACGTTTGAGCGAGTCGTCGATTATCGTGCCCCGCGCTCTTGATCCCACGAGTACTGCTCACACCACGACGATTCGCGGGGGCTTCGGACGTGGCCGTGCGGGAAGTGTTTACGTGCGAATTGGCGTGAACCCGAGGGGATTCAGACCCACCATCCTGCTGCCGGACGGCACGGTGCGGCCGAGGCGAGCCGCGCTGTTTTCGCTGGCAAGGTAGCGGTCGGGGTCAGCCACTGTGGGGCCGGCTGCACGCTCGGCGACATCATCGGGGCCTGGATCGTGCTTCTCACAACTCTGAAGCTGGCGGGGCTCGCCCTCTACGCGGAGTACATCGTCGATTACGCGCTCGCCTTCAGCCTCGGAATCCTCTTCCAGTACTACGCCATCGCTCCGATGCGGGGCATCTCGGGCTGGGCGGGGATCAAGGCGGCACTGAAGGCGGACGCGCTCTCGCTGACGGCGTTCGAGGTGGGTCTGTTCGGCTGGATGGCCGTGATGCAGTTGATCTTTTACCCCGGCACGCACTTGACGCCGGACCACGCCGCCTACTGGCTGCTCATGCAGGTGGGCATGATCCTCGGCTTCGCGACGTCGTACCCGGTCAACTGGTGGCTGATCCGGCGGGGCATCAAGGAGGCGATGTGAACGGGGCTCGTGTGGCGCTGGCGCCTGACGGCGACCTCGGATTGGAAGTTTGATGGCCAACCCGACACCTTCAGACGCGCGAAGCGACCCTGAGCGGAGCGACCAGTGGTCGGTTCCAACGCGCCTGGTCTCGCCTTCGAACCGCTCTGCGGATGGCGGCTTTCTGGGCAGGCTCAGCTACGAGATGCCGCGCACCCCGCGCACTCCGCTCATGCCCCTTTACGCGAAGAACCCGGGCGCCCCGACGCAACTGCCGGCGAAGGTGGGCATGTTTTGTCCGCATGACCTCCGTTAAGAGCGAGCTACCCACGTTTCAGAGGGCATCTCCAACTTCAAGGCGAAGCTCGTACCAGTACTCGAGAAGCAGCCGGGAGTCAGGGCCGCTTACTACTTCGTAAAACAGGCAGCCGGGCAAGACCTTTGCGGCTTCAGCGTGGGACATCAAGAAGGATCTGCAGAACAGCGAGATTTCAATCGCAGACCTCCGCAAGGAGGCGATCACGAAGCTGAATGGCCACGAGGCCAAGACTCAGATCTTCGAGGTCTACTTCGCCGAGATCCTGGCGGCGGCGGCATCTAGCAGCCGCTAGCGCTGCTTAACGAGGGCGGCCGCTGACCTTCGACCAGAAGGCCTCGCGGTCGCACTTTCCTTCGAGTGAAGCGCGCCGGTCGCGCCATGAATCCGAGATCGCATCCAATGGCTGCGAGCGGTGCTCGCCATCAGTGCGATCCATCGTCGGAAACCTATCGGCTGTCGAAGCATTCGGACTGGCCAATCGATCGTTCTGACGAATTTGTGTGCCCCACAGCCCCCAATCAAGCAGCCGTCGCAGCCGGGCAACCCCACGTAGGATGTGACGTTTTCCTCATTCACGCTTCCGCCGTAGAGCACACGGAGGTCGATCGCAGCCCCTGCGCCACCGACCTCGTTGACCACATGGCGAACCAACTCCAGAGTCGGCAACACCTCGTGGGGCCTTGCGTTGTGGCCGCTCCCGATCGCCCACAGGGGCTCGTACGCGAATGCCAATCGCGAGTTGGTGGCCGCAGGGTCAATGCGCGACATCGCGCGGTGTACTTGCGCGGACACGACCTCGTCAGTCTGACCGCCGTCGAACTGATCTTCTCGTTCGCCGACGCAGACGATGACGTTTAGCCCAGCGTCGAGCGCAGCTCGCGCCTTGCGGGAAACCTGGTCATCGGTCTCGCCGAACAGCGTGCGTCGCTCCGAATGACCGACGATCACCCAGCGGCACCAACCCGCCAACATCCCGGCGGACACGGCTCCGGCGAAGGCGCCCGTCTCCTCCCAATAGCAGTCTTGGGCGCCAACGCCCACGACTGTGCCACGGACGATCGCTCCGACTTCGCGCAGCCAGGTGAACGGCGGGAAGATCACCACTTCGACCCGCGATGCGTGCGGTTGCGCCGCCCCCAGCGTGGCGCGGGCGAGCCGAGTGGCCTCGTTTGCAGTGAGGGGATTCATCTTCCAGTTCGCCGCAAGCAAGGTAGCCATCACCGCAGCCTCGTCATGCGGCACGGCGCCGGAGATTGCAAATGAGGTGACGTTCTCCGGCCAAGCCTAAGCGCCAGAACGCCATTCAGGGTCGCTGGGTCAGGGTTCGTTCTGCCATGCGCGCCCTCGACCACGACTTCGATTTGCGCTGGCGCAACAAGACGCTGCGTAGGGGTGAGCGATCTGGCCCTCACTTCGGATGCCGGTCGTGATACTGGTAGTGCAGCGTTTGGAAGACAATGGTTGGCGGTCCGGTCGACTAGGGTCACGCGCACGTGTGCAGGCTTCAGGCGCCGGGCAGGGAGCAGTCCGCCGTAGCCACGACCCAGGACGACGACGCGGTGGTCAGGTTGGGACATCACGCGGGCCCGGGCGCCACGAAACCTGGAAAGGGCTCGGTCAAATTACTCAGCACATGGTCGGCCCCCGCCTGCTTGAGCTCGTCGAGCTTGTACTTGCCGGTCGCCACGCCGATGCCGATCGCACCCGCCGCATGAGCCGCGTCGATGTCCATCGGTGTGTCGCCGACGACGCAAACCCGAGCTGGGTCGAGCGGTGAACCGAGCACAATGCTGGCCCGGCCGATCGCCTTGCGGGTCAGCTCGCCTCGATCCTTGGAGTCGGAACCGAAGCCGCCGAACGAGAAATACTGGTTAAGGCCCGCCCGCGCCAGCTTGATGTGCGTTGCCGCCTCGACCGCGCCGGAGGTGATCCCGACCAGGACGCCGGCTTCGATCAGGCGCGGCAACAGGTCTACCACACCGGGCAGGACCCGATAGCCAGGCGAATCCGCCACCTCCTCGGGCAGGAACCCGAGATAGGCGTGCATGAGCTTGGCCAGCTCCTGGGGCTCCGGCTCGCGTCCCATGACGCCCTTGAACGTGATCCGCCCGACCTCGGGATCTGTCATCCCGCCCTTGGTGTACTTGCTGATGTCGGCCTCGACTCCCCAGAGCTTGTCGAAGCCTCGCTTCCAAGACCTTGCTCCGGCGCCGCCGGTGCTGATCATGGTCTCATCGACGTCGAGCGCGACCGCCAGAAATGTCGAGTGCTCCTTCACAGCGCCGCCTCTGGCTTGCAGTCGGCGATCCGTATCGCTTCGTCCAGTGTGGGCGTGCTCTCGATCCCGAAGAGCCCCTTATTGAACGATCCGCGCTGGTCGAAGGCGAGCACTAAGAGCGGCGTACCGGCGAGCGGCGTCATCGGGTCCTTTCGATGGACGCGGCCGCCCGCAGCTCGCGATAGCGGCGTAGGAGCCGGTTGGTGGAAGAGTCGTGGTGGAGATCGGGCTCACGATCCGCTCCGAGCTCGGGGATGATTTTCGTGGCGAGCACCTTGCCCAGCTCGACCCCCCACTGGTCGAAGGAGTTGATGTTCCAGATCGTCCCCTGCGTGAACACTTTGTGCTCATAGAGGGCGATCAGCTGGCCGAGCGTGTAGGGGGTGAGCTTGGTCGCCAGGATCGAGTTGGAGGGGTGATTGCCCTCGAACACTCGCGCGTTGATCTGATGCTCGGGCACCCCCTCCGCTACCACTTGGTCGCGCGTCTTGCCGAAGGCGAGCGCCTCCGGCTGGGCTAGGAAGTTGGCTGTCAGCAGGTCCTGGTGGTCACCGATCGCGTGGTTTGGCTGGGCAAAGCCGATGAAGTCGCATGGGATCAGCCGCGTCCCCTGGTGGATCAGCTGGTAGAAGGCGTGCTGGCCGTTGGTGCCAGGCTGGCCCCACACGATGGGACCGGTCTGGTAACCCACCCGGCCGCCCTGCATGTTCACCGACTTGCCATCGCTCTCCATGTCGAGCTGCTGCAGGTAGGCGGGCAGCTCCGCCAGGTACTGGCTATAGGGAAGGATGGCCTGAGTCTCGGCGCCGAAGAAATCGATGTACCAGATGCCGATCAGGCCCAGCAGGACCGGCAGGTTGGCCTCGAATGGAGCTCTGCGGAAGTGTTCGTCGATGGAGCGGAGACCGCCCAGCATCTCGTCGAACCGCTCGGGGCCGATCGCGATCATCAAGGAGAGCCCGATCGCCGAGTCGAAGGAGTAGCGACCCCCGACCCAGTCCCACATCTCGAACATGTTCTCGGCGGCGATGCCGAACTTCTGCACCTCTTCTGCGTTGCTGGAGACCGCGACGAAGTGTCTTTGCACCGCCGCCTGGTCGCCCAGCTTCTTGAGCAGCCAGTCGCGAGCGGTGCTGGCGTTGGCGAGGGTCTCGAGCGTGGTGAAGGTCTTGGAACAGACAATGAACAGCGTTTCCTCCGGCTCCAGGTCATGGATCGCCTCCCAGAGTTGGGTGGCGTCCACGTTGGAGACATAGTGGAAGGTCCGCGTGCGGTCGCTGTAATCCTTCAGCGCCTCATAGGCCATGTGCGGGCCGAGGTCCGAGCCGCCGATGCCGATATTGACCACGTTCCGGATTGGCTTCCCGGTGTGCCCCGTCCACGCGCCGGAGCGGACACCGCCGGCGAACGCGGCCATCTTGCGGCGAACCCGGTGCACCTCAGGCACCACATCGACGCCATCGACCAGGATCTTCTCGCTCTCGGGTGCTCGCAGCGCTACATGAAGCACGGCCCGATCCTCGGTCACGTTGATCTTTTCGCCGGTGAACATGGCTTCGATCCGCTGCCGCAGGCCGACCTGCTCGGCAAGCGCCACGAGGAGCTTGATCGTCTCCGCTGTCAATCGGTTCTTGGAGTAGTCGAGGTAGAGGCCAGCGGCCTCGGCAGTTAGCTCTACGCCCCGTTCAGAGTCCGACGCGAACAGGTCTCGAAGGTGCCGGCGCTTAACCTCGTCGTAGTGGAGCGCAAGCGCGGCCCATTCGGGAGTCTCTGTGAGCGTCATGCCGGTCCGGACTGCCTTCATCGGCTTGCCTCCTGAATCCGCAGCCTGCGCGCCGTCTCCACCGCTCGAACTTCGGTTTCGAGGATGGCCTGCTTGGCCTAGGATCGCATCGTACGCGAGGGACAGGCTCACCCCCCCCCATTTGAGGTTAGGGCTGGTCAGCGCGAGCGCGCCAGCATCTTGATGCTGGTCGCAATCAGTACGTCATGCTGAGCGGGCCCGATGGGCCCCGCGAACCTCCATGCGCAACAGAGGTGGCCGAACCGTGGTCACCGATCGATGCCGACCTGTGTGAGCAGACAACGAGGCCGCTCAAGGCCCTCGCTTTATCATAATAGCCATGGCGAACAAGAAACTCATCAAATGGCGGAGCAAACCGCAGAAACAAGATTATCCGGCCGCCGCCTCATACCTGAGTCTTGTTTTAGGGCAACAGGCGGCCGAGAATGCCGCGGTGGAATTGGAGAGCGCGGAGATGTCGGCATTTCCCGCCAAGGACATTTTTAGAGCGTCCATGTTATCGCTGCTCGGGGTGAGCAATAGTCACGTCGAAAGCGATCGCGCAAAAATCATTCAGGACGAAAAGCTATCGCCACTCTTGCTCTTCAGAGACAAGAGAAACGGCAAGGTGATAATCGCCGACGGCTATCACCGTCTATGCGCGGTTTACACATTTGATGAGAATGCCGTGATTCCTTGCAAGATCGCCGGACCGGAATGAGAGCATCCGACTCTTAAATGAGTCATGGAACCCCCACGTCTTCAACGAACCGAATCGACAATGCAGCAACATATGTTGGACCGAACAGCCGCACCTGATTTCTTGGTATCGGCTCATGAGTGGCGGCGCCTTTTCGCGGAAACCTGGGGCACGTTCCTCCTCGTCGTTGTCGCGGCCGGCGCCGATGTCGTCGGTGCCCAGAGTGGCGGAGCGATCTCCCTGGAGATGAAAGTCGTCGCGCCAGGCATGATGGTCATGGCCATCATCTATTTCATGGGCACTGTCAGCGGCGCCCATTTAAATCCGGCAGTTACCTTGGCGTTCGCGCTGCGGCGCAATTTCCCCTGGTCTCGGGTGCCGGGCTACCTCGTCGCGCAGATCGTTGGAGGCGTAGCGGCGGCTTCCTTTCTCCGAGCGATGTTCGGCACACAGGGATTACTTGGCGCCACGACACCCGGCGCGGGCGTGGGCGATTTCAAGGCGCTCGCCATGGAGGTGCTATTGACCACCGGTTTGGTCAGCACGATTCTTGGCACCGCCTCGGGCGCCCGTAATATCGGCTCCAACGCCGCTCTCGCGGTTGGCGGTTATATCGCTTTGGCCGGCCTCTGGGCGGCGCCGATCAGCGGCGCATCGATGAACCCGGTGCGTTCGTTCGCGCCCGACCTGATCCGCGGCGACCTGACCACCACGTGGATCTATATCGTAGGTCCCGTGCTGGGAGGCATAATCGCGGTCGGATTCGAATGGATCCTCAAAGGCCCCGCGACCGCTGCCGGCGCGGTGGCGGCGCAGGGCGAGTTGAAATGACGGTCAAACTAAAAGCGTCAATCGGTAGAAATGCTGCTCCTAGCCATTTCCTCCGGGCTTCTGGTCACCCTCGGCATGTTGAAGCTCGTCACGCAGCACAAATTGCCCGCCGAGAAGTTCGACAGTCATGAGTTCTCGTTCGATCAGATGCTGGAGGCGCACGACGTGTTCGCCAACGCCGTGAAGCGCGGCGCTCTGAAGGTCCTGATTCACTAGTCCGAATCTACCTGGTAATGCCCGAGGACTCCGCGCTGTTCAGCCGAGGTCGGCGGCGGCAAATTGCAAGCCGGATCGGCGCTTCGGCCGCAGGACGGCCTTGTTCTCGAGCAGAACCGGTCCACGGGCGAGATGATCCGCGAGGCGCCAAGCCTTGCCCTCGTGATCGGGTAGGTCGAAATCGATCGCGGTAGACACAGCTTAGTAACAGCATCCGTCAAACCCTTGGCGGGCTGATTAAAGCCGGGAGTTAGCTGGCCCTTGCCGTGTTGTGCCTTGATGGAGCAGGTCAATACCTTGCGAATCGACTGCTGCGTGCTAGGAGGTTCGGATGGAAGCCAGCCGGAGGGTGGTCCGGCGACCGTTCGCGCCACGGAAGATACGGTCCGCCTAGCTCGACCCCTCCGGATGTCAACGGGTCGACCCCGTCGCCGTTGACAATGAGACGCCGCATCGATGCGAGAGTGGGTTGCGTGCTCGGCTTTGGGGGCTTATCGGCCTTCGCCCGATCACAGCCGTATCACTCATTCCCGCGGTGTACGCCATGCGCGACGTCAACTATTTGCGCCGGGTCGCCGCCGGCCACGGGGAGAGCATCGGCATCTACGCCGACCGGCTGCTCGACAGCCCGCTCCCCTGGACTCGAATGCGCCAGGTCTACAAGCTCAACGGGCTGGTCAAGCGCTGGGGCGCCGAGC
>Ga0307374_10013256_pt1 | contig 11431 bp, 9 predicted proteins | sample OX3MG_FD_202532 | JGI IMG/M metagenome (GOLD analysis project Ga0307374, IMG submission 202532) | Soil microbial communities from Risofladan, Vaasa, Finland - OX-3 | ecosystem: Environmental > Terrestrial > Soil > Coastal area > Acid sulfate soil | place: Finland: Risofladan, Vaasa | collected... | reverse complement strand
CTCCAGAAGTGTTTCACACTTGCTGTTGGACTGTTTGAGGTACAACCGGGCGCTGAGAACTCCGGCTAAGATCGAGCCGCCCCGGTCTTCTCGCATCTCGCCTTCGTGAACCCAGAGCGACAGGTTCGACGCGCGCAACTGTTCGACATACTCCGGCATGGAGCTATGCGCCACCTTGAAAACGGGCCTGGATTTCGTGACGGCGGTGATCATCTTTCCGGCGTCTTCCTGCACGTCAAGATGATCCACGCCATTCATCAGGAGGAGATGGCGGCTGCCGCAGTGCGGGGCCATGGCGGCAGCGATCTGCGCGAGGTACTCTGACGCTGCGGCCGGATCAGAGGGAATCCGCTGGGCATTGTTATACCACCAGGCCATGAGTGAACAGAGGACCTCCGAGCCATCCGGCGACCTCCATTTGAACTCGACCTTGCGATCGTGGGTGAGCTGCAAACCGCGTCCAAAGACACAGTTGTCTATCCCAAAACCGCGGAAGATCTGCGGCATCTGTGAGACATTGCCGAACTGATCCGCCAGGTAACCCACCGGCATGGAAGCCCCAAAGTCCCGCGCAATCCTGCCGCCGATCAACAGGCTCCTGATGATCGACTCCCCGCTCACCAGGTATTCGTCCATCAACTGATACCAGGGCCCCACCAGCAGACGACCCTCCTTCACGTACCGGCGCAGGCGGGCCTCGTTTTGCGGCCGTATCTGGAGATAATCCTCCAGTACGATGGTCTGCCCATCGAGATGAAAATACTTGAACGAAGGATCGGTGTCCAGCGTTTGAAGAACGTTGTCTATAGCCTCAACCAGGCGCATGCGGAACTGCTGGTAGGTGAGATACCATTCCCGGTCCCAGTGCGTGTGCGACACGACGTGGAGGGTCAGCGGCTCTTTCGGCACGGAGCGGCCGGCGGGAGCGCGGGCGGATCGCGGCGTGGGGGTCGCGGCGCGTTCTCGCCTGGTCGCGGGTTGGCGCGCGGCGCTGGCGCCGCGAGGCTTCCTGGTCTTTGTGGTTTCTGCCAAGACTTGGTCCCTTCGTTCAATAGCAGTCGGTAGCGGTCTTACTGCTCGTGATAGATATGGCTTTCACCCTCGCATTTCGACAGAGGGTACGCCGGTCCCTGCAGGATCAAACAACAGATGATCCATGGGTTTCCGCGTGCCATCCGCTAAGGCGCCTTTTGCAGCTCCAGTACCCACTCACCGCGGGCCGGCGCCTGGAAATGGTGGGCGCCGCCAGGCTGGATAGCGCCCGGAATGGCCTGGTAGCCGCCGTGGACAGGATCGAACCACCGAGCCGCCACCGGAGCCGCAAATCCGGACATTGAAATATCGATGCCGTCGTTGTCGGGAAGATACGCCGCTGCCAGGTCTCCGTTCGGAGTCTTCGCAAAGGGCATCTTGAGCGTCCAGTCGGCCGGTTGATTTTCTACTTGTCCAAAGGCCGGCTGCAGGCGCCACCATTGGACGGATGCAAAGAAGTCTCGCATGAGAGTCATCTGATCCGAGCTTTTCCAGTCCATGGCTTTTCGCCAGTAATCTTCGTCGACCGGATTATCGTCCCAGTGATAGATGCCCCCGTGCATCCCGGGTACTTTGGGTGGTATATCTCCGGCTCCGTACGTGTAGCCGAGGGCGCCGGAAAGCCAGCCGCGCCAGCCCAGAGAGCGAGCGTCGCTTGCAGTCCATCCGGTGACCCCATGGGCGTCGTACATAGCTTCAAGGTGAATCACGGGCTTGGTAGGAGTCAGGTTCCAGAGACCCAGGTTCCATTCTATGGCCTGGCGTGCGCACAACTCCCGGTTGCCACCGTTGTGCCCACTCTGGTCTCCCGAAAAGTCGAGATATGGCTGGGTGTGGTAGGCGGTTGCCCACGGATTGATCGGTCGCCCGCTGGGTGTTCCAGGATGTTCAGTAATCAACTGAACGGAAGTCGTCTGGCGGAGGGCTTCGCCTACGGTGTTGGCCAGTTCCATATAGGGGCTGTCGAAGCTGGGCGAGTAGATGACGAAGTTTCCAAAGAGTCGTGACGCCAGGTAATGAGCGAACTGCCTGGCCTCGTCGGCTTCCGGGTAGCGGGTGGTGGGCTCCATGACACCGACGATGAGAAGCGCCAGGCCTTTCTCGTTTGCAGCCTGAATCTTGGCATCGTAATCTCGCCAGAACGCCGGGGTGGGATGGGTGATGCCCTCGCCGGTAAATGGTTGGACGCCCTTCGCGTCGACCTTGCCGGCCCACCAGGGAGCAATAGCAACCTGGATGACGGAGAATCGCTTCCGAACTCGGTTGTCGAGGTAGGTGGCCCAGTCAGCGTCTGTGGCCAGCAAAGGCGCCGCCCAGGCGGTGTCTCCAAGCCAGAGGAATGGAGTCCCGTCGGCGTAACATAGATACCGGAGGTTGTCGCTCACGCGGAGAAACCCGTGCCGGTAAAGGGGGTTGGCGCCATGATATGGCGTCACGCGAACCTCGCCGGCTTGTCCGTCCAGCCCTTTGTTGGTCGGGTCCGAGCAGTGAGTCTCCCACGTCCAGCGGCCTGGAGCAGGAAACGCGCAGCGGATGACGTACGTGGAGCCTCCATCCCAGAATCCATAGCCATTCAGTGTACGCCCGCCGGGTCCATGATAGGTCACCTGGACGTTGACGTCTGCACACGGAGTGGCGTAGGTCTTATCGCTCGTGAGGCGTTGTTCCCACCGGCCCCACGTGTGCGGAGATCGCGGCGCCGCGTCTGCTGCGCTAGCGTGCGCGAGCGCCGTCAAAACGGTGACGCCGGCCATGATTGCGGATGTGGGTGTCATGTTTTCCTCCTCCAGGAGTTCTTCCGGAACGTAATGGGGCGACTCTCCCATGCGTTCGCCTTGGCTCGGAAGTCATCCTCCGCGGTGTTGGTTTATCCATCTGCTAAACTATAAGTCAATCATGGATTTGATGGTGGAATGCTTTGACGATTCGATCATCAGAAAAGACTGTTAACGGCTGATAGATCATACCAGTCGCGGAGCTCCGTTTGTCACAAGAATCAGCTGCGCCTTCCACCACCTCCTTCGAGAGCTTCATTGCGCCAGCGGTCAACCCGTGGGTTATCGCCATCACCGTAATGCTCGGCACTTTCATGGAAGTGCTCGATACGAGCATTGCGAATGTGTCTCTCCCCAATATCGCGGGCTCGCTGTCGGCGACCATTGACGAGTCGACGTGGGTCCTAACTTCCTACCTGGTTTCGAACGCCATTGTGCTGCCGATGACCGGCTGGCTGGCGAGCTACTTCGGACGGAAGCGATTCTTCATCTCGTGCCTCGCCTGTTTTACCATAGCCTCATTTTTATGCGGCATGGCGCCATCGCTTGGATGGCTGGTGGTATTCCGGGTGCTGCAGGGAATTGGGGGCGGGGCGCTGCAGCCGATCTCGCAGGCGATTCTATTGGAGAGCTTCCCCCCGCGTAAACGGGGCCTGGGTATGGCGGTGTGGGGCGTCGGCGTGGTTTTCGCTCCGATTATCGGCCCCACCGTGGGCGGCTGGGTGACCGATAATTACGGCTGGCACTGGATCTTCTTTATGAATATTCCGGTTGGCGTGCTGGCTATTCTGATGGCGAAGCTCTTCGTTTTCGATCCGATTTATCTCAAGCCTCGCGCCTCTAAGATTGACTATTTCGGGCTGGCGCTTCTGATAGTTGGAGTTGGCTGCCTGCAGGTCTTTTTAGACCAGGGAGAACGAAACGATTGGCTGCAGTCGGCTTTCGTTGCCCGACTCGCGATCGCGGCCGGCATTGGCATCATCGGATTCATCGTCTGGGAGTTGTATACCAACCATCCGCTGATCAATCTGCGGCTGCTCAAAGACGCGAACTTCGCGGCCGGTTCGACGGTAATGCTTACGGTGGGCGCCGTGCTCTACTCGAGTATTTCGCTCCTACCGATCTTCCTCCAGACTCTCATGGGCTATACTGCGACTCTCAGCGGGTTGATTCTGTCTCCGCGCGGCGTTGGCACGCTGATTTTTATGCCGGTTGTGGGCGTGCTCGTGGGAAAAGTCGACGCCCGCCGCCTCGTTGCGATCGGGATTATCTTTACAGCTCTGCCGCTCATCTGGCTGGCCGGTATCAACCTACAGGTCGACCAGGCTCATATTGTGACTCCGATTATCGTGCAGGGGGTGGGCCTCGCGTTTATCTTTGTGCCGCTGACAACTGCGACATTCAGTACGATGAGACGTGAGGAGATGGGGAACGCCACCGGTCTCTTCAACCTGATGCGAAATATCGGGGGCAGCCTGGGAATCTCGTTGAGCCAGACGCTGCTCGACCGGTTGGGTCAGTTCCACCACGCGCGGCTGGCTGAGCACCTGTCGCCCTATAACCCGCAAGTGACGTCATGGCTTCATCGAGCCACGGCGGCGTTCACCCAGCGAGGGAGCTCTCCCGAACACGCACACCAGCAGGCGCTCAGATTACTCGATTTTCTCACAGAGCAGCAGGCAATGGCGATTTCGTTTAACGATTGTTTCTGGATCATGGGGGTCCTCTTTTTGGCCGCGCTTCCACTCCTCTTTCTTATGAAGCGCCCGCAGCACAGCGGCGCGCCAGTGGGCACGCACTGAAGATGAAAGACGGGCTGGCGAATATGCTACGGTGCAAATTCAAGAACCATGCCGCCGCGGTCCCGCGCTAAGCGGCCAATTGAAGGGAGAATCTGAGTGGCTCATGCAGCCGACTTGGCAGGAAGCGCTGCATAAACTCAGAGCGGATGAGACGCTGCGAGAGATGGAGCCACTGCTTGCGTTCTTTGCGAGTTTTGTGCTTGATACCGAGGTGGTTCGACAGATTATGAGGTGGGATATGGTGGTATTAGAAAAGTCTCCCTGGTATAACGAGATCCGGGCGAGAGGCGCTAACGAGGGCAAGCAGGAGGGCATCCAGATTGGCCTACAGGATGCAATCCAGGACGTCCTGGAAGCGAAATTCGGACCCTTGCCCGAAGATCTTGCGACGAAGATTCGGGATATCCGTGACCTGGAGCGGCTTCATCAACTCAACCGGAAGGCGGCCTTAGCAGGCTCCCTGGAAGAGTTCCTTGAGGAGTTAAACCGTCCAAACGATTCTGCCTGAAATTGCGCCCGACGCTGCACAGGCGCGGAGGCCTGCGCCACCCGCCCGCCCGACGCCTCGTACGCGCTCTAAGGAATAAAAAATGATTCGCTTATTGGCGCTGGACAGCTTTGGGACGCTATTTGACGTGGAGCGCGGTCTGTCGTCGATTCTGGGGGAGGCGGGGGTGGAGGACGTCTCAGGATTCGCCAGCGACTGGTTCAAAATGGTGAAGCGGTTGACTCAGGAAGTGAACGCTTCCGGTCAATTTCAACCATTTGGTGAACTGTTGGAGGCGGCGCTGGAAGAGATGGCGCAGGTGCGCGGGGTCTCTCTCACGGAACCGCAGCGGGCACGGGTGATCGCTGGTTGGCGAAAGCTGCCTATCTTCGAAGACGTGAAGGGATCGCTGCAGACGTGGCGGGATTCGGGCGCCGCGGCCTGGATAATCACCAACGGCGATCTTGATACCGTCCAGGCGCTGCTGGAAGCGAATAATATCGCCGGGCTGATTCAGGGCATCTTTTCGGCAGCGGCCGTGGAGACATATAAACCGGCGAGAGCGGTTTATAGCGGCGCCTCATCGGCTGCGGGTGTTCTCCCGGCGCAGATGGTGATGGCGACGGCGCTTCCGTTAGACGTGGAGGGAGCGAAGGCCGCCGGGCTGCAAGCCGCCTGGATTCGGCGAAACCCATCCGAAGCGCCGCCAAAAGCCGCCGATTGGACCGTGGACAGTCTTCAAGAGCTGATTCCCATTCTCCAACCGCTCCTGCCGCGCCCCGATCCGGGTCAGCACGTGGTCTGAACAGGCGCCAGAGCATGGGTTCAGTGACCGGCGCCGGCGGGGAGACTCATATTCCCCTGACTGGCTGCAGCGGCTCGTACGGCCCGGCGCTGGCAGCGTACCACGCGCCTCCCCGCCCATCGCGTGGCACGGCCGGATGGACGCGCTTAGGAGCGCCATTCCACCGTGCGTGCGTTCTCTTGACAATTCACGGTTGATGGCTCATAATCACGTCATCAACTAACCGAGCAACAAATCATCGCATCACCCAGGAGGTTTACATCCGCTTCGTGCGGGTGTGATAGCTCAACGTTTGTAGAGCGCCTGGAGTTGTGTATAGGCTTTCGCCTGTACGCAGCTCTGGGCGCTCTTTTTTTTTGAGGGGAGAGATTGCAGTGACACACAAGCGACAGAGAACGGTATTCGTAGCGACGCGCGGCGTGAAGGAGTACCGGGCGACCATCCCGTTCTGGATAACGGAAAAGGATATTGTGCTGGAGATTGGCTGCGAATGGGGCGCTACGACGACGCTGCTCGCGAAGCGCTGCCAGGAGGTCATCGGGACCGATATTGGCCCGGAGTGCCTTGCTCGCGCGAGAGAGCGGCATCCCGAAATTCGTTTTGAGGTGTTGGACGGCTTCGACGTTCTCGCGGCGCTGCAGCTTGGCAGACCGTTCACCAAAGTGTACATCGACATGTCCGGTATTTCAGGGTATCGATCCCTCCTGGACGCTATCAGCTTGCTCAGCATGTATGCAACCGTCATTAAACCGGAAGCCATCATCGTCAAGAGCGCGTCTGTTCAGGCTTTCGCACGCCAGTGTATCGCCTGGGAGGGTCCGGTTGGAGAGGTGTCTGTTGCGGTCGGTAGATCCGCGGGCGGCGGTGTTCTCGGCCCGGTGCGATCCCTTTGAGGAAGGCGCGCTTCCGCGGCGGAACGGCTGTGCGGAAGCCATATCGGACCAGCGATGTCGCGATCCGGCGCTCGTAGGAGGAACCCGGACGTTTCTCGCAGAAACCAGTGATTAGACGAGACGGCGCTCAGAGCGTCGGCAGGATTATGTTTCCGGACGCGGAGTACCCGCGGTTCCGTAAGCGGTTCCTTAAAATGATGGAGATCGCATTATGAGTATTGATGTAACCCCGGAAGATATGGAGCACGCGATTGAGGCGCTTCTCCATGAGAAGCGGGTGTTCCCCCCCAGCGAATCGTTCCGGGCCAACGCAAACGCCGGCGATCCCGCCATTTACGAGCGAGCCGCCGCCGATCCGGAGGGTTTCTGGGCCGACCTGGCGGGTGAACTGGATTGGATGAAACGTTGGGACCGGGTTCTTGAGTTTGAGGCGCCCTTCGCAAAATGGTTTGTCGGAGGCAAGCTGAACGCCTGCGTTAACTGCGTGGACCGGCATCTGAACGGCCCGCGAAAGAACAAGGCCGCTATCATCTGGGAGGGAGAAGACGGCGCCGAGCGGGTTCTCACCTATCGTGATCTCCATCGCGAGGTGAGCAAATTCGCCAACGTGCTTCGAGACCTCGGCGTCAAGAAGGGCGACCGGGTGGCGATCTACCTGCCGATGATCCCGGAAGCGGCCATTGCCATGCTCGCCTGCGCCCGGATCGGTGCGCCGCATTCAGTGGTATTTGGTGGTTTCAGTCCCGATTCGCTCCGCGACCGGATCAATGACGCCGAGGCCCGGGTCGTCATCACCGCCGATGGCGGATACCGCCGCGGGAATATCGTGCCGCTCAAACGCAACGTGGACGAGGCGTTGAAAGAGTGTCCGTGCGTGGAACACGTGGTAATGGTGCATCGTGCCGGAGATCCTGCCCAGGCGCCGTTCACTCCGGGCCGAGACCAATGGTATCACCGCCTGATGGCGTCCGCGGCGTTCCACTGCGAGCCGGAGCCGATGGACAGTGAGGATCTCCTTTACATTCTTTATACCAGTGGATCGACCGGCAAGCCGAAGGGAATTGTCCATACCACGGCCGGTTACCTGCTGGGCGTTTACGCGACCACGAAGATGATTTTCGATCTGAAAGAGGATGACGTCTACTGGTGTACCGCAGACGTGGGATGGGTGACTGGTCACAGCTATATCGTGTACGGTCCGCTGGCAAATGGGGCTACCTGCCTGATGTATGAGGGCGCGCCCGATTTTCCTGAGAAAGACCGCTTCTGGGCGCTCGTCGAGAAGTATGGCGTATCCATTCTCTATACCGCGCCGACCGCTATTCGAGCCTTTATGAAATGGGGAACGGAATGGCCGGCGAAACATGATCTCACATCGCTCCGGCTGTTGGGGTCCGTCGGTGAGCCGATTAACCCCGAGGCCTGGATGTGGTATTACAAGCATATAGGTGGGGAACGCTGTCCGGTGGTGGATACCTGGTGGCAAACTGAAACCGGTATGATCATGATCACTCCGCTGCCGGGATTGATACCATTGAAGCCCGGTTCGGCGACACGGCCATTTCCGGGAATCGAAGCCGACGTGCTCGATCAGCGGGGCGCCTCGGTTCCACCCGGCGGGGGCGGCTATCTGGTAATCAAAAAGCCATGGCCTGCGATGCTTCGCAACCTTTACGGGGATCCGGAACGATTCAAACAGCAGTACTGGAGTCAATATCCGGGCATCTACTTCGCAGGCGACGGCGCCAGGCGCGATGAAGAGGGCTACTACTGGCTCCTGGGGCGTGTGGACGACGTCATGAACGTTGCCGGGCATCGAATCAGCACGATGGAGGTGGAGAGTGCGCTGGTGGATCATCCCTCTGTGGCCGAAGCTGCGGTGATCGGAAAGGCGCACGAGATCAAAGGGCAGGCCATCTCGGCGTTTGTTACCATTAAAGAGGGCATATCGCGCTCTCCACAGCTTGCCCAGGAGTTGAAGGAGCACGTTAGTAAGAAGATTGGCGCCATCTCTCGCCCGGATGACGTGATCTTCACGGGAGAGCTCCCGAAGACCCGGAGCGGAAAGATTATGCGCCGGCTTCTCCGGGACGTGGCTGAGGGCCGCGCGCTGGGCGATACGACGACGCTGGCGGATCCCGCCGTCGTCGAGACGCTAAAGCAGAAATATGAGGAAGAGTGATCGTCCGGGATGATCGAAGACTCGACCGTTAGGAGAAGAGGCGCCGCAATTGAATCTCACCGAAGGAATTAAAACGCGATCGAGCATTGGAAAACTGTCGCCGGAACCGCTTGATCGCGAGACAATCTCATCTCTCATCGAGGCGGCGATCCAGGCCCCCAATCATCATCTCACCGAGCCGTGGCGCTTCTTTGTTCTGACGGGAGATGCGCTCGACGAGCTGGGAGAGGTCATGGAGAACGCGCTCGTGGAACAGAAACCCGACGCGAGCCCGGACGAACGGGCACGCGAAAGGGCGAAGCCACTGCGAGCGCCGGTTATTATCGCCGTGACTGCGGAAGCCGGGTCCGACGCGGTCGAGACCATCGAGAATTTCGCGGCCACGGCGGCGGCCGTGGAGAATCTACTGCTGGCCGCCCACGACGTCGGGCTCGGGGCGCACTGGCGCACGGGCCCGACAGCCTATGCGCCGGCTGCAAAAAAGTGGCTCGGTATTTCCGAAACATCCGCCATAGTCGCCTTTGTCTATTTAGGTCATCCCGCCATGAACCCCAAACCCCGTCACCGGACGGACCCCTCCGTGAAAACCGTGTGGATGGGCAGCGGTTAAAAAGCGCCAGAAAAGAGAGCTTGGACGCCTGCGCGCTCTATGGCGTGAAAAGTTCATCTTCCGTTAACACGACCGGAATGGCGCCTTAACAGTCCGCGCCTACAATGATGATCGAAGTGAGGGGGCATCGGGTGTTCAGGATGGCCTCGGGATACCCGACGATTGTGACTTCGCTTCTCAGGATCTCTTGTGCAAATATTGCTATAATCGCGCGGAACTTTCGTGCAATTACGATGGAACGCGCACAGAAAAGACAGACTCTAACTCTAACAGTTGGATGCTGGCGTGGGCGCCGCGGGCGCTTTTAGCAGGGACGACGGTCGGGAAGAGACCACGACGATCCCTGGTAATTGGTAGGGAGGTGCGGTCATGTCGCTTACTAGATGTATTGCCTGTGTCCAACGTGCGGGGAGGCTGCGAATCTGCATGGCGCCTGCCTCGATCCTGGATCTCACCCGAGCGGGGATGATCTGTCCGAGCTGTTATGAAGCCGACCACCGCCCCGATGACGAGAAAGCCGCCCGCTATATTCTGCCTCCCACAGAATCCCCGCGTCCGCGTGAGGATTGCGTACGGTCACCCGAGGTGGTGACCGTCTGAGGGCAGGATTTCACGGAAGAGGGCGCGTACCTTACTGAGCGTCAAAAGGTCTTGGCTTCGCGAAGCATGGCGAGGACGTCCATGATCGCCGTATGCATCCGCCCCTGTTGGAAGATATTGGTGGTAGGGGTCATACCGGGCATAATGTCGGGAATTGGACTGGCCGCCCCGCGGTGTCCGCCCTTGGCGGCGCCCGGCGTTCCACCTCCAGGCATTCCGGCGCCTCCGGGACCTCCGGGACCACCTCTACCCCCGAATCCACCGCGGCCTCCCCGACCGCCTCTACCACCACGACCGCCGGCGCCTCCCGGCCCGCTGTTCTGACGCTCTTCGGTCGCCGTGAGAATATCTTGCTGCTGATCGGGCGAGAGGTTGCCATTGATGTCGCTGGCTAACTTCTTCGCGTCATCCTGAGAGAGCAGACTGCGGTTTGGAAGCGGCTCAAGTAGCGCGTCGAGCCGTGTCGCCTGGTTGACGGTGAGGGGATGCTGATCGGATTTCACAGCGGTTCTGAGGCCAAACACGGCCTTAATCAGAGCCGCGGCGCCCGGATATTTCTTCTGCCAGGCGGCGAGCTTTGGATCGACCGGCTGCTGAACGGCGGAATCGGAACCGGATCCGGCGCCATGCCCACCACGACCTCCGCCGCCACGGCCGCCCGAGCTTCCGCCGCAGCCGATCATGCCGATGGCGAGCGTGCCGGAGACAAGCCCGACGATAGCGCAATGTGTAATTCTCATCCTTCGATCTCCCGCGCCATTTTCAGGCGAGAAAACGAATCGCAGCCCGAGTATAAAGAATCGCAGCCCGGGTATAACGAATCCCAGGCTGCGTCCCGGGCATGAATTCTCCCGCGCCGCGGCCGGCTATTCGTAACGAAGCGCATCAATGGGGTTCTGGCGAGCGGCCTTCGCTGCCGGATAGATTCCGAAGATGATTCCGATTCCACCCGATACCGCGGTGGCAAGCAGGACGGTGCCGGGATCGATGACCGTCGCCCAACCCATTTTGGACGCGACCATAGCGGCGATTCCTATCCCTATGCCAATTCCTATAAAGCCGCCAATCAGCGCCATCACCAGCGACTCGATCATGAACTGTAAAAGAATATCCTCACTCGTGGCGCCGACCGCCTTACGCAATCCGATTTCACGAGTGCGCTCCGTCACCGAGACGAGCATAATATTCATAATTCCGATGCCGCCAACCACAAGCGAGACGATGGCGACGCCGGCGAGAAGGCTG
>Ga0307374_10013255_pt1 | contig 11431 bp, 10 predicted proteins | sample OX3MG_FD_202532 | JGI IMG/M metagenome (GOLD analysis project Ga0307374, IMG submission 202532) | Soil microbial communities from Risofladan, Vaasa, Finland - OX-3 | ecosystem: Environmental > Terrestrial > Soil > Coastal area > Acid sulfate soil | place: Finland: Risofladan, Vaasa | collected... | reverse complement strand
CAAGACATTGAAACGCATGCCATCGAACGTGCGACCCGCTCGCCACGCAAGAGGGGTGCCCAGCTGGCTGAAGACACACCACTCGCCACGAGCGATGGGACACAGCCGCTGGGAGCCTACGCAACTGGCGCAAGAGGTACTACCCGTCAGCCGCCTCGCCCACATCTCCGCGGACGGGCATAAGACGGTAGGCGGCGCTCCACTTTTTGCGCAGTGGAGCGCCGCCTGCCATGCATGGTAATCAATGCGGGCGCTACTCACAGACGCAGGGAGGTGAGCTGGTTGCATGGTACGTACAGCACGCTGCCATTGTGAACGTACCTCCGGTCTCTGACCGGAGGCTTCTACGCCGTTGCCAACGTTGGCCGCGTCCCGACCGAAAGTGCTTTACGTCCCAGGTCTAGAATAACCTTCGCTGATGCTGTATCGCGGTCCAGTTCACACCCACACTCGCAGGAATGCCATCGTTCCTCTAACGTCTTTTTGCGAATGGTTCCGCAGTTGGGACAAATTTGTGATGTCTTGGATGGGTCTACAAAGATAACGACACGCCCGGCCCATGCTGCCTTGACGCTGACCATCTCGGTAAACATACTCCATCCGGCATCGAAAATCGACTTGTTTAATCCTGCCTTTGCACTTGCTCCATTGGGGAGGTACATGCCCGTCTCTTCGTCCTGTTTGGGCTTTGGACGTTTCGTGAGGTTGGCGGTTTTCAAGTCTTCAAAGACAATGACTTGATACTGGTTGACAAGCTTGCGTGAAGCTTTGTGCTGAAAGTCTTTGCGTTGATTGGCGATCTTGCGGTGACACTTTGCGACGTGCTGTGCCGCTTTCTTACGCCGATGACTCCTCTTTTTCTTGTGTGAGAGGATCTGTTGAGCTTTGACTAATTTCTTCTCGGCTTTGCGGAAATAACGGGGATGATCGATGAATTCCCCGTTGGAGAGGGCGGCAAAGTGGGTTACACCCAGGTCAATGCCTGCATCTTCGTAGACTTTGGGTAGGGGTTCGGGCTTGCCACTCTCACAGGTACATATCGCGTAAAAGTGTTCTCCTTCGCGCTTGATGGTCAGGGTTTTGATCGTACCTGCCATATCCCGGTGCAGATGCAATTTCACCGTTCCGATCTTCGTCAGTTTGAGATTCACGCGAACAATGCCTTTTTTATCTTCTGGGCGCGATGTCGTATCCAGTTTCCAACCTGCCCCATCAGGGTAACAGAACGAATCGTACCGATCGCGTCCTTGAAATCTTGGATAACCCGGTTGTTCCCCATTTTGCACACGTCGAAAGAAGTCATCATAAGCTCGTTTAAGTCGTAAGATCACATCTTGCAAGACATGCGAAGCAATCTCCTGGTACTCTGATCGCTCCTCTTTGATGCTCACCAGTTCGCGTTTTTGCTCATAGTAGCCCACAGCATGTTCACGGGCCAGTTGCCTGCACACTTCGTCATCGTAGTAGTTGGGGTGCCGCCTGACCCCTATCTCGTAGGCGTCGCGGCGCTCTTGCAACCCGGCATTGTAGAGTTCTCGACACCGGTCAAGCACCCAGTGCAGTTTTTTAGTGGTCGCTGTATTCGCGTAGATGCGATATTTGAACGCTTTGATATTCATTGCATGCTCTGTTTCAGAGAGGGACGAGAAGCAGTCCCGCCCCTCGTCGTAAGACGCTAGTCCGCTCTACAAGGATATTCTCGTTGTGCTTGATGGTTCCGGTAATATCACCACCGGTACGCGCATTGGATAGCATCGGGGTGAATTACCCGCTCGTGACATAGGCAGAGGGTATCGTATCTCCGTGCCGATTTTGAAGCTTTCAAGCAGCGCAGACGTACTGCTCCACGGCATCAAGACGATGAGGATGTGTAACATGAGTCCTGAAACACGGCGAGCTTGCCAACCAGAATCTTTTTACGATACTTGGGACACCAGACAAAGTGATAAGCCGATTTGGAGGTGACGTGTTTGGTGTGCTGTGCCTCCATACACAGCAGTATACCATGTGTTCTAGCTTTCCAGAAGTGCCACGTCGGACCGCCTTCCCTCTCCTTGAAAGAGAGGGGGATGCGGCGGCCCTCTCCTCAAGCCCCACCTGGTAAATGACATCCGAAGTGAGCAGGTTTTGCCCTCCGACGTTAGCACTTGCCCTCCCATATGAGCACTGGCACAAAACTACTTGGGCAAACCGCTTCACATCTAGGGTATCAGCAAAAAGAGTGTAAATAGGGATATGACAACGATTCACTCATTTTTGGGCCATTTGTGCTGCTTATGTACTCTTTATCTCTCAAGAGTACTCTCTCGTTGAGAAGAATTTCATTTGACGAACTGGTTTCTTCTTGCGCCTCTTTTCGTTGCTATGTATGCATCTTCTCAACAAGGAAGTGCGCCTTATCAGTCTCCTAAACTTTCTCGAAGAGCGACAGGTTATCTTTCCTCTACCGATATGATCCCATCCACACCACTCCTTCACCTATTTATAACCTCTCTCTCTGTTTAACATTGTATAATAGCTTCATTATTGTTTTGAAAATGGATTGTTGTTCAGCTTCGCTTGTATCCAGCACTCTTTCTGATCTCGATACGTTGACGAAGTAGCATCATCAGTATTCGTCACGAAAGGATCCTGTAATGAAAAATCGCTGCTTGTCCATCTGCTTGACAGTCCTGAGTATTTTGATGCTGACTTTGTCCACCGTACAGACGAGTACAAACGTCATCGCGGCTTCTTCCCCGCCAAAAACGCTCACTGGCTATATCCCTTCCGCCGTATCGAGTGGGCAAGCGCGTCTTATCGGTCAACACCCCGGAACGGATCAACTTGCGCTTGCCATTGGATTGCCGTTACGTAATGAACAGTCTCTGAAGCAACTCCTTAATGAAGCAAGCACGCCTCACAACCCGCACTACCGCCATTATCTAACCCTGGCACAGGAAAACCAGTGGTTCAACCCGACATCACAACAAGAGCAGCAAGTAACCAGTTGGCTGAAGTCTCATGGCCTCACGGTGACGCATACGTACCCGAACCACTTACTCGTCGATGTCACCGGCACATTTCAGCAAATTGAACAGATATTTCATGTGACGATCTACGACTATACCATGCCGCTCAATGGCAAACAGATCACCTTCTATGCTCCTGCGAATGAGCCAACCGTGGATGGCTCAGTGAAAATTGTGATCGATACTATTGTTGGCCTTGACGATTATCCCTCGGCTCATGCCGATGCTTCTCCTTCGTCCCCGAAACACCCCACTGGCAATGGCAATGCTGATGGTTCTCCACCCTATTACCCCCAGGATTTTGCCAATGCCTACGATGTCAATCCTCTCTGGAATCAAGGTGACAATGGGTGGGGACAACATATTGGCATTACTCTTTGGGGACCTCCCCCTTCATCTGCTGCTTTGCAGGCATTTGATACGCAAACGGGTGCAACGCCACCGAATTTGCAGGTGATTCCTGTGGATGGAGGTGCAAAATATCCTGTGAAAGCTGATGTAGCTACAGAAGCGGGGATGGATGTTGAGTATACCAGCGGCATGGCTCCTAACGCTACTATTGATTACTATGAAGCACCTGATACGAAAAACGGCGGTCAAAAAAAGAATGGTTTAGATGATGCGTTGAACATGGCTGGAACGGATACAAACAATAACTCCCAAATCAGTAATAGCTGGAATGTGGAGTGTGAACCAACCCAAGAAGATGCTTTTATCCAGGAAACCGAGCAAATTTTTCTTTCTAATACGGTTACAGGCCACGATTACTTTTTCAGTAGCGGAGATTCTGGCTCCAAATGTGGCAGCAAAAATCCTTTGGCTCAGTATCCAGCAAGTAGCGCGTATGTAACCAGCGTGGGGGGAACACACTTTAGCAGCAATATCGACGGAAGGTATCCGAAAGAAACAGCCTGGAATGGTTCTGGCGGTGGGTATAGTATTCTCTTTCCTGAACCATCATGGCAAACAAACACCAACATTCCTGATCCAAATGCTATGCGAGGGTTGCCCGACGTTGCAGCCGATGCAGCTCATTATACAGGTGCGTATGTCTGCGCTGATGGCAGTAACGGCCCCATTTGTACCACAATTGGCAATCCTAATACATATATAGGAGGTACCAGTCTTGCGACTCCCTTGTGGGCAGGCATGATAGCAGATGTCAACGAAATGGCTCCTGTCCAACCTTTAGGGTTTATCAATCCGATGCTCTACGAGATGAATACTGGTATGCCATATACTGCTTACCACGATATTAAGAAAGGAAAGAACGGGATATATCCCGCGGGACCGGGATGGGATGCAGTGACGGGATGGGGCTCGCCCAACCTCTATAAACTTGCACAAGATGCAGTGTATTTGGACTCCTCCGTCAGTTCTCTCGGTAGTGTAGCGGCGGTCTCCGCGAATAATATCTGGGCTGTCGGTTCCAATATAGGCACGTTGGTCGAGCAATGGAATGGTAGCAACTGGGCTGTGGTTCCCAGTCCTGGTGATGGCGCTTTCTTCGGTGTAGCAACTGTCTCAGCGAACGACGTCTGGGCCGTCGGTACCAATGGGTCCGCGGGTACTCTGACTGAGCGATGGAATGGCAGCAGCTGGGCCGTGGTTCCCAGTCCCAGTCCTGGTTCGGATTACAATTCACTCTCTAGTATAGCAGCGGTTTCCGCAACCGATGTCTGGGCCGTCGGAAGCGAGGATTCCCATTACAACACCTATACGTTGATTGAGCGATGGAATGGCAGCAGCTGGGCTGTGGTTCCCAGTCCCAATCCTAGTACGTATAGCAGTGCCCTTTCCAGTATAGCGGTGGACTCAGCAAATGATGTCTGGGCCGTCGGCGAGTATATCGATCCCAATTACAACACACAGACGTTGATTGAGCGATGGAATGGCAGCAGCTGGGCTGTGGTTCCCAGTCCCAATCCTAGTTCGGATTACAATTCACTCTCTAGTATAGCGGTGGTCTCAGCAAATGATGCCTGGGCTGTCGGTGAATATACCGATCCCAATGGGAACTTCGACACGTTAATCGAGCAATGGAATGGCAGCAACTGGATTGTGGTCTCTAGCCCCAATCTTGGCTCCAGTTTGTATTTCGATTATCTCCACGGTGTAGCGGTGGTTTCCGCAACCGATGTCTGGGCTGTCGGAAGCTACGAGGATTCCCATTACAACACACAGACGTTGATTGAGCAATGGAATGGCAGCAACTGGGCTGTGGCTCCCAGCCGCAATCCTGGACTCTATGGTAATAGTCTCTTCAGTGTGACGATGGTCTCAGTGAACGATGTTTGGGCTGTCGGGAGCGATAAAACTTCTTGGGGAGGGTCCAACACTTTGACCGAGCAATGGAATGGCAGCAACTGGATTGTGGTAAGTAGTCCTAATGTTAACGCGCCTGGTTAACGTTAAGTGGTTTACTTATCTGGAAGGCTTGAGCATCTTTCACTCGATGGATGGAGGAACCGACGTTGGGTAGTTGACAAGTGTATGAGCAGCACAAATGGCCCAAAAATGAGCGAATCGTTGTCATATCCCAAATAGGCCCTCGAGTATGAATGGACCGGATTACAACGCTAAGCGCTTAGCGTTGTAATCCGACTTGTTAGCTACAGTTTTTCTTTCGGTGAGACCAGAGCGCTTGCCAAGCGCATCCAGAGACTTAAATCACATCAGCCGTTGACACACGTCCGTCATGCCAGCCAGGCGGCGGGCCGCCTGGCTGGCATGACGGACGTGTGTCAACGGCGCAGCGGGGCAGAAGAACCGGTCTGCGGTCTCCTTCAACGAGTGTCAGAGGCCGACGTGCGGACATCGCACCACAAGCCCTTTGAGCGTCTATAAGAATGCAAAGATAGGACACTTCACAAAACGGTCCATTCATACTCGAGGGCCGTTACTTGCCAGCTTCTTTGCGGGGGTAGGGAGTGTGCGATGGAGCGATCAGCAGCTGCTCGAGATGATGACGAACGTCCAAGATCGAGGTGGGAACTGGTGCGGGCCGGGCTCGGGGAGCCCGGGGGCCTGAGCGGAAGGAGCCTTTCTCGGTGGAGGGGGTTGGCGGCGCAGGCGCGGACTGTGTGGAAGGGATGGGCTCGTCGCACGTCCGGGAGTCCTGGGCCTGCACCGAACCGGGGTGCCCCAGCGCTGTGGTTTCAGGCGCCACTGGGGGGATTGCCCATTCGCATTTCTCCAGCGGTGGGGTTATTGGGCGCCGTCCGAGCCGCCCGCGTCGTGGCGATCGAGCACTGCTCGGATCTGGCTGAGCCACTCTGCGCCCAGTTGGCGCCCGTTCGGGAGTTGGTCGTCTCGATCCCAGCGCCACGTTGCGATCATCGCGAGCACGAGGATCCGACAATCGCGAAGCAGGTCTTGATTGGCTGCCGGGTAGTACTCACTGACTTCTTGGGGCGCATGCGCGATGTCGAACTCGACAGGTCCGCGGCAGCATGTCTCGAGGTCTACAAAGAGCAGCCCTCTCTTCGTCCTGAGCAAGTTGCCCGGATGCGGCTCGCCGTGCAGCAACTGCTCGCCGGCGCCACGCCCTTCGACGGCGCGCCTCAGGTTTCGCAAAGTCTTGCTGAGAAGCTCCCGCTCCGTGTCAGGAAGCTCCGGAGTGTGGGCGCGGTTGCCAACCAGCGACTGCGCCTGGGCGATTCGATCCGTGAAGTGCGGCGCAGTCACATCGATCTGCCGCATGCCGGCATGCAGCCTCTCCAGAACCTGCGCATACTCGGATGGTGCGATGTCACGAGACGGCACAGGCTCGTAGTATTTCCACAGCGTGACCGCGAAGCCGCCACGCACGTAGACGCGCGGCTCCACGCGAGGCTCAGGCTCAGCCACCGGACTATCGGTTTGGGCGAGCCGCCGAGCGACCTCAACCTCGAACTTGGCGCCCGCCTGATGCGCTACATAGGCTACCCGAGCAAGAACGTCACAAGGCAGTAGGCGCACAGCGATGCGATTCGAGTCGTGAACAACAACTGCGTCATCGACCCTCAGGCCAAGCGCTGATGCCGTGGATATACCCGCCGCCACCGCACGCGGAACTTCTGATGTCTTCATCGTTGCCCTCCGTTACCACTAGTGGCGAGTGGTGCATAGCTCTGGTTATGAAGGAGCGTTCCAATCCATAAAGTGAGGACAGTCATAAAAAGAATGTCACCAATGAACGAGATAGTGCTTCCTAACCACAATACTGTGTAGCTGCGATTAATGAGAATAAAGCGCTGGCGGAAAAGTGCCAGACACTTTTGACAATGATGAAGCATATCAATCCTTTCGCGCACGCAAATGGGAGAGGTGATTCAGGTCTGAATACCTGTGTAGGGAAGGATGCGCAGTGCGGAAAAGATATGCTGTGTTACCGGAGAAGGTAAAAAACGGGTAGGAGTATCGTAGCAGAAAGATAAGACATACCATCACGGTCTCAGATGGTTATGCCTCTCTCGCATGGTAGTCTCTTCTCTCACTCTTCTCTCGCTATTGCGCCCCATGCAGCGCGTTTGCAGCGGGAGAATGAGCGATGACGTTGACAACAGATGTCTGTTGGAGGAGTACCCTCTGCTTCATGATATTTCCTTGCTCTTCGCTCTCTTGATAGTGTGCCTGGATAGATACTACTATGCGAAGTTGCTCTGTGTCAAGTGCTGATCATCGCCTTCCAAGGTGGGGCATAGACTTCATTGCCAAAAATTTCTCGGTTGTGTGAACAGGCGGAACTACTTAAACAAGAGCTTTTTTGAGTCTGCACTAGCTAGCTTAGCTAGACCTCCCAGAACATCGACCGTCCCCGGTTGCGACAGATATCGGAGCCGAGGTCAACGTCACCTGGGCATCCACGCTGGCGATACCGCCGAGCGTGAAGCCGGCGCCCGTGGGAGCGCTACCGATCATGATCTTGCTGACCACGCTCAGTCCTTCTCGCCTCTAGAGAGTTGCTCTGCTTCTCCCCAATGTGCTCAGGTGCGCGCCGATTGTCTAAATCCTGCTCACCAGTCTCAATACTCGTATACGTCTTCATGACAATAGAGACGTGTGAGCATAGGCCGAGTAACGGGATCCTGGGAGCACCCACAATCGCCGACTCGCGCTCGTGCCCAGCCAGTGCGCCCTTCGAGACCCCAGGTGCTGTGCTCCCACCACCGTTTCCCTCCCCGGCGTGGTGGATCCCCTTCGGCGTGCACCGTGGCAGACCGTGCCGGCTTCTTGGCGTCAAGGGTCGCTCTTGAGCAATAACTGTGGGCAAATTATCCTCCTCCCATCACCACATATTCACTCTACTCTTTTACCCTATTTTAGAGCACAATGAGCCTGTTGTAAACGGAACAGTAGAAAGGTACTAAGGAGCACGAACGGGGTGAATATGACCACTAAGCGGCACTATCACTAACTTGGCAGAGCAGTAAGCGCTCTTCGAGCTGGCTACAGAATAGCTGCCTGATGGTGGTGCCCGTTTTGAGGCTCGGAATCCATCCAGAAATGGAGCGGCCCGCTATTTTGAACAGATCAACGCCTTTGATTGCCAGTGCGGCCATGGGCATCCCTGCCGATCTCTCGATGAGGTACGCCATTTACACCTTTGAGAAACAGTATACCTGATGGAGAGCGGTTTTCCCAGGAAACTTTGTACTAGTGCTCATATGGGAGGGCAAGTGCTAATGTCGGAGGGCAAAACCTGCTCACTTCGGATGTCATTTACCACCACCGTCGGTAAAGACACGATAGGCAAAGCGCATTAATGTGAGCGTCCCCAGCAGTTGGATGATCTCGGAATCCATGTCTGCCAATGGCACGTTCAACGCAGCCACCACCGGATCCCAGAGCTGAATATCTGGCAGACTGACGCGCCAGCGCAGTTGCTGCGCGTCCTGTACGACTCCGGCAAAGCGAATGGCTCCACTCGTATTAATGCGCATCCACCCACCATCCCAGACAGCCCCTGTCCACGGTGTCCACAAAATGGCCGAAGCCGGTACATCTTCTGACGGGAGCAACGAACAGGGACGCGGTGAAAGCCCTGGCGCGTCCTGTCGGAAGCACAACCAGTGTGATGGCTCAGCCTGTGTAGCAGGTAAAAAGCGATTCTCCCGCTTATCAACGGCCCGTGCCAGCAGAATCGGGGCCACGCTGTGAATAGCGGGACGATCCCTGGTTTCATAGTGTAACAGGCCCCGTTTCCGCCAATCTGTCAGCGTTGCTGAAGTAACGGCATCTCCCGGTAGCTTGGTGACGTCTGCATCGTTGCGAGAAACGAACGCCAGCGGACTGCGCGTCAGGGCCTCCAGTAACCAGGCGCGGGACGTGGCTTGCTGAAACCATGCTGTTGAAAGCGCATGCGAACGAACCAGCGGATCCAGCATGCCAAACAATGCCGGGCGCAGCGCTCGAACGTCCTGTTCGAGCGCTGCCCATGCTGCTTCTGCATACCCGGATTCTTGCTCGAGTAGCGTGTGAGGCGAGAATTTCACTCCTTTTCTTGCCTGTCTTCGTCGACCTTCGAGCAAATACAGCACAAGCGATGGGTGTAATGGAGCAAACCGCGGCATAACATCTTCTACGGCACTCACAGCCAGTGACCTCTTTTCCACGAGTTGGTACTGGCAGTATACGCATCTTTTTCTGCTTCCGCAAGGTCTCCCTGTTCGGTGTTCGCCCACGGAGTCACAGGAAGCGCTTCATCAGTCGCATCGCCAACAGACATATTGACAATTTAATCTAACTAACATAGTATTAAGTATGGTACTTACTTGTTTAAGTGCCATATAATTCGTTTAGTTTTACATTATCCACAAGGGGGAAGCGATGGAAGAAGAGGAACACCTACCCTTCCTGTCGAGTGGTCTGTTTCGGGGTCCAGTTGATCTGCAGGCAGTGCGCCTGCTGTTATGGCAAAAAGTACTATCTCAGCACAGCAGTCTGTTTCCAGCTCCCATTCGTCTTGCCCAGATCCATGATATCCTTGATATTGGGTGTGGCCCAGGAGGATGGGTTCTCGATGTTGTTGGACACTATCCTGATATCCAGGCCGTTGGGATTGATAGTACTGCGGAAATGATCGAGATTGCCGCATTGCACGCATGGGTTGTCGCACCTCGTCCTCAGATGCAGTTTCGGGTCGTCCAGCAGCTTTCCGACCTCACGACCGCCTTTCCAGGCCGGTTATTCGATGTGATCCGTCTCTGTGTCACCGATAGGTTCGAGCTTGACTGGAACGCCTTTCTGCGCATCGTTCATACGCTCCTCCGCCCGGGAGGGTACTTTTACGTTCTTGTCACTGAATGCATGATCACGACGAGCCAGGCGCTATCCCGCTTCCTTGCCCTTCTCACACTTGCACGAAATCAGATGAGCATTCCTGCGTGTCCATTGGCAGTGTGTTTCACGCAACAGGTCGAGCAGGCCAACTTCAGCCAGATACAGCACCGGAGTGAAAGTATCGGCATCTCTTCCGAAACAACAATCCTCCTCGAATATATCACCATCACCATCCAACTCTTGCGCGAAAGCTTTCTGCAATCTACTGTAATCACTGCCCCCGCTTTTGATCAGCTCTCCTCACAGATCATTGCAGAGATGAAAGCACCTACGTTCTGTGGGCAGCTCAACCTGAAAACAAGTTGGGCAAGAAAGCCAGAACCAGAATGGAGCGTATCATGATAGACCGTACCAGGAACAACCAGCAGACAACGTTCCCACTTCTTTTTTCATGGGTGATCCACCTGCTCGCACAACAGCGTGCCGCCGCAGTAGAAACCCCCTGCCTGTTTATGCGCGGGAATATCCTCCACTTGCCACCTGTGCAGAGTACCAAACGTGAAACCCGTGTCGTTTTCACCGAGGACTGTCACACCAACCAGGCGCTCATCACCACGACAGCAACCCTCACAATGATTCGTATCGGTAATCTTTCTCATCCACAAGAAGACGAGTTGAATCAGGCAATGCAAGCAGCTTCCCTCTCTTTTTCTTCTCAGGAGGGAGGAATGAGTGAGGGCGTTCTCCATGTCAAGACGCTCTTCCCACCACGAGGGTATCTTGCGTGTTGGGACATGCGTCTGAATGGATCACGGACTGTGGTTGGTCGGCGAGCAGACGAGTGGGGCGAATATATGACCCTGATCGACGACTGGACCCTTTGATGCCTTGCTCTACGATGGTCGTCGTCAGGAGAACCACACACTGTCTGGTTTCGCTTCGGTTCATAACGTCTCGCGTAAGCAAGAGGTGAGAGAGGGACAACACTGCCTCCTGCTACATTTGTACCACCGCATAGAAGACAGTATTCACAGGTCACGTTGCCGACAACAGGGAGCTACCAAATTCCAGACATTCATTGATACGTGCTTCTTTTCGGCTCATGCACGGTTTTGATGAATCCTCTGGAAATCTGAGGTGGTCGATACCTACAGCGA
>Ga0307374_10013252_pt1 | contig 11432 bp, 9 predicted proteins | sample OX3MG_FD_202532 | JGI IMG/M metagenome (GOLD analysis project Ga0307374, IMG submission 202532) | Soil microbial communities from Risofladan, Vaasa, Finland - OX-3 | ecosystem: Environmental > Terrestrial > Soil > Coastal area > Acid sulfate soil | place: Finland: Risofladan, Vaasa | collected... | reverse complement strand
GCTGGCCAAGGCCGCCACGCGGCCCACCACGATGCGCTTTGCCCATTGGTGGAACTAGTCGGTATTTGCGAACCAGGACACTAGCATGGCCTTAGTGTAACATAACGTCCCTTATGTTACCCCAAAGGGAAGGGGCCGCCAAGCCTCAGAAAAAGAACGCGATTCACGCTACTTGCGCTTTTTACGCGATTGGCGTATATTGAAAGCTAGAAAGAGAGGATGAATGGACATGGCGAATACCGTCCCGGCGTCCGAGTTCACCCGGAACTTCGGTCGCTACCGGATGCAGGCCCAGCGCACAGCTGTCGCCGTCTCCAGCCACGGCCTGATCACCGGCTACTTTGTCGGTCCGGATGAATACGAGGAATTCAAGCGCTTCCGGGAAGCCCGGCACAGCTTCGCCACCGCCGAGCTTTCGGATGAACAGGTCAGGGCCATCGGCGCGTCACGCATGGACGCGCGGCACGCCCATCTCGACGACATGCTCAAGGAATAGCGAAGGCATATGGCCATCCCCACCCCGGAGGCGGGGCTCGTCATCTCCTATGCCTATCTCTGGCACCGCGAACACCAGGCGGGACAGGAAGAAGGCCGCAAGGACCGCCCCAGCGTCATCGTGCTTGCGATCGAGCGTGCCGGTGATGGTGCGACGGCCGTTACGGTGCTGCCGGTCACGCACAGCGCTCCGGCTGATCCCGCTTCAGCCGTCGAGATTCCATTGCCGGTCAAACGGCATCTCGGGCTTGACGCGGAACGCTCCTGGATCGTCGTCGCCGAGGGCAACGAATTTCTGTGGCCAGGATACGATCTGCGAAAAGTCCCGAACGCCGACCGCTATGATTACGGCTTTCTGCCGCCGCGATTTTACAACCAGGTGCTCCATGCTTTCGTCGCCTGGCATCGCGCGGGAAAGCGCAAGCTGACGCCGCGTGAATGAGAGAGGAAGTCGCCAATCCATATACACGAACCGCCGAAGCTGACTTGAGCGCCAATCCCTTCGGGGCCTGATTCGCCACACCATGAGGTAGCCCATGCCATCCTGTTTTGTCATTCAGCCATTCGACGGCAGGCGCTTCGACAAGCGATACACCGACGTATTCAAGCCGGCGATCGAAGCTGCGGGCCTTGAGCCTTATAGGGTTGACCGCGACCCGTCCGTCAGTATTCCGATCAATGACATCGAGCAGGGCATTCGCGGTGCTGCCGTCTGCTTTGCCGACATCACGCTCGATAATCCGAATGTCTGGTTTGAGCTGGGCTATGCGCTGGCGACGGAAAAAGAGATCTGCATGATCTGCTCGAAGGAGCGTCAGGAGAAATTCCCCTTCGATGTTCAGCACCGCAACATCATCCGCTACAGCGTGGACTCGTCGAGCGACTATCGCGCGCTCGAAGCCCAGATCACCGAACGCCTGAAAGCCATGCAGGAGAAGGCTCAAAAGCTCGCCGCCTTTAGCACGAAATCTCCTCTCAGGGAGGAACACGGCCTGTCTCAGCATGAGCAGATCGTGCTAGCCACGATGCTGGAAAACCGCGACGGGCCCGGAGAGGCGGTTTCGCATTGGGTAATCAAAAACGGGCTCGATGTTCTCGGATACAACAACATAGCGTTGAATATCGGCATCGAGAGATTGCTGCAGAAAAAGATGATCAGCGTCACCCAAAACGAAGACTACGATGGGAACAGGTTCAACCTGTATTCGGTTGAAGGGCCTGGGATGACTTGGCTAATGGACAATTACGAGAACCTGAATCATGGCAGCAGCAGCCGGACGGCGAAGGCATCGCCGCGACGAGAGCAGTCATCCCCTTTTGACGATGACGTCCCTTTTTGACTGCGCAGATGTGGACGACACCAGCGCAGAACGACGGACCTTGCGGATACTCCCACCGGTCGGGTGCATATCATGCTGAATTTCGACACGTCCTGGCGATTCAACTCTCCGGGCGAAATCCCGGCCCACGTTAGCGGGGCCTTCTCTAGCCTGATCGGCAAGATCGCTGCACAAGGAGATCGCCAGACAATGCTGGAACATTTTAAGGCCTATTTTGCCAATGCGGCGGGCCTGACCTCGACCTGGAGTTCGAGCGCAAGCTGGGCGGAAACCGATCTCGGTAACTACATGCAGGGAGCTTGTGAAAACGCGCCGCTGTTTATCGAAGCCTTTTACGATGCATGCATTGCTTTTCGTGAAGGGAATCCTCAACTCGGCGTTCCGGATGTCGCATTTATGAACCGCATCCTTGCCGACAACGAGGTTGGTTACGAGATCCAGCCCCCTGACCTTATTTGTCTGACAGCCCATGAAAAGATCGTCGTTCCAGAGCGCCACGCGTCTCTTGACGAGCAAGCGCAGGAGCTCATCCAGCGCTCGCTAACACAATCAGAGCAGCTCCTGTCGGAAGGCCGAGGCCGTCCCGCTGTTCAGGAAATCCTTTGGCTGCTGGAAACCGTGTCCACAGCCTTTCGAGGCTTGGATGTCGGTGCTGGCACGGTGGAGGGGAAATACTTCAACAAGATCGCTGACGATCTCCGCAGGCACCACAAGGGGCAAGTGCTTGAGCAGGTTCTCGCGTGGATGACAACTCTGCACGGCTATCTATCATCCCCGACCGGCGGCCGAATCCGACATGGAAGCGACCTGAAGACTGCTTCGGACATTCAACCCAACGAAGCGCGATTATTCTGTAACCTCACTCGGAGCTACATCTCATTCCTGACGACCGAGCACGCGCGATTGAGCAAGAGTTCTATGACCGGAACTGGCGGGCGCAGCGGCGGCATCGCCGGCTTAGCCCAGAGCGGTGGCTTGGATGACGATATACCGTTCTGAGAACGCACGGCAGAGTTGGAAAAGGGCGGCAAACTTTGCTAATACCTAACAGCACGACGGGCAACAACATTGCCCACAGCGACAATGCCTATAACAGCACGATTCCGAGGCTGACAGCATGATCGAGTCCGGGACCTACCTTGAAGCCACTGACCCGGCGCGGGACTGCTTTCGGACCTACCGAGTCGCGCTTGTGCATGACCTGATCGGGACACGGATTGCCCCATGAATGCTGTAGAAATCGAGGAAGCCGTATCGAATCTTGCGCTCCAGCCGTTCGACGCTGCCGAGTTCCCTTTCGCCTTTCTGACCGCGTTCGGTAACAAGGACACTACGATCAGGCGTCTACGCAAGGGCGAGACGAATACCTCCGACGTGCCGGGCGGCGTTCTCCAGCGGCACAATATCCATATCGCGGTATGCGAACCCGGAGCCGTAACCGCGACGCTGACGGCGCTTCGCGAGAGTCCCAGGACCGCTTCGACCAAGGCGAAATTCATCCTTGCAACCGATGGGGTGACGCTGGAAGCCGAGGACCTCGCCAGTGGCGAGCCGGTCGTCTCGGACTACGCCGGTTTTCCCCAGCACTTTGGCATCTTCCTGCCGCTCGCGGGAATCTCCACCGTCAAGGAGATCGCGAACAATCCAATCGATGTGAGGGCCACGGGGCGGCTCAACAAGCTTTACGTCGAGTTGCTAAGGGACAATCGCGATTGGAGCCGCGCCGACCGACGCCATGACATGAACCACTTCATGGCGAGGTTAATTTTCTGCTTTTTCGCCGAGAAGACAGGCATTTTCAATGGCGAGGGACTGTTCACCGCGACCGTCACTCGCATGAGCGACCCAGGCTCGGCCAACACCCATGAAGTAATCAGCACGCTCTTCCGCTCCATGAACACCAGGTCTGCGGAGCGTGCCCAAGCCGGCCTGCCTGGCTGGGCTGTAGCCTTTCCCTATGTGAACGGCGGCTTGTTTTCCGGCAGCACCGAGGTTCCGCGCTTCTCCCGCATCGCACGAAGCTACCTCATACATGTGGGGGGGCTCGACTGGCGCGCGATCAATCCGGACATTTTCGGCTCGATGATTCAGGCCGTTGCGGACGACGACGAGCGCGGCGCGTTGGGAATGCACTATACGAGCGTGCCGAACATTCTGAAGGTGCTTAACCCGCTGTTTCTGGATGATCTGCGCTCGCAGCTTGCGGCAGCGGACGACAACCCCCGCATGCTGTTAAACCTTCGCAAGCGCATGGCGAAGATACGGGTATTCGATCCGGCTTGTGGCTCAGGCAATTTCCTCGTTATCGCCTACAAGGAAATGCGGGCGATCGAGGCCGAGATCAACCGGCGGCGCGGAGAACCGGACCTGCGGACCGAGATCCCGCTCACAAACTTCCGAGGGATTGAGTTGCGAGACTTCCCGGCGGAGATCGCGCGCCTCGCGCTTATCATCGCGGAGTTTCAGTGCGACGTGCTCTATCGCGGACAGAAGGAAGCCCTATCCGAATTCTTGCCCCTTAATGCCATGAACTGGATCACTTGTGGTAATGCGCTTCGGCTCGATTGGCTCAGCATATGCCCTCCGAACGGAAGCAGAGTGAAATTTGCGGCCGACGATCTTTTTCACACGCCGCTTGATCAGGCACAAATTGAATTCGAAAATGAAGGTGGCGAGACCTATATTTGTGGCAATCCACCCTACGCCGGGTTGAGCTCACAAACGCCCGAACAAAAAGCCGACCTTGAGCACATATTCGGTGCCCGCTCCAAATATTGGAAGTCTTATGACTATGTGGCCGGATGGATCCATAAAGCGACCCAATTAGCAGAGTCGCCTTTAGCAAAACTCGCCTTCGTCACCACAAACTCAATTTTCCAAGGCCAGCAAGTGCCCATGTTGTGGCCCGCGATTTTGTCCAAAGATCTAGTTATCGAGTTCGCCTACGAATCCTTTAAATGGGCGAACCTTGCAAGTAATAATGCAGGGGTGACGGTCGTTGTTGTGGGTATTTCGCGTCGCAGTGAAGCGCGAGAACGGAGAATTTTCGTTCACTCAGATGAAGGCGTGCACGCCCGGAAAGTCGCGCACATCAATGCTTACCTTGCGCCTGCTAACGATACGTATGTTGAGGCCGCGTCCGATCCCATGAATGGGATGACGAAGATGTATTGGGGATGCAAGCCGGTAGATGGCGGACATCTGCTTATGGAAAGGCATGAGCGCGATCAACTCGTCGCAAGCAACTTGGGTGCAGGTAGGTTTATTCGTTCTATATTCGGATCATCAGAATTTATTGACGGCACTTTACGTTATTGCGTGTGGGTTCAGGATGACGAGAGAGCCGACGCCGAATGTGTTCCTGCTTTGCGGGAGCGATTTGAGCGGGTGCGTGATTTTCGCTCCGCAAGCAAAGCGGCAGAGACACGGCCTGCGGCGGCATATCCCCATAGGTTCCGGCAAATTCAGGGGACTCCTGGAGACCGCGCCCTCATCGTCCCGATCCACTCAAGTGAAACCCGGGAATGGCTTCCCGTTGGATATGTGCCCCCGGGATCAATCATCTCGAACGCGGCTTTTGGGATTTACGATGCTGAACCGTGGTCGATGGCGCTTCTAGTATCTAGAATCCACCTTATCTGGATAGCAACCGTTTGCGGCAAGCTGGAGACCCGATACCGATACTCAAATACCTTGGGGTGGAACACGTTTCCCGTTCCCAAACTCACCGAGCAGAACAAGGCCGACCTCACGCGCTGCGCCGAGAATATCCTCTTGGTCCGTGAGGCGCATTTTCCCGCGACAATCGCCGACCTCTATGATCCGGAAAACATGCCGGACGATCTACGCCGTGCTCACGACGAGAATGACGAAGTGCTCGAACGCATCTATATTGGCCGACGGTTCAAGAACGATACGGAGCGGCTGGAAAAGCTGTTCGAACTCTACACCAGGATGACGGTCACGCAGCCGCCAACCAAGAAGAAAGGCAGGAAGGCGGCATGATGGCTGATAATCCTACCAACAAGCGGACCATCCCGTCCGTCTCGCTGACGACCGCCCGGACGGGTGCTTCGACCAAAGCCGACGCTATGGGCATGCGGCCGATGCAGCAACGCGCCTATGCCCGCCGTGGCGAGCAATATCTGCTGATCAAGTCGCCGCCGGCCTCCGGCAAGTCCCGCGCGCTCATGTTCATCGCGCTCGACAAGCTGCAAAACCAGGGCTTGAAACAGGCAATCATCGTGGTGCCGGAGCGCTCGATCGGCGGCAGCTTCGCCGACGAGAAGCTCACGGCGGGCGGGTTTTGGGCTGACTGGACCGTCAAGCCGCAGTGGAATCTCTGCAACGCGCCCGGCATTGACGATGTGAAGGTTGCCCGGTCGAAGGTCAGAGCCGTCGGCGAATTCCTCGCGAGCAGCGATCCGGTGCTTGTTTGTACCCATGCGACTTTCCGCTTCGCCGTCGATGAATTGGGTGTCGCGGCCTTCGATGACCGGCTGATTGCCGTTGACGAGTTTCATCACGTCAGCAGCAATCCCGACAATCGGCTTGGCAGCCAACTCGGGCAGTTCATCGCGCGGGACAAAGTCCATATCGTTGCGATGACCGGTTCCTATTTCCGGGGCGACGCCGAGGCCGTTCTCGCGCCGCAGGATGAGGCGCGATTCGAGACCGTCACCTATACCTATTACGAGCAGCTCAACGGCTATGAGTATCTGAAGTCGCTCGACATCGGCTATTTCTTCTATACTGGCCGTTATCTCGACGCGATCAAGAAGGTGCTCGATCCGTCGCTGAAGACGATCGTGCACATTCCGAGCGTGAACTCCCGCGAGAGCACGAAGGACAAGCACAAAGAAGTCGAGGAGATCATGGATGCCCTCGGCACCTGGAGGGGTGGCGACCCCGTGACCGGCTTTCACATGATCGAGGTCGCAGACGGACGCACGATCAAGGTGACCGATCTGGTCGATGATGGCGATGCGGCCAAGAGGTCCAAGGTTCTGGCGGCGCTGAAAGACCCGGCGCAACGCAACAACCGCGATCATGTGGACATCGTCATCGCGCTTGGCATGGCCAAGGAGGGGTTCGACTGGATTTGGTGCGAACACGCGCTCACGGTCGGGTATCGCAGCAGCCTCACCGAGATCATCCAGATCATCGGCCGGGCCACCCGTGACGCGCCCGGTAAAGAGAAGGCCCGATTTACCAACTTGATCGCGGAACCGGATGCCGCTGAAGCCCTGGTGGTCGAAGCGATCAACGACACGCTCAAGGCGATCGCCGCAAGTCTGCTGATGGAGCAGGTTCTCGCCCCGCGCTTCGAGTTTACCCCGAAGAATGCAGGGCCGAAGGAGAGCTTCGACTATGGGCCGGGCGGATATACCGAGAGCGCTACCAATGTCGGCTTCAACGAGGAAGGCGGTCAATTCCATTTCGAGATCAAGGGTCTGGTGACACCCGAAAGTCCCGAAGCGACCCGCGTTTGTCGTGAAGACCTGAACGAGGTCATCACCGCCTTCGTGCAGGACAAGTCTGCCCTGGAGCGTGGGCTCTTCGACCGGGAGAACACTCTGCCTGAGGAGTTGACACAGCTACGGATGGGCAAGATCGTCCGCGACCGCTACCCGGATCTCAGTGAGACGGACCAGGAGGCTATCCGCCAGCATGCTATTGCGGCGTTGAACCTCACTCAGCAGGCCAAGCAGCTTGCCAGTGGGAATGGTGAGGCCGGAGGCGATCTCAAAGCCAATACGGCCCTGCTCGATGGTGTTCGGAGGTTCGCGATGGATGTCCGCGATCTGGACATTGACCTGATCGACCGGATCAACCCGTTCGATGCCGCCTACGCCGTGCTCTCGAAGGCCATGGACGAGAAGACGCTCAAGCAGGTGGCAGCGACAATCGCGGCGAAGCGGGTCAATATCCCCTACGAAGACGCCCTAGAGCTCGCCCGGCGTGCCAGGAAATTCATGCAGGAGCGCGGCCGGGTTCCGGAAATTACCGCCCCGGATGCCTGGGAGAAGCGGATGGCCGAGGGGGTCGCGGCGCTCGCTCGTTATGTCGCGCAGAAGAAGGCTTCCGATGTCTGACCTTTCCGCCGAAGAATTGCTGGCCGAGCTCGGCGTCAGCATTGAACCCAAGAAGGCAGGTGCGCGCACGCCCCGTGAGGAGCGGCTCGTCGCGGGCTTCGAGGATATCCAGCGTTTCTTCAAGACGAACGGTCGCGCCCCGCTGCATGGGGAGGAACGCGACATCTTTGAGCGCCTTTATGCCGTGCGGCTGGACCGGTTTCGCGCCCTTCCCGAGGCGCACGTGTTACTGGCCGGGTTGGACGCTCACGGCTTGCTCGCTTTGTCGCCAGGCACCCAAGGCTTCGACGCCGAGGCGCTGGACGATGACGCCCTCTTGGCCGAACTCGGCCAAGACGGGCCGAGCGACGACGATATCACCGTGCTGCGACACGTCCGTCCCTACACAGAACGCCAGTCACCTGACGAAGTCGCGAATAGGGTTCCCTGCAAGGATTTCACACGCTTCAAGCCGCTCTTCGACGAGGCCGAGGATGACCTGAAGGCGGGACGCCGGGAAACCCGTCCGTTCGGCAAAGACGCGTCGATCGGCATCGGCGAATTCTTCATCTTGGGAGGCCAGATCGTCTATGTGGCGGAAACCGGAGAGACGATACGGGCACCGAACGGCGAAACGGACGCCCGCCTTCGGGTCATCTACGCGAATGGCACCGAAAGCAACTTGCTGCGCAGGTCGCTTCAGCGGGCGCTCTACAAGGACGAGGCCGGCCGCCGGTTGACTGAGCCGGCCGCCGGTCCACTGTTCGGCGACAGGCTGGAAGGTGGCGACATTGCGAGCGGAACCATCTACGTTCTCCGCAGCCGGTCAAATCATCCCTTCGTTTCGGAACATCGCGAGTTGATCCACAAGATCGGCGTGACCGGCGGAGAGGTCGAGAGCCGGATAGCGAACGCGGCCCACGATGCGACCTATCTGCTAGCCGATGTCGAGGTTGTCGCGAGCTACAAGCTGGCCGACATCAACCGCACCAAGCTCGAAGGTGTCTTTCATCACATATTTGCCCCAGCCCAGCTTGATCTGACGATCCAGGATCGTTTTGGACATCCGGTGCGTCCGCGCGAATGGTTCCTTGTGCCGCTCCACGTCATTGACGAAGCCGTTGAACGAATTCGCGACGGCTCGATCACGGGCATGACTTACGACCCGAAGACGGCCCGGCTGGTATGAGAATCCTCCGCGTCCGCATCGCCAATTGGCGCTCGATCAAATACGCGGACTTCTACCCGTCCGACATGACGGTGCTGGTTGGTGCCAACAACGCCGGCAAGACGAATATCCTGAGTGCCATCAATTTCCTGATCGGCGACCGTTGGCCGATGCCCGGCAATCTCGAAGACAGGGACTTTTACAAGAGCGACAGAAACCGGCGCATCGAGATTTGCCTGGATTTCGAGAACGCCCCTTATTCGCGCCTGGACTTCGACACCGCCCGTTCTCAATACACGCTGCAAGCCTACGACGCCCACGGCAGCCCGGCGCGCGGATTCAACAACGACCAGCGCGCGCGGCTGGCGTTCGCCTACGTTGATGCAGGTCGTAATTTTGAGCGCCAGTTCGGCTCTTCCAGATATTCGACTTTCGGCCAGGCCATAAGGATGCTTCACGACGACCTGCGCCAGGGCGACGGCACGACATTGCCGGAGCTGCGCAAGACTCTCGACAGAGCGCATGAACTCCTCCGCACCGATCTATACAAGAGTTTCGAGGAAGCGTTGCGCGCCGCCTTCACGGCGCAATTGCGGACCTCGCGCTACGACGTGCAATTCGAGTTCCGCACCCTGGACGAAACAAACCTTTACCGAAGCCTCTATCCCACACTGATCGAGCGCGGCCAGCCGCGCGCACCTGGCGAGGCCGGGTCCGGCGTCCGCAATTTGCTCGTCCTAGCGTTGTTCCACGCCTTTGCCAAATCCTTTCACGGGGGTGCTATCATGGGGATCGAGGAGCCGGAGCTATACCTGCATCCTCACGCGCAGCGCAGCTTGATGGGGCAATTCGAGGAGCTTGTCGCTGCCGGCAACCAGATTTTCCTGTCGTCGCACAGTGCCACTTTTCTCGACGTCACCCGCCCGGACCGTATCGTAATCGTCCGCCAGTGCGAGGATGACGAGGATGAGATTTGCACGCAGGTCTCGACAACCAGCCTCGAAGGTCTCCGCCAAGCCCGGCAGCAGCTTCATCCCGACAAGCAGATGACGGTCGATTCGGTCCGGGCGTTTCTCCGCAACGTCCGCACCATGGAGATGGCGGAGCCTTATTTCGCCCGTCTGGTGATCGTCGCTGAAGGTCCGTCGGAGCGCGAAGCCTTACCGATATTCTGCGCTCACCTCGGACTGAATTTGGACGTGGAAGGCGTGTCAATCGTCGCCGCAGGCGGCAAGACGGTCATCGATACGCTCGTTCAGCTTTACCGTGCCCACGACATCCAGACCTATGTCGTTTTCGACAACGACGAAAACAAACCGCCAGCCGAGCGGCAATACAACAACGTCATTGCCCGGCTGCTCGGATTGCCGCCGACCGATCTACCGCCGGCAGCCATCACCGCGACCCATGCGATCCTGGCCGGGGATTGGGAACGGCAGGTGAAAGCCGATGTCGAGGCGGAGACGCCTGGCCTTTACGACACGCTGACCGTCGAGGCGCGCAACGCCCTCGGCGTTGCCGGCGGCAAAAACAAGCCGCTCATAGCGCGCTATTTCGCCGAGCGGCTCGTCGAGGCGGACAAAACGCCGCGATTCGTCCGCGACTTGGTAGGGCAATTGCGCCGCCGCCTCGGTCTCGATCTTCCAGCCGACAACCGCGCTCGCTTTCCTTGACGATCTTTGGCCGGACGGACCACCGGAGCCGGCGCAGGCGTGGGCCAATCGGGTGCCGACCCACACCAAGGGGAGTGCGCCATCCCGTCTGCTTCAGAGCCGTAGCTCCCGAATCCCTCGGGCTATTTGAGCAAAGAAATTACGCGGTTGGTGCCGCGCATCGCGCGGCGATCAGGCTCCCAGCAAACGCCGCCGCCAGAGGGCATGGTGATTCCCCGCCCTCGCCACCTATGTGGACACGGCTTGCCCGCGGAAACGTTCGGCCGCGCTGTCATGCCGGTCACCCTTGCATTAACTGACGTACTGGGCGTGTTCCGGCGTCGGTGTTTGACCCCCCTTTTGGAGTGCGCCCCTGGGGGTGGACAGATTGAACGGTTGGATTTGACGGTCCTTGCTGGGCTTCCGGAGGATGGAAGCCATGACGAAGCACCGCTCCCACAGCGCGGCGTTCAAGCGGCAGGTCGCTGAGGAGTTCCTTGGCGGGGAGACGCTACACGCGCTTTCCCAGCGCCACGACATCTCCCGGCAGCTGATCCGGATCTGGGTTGGCAAGTTCGAGGCGGGCGCCCTGGACGACGACGCGCAAGCCGCCGCTCTGATCCAGGAGTATGAGGCCAGGATCGCTGCCCTGGAACGGATGGTCGGCCGCCAGGCTTTGGAGATTGAGCTGCTAAAGGGGGCT
>Ga0307374_10013251_pt1 | contig 11432 bp, 12 predicted proteins | sample OX3MG_FD_202532 | JGI IMG/M metagenome (GOLD analysis project Ga0307374, IMG submission 202532) | Soil microbial communities from Risofladan, Vaasa, Finland - OX-3 | ecosystem: Environmental > Terrestrial > Soil > Coastal area > Acid sulfate soil | place: Finland: Risofladan, Vaasa | collected... | reverse complement strand
CTAGGAATCTGTCTGAGTTGAACTGGAAACAAGTGGGATGAAAGCACCAGAACGGCGGGATGACCTGATCGGCCGGCCGCGGTTGGCCGTCTTTCCGTCCGCCGGCCTCCTACGTCAGCGCCAGGCGTTGCCGCAGACCCGTCTCGGTGCGCAGCGCTTGGCAGATCTTGCCCAGGTTGTGCGTCAGACACCACAAGGTCCACTCGCCGGTCACCTTGGCCAGCCCGCGCAGTTGAAACCGCCGCAACCCCCGCCGTTCCTTGATCTGCCCGAACACCGGCTCCGCCGTCTCCTTGCGCTTGGCGTAGGCCGCCCGCCCCGGCTCGGTCTGCAGCTTCGCCCGCATCGCCGCTTTGATCGCCGATTCCGCGGCCCCCTCCGCCGCCGGGCGGGGCGATCCCAGTCCCGCGGCTTCCAGGATCCGCGCGACGCCCGCGGGTGGCGGTTGCCGGCCGTGCGGCTGCCGATCCGGGGGGATGAGCGCCGCGATCCCGGCCTGGTCCAAGACGCCGACGTTGCGGGCGCTGAAGTAGCCCGCGTCCGAGCTCCACTCCGCCGGCTTCAAGCCGGTCGTCTCCTGGACCTGCGTGACCATCGGCGCCAGATGCGGGGCATCGGCGCTCTGGTTGGTCAGCGCGCACCCGACGATGATCTGGTGCGGAGAGGCGTCGACCGCGGCCTGGGCGTTGTAGGCTTGGACAAACGCCTTGTCGGCGTTCTTCATGATGCGCGAGTCGGGGTCGGTGAAGTTGCGCTGGGCATCGTCCGGGGGCACCTCCGCCGGGGTCGGGCGTCTCCCCGGCTTCGGCGGCTCGCCCGCCGCGGCGCGGCGCACCCGCTCGGCCTCATCGGCGGCCCGAATCGCCGCGGCCCCGTCGCGGGCCTCCCGCTCCAAGGCGTCCTTGGCCGCCCGAATGGTCGCCAGCCGCCGCTCGCGCCGGGTGATCTCCCCGCTCAGGTCCACCGGCACCTCGTCGCCGGTCTGTCCCGGGCCGTAGCGGGCATCCTCGGCGGCGTCGGCCGCGCGGGCCGCCTCCACGAGCGCCGCGATCTCCTTGCCCAGCCGCTCTTCGGTCCGCTTCATCCGGGCATAGCTCATCGCCCGGTGCTTCGAGGCGTTAGCCAGAACCTTCGTGCCATCCTGGGCGACGTGCTCCAGCTTGACCAAGCCCAGGCGCCCCGCCAGGCGCACCACCTGCTGGAACAACGGGAGCAGGGCCGCCAGATGCCGCTCCCGGAAGTCGCTGATCGTGCGGAAGTCGGGATGCTGGTCGGCCGTCAGCACCCGGAAGGCGACGTCTTCGTAGGTCTTGGCGGCGATCACCCGCGAGCTGACCACGCCTTGGGAGTAGGCGTAGAACAGGAGCTTGGTGAGCAGCACCGGATGGTAGGGCGGGTTGCCCCCGCCGTCGCCCTGATCGTACACCGCGGCGATCGGCGACAAGTCGAGCTGATCGACGATGTCGCTCACCAGGTACACCGTGTGATCCGCCGGCAGCCACTCCCGCAGGTCAGTCGGCAGCGCCAGCGGCCGATCCGGCTGATAGGGACGGAACACTCGCTTGGCCATCGGCACCTCCATGGAGAGATTATGTATAAAGTATACCCCAATCCCTACCTCAACTCAGACAGATTCCTAGGATCTTCTGATCCAGAGATAGTTTGCAGCCGTCCATGGCCTATCTTTGCATCCACTGCGTCGCGAATTTGGCGGAATTTGGCCACTTTCTCAACGGCCGTCGTCCAACCGGTCCACCATTTCCACCTGATTGTTCCGCGTCCGTTAGCAAACCGTTAGCAACACTAGCAGTAGCCTGAGCTGCGCGGGCCGGGTAAGCTCGGCACAGAAGGGCCTTCTTCCAGTCCAGATGACATGTCATTCGTCACGCGTGTGGTAACCGTCTAAAATGGCAAGGACAACTGAGACACGAACCACCGCGCGATGACGTGCGTCGTTCGAAAGGAACTCGGCGTGGAGAGGGTATCAAGACACATTGAACTGACGCCTGATGTGGTTGGCGGGAAGCCGCGCACCGCCGGGCATCGGATCACCGTCCAGGATGTGGTGACTTGCACGAGCGTCTTGGTCTGAATGCCGACGAGATCGCCACGGAGTATGGTCTGTCGCTTGCCGACGCGTACGCTGCCCTCGCCTATTACTATGACCATCGTGATGCGATTGACCGGATGATCCAGGACGACGAGGAGTTAGTTGCCGAATTGCGCAAGCGAACCTCGTCGAAGCTGAAGGCGAAGCTTGGCGGCTGAACGGATCAAGTTTTGTGTCGACGAGCACGTACCCGTGCCGTAACGGAAGGACTGCGCCGGCGCGGGGTCGATGTGCTAACGACCCAGGATGCAAGGCACCTCGGAGCCACCGATGAGGTGGGAGGAGCGTGCCGCGCTTGCCCCGCAACGCTTTGGTGTTGCGGGGGTAGAGGCGGGCGAGATACGTGCCATCAGCGAGCATCTCAACCGGTTTGAGCGTCAGGCTGGCCTTGGCCCGGGTCAGGATCTGGACGCCCTGTGGGTGTCGCCGTCGGCGTGAACGTGGGTGTCGCCATCGGAGTCGGGGTGAAGGTCGGCGTGAAGGTCATGGTCGGCGTGGCGGTTGGCGTCGCCGTTTGCGTTGGCGTGGCCGTTCGGGTCGGGGTGGGCGTATGGATTCCGACGGCTGCCGCGACACTACTGCATCCGGTTATGCCGATGAGCGCGAGACCACAGAGGATCGGGATGAGTCGAGATGCCAGGGAGTGTATGGACGCGGGCTGCATGGTGCTCCCCCCTCGTGCAAGGGCAACCCGAGCGCCGACTGCGATCATCGGTCCGCGGCGTGGGTCAAGCGTCCGTTCGCCCTTCTGGAATTGCACCATAAGAATCAGGCGACCGAAGAAAGGCCATAGCGGTGCCTCACTTGGGCAGGGTCGGTGGTGAAACAGAGCCGAGGCACCACCCCCAGAAGGACGAAGACCTCCTCGACGTCGAAGATGGCGTAGAAGTCCCCGGCAAAGACGATGACTTGGGCGCTTTCCTCCTCCGCACGCTGGCGGCGCACGCCGTGCTGGGTGAGGTCTTGCCCCTGTGCCGTGCGGAAGGCGTTGGCCAGGGTGAAGGTCAGCAGGGTGAGGAAGACGTGCCCGCGCACCGCTGCGTCGGTCTTCTTCGGGTAGTGCTCCAGTCCCCAGCCTTGTTTGAGTTCGCGGAAGGCCGTGTTCTCGATCAGGCTGCGCAGGTCGTAGAGATCCAGCGCGGCGAGGGGCTGCGCCACCGACAAGCTGGTGAGAAAGACCTTCTCCTCTCCCGGAGCATACTCTTCGCCTTGCCACCTGGTGACGACCACCGCGTTCAGCGCGTTGCCGACAAAGTCGCGGCGGGTCGCCAGAGCCGTGTGCTCCACCGCGCCGTATTGGTCGTAGCGGGTCAGGGCGGCCACCCCCACGACCGACACCTGGCCCTCCCAGCGCACCCGCCCATCCTGGCCCTCCTTGCGCGTCCCCGCCCGCTCCTGGGGAAAGAGGCTCTCCCCGTCCGCGTCTCGCCGACTGAGCGCTTGCGCATCGGCACGCACCCGCATCTTCTCCTTGGCCGGCACGACGAAGTCGCTGCGCCGGTGGTGCTTGAGCACCCACAGGTCCGCTCCGTCCAGAAACCCCCGATCCATCAGCAGCACCTGGAGCACGCCCGGGCCCAGGTGCGCGACCGCCGGGCGGACCAGGGCGAGGGTGTGGCGGGTTTCCCGCTCCTCGGTCGGCACCACCGTAGCCGCCACCACCAGACGGAGCCGGACTTCGCAGACCACGAAGACCTGGAAGCCGTGGACCCACCGCTCGATCTCGACCACCTTCTTGTCCTTGGTGACCTTCTTCTCCGTCTTCTTCACCTTCCCGGCCCCGCCGTCCTTCGCCGTCGTCGGCAGATCGGAGGCGTCCAGCGCAAAGGGGCCCTTGCTCTTGGCGAAGAAGCCCCGTTGGGCAAGTCGCTGAGCCGTCCCGTTGAGCACCGCCGCCAGTTCCGTGGCGCTGAGCGGCTCGATCGCATCGGCCAGGGTAGTCTTGTGCATCGGCCCCGCGGCCAGGTTTCCCCGCTGGCAGAAGCCGACCTGCATCTGGGTCGTCGTGTCGCCGATCAACTGCAGCAGCGCGATCTCCCGAAAGAGCTTGGTTGGCACCAGATTGATCGACCCGATGCCGAGGAAAATCTTCCCCTGGTAGGTCAGAATCAGTCGGGCGATCGGGATCAGCACCCGTTTGAAGCCGGTGCCCTCCAGATCAAGCACGGCAAAGAAGCTCAACTCATCGAGAAACGCCAGGAAACTGCTGACAACCCCCCAGCCACTGATCGTCACCAGGTCGATCCGACCGGCGGTCAGCCGACGCGCCACCTCCTGCCGGTCCCGCGTGAGATGACGCCACGCCCGGTAGCGCCGCCCCTTGTGCGTGCGCCGACGCCGTTCCGGCTTTGCCGCCCGATTCGCCAGAACGCGCCGACGTTTCCTCTCCCGCATCAGGGCGACGCACCACCGCGGAGCCGTCCCGCCCCACCCTTGAAAAAGTTGTTCCTACCTACTACCATAACCGCACCTCCCGTTTGGGGTTTTGGCCTGCTTGGCGGCAGCCAGTATCCTAAACGGGAGTCAAACTTCTGTTAAGCGGTTTCTCCCTCCCACACCGTTTGCCGTCGGACGATCCTCGAGGCCTTCGCTCGCTCGCTCGCCCTTATAGTGCAATTTCAGTCGCCCTTCTGCATGACGAACGTAGCGTTCGTGGAAAGGGTCTGTCAAGAGTAATATTGTCTGTTCGTCACGTCCACGAAAAGGATCTGTCAAGAGGTTTTTGTCTGTTCGTCACGTTCGCGATAGCGTCTGTCAAGAGGTTTGTGTTTGTTCGTTCCGTTCGCGGGATCGCCACGGGTGGAAGAAATCGGGATCGCATCGAGAGGGGAGTGAGCGCCGGCGAGGGGCACCGGCCCTCACGCGGACGATCCGTCGCCTTCAGGTTCGTCTTGATCGAGCGGTAACGGCAGCGTCATCGCGGCGTCACCTTTCGCTCGCGGCGCGCGCTTGAACGTCACGTTGCCGCGGGTCGGCGGGCCATCGTCTTGCCGAGGTTCGCGGTGGATGCGCTCCGCGAGCATCGCCGCGCCCAGCTAACCGAGCGGCTGCAAGCCTACGTCTGGGAAGACTTCGATCTCGTGTTCCCCAATGAAGTCGGCAAGCCCGAGGAACGCGGGAACCTGGTTCGCCGCCACTTCCTACCGCTGCTCGCCAAGGCCGATCTCCCGCGCGTCCGGTTTCACGATCTCCGGCATACGTCGGCAACGCTACTGCTGAGCCAGGGGGCGCATCCGAAAGTCGTTCAAGAACGGTTGGGACACTCCACCATCGCCGTGACGCTCGACGTGTACAGCCACGTCCTACCGACGATGCAGCAGCAGGCCGCGGACCAACTGCAAGCGCTCATTGGGCACGGCTGAGAGGCTTTTGGCATCAAGGCACGAAAAAAGGCCACTCGTTTTGAGTGGCCTTTGTGTTTATCGTACTCTCCGTAGGGGATTCTTGGAGCCCACGGTCGGAATCGGACCGACGACCTCATTCTTACCAAGAATGTGCTCTACCGACTGAGCTACGTGGGCAGAGGGATTTTTCACCCCAGTTCCCCTATTTTACCGCATCGGGACGCTCGCCGCAAGGATCCGGCGCGTCGTTTTAGGCCGGTTCACCCCCTCTCCGTCTGACACCATTCTTACCGAGTGAAACCATTCTTACTGAGACCTTTACTCAAAGACCATTACCGGCCCTGGTCTCCGACGCCGCCCTGAGCTCATTACTACTTCCTCCGCCGCTGCCGGTCGACGACGCTGTTGGTCTTCTGGCGCTCGACGGCGTCGGTGTTGATGATGTGGGCGTAGTAGAGGCTCATCTACGGCGTCTCGTGACCGAGGATGCGCTGCAGATCGGCGACCGAGCCACCGTGATTCAGGAAGTCGGTGCTGAAGGTGTGCCGGAGCTTGTGGGGGTGCATCTTCACGCCGAGCTTCTCGGAGAGCCGCCGGAAGATCAGCTTCAACCCGTGGTCGCTCAGTGGCTCGTCGGTCGTCTCCTGCCCGTCACGGCTGTGGCCGCCGTGGCAGAGAAAGACGCGCTCCTCGGAGAGGCCGGGCGCTTCGACCCGATGACGATGGAAGTCGACGTAGGTGCGCAGGTACCGGGCCGTTCTCCGCCCGAAGCCGACACGCCTTTCCTTCGAACCCTTGCCCCACACCTTGATCTCGTTGCGCTGCCAGTCGACGTCCGACAACGTGATCGACGCCAGCTCGGAGACCCGCAGACCGGTGTCGAGGAGCAGGCAGAAGATCGCGAGGTTGCGGGCACTCGTCGCGTCCGGATGGGACCAGTGCTCGATGATCCGATCGCGCTCCTCGGGCGCCAGGAACTTGGGAAGCGCCTTGGGGATCTTCGGAAGCAGGCCGCGCCTGGCCAGCGGATCGGTCCGGAAGATCTGCTCCTCCGTCAGATACGCCGACCACGCCTTGAGCACCTGGATCTGGAACCGGACGCTGGAGAGCCTGTACTTGCGGGCGACGAGCTGCGCGCGGTAGGCCGCCACGACCTCCGGACAGAGATCGTCCTTGATCCCGGCCTCGCCGGCCTCCTGAACGAACCCCTCGAAGGACGTCAGCACCCGACGGAACCCGCTGATCGTGTGCGGGCTCCGACCGTTGCCCTTCAGGTACGCGATGTAGTTCTCGGCTAACACCGCCAATGGATAGCTGATATTGGCCATATCGGTCCACCTGACAATTGCCACGTTCTTCTTCTCTCTGGTGGACTCCTGGCCGAATGCCTCGGAGCGATTCTACCAGAAAGGCGTCGCAGCGATACACAAGAATTGAGCCGTCGGACCGAGCCGGAGGGCCTCCATAGGCCTCCCCGGCTCGGTCGCGCCCGGCGGACGATGAGGTCACGCGATTCGACCTACTCGCCGAACCCGTAGGCCCGGGCCTGGGTGAGCACCAGGTCCACGTACCAATCGGCGTGGTTGTATGAAAAAATCGCCTGGCGGAGATGCGCCGGGGCGCCGGCCGCTTTCAGGTAGCGCCCCATCGCGGGAATGGCGTCGTGGTAGTCGTCGAGATTTCCTCCGTTTCCATAGGCTGCCCAGGAGGCCGGCAGGAACTGGCCGTAGCCGATCGCACCGGCCGAGCTAGTGGCCATGTTCCGGCCGAAGTCGGACTCGACCTTCGCGATCGCCGCGAGGATCTGCCAGGGGACACCGGTCTCCGCGTCCACCTGACGCATCACCGTGAGCTGATCGGGCGGGATGTCGCCCGGGTTGCCGAAGGCCGGCGGGATCGTGTTGCTGGGCGGCGTGCCGATGCCGACGATCAGCCCCAGCGGGAGGGCCAGCACCGTCGCCAGCGTGATCAGCGCCAGGATGACCGCACCCAGCGCGACCGCCGCGGCCAGCTTCAGCGCGTCGGCGATGACGTCGCCCAGCACGGCGAGCACGACGATCTTCAGGGGTCTGTCTCCTGCGGCCTGCCGTTCCGCTCACCGCTGCCCGACTCCATCCGGGGACCACGGCGCACCGGACCGACGAACGGATCTACCAGGAGAACGATCCTCCAGCATCTCATCCGGGCCCTCGCGGTGCTCGGCGATGTCCGAATGCTCCAACACCGCGAGCTCGCGGGGATCGGTGGTAATCAGCCGATGCTCCGCGGGCGCCGCGGTGATCTCGACCGCGACGCGGTTCTCCGGGATGCACAGCAAAGCCTGCCCCTTGCCAAACCGCAAGAGGAGGTCGCGCTCGCCGTCCGAGAGCTTGAGTGTGTCGACCACGCGGTCGATCGCCGATGGATCCTGTCGGAGGAGAACCTTCACCGCGCTGTTCTGCAGGACCGCTCGGCCTTGGACCGACCCCAGGAAGTCTCCGACGTCCTGACTGATGACGGTCAGCCCCAGGAAATACTTGCGGGCCCGTCGCGCCATGCTCGCCAGGAACTTCCCACCTACGTCGTTCCCCAGGCGCAGCACGAGAATCTGAACGAACTGCGTGAGGAGCGTCCCGACGAAGAGATCCGTCCAGAAGCGCGTCCAGTGGCGCCCCTGGGGAAGGACTCCGACCAGGACGGCGAGCGGCGCGACGATGAGCAGGATGTCGAGGAGAGCCAGCCGCATCAGCATCTGGAGGATCAGCAGGATGCCCATGATCAGATAGACGATCCCGAGAAGGATCGTCTCCAGCGCACTGCCCGCGAAGCCGGTCGCGGCCAGGTCGGGGAGTGAGATCGCGCCGATGCCACTGGTTAAGCTGTTCCCACTGACAAATGAGTCCCCGACGTCCGCTTCAGGTGCGCCAGAATCCGAGCTCAGCCGTTGTCCACGCCGGCAGCAGGCGGTGTCGTCGTTCGTTCAGGCATCCACTTGACGCTTTCATACAGATGTTCTACCATCAGCCTATGGCTGACCGATCCGCAATCGAATGGACGGATGCTACTTGGAATCCAGTGACGGGATGCACTCAGGTCTCCCCGGGGTGCGATCACTGCTACGCGCTCACGTTTTCTGAGCGCTTCCGAGGCGTCCCCGGTCATCATTTCGAGCAGGGATTCGACCTTCGGCTCTGGCCGGAGCGACTGGAACTGCCGCTGCACTGGAAACAACCGCGGCGGATCTTCGTCAACTCCATGTCTGACCTCTTCCACGATGACGTTCCCGTTGAGTTCATCCGAAAGGTGTTCGACGTGATGGTGCGAGCAGACTGGCACACTTTCCAGGTGCTGACGAAGCGTAGCGGTCGGCTCGCGCGGCTTGGGCAAACCTTCCCGTGGCCATCGCATATCTGGGCAGGAGTATCCGTTGAGTCAATGCGCTACGCGTGGCGAGTGGATCAGCTCCGACTGGTACCCTCCCTGGTGCGGTTCATCAGCGCGGAGCCGCTGCTCGGCCCGTTGAACAACCTCGACCTGACAGGCATTCACTGGGTGATCACCGGTGGAGAGAGCGGTGCTGGATTCCGAGAGTGTAATCCGACGTGGGTCCGAAGCCTTCGTGATCGCTGTGTCGCCCGAGGAATCGCCTTTTTTCATAAGCAGTGGGGTGGACGAACACCGAAAGCGGGTGGACGTCTGTTAGATGGTCGAACATGGGACGAATTCCCGATCTGCCTGAAGGAGCGGGAGCATGGCTGGTCGCCCGAGGTCACCACAGCAAGAGAAGTTCTTTGATGAATTGAAGGAGTGGTCGGAGATCAAGCTCCGGATCCTGACAAAATATTTCGATGCGTATCGGCGTAAACGAGGGGCAAGCAACTCGATCCTCTACTACATCGATGGCTTCGCTGGCGCCGGGTGGTATGGCGATGATCCGACCACGCACGAGGAAGGGTCGCCGGTGCGTCTCGCGAGAATGGCCGACGAGATCGTGCGTTCAGGCCAACCGTACCGCCTCGTCTGTCTGAACTACGAGATTAATCTCACATGGTTCACTCAGCTCCGACAGGCACTGTCGCCGTTCGATTCGAGTGTTGTTCGGTGCACGCACGGAGCGTTCGAGGACCACCTGCCGGGCATCCTAACGACCGTTGGTCAAGCTCCCGCACTGTTCTTCCTCGATCCTTTCGGGGTCAGCCCGATCAGGCTGGTAGATCTCCAGCCGATCTTACGACGTCGGGATACCGAGATTCTCCTGAACCTCAACACGCCACGCCTCCGCCAGATGGCGGGATTTCATGACAGTCGTCCGAGCGGCGAAAGGGACGCGAAGCTTCGACTGGTGAGCGAGGTGCTCGGCGAATCCACCAAGGATCCCAACCCTCGGTGGCTGCAGCAGTACCGAAGGATGGATACCGCCTCCTGGGAGGACTGGGCAGCAAACGCGTATATGGAGAGCCTGCTGGAACAGGGCTCAGAACTCCGCTACGCGGTTGCCTACCCGATTCGCGAGCGGTTCCGGGCGAAGGCAAAGTATTACCTGGTTTTCGCCACACGTTCGGACGATGCCGTCGTCTTGATGAACGATTTCGTGTGCATCGAGGAGGACGATCTGTTCGCGAAGTCCGAAGGTGTCACGAAGACTGGGCAGCTCACGCTGGATGGCCCCCTCCGAGAGTCGGACCGTGAGCAAGCGCTGGAAGATCTCCTTGATGAGATTCACGCCTATGGCGTGACCCACCAGGGGTGTTCTCGTACCGGCCTGACCAAGCATTTCGCCGGTGAAAAGTTCGGGCAGTTCAAACAGAAGCACTATCGTCAGGCAATCAATAGACTGGTCGAAGACGGCCGGGCCGCGTTCCCCAATGGGCGCCGGAATGATACGGCTCCGATCACGTTCTTGTCGGTGCGGGCGTAAGATACTGACGTCCGTTACTGTCCGACTCTCCGCAGCGGTGCGAGCGAGCATATCTGAACGCGACAGACGGGCCGTCTCTGGAGACAGAAGGTAGGAGAGACCACCACGGATCGATGCGCCGCAGCAGGCCACGTCCCCCATGCTTAAGACGGTCTATCAAGCAGGAACGCACAACGTCGTTTGATGACGTACCCGACGTTACGACGGGCGAGGCCGAAGAGCTGGCCGATCTCCTCCTGGGACTGTGGTTGGTAGGGATCGAGGCCGTCGTAGCGACGGACGATCTCCCGATCGCGCTCCGGCAGGCTGTCGAACGCCGCGCTATCCAGCAGGGCCAGCCGCGCCGCCATGGTCCGGAAGGCGTCGCTTTGCAACACGTGGTTACGGACGGCCGTCTGCTTCTTCGCTCGAGTCTCCAGGCCGTCCGGAGGGCGATTGGCCTTGCCGCTGCGGCGACGCGATTCGTTGGCACACGCGCGACTGCACGTCTTCCCGCGTCCCGCGGCCACGACGGCGGCCGGGACGTCGAACTCGGTGCCGCAAATCGCGCAGGTGACCCGCACCGGCGGGCGTTTCCCGTGCCCCTCGGCGACGCGCTGGCGCCAGCGCTCCTTCCAGGCCGGATCGCTCATCAGGTCGCGAACGCGCGCGTGCGCCTGCACCAGCGACGTCGCGCGCGACGTCGCCACCCGGTGGTCGCCACTGCCCCTCCTGAAACAGCTCGTGCGCGCGCTGCCCACCGCGCCGGGCATTTTCCCGCTGTGCCTGCTGGTTACTGGGGTCGAGCTTCGCCTCCAGAGGCCAGGTTCGTCCGACCGGCGCTCGTCGCTCGGTCGGAACAGCCCGCACGATCTCGCCGGCGCGCTTCCAGTGCTCCTGGAGGTTATGGTTGGCGAGCCGGCTGAGGCGTTCCCTCATCACGGGACCAACCAGTCCGTGCTGGCGGCGAAGCCCAAAGATCGCGCGGTAGTCATCGCAGGACAGCTCGTGCGTCGCAACGACGTGTTTACCGAGAAACACGTACCATTCGCCGCAGATATGGCACTGGATCCGTGCCCCGTCACTTTCTAGGACTCCGAGC
>Ga0307374_10013249_pt1 | contig 11434 bp, 9 predicted proteins | sample OX3MG_FD_202532 | JGI IMG/M metagenome (GOLD analysis project Ga0307374, IMG submission 202532) | Soil microbial communities from Risofladan, Vaasa, Finland - OX-3 | ecosystem: Environmental > Terrestrial > Soil > Coastal area > Acid sulfate soil | place: Finland: Risofladan, Vaasa | collected... | reverse complement strand
CTCGCCCGGCATCACGTCGAAGCTCACCTCGCGCAACGCCCAGACGTGGGTCTCGTCGTCGTCGGCGGCGGTTCCGTTGCGGCGATGACGGAAGCTCAGCGCGCGCATCGCCGCGGCGCCAGACTCCATCACGGAGTCGCGCAGCGTGCGATATCTCAGCCGCGCGCCGATTTTATAGCGCTTGCCAAGATCGCGGACGCTGATAATCGATTCCATCGGGTCTCAGATGATATCGGCGAACTGCCGCTCCATGCGGCGGAACGAGTAGGCGGCATAGACCAGACCGACGAGCGCGATTCCCGCCCCGGTCGCGAGCGCCGGCCAATCGAAGGCGAGGCCGAACAGCGCGCTGCGGATATTTTCGATCACGCCGGTCAGCGGGTTCAGCGCCAGCAGCCATCGCCAGCGCTCGGGCACGATGGTCGAGGGGTAGATAATCGGCGTCGCGAACATCCAAATCTGGATCAGGAAGGGCAGCGCGTAACGCACGTCGCGGTATTTGACGTTGAGCGCGGAGGTCCACATCCCGACCGCCATCGCGACCATGGTCGCGAGCATCATCAGCGGCACGATCATCACGATCCGGGGTGCGAAGGCGACGCCATACCATTGCATCATTCCGAGCAGCACCACCGAGGCGATGGCGAAGTCAACCAGCGCGGCGCATACCGCTGCGCTCGGGATCACCAGGCGCGGAAAATAGACTTTGGTCACCAGCGCGGAGCTGCCGACCAGGCTGTCGCCGGCGTTGTTGACGGCGTTGGCGAAGAACGTCCATGGCAACAGGCCGGCGTAGGCGAACAGCGGATAGGGGATGCCGTTGGAGGGCATGTGCGCGAGCTTGCCGAAAAACAGCGTGAAGACGAGCATCGCGACCACCGGCTGCAGAATCGCCCAGGCCGCGCCCAGCACGGTCTGCTTGTAGCGGACCTTGATATCGCGCCAGGTCAGGAAGTAGAGCAGCTCGCGGTAGGACCAGAGTTCAGCGAGATCGAGCCGCACCCCGCGGCGGCCGGCCTCGATGGTGAGCGTCGGCGTGCGCTGAACGGCCGGCGAACCGCTCGATGCCGACTCGGGGATGGGCGCTTCAAGCACCGTTTCTTTGCTCTCGATTACCGGGTAAATTCGGGTCGACAATTTCGCGGGTCAGGCGTTCGATCATATTACAGATAGGATTGCCAGCCAACGGACCGCGTTCGCGATTATAGCGCGGCCCTGCTCGCGCGCCGGAAAGGCCGCGCGGCGGGAGCGACTGCAGGCTCATCGAGCACGCCGGCGTAAAGATCTCTAACCCCGCTGACCATCTTGTCGACGCTGAATTCGGCGTCCACCCGATGGCTCGCCGCTTGACCATAGCGGAGTCTCAGCGTCTCGTCGTTCAGCAGGAGATTGATCGCCCGCTGTAGCGCTTCATCGTCGCGGGGAGCGACGGTAATCCCCGTCACGCCATCCAGCGATACCAACGGCACGCCCGAAGCGATGCGGGTATTGATGACTGGCTTGCCGGCGGCCATCGCTTCTAGCTGCACGATCCCGAAGGCCTCGCTGCGGACGATCGACGGCAGCACGAACAGATCGCTGGCATGGTAGTAAGGCGCGATCTGGTCTGGTTGCATCTCGCCCAGGAACGCCACTCGATCGCCGACCCGGCTGGCGGCCGCCTCGCGCATCAGCGCTTCGCGTCGCGGTCCGTCGCCGATTATCACCAGAGTGCCGCTGACCCGCTTCATAGCGCGGACCAGGTATTCGAAACCCTTGTAGTAGACCAGCCTTCCCACCGCCAGCAGCAACGGCGCTCGATAGCGGCGGCGAATCGCGGCCACCAACTCCTGCGGCGGATGGCGAAATACGCGCGCGTCGATCCCGTACGGCACCACCGTAGTGCGATCGCGGAACGCAGCGAGCTCGTGCGAACTTTCGGCATACGCGGCCGAAGTAGTGATGATCGTCGAGCAGCGGTTGAGAAGGGTGCGCTGAATCGGGGCGAACAGGCGCGCCAGGCGGCGCTGGCGCACTACGTCGCTGTGCCAGGTAGCGACGATCTTTCCCCGGTACCCGGACATGAGCAACGACAGCACGCCGGTCGGATTGGGCAGATGGATATGCACCAGGTTGGCGTCGATACGACGCAGATTACGCACCATCGTGGGACAGACCGGAGCACCTGCAATATGGAAGCGGCTCCGATGACGCGAAACCGTGACGCCGTCCAAAACGGTCTCTTCGTCGTGTCGCTCGTCACCGGCCACGAACACCCGGACGTCCATCAGTTCGCGCAGCGCATTGCATAGCGTGCGCAGATGGCTTTCGATACCACCGACGTGCGGCGGATAATATTTGCCGATATGAACGACGCTTGGCAGCTTTGCTGATTTGCTCAAGCTATGAATCCTGCCGCTGTGACAGATTGTCTAGCGTCATCCGGCGGTAACGTAACAAGTCGGTTCCCGGATTTCTACAGCCAAAATTTGACGCCTGGCGCAACGGCGTCGCCGCAAGTCCACAATCCCGACGCTGCATCGGCGGTCCGCAATTACCCCTGCCGAGCGACCTCAACCGGCTCAAGTCCGTCCCCGGCGGTCTCGATCTCTCCGCGATTGGACTCCACCCACGAGTTCAACGCCTCAACGCCGGCGCGCCACGGTATCCGCGGTTCCCAGTGCAATTCGCTGCGCGCCCGGCGGATATCGCTCACGTAAACTCGCTGGTCGCCAAGGCGCCATTCGCGATTTACGTACTCAAGCCGGTTGCCGCGGATGTGGCCGATGTGGCCAATCAGATCGAGCAGCGAGATGGCGTTGGCCGGCCCGCCACCGATGTTGTAGACGCGGCCGCGCGCAGTCGCGATATTGGCCCGGGCTGCGTCGAAGGCCTCAAGCAGGTCGTCGACGTACAACACGTCCCGCACCTGCCTGCCGTCGCCAAAGATAGTGATCGAACGGCCTAGTTCAGCGGCGATAAGGAACCACGCGATCCATCCCTGATCTTCGACGCCGAACTGGCGGGCACCGTAGATGCAGGACTGACGAAAGACCACCGTGTTGAGTCCGAAGACGCGATGGTAGTCGATGACATACTGGTCCGCCGCCCCTTTGGAACATCCGTAGGGAGAATGGAAATCGACCGGCATTTGCTCTGAAACGCCGTGCGGCATCGCGGCATAGCCGTAGCGCGTCGGCGATTCGACGATTTCGAACTGGTTCATCTTGCCATAAACTTTATTGGTCGACGCGTAGATGAGAACCGCTTCCATGCGGTGGCGGCGCATCGCCTCGAGCACGTTCAGGGTGCCGAGTGCGTTGACCTCGAAATCGAAGCGCGGGTCGGCGATCGAGCTGGTAACCGCGACCTGACCGCCGAGGTGCAGGACCAGCGACGCATCGCGGAACTCGCGAAAAATCACATCGACCGCCTCCGCCTCGCGCAGATCCGTAGCGTAAAACTTCGGGCTCCCGCACTCCCTGAGCCAGCGCAGATTCTCTTCGGCGCCGGTTCTCGCCAGGTTGTCGACGATCACAACTTCGTCGCCGCGCCTGAGATAGCGGGCGGCCGCGTTGCTGCCGATAAAACCCGCTCCGCCGGTAATGATGACGCTCACGTATAACCTCTTTGACGTTGTTAGCCGCTCAGCCTTATCTGGATGCAGACTCGACCTGACGTTGATCCGGAAACCCTGACAGCAATTGATCGATCACGGCTTCCACTTCCTCAACCGCGATCGAGGCGATGCATTTCGCGGCATACTTCTCGCACACGTCGAGGCCACAGCCGTAGCATTCCGTCTGGTGGTACAGAATCTTGTGGCCGTCACCGCGCGGAAACCATACTCCCGGCTTGTTGCGCGCGCTGAAGATCGCTACGCAGGGGGTTCCCATCGTGGCCGCGAGATGCATCGGCCCACTGTCGTGACCGATGAACAATCGGGCCCGTTCGAGGACGGCCGCGCTTTCGCGCGGGGTCAATGTGCGTGAAAGATTGAGCGTTGGCCCCAGCCACTCACGGCACAATTCTTCACCGCGCTCAAATTCCTCCGCAGCGCCGACGATCACCAGGCCAAACTGCGAATAGCGGGACGCTACCGTGTGTAACAGCAAGCGCCATTTTTCGCGACCCCAGTCATTTACCGGAACCTTGCCGCCAACATTGCAGGCGATGTACGGCGCCGCTCCGAGAGCGCTGGTCAAAAGGCTGTTCGCCAGCACACGCTCCCGGTCGAGATTGCCGAGACTCCAACTCAGGTCGGACGTAACGTCAGCATCGCCCAGCACAGCCAGGCATCTGGCCAATCTTTCCGCTTCGCTCTCGTGCCGGCCCAGGCTCTCCAACCAACGATTTTCCCGATCCGCGCGCCGGAAAGGAAAGCCTATCGATTTCCCAATCCCGCCGCTTCTAAAGAACAACGCATCACGCAACACCGCGACAAGGGTTTGTCGGGGCGCCAGGTAAACAACTGCACGAAACTCCAGTTTCCGTATTTGCCCACGCAGTTTGCTCAGAGCGCGTAGGTTCGAGGCTCCTGCCGGATATTCGAGATAGGAGTGAACCAGCCCGGTGCCTTCCAGGACCGCCGCGAGCGGCGGCGCCTTGCTGTCTTTTGGAAAGTGCGTGCATACCCAGCGCTCGGCTTGCGGAAAGGTGCGCGCTACCAGGCGAAACGACGGCAGCGATACTACTGCATCTCCCAGGCTGCCGGGCCGGTATATCAGAATCCTTTCGGTCAAGAGTGGCTGGTAGTCCTTTTCATGATTCGAGATTTGCGGCGCATGATCCGATTACGCCGACGCCCGATGATCGCCGGCGTCCAGAATCTGGTTGAAGAACTCAACATGCTGGCGCGCGACGACTGGCCAGGAAAAGTCCGGGGCCCTTTCCAGGCCGAGTCCGGCAAGCCGGACGCGTTGCGTAGGATTCTCCAGCAGTTCGCCGATCGCGGTGAGCCAGGCGTCCCGATCGTTTTCGGCGACGATTACCCCAGCCTCGCCGACCACGTTCGGAATCTCCCCGCTATCGCTGGCAATCACCGGCACACCGCAGGCGAACGCCTCGATCAGCATCCGGCCAAACTGCTCGCGCCATCGCGGCGTGCTCTGGCTGGGAGCGCACAGCAGATCCATCGCATTCAGGTAGGCAGGCACCTGATCGTGATTCACGCCGGTCACGATCCGCACGCGATCGGGATAGGCGCGCGCCCATTGACGTAGCCGGTCTTCCATGGCGCCCCCGCCGACCAACATTGCGCGCCAGGGCGACTTGATCCTGTCCAGCACCGAGGTCAGCAGGTCGAGGCCCTTCTCGGGCACGAAGCGCCCGAGAAATCCTACCACCGGCGGCCCGTCGATACTCCATTCAAGCCGCGCGCGAATCTCGCTGCCGGCAGGCTTATTCGGATAGAAGGATTTCAGATCGACGCCGTGCGGGATGACCCGATATGGGCGGGCGTCGTAACCGCGCGGCAGTTGCGCTTGCGCCACGGTTGAGCCGGCGGCAATCCATCCGCTGCTGCGTCGGAGACAATACTTCTCGATCCATGAGAATGGCGGCGGATAATTCTTGGGACGGTTCTGGGCGGTAAAGAACGCCAGCGGCACCGAAGCGAGTGACCATGCCGCCACCTGCCCGCCGGCGAACACATAAGGTTCTTCCCAGCAGTGGATGAAATCCCATTGCTCGCGCATCAGCGATCGCAAGCGCGGTCCATAGACGAACATGTGCGGCGATCGGCTGCCGAACACCCGGATTCCCTCCAGCCGGCAGATCTCGCCGGGGAAATGCTCGAGTGCAACCGGGCCAAGATCGCCGGCGAAGTGCGCGGGCGCAACCGCGGTCACCTCCCAATCATGATTCCCGATCCGCGCGATCTCGTTGGCGAGCCGCCGATTGAGCGCCACGCAATATGAGTGCGCCACAGAAAGCAGTCGTCGCGGTCGCATAGACTCAGACGGTCAGACGCGTCCCCCTTTGGTCTGGCAGGAGCGAATCAGCCATTCACATTCGCGGCAGCGATCCGCTCCGGCGCCCGATGCGCAAAATCAGGCTTCGCGACCATCTCAAACACCTGCAAAAGCTGACGCATATGGTTGGCCAAGGTAAATTGCCGCGCCGCGATGCGCGCCCCGATACGGAGACGGTCGTGCTCGTCCCGATCTCTCAGACACTGCGCGATAGCGCTGGCGAGGCCGGCGGGCGTCGGCGCGTCTCCTGGCGCCAGATGACCATTGACGCCGTCTTTCAGCCATTCGGGAATTCCGCCGACCGCAAAGGCCGCTGCCGGCAGCGAGTACGTCCCCGCCTCGATTCCAACCAAACCGAACGGCTCGGGCCATAAGCTCGGTATCACCAGCAAATCGGAATCGCGATAAGCCGCGACCAGGTCCTCTTGATCGAGCCACCCGCTGAATCTTATTTCGATTTGCGAGGTGTGGGATCGCAGCTCCATCGCACTGGCTTCCAGCTTCGTGCGCTCGCGCCCCTCCCCCGCGAGCGTCAGCCGGATCGGTACTCCGAGCATGCTGGCGACGCGCGGAAGCACTTCCAGCAGCAGACCGGCGCCCTTGAGCGCCTCCATCCGGCCGGCGAACAGCAGGCGCCAGGGACGAACCGGACCAGGCACCGGCTTGGCGGCGATCGATTCGCGCTCTTCCGGCAATCCATCGGGCGCCGGCGTCGTTACCGGGCACGGAATCGCCGTGACCGCGGTCGGCGGGAAGCCCTGGCGCAGATATTCCGCTCGCATGTGTTCGGATGCGGTTATGGTCACGCGATAGTTGCGCATCAGTTGCAGACGCTGCGACTGGCGCCGGAAATCCGACCACATCGTCATCGGACTAAGCCCGCCGCATCGATGCGGATAAAAGTGCGCGACGCACGGCCATCCGAATCTTCGTGCGCAGGGCCTGGAGAGCGGAAAGCGCGTGGTCTTTTCGCCGCTGATACAAGCGCCGTAATAGTCGTGCGCAAAAAAAACCCCCGGCGCGATTCGCTGGACTTCGACTTCGAGCGTCGGCGCACTCAGACCATGGGCGTAAATCAGGTCAGGACGCCATTCGCGCATCGCTTGCAGCGCAGGCTGAGAACCGATCCGGGATATGCACCAGATGGGCGCATCTGGCGGAGTGCGAATCGGCCAGCGACCGTCGAATGAATCGAATTCGCAGAAGAATGCGATTTCGTGACCTGCGGCGGCGATTCCGCCGATCACCGCCTCCAGGTATGCTTCCAGCCCGCCGACTTTGCCCCGGTTGGCGGTGACGATCGCTATGCGCATCGCCTCAGCGCCTCGATTGTATGCCGGATGTGGAATCGATCGTCGTAAAGCTTTCGTCCCGCCGCTCCCAGCCGCAGTCGCGCCGCTTCGTCGTTCAGCAGCCCGGCGACGATCGAAGCCAGCGCTTCGGGTTCGCTGACCGGTGAGATCGCAACCGACTCTGATGCGGCCCAGAACGCCTCCGTCAAATGTCCGGCCGTGGTCGCGACCGGAATCCCGTGGGCCAGCGGCGCCATCGCGCTGGTACGGCGCGTGGTGATGCCGTCAGAATAGGGCTGCAGCATCAGATCGCAGGCGCTGATATGTACCGACGCATCACGCTCCGATAACCCGCCGACCGCCTGGAGGCGGCCCTCGAATCGCGGCCATCGACCCAGCAGCCGCTCGCGATAGCCCGCGCCCCCTCGTCCAATCAGCAGCATCGATGCCTCGAGTACCACGTCGAGGATCGATGGCACAACTTCATCGAGCAGCGCCGCGATTCCGCCGCTGCAGGTCCCGAAGTGACCGATGATCGGCCCCGCGCCGGCCTGGTAGCGGCGTCGCACGGCGGCGATCGCCTCGCGATCGTCGATTACCGGGACGTTGCTTACTACCGGCAGACAAACGATCGGAGATCCTTGAGGCAGCCAGCGACTCAGTTGCCGCTCCCATGAATCGGTCGCGACGAACACCCGGCGCGCCGACCGCGCGAGGGTCACGGCCATCACCCGGTGCGACGCACCGAGCAGATTGTGCCGCAGCGGACGCGACCATCCCATCGGGAACGCCACCTCGTGGAACATCACCGAAATATCGAGCCGGCGCCGCCGGGCATACAACCAGAAGACGAAAGGAAAGTTCATGGCCTTGAAGCCGAAGCCGTGCGGCACATACTGGACCAGGACGCGGCCGCGATTCCTGATTAGCGCCGCATCGAGCGCGGCCAGCGCGCGCGGACCGAGGCGACCGGGTAAGCGATGGACCGCGATCCCTTCCTCGATCGAATCCGGCGCGCTGCTGGACGGCGCCCAGACCTCGACCCGGTCGCCCGCGCCGGCCAGCTCCCGGGCCAGGATTCGGGTGTAGTCGCTGACGCCGCCGTTTTGTGGCGGATATTCACCGGTTACCAGATGCCAGGCGAGTGCGTTTCGCGGCACGGTTCGGACCGCCTTCGAGAGAGCCTCTTGCGCATGCACGGCCAACGGCTGCAATCGCGTCAACCCTGCAACTCGTCGCGCTGCGGGTGCGATTCGATCAACTGCACTATATCGCACGCCATGTCATCCCAGGTGCGGGCCCGCAAGCGCTCGCCGAACGGTTCGGTCCGCTGCGCATATTCGGCGCTCCTGGCGCGCCATCCAAGCAGCCGCTCGACCAGCTCGTCGACATTTTCGGGATCCTGCAGAATCAGATCCGACAGCTCATCGGGATAACGCTCGGCGATTCCGGCCGACGCGCTGACCAGGGCCGGGACGCCGCGAGAGAGCGCCTCGTGCGCGTTCAGTCCGTAGGCCTCGTAGCGCACCGGGCTGACCAGCAGGTCGGCCGCGGCCAACAGTTCCGGAACCTGCTCGCTGAACCCGACCATCGTCACCCGCTTGGCAAGTCCCTCCAGCCTGACGAGATCCCGCCAGCCCGCCAAGCCGCGTCCGCCGCCGGCGGCGACCAGGTCGACGTCCCACTCGCGAAGCGCGCAGAGCCGGCGCCAGGCCGCGCAGAGCGTGTCGAAGCCCTTGTTGAGGTCGTAACCCAGGGCGCCGACAAAGATTGCCAAGCGCCGTTCGGGTGCGACCCCCAACCGGGCGCGCGCGCGAGCGCGCTGCTCGTCAGTGACTGGCCCGGCCTCGGGATCGCATCCCAGGTAGCAGGTGAAGATTTTCCGCTCCGGTATTCCCAGCAGGGCGATCAGATCGCGGCGGGTCTTTTCGGAATTCGCGATCATGATACGGGCCGAGTGCAGCGCGACACGTTCGTGGCGGCGCGCGAGCGACCTTTCGAAGCGGCGCTTGATTCGAAACCACGCCGGCGCGCCATCGTCGCTCGGTGGCCAAGCATGATGCACCGAGTGCACCCAGTTGACGTCGGGCCAGTTGCAGTTGCCGCCATTCACGATCACGCGCGCGGCCGGGGCCTTGGCGCTCAACGCGCGGGCGACGCGCCGGCCGCGCGCTGCGAGTATCCACTCGCCGAGAAAATAGGAACCGGCCGGTTTGGCTACCGGATAGACCTCTACGCCCGGTCTCGCAGCCAGCGACGCTTCGACTTCATGAGCGACCAGATGCACCGGATCGCCGCGGTCGGCCAGATAGGTGGCGAGCGCCGCGTTGGCCTCGTCCATGCCGCCCTTGCGATGGAACCCGCCGGCGACCAGCAGCCACGGCCGCGCTGCGCCGGCGAGGTTGGCCGCAACTCTCGGCGACTTCAAATCGCTCGATATTGTGAAAGGCGCCGCCACTGCGACCTATTTACGATGCTGCAAAGCAAACCATCCACCGGGACGGAAGCAAAGCTCGGCGTGTCGCTGATCGCATGTCGCCAGCATCGATCTCGGTTCCCATTCTCTGCGTGGCGTAGAAATAGTTCCGCCGCATCGCCCGAGTATCGGCCCCCAAAAGTTCATTCCCAGTTGATAAATGGCGTATCCCATTTGTTCCAGGAATTCGGCAACCGGCGTCGGGTAGTTGCGGTGCTCTTCGAAGATGATATGGCGGATGCGACGCTCCCGCAGAAGGGATTCTGCTCCACTAAGTACCTCGCGTTCGTGCCCCTCGACATCGACCTTGAGCAGCCCAATTTGTCTCCGGCGATCAATGAACCGATCTAACGTGACCATATTCACTGGTATCGTCCCGTCGCTGACACCGTCGGCCAGCCTTGCTAGGCCTTCGTTATCGTCACCTTCTGGAATTCGCAGTGCACCAACTGCTTCTGAGCAGCTGACTGCAACGTTAAGTGCGTCGACGTGCCCCATTCGGCCCGACCTGTTCCAGCGTTGGACATTTTTCTCAAGGCGGGAGAAGACAGCCGGATGCGGCTCGAAAGCGGTCACAACACCGTTAACACCGATCCTGGCGGCCATGATGCTCGTCATGTAACCGATGTTCGCTCCAACATCGAATGCAATGTCCCCTATTTCCAGCGTGCGCCAGATAGCTTCACTAACGGGGAGATCTATGACTCCGAGACGCAAGATTGCCCGGCCATGCACCTCGTTGGGTTTCACGCTGATCCGGGCACCCCAAGGCAACTTCGCTACTACCTCCGGTAGGTCGCTGGGGCGAGAGAACAGAAGTCTCTTCAGGATCTGCGAAGGCTGGAAAAAGTATTCGGGTTTCGCAACCCGGCCGAGTAGGCCCGATTTCATTTCGTGTCCCCGGCGGAGGCGTCTCAGCTGACGCTGGCCGATTCTCCAACTCGTCCCGTCCAGGAGCCGATCAGTTTGCATCGATCCGAGGGCCCGCCCCTTGGTCGGGCAGTTTCAAAGTTGCGTTGCGCGATGCGTGCGGTGGTGTACAGGCCGACGAACATCAACATCAGCGAAGTTTGGGGAATCGCGGTCAGGAAGCCGGTGCCAATACTGGCGGAAAGGAACGAAATTGGCAGGAACAGGCGCAGGAGTTTGAGCGTCAGCATCCAGCCGGCATCGCGCCGCGGCAGCGGCGAAGTGAAAACCCAGAGCAGGAACCCAATCCATATCAGCAGCCCGGGAATTCCCTGCTCGAGGAGAATTTGTCCGTACTCGTTCTCGATTTCGATCGGGTTGTGCACCCGACCCTGCAGAAAAAACGGCATGCTGGTGCCGCCGCCGCCCAAGCCGTTACCCATCGGATAGTCGGTCAAGGCATTGAAGAACGACTCGTTGACGCTGCCGTGGATCCGTTCCTCGACATAGTTGGCGTTATTCAGGGTAGTGAAGCGCTGCAGACGCGGATTATGCGCAACTATCCATCCCACGCAGGCAATGGCGATCACCGAACGAATGATCACTTTCACCGACAGATGACCCATGATGAACGCGCCGCCGAGCGTCAGCACCAAGATCACCGCCCAGGTTCGCGACGCTCCCATGAATACGCCGAGGCCGGTGGCGACGAGCGCGGCTGTCAGCAGGTAGAAATGCCCCCAGCCGGCGCGCCTCTGGCTCCAGGCGCCGAGCAGCAGCGGTACGGCCCCGACCATCATGCCGCT
>Ga0307374_10013248_pt1 | contig 11434 bp, 18 predicted proteins | sample OX3MG_FD_202532 | JGI IMG/M metagenome (GOLD analysis project Ga0307374, IMG submission 202532) | Soil microbial communities from Risofladan, Vaasa, Finland - OX-3 | ecosystem: Environmental > Terrestrial > Soil > Coastal area > Acid sulfate soil | place: Finland: Risofladan, Vaasa | collected... | reverse complement strand
GGGGCTGGCCCCTTCGGGGCGCACAGAACCGGCAGGGATCCCGATCGGTTCGCTACTGGCAAACAGATCGGACCATCAACCGACGAGACCGCGACGATGCGCATAGGCGACGGCTTGGGAGCGGTCCCGGCTGCGCGTCTTGGCGAAGATGCGGTTCACGTGGGTCTTGACGGTGGCCTCACTGACGAAGAGTTCTCTGCCGATCTCGGCGTTGGATCGCCCGGCGGCGATCAGCCGGAGGACCTCTGCTTCTCGTTCAGTCAGGCCGTCTGGAAGGGGCAAGCTGCCGCTTCGTGTTCCAGGCAACGTGGCCACATCCACAAGTCGGGCCTGGACGGCCGGGTCGAGCACAGCTTGACCCGAGGCGGCGGCTTCGAGGGCGCGGCCGATGTGGTCCCTGCCGGCGTCCTTGGTGAGGTACCCGATCGCCCCCGCCCGCAATGCCCCGACGATGGACTCGTCGTCGGCATAGGTGGTGAGCACCACGACCTGGGTCTCGGGATGGTCCGCACGGATGCGCTTCGTCGCCTCCACCCCGTCCACCCGGGGCATGCGCAGGTCCATCAACACAACCTCCGGCGCGAGGGCAGCGACCAGGGAGACCGCCTCCTCACCGTCGGCCGCGGATCCGACCACGTCGATACCGGGCATGGTCTCCAGCAGTGTGACCAGGCCTTCCCGGACGACGGTCTGGTCGTCGGCGACCACGACCCTCACACCGGCACCGCCACCTGGACCGTGAAACCCAGTGCATTCGGCTCCGCCACGACCTTGCCACCCAGCAATTCGACGCGTTCGCGCATGCCTTGCAGACCGAACCCACCGCCGGTCGTGCTCAGCTCGTGCGTTGCCTCGGCGGTTGGGCAGAGACCGTTGGTGACCCTGAGCGTGGTCGACTGCGGGTCGAAGTCGAGGCGGATCGACACCGGCGCTCCGGGCGCGTGCTTGCGGGCGTTGGTGACCGCCTCCTGGGCGGCGCGATAGAGGGCCAGACCTGCGTCGGCCGCCAGCGGACGGGGTGCACCGGTGACGGTCAGCTCCGCACTATCGCGGGCGGCCAGCGAAGCCAGCTGCTCGGCCAGTGCCACCGGCTCGTCACGCAGGGCATGCACCGCCTGGCGGGTCTCTTCCAGTCCCTGGACTGCGAGCTTCCGGGCCTGTTGCACCAGTTGATGCGCCTTGGCGGGGTCATCGCTTCTCTCCAAGAGCGCATCGGCAGCGTCCAGTTGGACAGACAAGGCCCCCAGGGAGTGCGCCAGGACATCGTGGACCTCGCGCCCGATCCGGTTGCGCTCGGCCAGAGCGGCAGCACGATCCCCTTCGGCGTCGGCCCGGACTCGTTCAGCGAGGAGCTGTTCGGCCTGGAACGTTCGCTCCACGTACTGGCGTCGGCTGGCACCGACCATGAGGCCGACGACCACCGACAGCGCCCCTTCGGCGACCAGGACACCCGGAGAACCCACTCCCAGCTTGACCGCCCCTAGGGCCACTACGCCTATGGCCCCGGCGGCTGTGGCAGGAACCGCCTCGAAGGCGATTCCAGCACCAAGCCCGGCCACGGCCATGAAGGTGATGGCGTTGGGGGCCCAGGCGGCCAGCGCTCCACCGGACGCGGCCAGGAGGGCGAGGAGACACCACGTGGTGCGCAGCGGGGCTCGGAGGCGGCGGCTGGCCATCCAGCCCAGCCAGGCGATCCCGGCCGTACCTAGGAGCACCCACTTGGCCGGATCTTCGGCCGATACGCCCTTGGGGGGAGGCTGGTGAGCGGTCAGCAAGAGGAGGATGAGTAGGGCGGTTAGGCGAGCGGCGCTAAGCATTGGTTCTGTCCGGGTCGCCAGCGGGGCTCGGAGTGGAGGGGCCAGACCCACGGGGACCATGATCTCATCCGGCGCAAAGGTGCGCGGCCAACTCAGGCGGCGGCCAGGGAGCGGAGCAGGCCACCCCGTTCGATGACCGCACCTGTGCGGAGGGTCTTGAGATAGAGCACGACGGTCCGACTGGCCACTTCCGCCATGGCCATGAGGACTAAGGCGGCACCCCACGCCGCACCCGAGGTGATGTCATGCAGGACACTGAAGTGGGTCACAACCGCCTGCCCGCCGTGACCCACCCACAGGGCAAAGCCCATGCGGGCGCCGATGCCCACCATCCACAGGACTGCAGCCACCAAGCCGGCCTTGGCGAAGGCGCTGGACCCGTCCCGCCGGACCGTGGTCAAGATCCCCGCCCCTGCGCCTAGAGCCGTTCCGGTGGCGGCGAAACCCACGATCAGCACCAGATCGTTGCCGGCGGTCGGGATGGAATGAAGGAACTGGGACGCCACAAAGACGGTGGCGACCAGGGGAAACACCAGACGGGCCCGGGTCACATGGTGTCCCCGTATCTGCAGGATCACCAAGGCGATGAGGGCAATGTTCATGAGGTAGTCGGTTGTTGTCATGTGGCCAGTGTCTGAAATCGGAGCCCCTCGGGCGTCAGCCCACGGGTGGATCTGAGGGTGGATCCCCGCTCCACCCGGAGCGGGGTCGGCGACCTCCTCCCGCCAGTCCCGGGTCGCCGCAAGTCGGCCGACAAGGTGCCAGTAGACGGGTAGCTGCGAGGTATCCGGGTCCAACCCTGCCAGGCCACTGATGTTGTATCGGCTATCATCAGGGTATGACGGCTAGCCCGACGACCACGGCTGGCGCTCTGGTGTTGCTCGCCCGGGAGGAGGCTGGGCTCTCGCAACGGGAGTTAGCCAAGCGGGCTGGTGTCAGCCAGGCCGACATCGCCCGCATCGAGTCCGGTGTCCGTCAGCCGTCAATTCCGACTCTTCAGCGAATACTGGCTGGAGCCGGCCAGGAGCTCCGCTTCCGACTGACGCCCCTCGATGACCACGACCGGGTACTGGAGTCCCGTCGATCCCACCGCTCGGCTGGCCCCAAGGACGAGGCTGCTGCCCGCCATGGCCGCAACGTCGCCGCCTTCTCCGCCAACGCCCATAGGTGAGCGAGCCAGGTTCCGCCGAACACCTCCTGGGGGTGCTCAACCGCCACGGCGTCAAGTACCTGGTCATAGGTGCCTTCGCCGCCATCGCCCAGGGAGTGCCCCTGGATCCGACTGAGGACGTGGATCTCACCCCCGATCGGGATTCCGACAACCTCGGCCGGCTCTCGGCAGCTCTTTACGAGCTGGGAGCACGCATTCGGACAGCCGAAGTGGAGGACGGGCTGCCTTTCTCCCACGACGCTCATTCACTGGCGGCGATGCAGATGCTCAATCTGACCTGCCCGGACGGCGACTTCGACCTGGTGTTCAAGCCTGCCGGCGCCCCCGCCGGCTACTCCGAGCTCATCGTTCGCGCCGTGGTTGTCCGCATCGGCGAGGAGGAGGCTCACGTTGCCAGCGTGGAGGACATCGCCCGCTCCAAAGAGGAAGCGGGTCGGGAGAAGGACATCCGAGCACTACCAAAGCTGCGGCGCTTTCTCCGAGACCGACCCCAAGCCTGACGCCGCTCACTTTTCGCTCCACGCGGCGGCCCTCGAGCTAGATTTATAGGGGCTGACCAGGACAAACGTCGGCAAAGAACAGGGCCTGCAATGCCCCGCACATGGGTTCGATTCCCATCGCCGCCTCGAACGTCTTGCTCAGTGATCCACGAGGCCTCGACCTGCGGCCATCCCAGAAGGGATAGCAGAACGCGCTGTTGTCCTAGAGCGTTTTGACCCTGTCTCCATGAGCCGCGGGGCTGACGCCGACGCTGCCGCCTGGCTCGTCTAAGAAGCCCTCGGCGAGAAGGTGTTCGGTGAGTTCGGGTAGGAGCGCTTCTACCTCCGGGCCGTCCGAGGAGGTGATCTCCCTGGCAGCTCGGATCTGCGGCGCTCAGTTGGAAATTCTCGAGGGGACGCGCAGGTCCAGAGCCCGGCAGCCGCACAGCGGGAAGTCGTACGATGCCCGACAGTGACCCAAAACGGCGCCCAACGGGTAGCGGCCGGCTCGGAAGCTCTGGCGTCCGGTGATCTGGCTGGGGCCACCGCTGCCTTCACCGCCGCCGCCGAGGTCGGGAACCCACTGGGCCATCTCCAGCTCGGCAAGCTCTGCTACGCCGACGACCGCCTGTCGGAAGCCCGGAGCCACTGGGAGACCGCCTACCGGGGCTTGCGCGACGGCGGCGACCTCCGCGCCGCGGCGAGCTGCGCCATCCTGCTGGTTGACCTGCATGCCTCGGCCCTCGGCAATGTCGCCGCCGGCCGGGGATGGGCGGGGCGGGCCAGCCGACTGCTCGACCAGGTCGGAGCCTGCGTCGAGTGGGGGTATCTCCAGCTGGCCAAGGTGGGCTGCGATGTGCCCGACATCGAATCCGTCGAGCGCAGCGCGTCGTCCGCTCTGGAGATGGCCATCCAGTTCGGGGACTCCGATCTCGAGGTGCGGGCCCTGGCCGACAGTGGGCTGGCCCTGGTCTGCGAGGGGCGGTTATCCGAGGGCTTCGCCCGCCTGGACGAGGCCATGGCCGCTATTACCGCCGGCGAGGTCCAAGAGCTGAGCGTGGCCGGCAAGAGTTTCTGCGCCATGTTGACGGCCTGCGAGCGGGCCGGCGACGCCGGCCGGGCCGAGGAGTGGACCCGCCTGGTGATGCAGTTGATGATCGACCCCCTGGGTGGGCGGCCACGCGTGCTCTACACACATTGCCGCTCCGCCTACGGATCGGTGTTGTGCGGGCTGGGGCGGTGGGACGAGGCCGAGGTGGCCATGCTCGATGCGCTGGGCGCCTCGTCGAGCTTCTACCACCAGGCCCAGGCGTCGGCCCACCTGGCCGACCTCCGGCTCCTGCAGGGCAGATGCGACGAGGCCGCCGAGATCCTCCGTCCCTTCGAAGACCGCATCGAGGCGTGCGGCCCACTGTCCCGCCTCTACTTCATCCGCGGCCAGTTCGACCTGGCCGCCGCCGTGCTCGAGCGCGCCCTCGGGGAGCTGATCGGGGACCGGCTCCGGCAGGCCCCGTTGCTGGGTCAGCTGGTCGAGGTGGAGTTGGCTCGCGACGACGTGGCCGCGGCCGAACGAGCCGCCGAACGGCTGGCGGCCGTGGCGGGCGGGTCCGACAGCCCGGCTCTGGCCGCCGAATCGGCTCTGGCCGGAGGCCGGATGGCCCTGGCCCGCTCCGAGGCCGCCCGGGCAGTGGCCCTCCTCGAAGAAGCCCGCCGCCTGCTCAGCGCCGAGGAGCGGCCGCTGCTGTGTGGCGCGGTCCGCTACGAGCTGGCTGTCGCCCTGAGGGCTCTGGGGGACATGGGGGCGGCCACCCACGAGGCTAGGGCCGCCCTGTCGGTCTTTGAGCGCCTCGGCTCCACGGCCCAGGTCGACCGGACGGCCGCGCTGCTGCGCAGCCTGGGGGCACCGGGGCGGCTCCGCAAGGCGAGCGCCGACGGCCAGCTGCCCGGCCTGACCGCCCGCGAGAGCGACGTGCTCGACCTGGTCCGCTCGGGCCTCACCAACGCCGAAATCGGCGGGCGGCTCTACATCAGTGCCAAAACCGCCGAACACCACGTCGGGCGCATCCTTACCAAGCTGGGTGTCCGCAGCCGGGCCGAAGCGGCCGCCCTGGCCGTGGCTGCTTCCCGCCGGACTCACGGCGCCGAATAGGGGGATCCCCCGATGTGCCGGCGGAGGGAATGGCCCATAGTGGTTCCAGGGCCGACTGGGACCCTCGCGCCACCAAGGAGATCCGATGGAAACCAAGCTCGACGAGATCGCCGCCGGCATCTTCCGCCTATCCACCTGGGTGCCCGACGTGGCGCCCCCGGCCGGCTTCACCTTCAATCAGTTTCTGGTCATGGCCGACGAGCCATTGCTGTTCCACACCGGCCCGCGGGGGATGTTCCCTTTGGTGGCCGAGGCGGTGGCCCGGGTGACTCCGGTGGACCAGCTGCGCTGGATCACCTTCGGGCACATCGAATCCGACGAGTGCGGATCGATGAACCAGTGGCTGGCCGCCGCCCCCCACGCCCAGGTGGCCCACGGTGCGCTGGGCTGCATGGTGCAACTCAACGACCTGGCCGATCGGCCACCGCGGGCACTGGCGGACAACGAGGTGTTGGATCTCGGCGGCAAGAAGATCCGCCAGATCAGCACCCCCCACGTCCCCCACGCCTGGGAGGCGCAGGTCCTCTACGAGGAGACGACCGGCACCCTGTTGTGCGGAGACCTCTTCGCCCACGTCGGCAACGAGCCGGCTCTGACCACCAACGACATCGTGGAGCCGGCCATGGCCGGTGAGGCCATGTTCCGCTCCAGCAGCCTGGCCCCCGACACCGCCCTGGTCCTCGAGCGGCTGGCCGAGCTGGAACCGCGGACCCTAGCCTTGATGCACGGCTCGTCTTTCAGTGGGGACGGCGGATCCGCTCTGCGCCAGCTGGCCAAGGGCTACGACGAGCACTATCTGGCCCGGACCTGACCTCGAAAACCGGGGGGCTTCATTCGCTCCCGACCCGTCGTTACGGGCGGGCTTCCCGTCTTGGTCCTCGAGGTCGAGCGTTTGGAACAACGGTCATTATGGTCGGAGACTCCGCGAGTAGCGCGCTGTCTCACGCTCCACCTTGGTCAGCTACGACAGGTCGTCCACCCGCTGCACGTCGAGGTTGCGGAACACCGGGGGGGCGACACAGAGCTTGTCGAGCCGCTCGGCAAAGTGGGCCGTCTCGGGCAGCTCGGAGTTGGCCATCGCCTCCGCGTACGACGGGAACCGCACGATCTGTACGTAGGTGTTGGGCCGGTCCCGGTCGGCGGTCAGGGTGGAGTGGTGGGCCTTGCGCTTGCCTTCGGTGGCGGTGACCCACTCGTCCATCAGGGCCTGGATCTCGTTCAGCCGAGTTGTGGTGACCTCGATGATCTGTATGAACTCCATCTCTTCTCCTTGGTCGTTGGTTGCGGTGATGGGATCAGTCCGCCGCTACCGGCAGGCCGGCCCGGCGCCACTCCGGGAAGCCGTCCTCGAGCCGCCGGGCTCGGAACCCCCGGCGGGCCAGCTCCCTGACGGCCTCATCGGCGTGTACGCAGTAGGGGCCGCGGCAGTAGGCAACCACCTCGGCGTCCTTGGGCAGGGCCTTCCGGTGGCGGCGTAGCTCGGCCATGGGCAGGGAGCGGGCCCCGTATGTGACCGGCTTGGTACTCGATCTCGGCTCAATGGGACTATCCGACTGTAGGATTGTCGGATGGCGAGGATGACGCTGCGCGCCAAGGGCCAGGTGACTCTCCCAGAGGAGATTCGCGCCGCGGCCCGCCTGGAGGAGGGTGACCTCCTGGAGGTGGTCATAACCGAGGAAGGAATCCTCCTGCGCCCTCAGAAGCTGATCGACGCCAGCCAAGCCTGGTTCTGGACCCCTGAGTGGCAGGCAGGGGAGCGGGAAGCTGACGCCGATCTGGCCGCCGGGAGGGGCGAAACCTTCCAGTCCGAGGAGACCCTCCTCGGGGCCTTGGAGGCCATGGCCAAACCCACGGCCCGCCGGCGCCGGTAGGGCTTGCCTACCTTCGCCTGGACGGCTCGCTTCGGTGCGGACTTCCGCCGGCTGACGTCGGCCGAGCAGGTCGCCTTCCCGGCAGGGGTGAGCCAGTTCCTAGCCGACCTCCGAACCGGGGGTGAGTTCCGGGCCGGTCTCAGGGTGAAGGGCGTACAGGGGGCGAGAGGTGTCTTCGAGATGACCTGGGCGGCCGATGGCCGGGCCACATTTCAGTACGGTCCGGAGCGGACCCCCGGGCAGGCGCACGTGATCTGGCGACGCGTCGGCACCCACGCCGTCCTCGATCGTCCGTAGAGAACCGACGAGCCTGCGTTGCTCGAGTGTCGCGGCCGAGAGGGAGGGGCTAAGTAAAGCCCAGTGCGGCCCTGTCAAGGTTCGGCATTACCCGGGAGCCGCTCACTTTTCGCTCCACGCGGCGACCCTCGAGCTAGATTTATGCCGGTTGACCAGGGCAAACGTCGCCAACGAACAGGGCCTGCAAAGCCTCGCACATGGGTTCGATTCCCATCGCCGCCTCTATCTGAGACCCCGGACCTAGAAAAGCGTCGTGGCCGTGGTGGTTTCCGGGCCAGGTACCGCGACGCATCGGTTCAGTCACACCTCTATCGCTGTCACAGCCTTGGCCTAGTTTCGAGCTGTGCCCCGGCTCTGCGAGTTCTACGGGATCGTCATCTACATGTACTGGAAGGACCACGCTCCTGCGCACTTCCATGCCATCTACGCCGAGCACGAAGCTCAAGTCGGCATCGAGGACGGCGTGCTCCTAGCCGGCTCCCTCCCCCGGACGGCCTCCGGTCTCGTGGCCGAATGGCGGGAGCTCAGGAGGGAGGAACTCTCGGCGAACTAGGCCCGCGCTCAGGTGCCCGAGGGGCTCCAGCCGATCGAGGCACTGCAATAGGATGGGCCTGGTGAGCAAGCTTCCGCGTGTGGTCGAGACAGTTCCCCTGGAGGGCTTACAGCTCCGCCTAACCTTCTCCGATGGTCTGGTGCGAGAGCTGGACTTCGACGACGCCTTCCGGGGCGGCGTGTTCGACGCCCTGCGAGACCCCAGTGTCTTTCGCCAGGTCGCGGTGGACAGGGTGGCAGGCACCATCGCCTGGCCTAGCGGCGTCGATCTCGATCCCGACGTCCTTCACGGAGATCACCCGGCCAGTGGCCCCGGCGCCAGGCTGATCAGGGAGTACCGCCTCCAACCGACGGGGTAGTCCTCACCCCCAGTTCGCCTCAGCGCTTGGCCGCCGATGAGGGGGAATTCTCAAGAAGCCGAAACTGGGGAACGACCCGGTGATAGCTGTCGACTTCGCAGAGCATATTGCGCACACGAGTGAGGCAACGTCACCGATTCGGCGGTAACAAGTGTGCATCTAAGAACAGGCGAGCGCGGGTGAGGTAATCGTTCGGGTCAGTCTCGTAGCTCTTGATGTGATCGGCGCCCCGGACGCCCCATGCGGTTCCACCCGTGAGCCTGCGGAGGATGTCGAGATTCTCTGGCGGAATGGCAGTGTCCGCCGTGCCCTGCACAAGAAGCACCGGGACCGTGATCGGATGCTTGGGGAGGATGACGGTCAGGTTCGCCGGTCCCGAGCTGGCCATCATGGACATGAAGTAGGGGACGAACCGGAAGAGCGGGGCTGGAAGGTGGGTCGCCTTGGAGGCCTGGTGGACTATCACGGTTCCGGCGTCGGCGAAGGCCGAGTCGGCCGCCACCGCAGCCACCGGGGCGCCATCGGATGCGGCCAGCAGGGCGGCGGATCCACCGGCGGAAAAACCCCATAGGGCCACCGGCCCGCCGGCATGAGCGTGACACCATTTGGCCGCCGCGGTGACGTCGCCGGCTTCCAGTTGGCCGCCACTGAAGGGGTGAGCCCCGGTTACGTAGCCCAGGTTGATGACCAGGGCGTTGAAACCCCAGGAGTGGAAGGCCGCTGCTAGCTCGAGTAGAGGACCCGGATCCCCGCTTTTTGGATCGATGAACGGGTCATAGCCGTGCACTAGTACGACACTGGGACGCTCTAGCCCCGCCGTTATCCACCAGGCGTCCCGTCTGGGGGCATACGTGATCTCCTTGTAGGCCAAGCCGAACTGCTCGGGGGAGCGCCGGATGACGCGGGCGGTGCCCAGGACCTTGCCCTGCCCGATTGGATGGGCGGCACCGAAGGTGACGGCTGCGTTGAGGCCGACCCAGACAGCACCTGCTGTTCCGACGACCGCGGCTACCTGGCGAACGCGCATAGCGCACGCTACTGAGATATCATCCGCTATGTCCATTTGGAGGACCGTTCCGACTCGGGCCGAGACCAAGGCTGCTACTCGGCAGGCGATCTTGGACGCCGCCGCAGAGGTCTTCGCCGCCGAGGGCTTCGGCGGGGCCAGCGTGCGGAGGATCGCTCAGGTAGCCGGACACACCACCGGGGCCCTCTTTGCTCACTTCCCGACCAAGGAGGCGGTCTTTCTTGCCCTCTTGGAGGACCGTTACGACCGAAAGCTCTCCGCCGTCACCGAGACGTTGGCGCAGGGAGGCTTGTCCGGGCTTAGTGACCGGTTCTCCCACCTAGGACAACTTGAACCCGATGAGGATTTATTGGCGACGGAATTCTGGCTGTACGCGGCTCGACGGCCTGAGGTGTCCCAGCGCCTCTCCGACGTACAGGCTCGGCTCCGCTCGGGTGTAGCCGTACTGGTTAGTGCCAATGTTCCGGGCCTGTCCGCGGTGGACGCAGAGCGGGTGGCCACCGCCATCCTCGCCATCGGGGACGGCCTCGGAACCCAGGCGCGACTACATCCCGCCGCCGTCGATCCGCATCTGTTCGGCGATTGCGTCCGAGCGGTTGTGGCCGGGCTCACCGACAGGCGAGAGACACGAGCAAGCCCCTCCCGCCGCTGAAGCGCCCCGGCAACCTCCAAGGACCGAGACACGATTGCTCCCCATCCCGGGACCCGCGGCGGGCGACGGCGCTGTCCGATCCCGAAAGAGAGTGTCAAGGCCCGCCGCGGCTGTTTGTCATGCTCACTGTTCGCTCCACGGGGCGACCCTCGAGCTAGATTCATGCCGGTTGACCTGGGCAAACTTCGCCAGGGAACAGGGCCTGCAAATCCCCGCACATGGGTTCGATTCCCATCGCCGCCTCCAAGGTTGTGTTCACTCGTCGCCCCGCGTCGCCGGCGGCTGGGCACCGAGCGGGGAGTTGGGGCCTAGCAGCCGGCCCCGGCGCGTCCGGGACGCACCCTCCGCCCTTCCTCAAGCCAGTTCCGTTGGGGGTCCAGGCGGTGCCTCTCGTCGTCTCCGTGGTGCCGGCCTGCCTGGCATACGATCATCTCGTGAAGACCGCCGGCATAGGACTAGGTGCGGCCGCCGATGCGTTTGCTGCCGGAGCCCTCGGGGTCCTGCGCAGGGCGTCGCGCGGCGGAGCTGGCTCCCATCGCAGACGACCCGACGCTCAACTCGAGGCGTTGGCAGCGAAGATCTCAGCAGACCCAGATACGGGCGCATGGGTCAAGGCGACGCGCCAGGTTGTTGCTGACGGCTCCCTCGGTCCAGGCTGGGGTGAGACGGAAGTTCGGCAACGACTGGCACAGCTACGTGGCCGAGGTCAGTAACTGGACAGTTCTGGTGGACGAGGCGCTGGACCGTTGGCAGATCGAACAATCACCCGTGGATGACGAGGTTCGGGCGGTACTCGAATGGTTGCTCCGTCTGGTCGAACAGGGCCGCCAGACGACGCCATGGCCGTGCCTCACCAGGAAGACCTGTACCTGGGTGTTGTGCCAGGGTACCGGTTGGTCATCGAGTACCTGGCTCTTGCCCACGAGCGCTCAGCGATCGTTCGCCGGATCAGGCCTCTGTCGTGAATAACTCGCAAGACGGCGATAGAGGTTTGAGGTTGCCCAGAGATTGTGGACACGCGGTTAGGCCGCTTGTGGCCTGGTGGCCAAAGCTAACTCGT
>Ga0307374_10013246_pt1 | contig 11434 bp, 9 predicted proteins | sample OX3MG_FD_202532 | JGI IMG/M metagenome (GOLD analysis project Ga0307374, IMG submission 202532) | Soil microbial communities from Risofladan, Vaasa, Finland - OX-3 | ecosystem: Environmental > Terrestrial > Soil > Coastal area > Acid sulfate soil | place: Finland: Risofladan, Vaasa | collected... | reverse complement strand
GCATGATGATCGGCACCTTCGAGCCGGCGCGGATCCGGCGGCAGACCTCGAAGCCGTCGATCCCCGGCAGCCCGATGTCGAGCACGACGAGACGGACCGGGTGCTGGCGGAGCTCGGTGACCGCCTCTTCACCGGATCGGAGCCAGACGACCCGCCAGCCGTCCTGCTGCTCGAGGTACTGCTTGACGAGACGACCGATCGCATCGTCGTCCTCTACGAGCAGGAGAACTCCCCCGGTCGCGCGAGCGTTCACACCAAGAGGATAGGCGGTGGGTCAGCTGTGCTGGGCGGCGGGGCGGAGACCGCTCTTCGGCTTGCCGCGCTTCTCGATCCACACCGTCTTGGCGGGACCGCCATTCGCCGGCCACTGAACCAGGACACGCCAGCCTGTGCCGAGCCGGCGAACGGGAAGGAGCTTGCCGGCGTATCCGGCGTTGACGACCGTCGACGACGACACCGGGATCGGCTGAACACGCCCGTCAGACTCGTTGATCGTCAGCAGCACCGACGTGGCCGAGGCGACCGTGCCTCTGTCCAGGTTCCACTGCACGCCGTTGTGCTCCAGGACCGTGGCGCGCACCATGTTCATCCCGAACAGCTTCGCGATGACCGTCTGACTCACTCCAAGAGCCCCCGGCGCGAGCCAGAGCCCGACGTTGAGCGTCACGAGGACGGCTGCGAGGATGAGGAAACGCCTGTTCCGCATGACCTCATTGTGAGGCATACCTCGGTCGAGCGAGGTAAAGCGCCCGTAAAACGCGAATCGGCCGCTCAGGTGCTCGTGTATTCGGGCCCGGAGCCGCCCTCGGGCGGCGTCAGGCGGCCGCCCTTCGCAGTGATCGCGCCGCACTGGACGCAGTTCGACGGCGCGACCTCGACCGTGACGGTGCCGTCGTCGGACTCGGCGCCGACCTCGTAGACGTGCGCCGGGCACATCGCGGCCCACATCCGCGCGACGTCGGCCGGCACCTTCCGCTCGATGCGGATGTGGTTCGGCTGGTCGTCGCGCGTCTTGTTCCCGGACGCGAAGACGGAGGAGAGCTTGTCGAACGTGAGCTTCCCGTCGGGCGCGGGGTAGCTCGCGGCGCGATTCGTCGTGAGGAGCGGCGCGTCGGCGTCCGGCTCCGCCCGCTTCTTCCCCACCTCGATCCGACCCTTCGAGACGGTCATCGCGCTCGCGAACGCGCCACCGACGACGACGCCGCGCTGGAAGACCTGGCGCATGTCCCGCACCTCGCGTAGGTCCTTCCAGATGAAGCTCTCGCGCACCGCCTCGTCGTACGACGAGAGCGCGCTTGCCGGCGTCTCACCGCGCTGGAGCGCGCGGAACGCCGCCTCCGCCGCCAGCCGTCCCGACTCGATCGCGTAGTGCACTCCCTTGAGCCGCGGGATGTTGACCATCCCCGCGCCGTCGCCGCACAGCAGCAGGCCGGGCGCGTGGAGCCTGCTCGGGAGCGAGTGGAACCCGCCGCTCGGGATCGTCTTCGCGCCCCACTCCACGCGCTCGCCTCCCTCGAGGATCTTGCGGATCTTCGGGTGGGTCTTGAGCTCTTGCAGGAGGTCGTGGACGGAGAGCTCGGAGTCGCGATAGTCGAGGCCGACGACGAGGCCGATCGTGACCATGTCGTCGCCGAGCGGATAGATGAAGGAGCCGCCGAACTCGCGGTAGCGGGCGCCCGCACGCAGCGGCCAGCCCATCGTGTGGACGATCGTCTTCAGCGGCTTCGCGACCTTCCAGACCTCTTTCACGCCGAGCTCCCAGACCTGCGGCTCGTCGCCGCGCAGGCCGAAGCGGTCGAGGGCGACGCCGGTGAGGTGGCCCTGCGTCCCCTCCGCGAGCACCGTGACCTTGGCGACGAGGTCGGAGCCGGGCTCGAAGTTCGGCAGCTCCTGTCCTTCGCGGCCGCGTCCCTTGTCGCCGGTGCGGACGCCGACGACGCGGCCGTGGTCGACGAGGAGCTTCTGCGCCGCGGTCTCGGGGAGGATCATCGTCCCGCCCTCCTCCGCCTTCTCCGCGAGATAGCGGCCGAGTTGGGACAGGGAGAAGATCCAGTTGCCGTGGTTCCGCATCGGCGGCGGCGGCGGGATGCGGAGGGCGGCGCGCTTCGTCAGGACGTAGACCGCCTCGCCGGGAACCTCGCCGTACGACGGCAACTCCTCCATCCGGAAACCCTCGCCGAAGAGGCGGCGCAGAGCCCGCGGATTGACGACCGCGCCCGAGAGGAGATGCGAGCCCGGCTGCTTGCCCTTTTCGAGCAGCGCGACGGGAACCTCGCCGAGACGCTCCGCGGTCTCCGGGTCACCTTCGAGCAGCTGGCCGAGGCGGATCGCGCACGCGAGCCCGGCCGGGCCGGCGCCGACGATGAGCACGCCGACCTCGATCCGCTCGTCGGCCGGGTCGGTCGGCGGCGCGACGAAATCTGCGGCGTTGAACGGCGGCGGGAAGTTGGACGGACGGCTCATCCGCGTAAACGGATGAGCTCAACCAGCTTCGGCACGATCTCGTGGACGTCGCCGACGACGCCGAGGTCGCTGAAGTCGAAGATCGGCGCGTTCGCGTCCTTGTTGATCGCGACGATCGTGCCGGAGCTCTGCATGCCGACCTTGTGCTGGATCGCGCCGGAGATGCCGAGCGCGACGTAGAGCTTCGGCGAGACGGTCTTCCCGGTCTGGCCGATCTGGGCGGAGTACGGGTACCAGCCCGCGTCGACGACCGCGCGTGTCGCGCCGACCGCGCCGCCGAGCGCCTGCGCGAGCTCCTCCGCGAGCGTGAAGCTCTCGGGCGCGCCGAGGCCGCGACCGCCCGCAACGATGACGTCGGCGTCCTCGATGTTCACGCCGCCCGACTCGGCGGAGTCCTGAGCGACGAGCTTCAGCGTCGTCGAGTGCGCGGCGTACGCGGGCGAGACGTCGACTACCTCCGGCTCGCCGCCGCCCGTCTCGGTCGCGTCGAACGAGCCGGCGCGGAAGAGCGCGAGCCGCGGCGTGCTCGTCCACCCGACGTCGACGTAGACCGAATCCTGCAGCGCGGGGCGCTTGCCGATCAGCTCGCCGCCCTGCAGCTCGATGTCCGCGAGATCCCAGTTGAGCCCGGCGTCGAGCCGCGCGGCGAGACCGGCCGCGACGTCGGCGGCGAGGACGGAGTTCGCGAACAGGACGGTGTCGTAGCCGCCGTCGGAGACGACCTGCGCGATGACGTCGACGCGCGGCTGCGGAAGCGGCTGCGCGACCTCGGAGTCCTCGCACGCCCAGACCTTCGCGGCGCCGTACCGGCCCGCCTGCGCAGCGAGTGACTTCGCGCCTTCACCGGCGATGACGGCGTCGGCGCCGCCGAGCGACGCCGCCTTAGCGAGCACGCCGAGCGACCCCTTCTGGAGCGCGTCGCCGTGGTGCTCGAGGAACACAAGCGTTGGCATCAGACGCTCCTCCGGCCGGTGGCAGCCACCATCACGAGACCCTCGCAAAAGCGTCACCAATCGCGAACGACGCGCACAGCCATGCGGCGCATCCCGTCACAGAGACGTAACGGTGGCTGCCACCGGCCTTTAGGAGCGGCGCCATCAGATCAGCCTCTTTTCCGCGAGGAAGTCGACGATCGCCTGCGCGGCGTTGCCGTCGTCTTCGATCTTGCGGGCGTCGCCGCGTGACGGCGGACTGCCCAGCGCAAGCACTGTCGTCCGCGAGCCGGCCTCCCCCACGTCGCCCGCGTCGATGCCGAGGTCGGCGAGCGAGAGGACGTCCTGCTGCTTCTTCTTCGCGCCCATGATCCCCTTGAGCGAGGGGTAGCGCGGCTCGTTGATCGCGTCGCTGACTGCGACGACGGCGGGGAGCGGCGCCTCGATCGTGTCGTAGCCGAACTCCGTCTGGCGCTTCGCGCGGAGCGAGCCGCCGTCGACCGTCAGCTCCATCGCCTGCGAGACGACCGGACGGCCGAGCCGCTCGGCGACCGCCGCCCAGAGCACGGCGCCGTCGGCGTCGGAGGCCTGCTGGCCGAAGAGGACGATGTCCGGCTCTTCCCTCGCGAGCGCGGCGGCGAGCAGGCGGCTCGTCGCGACGAGGTCGGATCCGGCGGCCGCTTCGTCGGAGACGAGCACCGCGCGGTCGGCTCCCATCGCGAGCGCCTTGCGCAGCGAATCGAGCGCCTTGTGCGGGCCGAGCGAGACGACGACGACCTCCGTCTCGGAGTCGCCCTTCAGCCGCAGCGCCTCCTCGACGGCGTTCGCATCGAAATGGTTGAGCGCGCCCTCGCCGGAGCGGTCGAGGCGCTTCGTTCCGGGATCGATGCGACTCGTCCCCTCCGGGACGTGCTTTACGCAGACGGCGATCTTCATCGGGCGGGACTCTAGTTGCCTCGACCCGGCTGCGTGAGTCACATGCGCGCGGCGAGCGCGAGCACGTCCGCGACGAACCGTCGCGTCTGCCTGTACACGCCGTGCTCGCGTACCGCGCGCTCGCCCTGGTACCAGCCCGCGAGGGCGAGCCGCTCGTTGCCGTGGAAGTCGCTCAGCAGGTGGTGGAGATAGGCGACGCCGACGTGGACGTTCCCGCTGGGGCCGTGCCGGACGTGGCGGCCGACCAACACGGTTTCGACGAATCGCCAGGTGTACGGCTCGATCTGCATGATCCCTCGCGCCCCGGTCGAGGAGACGAGCCGGTTGTTGTAGCCCGACTCCATCCACGCGAGCCCGCGGACGAGGTGCACGTTCACCCCGTAATGCGCGGCCCAGTGGCCGAGCAAAGCCCCGACAGAGCTGATGCTGCCGACGCGGCGCGCACGCGGTGCGCGATCCGAGAGTGCGGCCCGTGTCCTCGGCCCCACCATGCCGTCGACGACGAGGTGTGCGTGCCGCTGGAAACGGCGGACGCCGCGCACCGTCGCCCCGTCGAAGTAGCCGTTGACGGGAACGGCACATCCGTGGCGGGCGAGGAGGTACTGGAGAACGGCGACGTCCCAGCCGACCTCGCCGCGCGTGAGCAGCCGCTTCCCGTAGAGCGGACGGCCGAGCGCACCGAGGGCTCTGCGCGTGCGGGGCCCGGCGTGGCCAGTGACCGGGAGGTGGTGCGCGCGCTGGAAGTCGCCGACGGCCCGGATCGTGAGCGGCCCGGGGATTGCGTCGATCGCACCGTAGTAGAGCCCTTTCGCGCGCAGCGCAACCTGTAGCCCGGCGACCTGCGGATTATGGCCGGCGAACGCGACGGGGGCCGGGACGGCGGCGACGGTCGCCACGCCGGCGCAGACGAGAAGGCGCATGCGCATCGGACCAGCCGAGTACGCGGCGGCGACGCCGAATCCTGCCGAACTATCTGCCGGTGAAGCGCGGCTGGCGCTTCTCGGCGAAGGCAGCGAGGCCCTCCCTCGCGTCCTCGCTCGCAAAGAGATCGCCGAACTCCTCCGCCTCGCGCTCGAGCGCGCCGGGCGAGAGGTTGAGCAGGCGCTTGGCGACACGGAGCGCGACCGGGCTCTTCTCCGCGAGCTTCCGCGCCATGCCGAGGGCATGGTCGAGGACCGGATCGGCGATCGCGCTCACGAGGCCGATGCGCAGGGCCTCCTCGGCGTCGATCATGCGGCCGGTGAGGATCAGCTCCTTCGCGACGCCGAGCCCGCAGACGCGCGCGAGCCGCTGCGTGCCGCCCCAGCCGGGGACGATGCCGAGATCGATCTCCGGCTGCCCGAGCCGCGCCTTGCTCGAGGCGTAGCGGATGTCGCAGCCGAGCGCGAGCTCGCAGCCGCCGCCGAGCGCGAAGCCGTTGATCGCGGCGATCGTCGGCTTCGGCATCTCCTCGAGCAGCCGTGCGGCCTCGTGACCGAGCGCGCCCCAGCCCTTCGCTCCCTCCGGCGCGAGGCTCCCCATGTACTTGATGTCGGCGCCCGCGACGAAGGCTTTCTCACCCGCGCCCGTGAGGACGACGACGCGCGCGGCGTCGTCCTCGGCGAGCTCGCGGAGGCGGTCGCGCAGCTCGGTCAACGTCTCGACGTTCAGAGCGTTGAGCGCGTCCTGGCGGTCGATCGTGACGAGCGCGACGCCGCCGGTGTTCTCGACGAGAACGCTCAAACCGCGGTGCCGACCGCGCCGCGGATGAAGTCGACGATCTCGCCCGTCGGCGCGCCCGGCCCGAACACGCCGGCGACGCCGAGCTTCTTCAACTCCGCTGCGTCGTCGTCGGGGATCGTCCCGCCGACGGTGACGACGACGTCGTCCGCTCCCTCGGCGCGGAGGAGCTCGATGATGCGCGGCACGAGCGTCATGTGCGCGCCGGAGAGGATCGAGATGCCGACGGCGTCGGCGTCTTCCTGGATCGCGGTCTCGACGATCTGCTCGGGCGTCTGGTGGAGGCCGGTGTAGATGACCTCCATGCCGGCGTCGCGGAGCGCGCGGGCGATGATTTTGGCGCCGCGATCGTGCCCGTCGAGGCCCGGCTTCGCAACGACGACGCGGATCTTCCCAGCCATAGCGTTGAGCCTAACGGAGGGCGGGCGTCGTTATGGCGCGTTCGACGAGCCGACGGCCCAGACGTCGTCGTCGGCAACGGCCGCAACGCCGCGCAACACGCCGGGAATCTGGGGATTCGGGGTCTTCTTGACCGTCCACGCCCCGTCCCAGTGCTCGGCGAGTGTCTGTGGCGCGTCTCCGCTGCTCCCAACCGCCCAGACGTCGTCCGCGGAGAGTGCGCTGACCGCGTAAAGATCGAGAAAGTCGTTGGCACCAGGCACCTCCGAGTAGTGCCAGCTGCAGATGTGCCAATACTCGGTGAGCGACCGCTCGCCGCCCGCTCCACGCGACGAGCCGACGGCCCACGCGTCGCTCCGGCCGGTCACGGTCAGGCCCCGCAGCGCGCTCTGCCGTGCCGCCGCGCTCGGGCTCCAGCGGTTGCGCCAGCGGGTCCCGTTCCAGTGGAGGGTGAGCGCGCGGGTGTGCCCTCTGAACCGGTAGTCGCCGACCGCATAGATGTTGCGCGCAGACCACGCCGAGATCGCCGACAGCTCATCCTTGGGGCCGCTCGGGTTAGGGCTCGGCACGCTCCGCCAGGCCGATCCGTCCCAGCGCTCGATCAGGGTGCGGGTCTTCCCCGTCTTCGTGACGGTGGCACCGACGGCCCACACGTCCGAGGGCGAAACGGCGGCCACTCCCGCCAGCTCCGAGCCGGCCGTGCGCAGGCCCGGGACGACCTTCCAGGACGTGCCGTCGTAGTGCTCGACGAGCGACCGGTCGCCGACCGATCCGACCGCCCAGACGTCCGTCGCCGAGCTGCCGGACACGGCGACGAGCCCGGATTGCTCCGTCTCTTTGGGGGTTGGCAGCACGACCGGCGACCAGGAGACGCCGTCGTAGTGCTCCGCGAGCGGGTGCCACGTCGGTGTCGTCCCGGTTGTCTCGACGAGCGAGCCGACGGCCCAGATGTCCGTCGGGGAAATGGCGGTGACTGCCGAGAGCTCGCTACCGCCGGCGGGCGGGACGGGCGCCGGCGTGACGGTCCACTTCTTGCCGTCCCAGTGCTCGATGAGCAACGCATCCCCGGGCAGTGCCTGCGCCGCGACCGAGCCGGACAGGATCGCCGCGCCGAGAACCGCCGCGAACGCGGCGGCTAGAAGACGCGCGTTTCCCGCCAAACGCGGGATCTTCCCGGCCATCGCCGTGAGCCTAGACGATGACGAGGAATTTCTACTCATGACTTCTCGGCCTGCGATTCGTACCGTTTGCCGAGAGCTCAACATCGCCGCGCCGGGCGGCGCGGCATCGGAGGTGACCCTGAAATGAGAGCCGTGTCGATGGTGGCAACGGCGGGTGCCGCGGCGTTGTTGCTGGGGATGGTGGTGTCGATCCCGCGCGCGACGTCCGCGTCCGCGAGCACACACCGCACGTCGTCCACACAGTTCGGGACGATCAGCAATTTTGACGTATTCAACGACACCGGGCAGGGGACGGAGGGATTCGAGATCGAGCTCGACGGCATCACGAGCTCCGACATCACGTACACGTTCGGCGCGCCGTACGAGCGCTACGGCAACCCGACGATCACGCCGTTCGCCGGGGGCGTCTACGTCATCTACGCGAGCCCCTGGGACCCCGTGGCGAAGAAGTTCACACAGAGCACACCGGTCGCCCCCACGCCGATCCAGCCGACGGCCGGGCATCAGTGCTGGACGGGCGGATCGGCGACCTACGCGACCGCGGGGTGCGAGCACTTCGGCCTCGGCCTCGCTGCCAACCCGACGAACGTCGTCTATCAATGGCTGGTCGCGGACCCCGCCCACCCGGGGAAGCTCATGCCGTTCGGCGGGGGCGTGCCGATCCCCGCGCCGCAGTGGAGCACCAGCCCACCCCTCCACCCAGTCCTTAACCCGAAGCCGGTCGTCAACGTCGTCGCCCCTGCACCGGAGCCCGACGTGGGCCAGCAGCTAGGCGACGCGGTCTGGGTCAAGGTGTACATGACCGAGTCGACCGCGCCGTCGGACCTCAACCACCTCGTCTCGGGCGACATTCATGTCCCAGACGCGGCGGCTGAAGTCGAGACTGACTGGCTGCTCATCCAGGGCGGCGCCGGTGGCGGCCTCCAGACGGAACTCGCCAACAGCGACCAGCTCGCCGCGCACAGCAAGTCGGTCGTTCGCAAGTACCAATTCTTCAAGTACACCGGGCCGTACAGCTCTGAGAACCATGAGGCCACGCCGGTGAACGACTCGCAGCCCTCGGCCGGCGAGCGCGGGAACCTCATTGGCAACCAGATGGCCGGACTGAACCTCGCCGCCGCCGGGAAGATCCCGGGCGATCGCGTGCGGCCCATTGCGTACTTCGTCAAGAAGCCGCCGCTGACGACCACGCTGCACTCCGCGACCTTCCGGTTCCGGGCCACCGACAACGTGAGCGCGATGTTCACCTACTTCTGCTCGCTCGACAAGAAGATCCCGGCGCGGTGCACGAACCCGAAGACCTACAGCGCCCTCAAGAAGGGCGTCCACTCGCTCTCGGTCTACGCCATCGACAAGGCAGCCAACCCGTCGAAGGCGCTGCTCTACCGCTGGACCGTCAAGTAGCGAACGTGGTGCTGCGGGCGCGTCACGCATCTCGCCCATCGGCACTAACCGACACGTCCGGAACCAGGTTCCGGACGTATCCGTCCCGGACGTGCGCGAGCGATTGACTCGACCACACGGCGCAGTTGCTCTCGACCACCGGCTTCGGCGATCGCCGGGCCCGCATCGACGAACGGGAAGTCGGTCGCCAGGCCGATCGTCGTGCGATAGCTGCTCCAACGCCACTCCTCCGGGGAGAGGCAAAGACCACCGGCGACTGGGTTAAGAACGACGTACGCGTACGTCCCGAGGAGGTCAGCGCCATCCTCGATGCGCCGGCTACCGAACCGCCCGCGGACGAACACTCCGACGCGGCCGTGCCGGAGATTGAAGTCGCATGAGTACTCGCGATTGAGGTCCCTCATCCCCACGGAGAGCGACCTGTCACTTACCCGTAGGAGGAGGTGGACGTGGGTCGACATCTGGCAGAACGCCACGCAGCTCCAACCTCTGCGATCCACGGTCGCTACAAGTCGCCGCACCCAGACGACCCGATCAATGTCGTCAAGGAAGTAGTCCCAGGATCCAGTCGCGTTCACCCAGACGTGGTGAAAGCCGGGTACGACGTCACGTGGGGGGCTGGGCATGAGAAGCAGAGTTGCTCAGCGGGGTTCACCGCGCAAGACGCTCTTTCGGACGAGTCGGTTTCAGACACGTCCGGAACCCGGTTCCGGACGTGGCCCTTGGAGACGTGTCGCTAGAAGACGGGGGTCTCGCGCCACGTGCCCCAGACTTCGCGCAGCGCGTCGCACATCTCGCCCATCGTCACGTACGCGCGCGAGGCGTCCATGATCGGCTCCATGAGGTTGCGACCCTCGACCGCGGCGTCCTCCTTGAGCCGGACGAGCGCAGCTTCCGCCGCGGCGGTGTCGCGTGACGCGCGTACCGCCTGCACCCGCGCGATCTGCTTCGTCTCGAGCGCGGGATCTATGCGAAGCAGGTCGATCTGCTGCTCCTCCTCGAGCTCGTAGCGGTTGACGCCGACGATGACGCGCTCGCCGCGCTCGACCTCCGCCTGGTAGCGATAGCTCGCCTCGGCGATCTCGCGCTGCTGGAAGTTCTGCTCGATCGCCGGGATGACGCCGCCGAGCTCCTCGATCTGCTCGAAGTAGTCGTACGCCTGCCGCTCGAGCTCGCTCGTGAGCTGCTCAAGATAGTAGGAGCCGCCGAGCGGATCGATCGTGTTGACGACGCCGGTCTCGTGCGCGATCACCTGCTGCGTTCGCAGCGCGAGCCGAACGGCGTGCTCGGTCGGTAGCGCCAGCGCCTCGTCGAACGAGTTCGTGTGCAGCGACTGCGTCCCGCCGAGCACCGCCGCCAGCGCCTCGATGGCGGTGCGGATGAGGTTGACCTCCGGCTGCTGCGCCGTGAGCGAGACGCCGGCGGTCTGCGTGTGGAAGCGCATGAGCCACGAGCGCGGATCCTTCGCGCCGTAGCGGTCCCGCATCTGCGTCGCCCAGATCCGGCGCGCTGCCCGGTACTTCGCAATCTCCTCGAAGAAGTCGAGGTGCGCGTTGAAGAAGAACGAGAGCCGCGGCGCGAACGCATCGACATCCAAGCCGCGCTCGAGACACGCCTCGACGAGCGCGAACCCGTTGGACAGCGTGAACGCGAGCTCCTGCGCCGCGTTCGAGCCGGCCTCGCGGATGTGGTACCCGGAGATCGAGACCGGGTGCATGAGCGGCATGTGCTCGGCGCACCACTCGACCATGTCGACGACGAGCCGCATCGACGGGTGCGGCGGGAAGATCCACTCCTTCTGCGCGATGTACTCCTTGAGGATGTCCGTCTGGACGGTCCCGCGGAGGCCGTCAAGGGGGACTCCCTGCTCCTCGCCGACGCACGCGTAGAACGCGAGCAGCATCGCCGCCGGGCCGTTGATCGTCATCGACGTCGAGACCTCGCCGAGCGGGATCCCGTCGAAGAGCGTCTCCATGTCGGCAAGCGAGTCGATCGCGACGCCCTCGCGGCCGACCTCGCCGAGCGAGCGCGGGTGGTCCGAGTCGTAGCCCATCAACGTCGGCATGTCGAACGCCGTCGACAGGCCCGTCTGGCCGTGCTCGGTCAGGTAGCGGAACCGCGCGTTCGTCTCCTCCGCGGTGCCGAAGCCGGCGAACTGGCGCATCGTCCAGAGCCGTCCGCGGTACATCGACGGATAGACGCCGCGCGTGAAGGGGAACGCGCCGGGCCAGCCGAGGTCGCGCTCGTAGTCGATCTCGACCCTGTCGGGTGCGTAGAGCGGCTCGTTCTCGACCCCGGAGATCGTGGAGAAGAGCTCGCCCTGCCGCTCCGGCGTCGCGTCGTAGCGCTCGCGCCAGTTCGCCTCGTCGGACGTCTGCGCGTCCCTGCCGGTCGTCGCCA
>Ga0307374_10013243_pt1 | contig 11435 bp, 13 predicted proteins | sample OX3MG_FD_202532 | JGI IMG/M metagenome (GOLD analysis project Ga0307374, IMG submission 202532) | Soil microbial communities from Risofladan, Vaasa, Finland - OX-3 | ecosystem: Environmental > Terrestrial > Soil > Coastal area > Acid sulfate soil | place: Finland: Risofladan, Vaasa | collected... | reverse complement strand
TCGCTATGTTCTGGGGACCCTCCAAGACGAGATCGCCTTCAATCGCCGGGCGCTGCGCTGGCAGTCTCACCTGCTGGCGCGGGCGGAGATGGACTTGGTGGTCGCTACCGTGCTGGGCGGCGCCGTGCTGGCGCTTAGCAGCGTGTTGGCCTGATTCTGCGTGAAGGGAAGACTGTGAACTTGGACCGTAAGCGCGCCGCCACCGCGGCGCCGGAGCATCCGCTGCCTGACCGGACGCCCAATCTGGAGTTGCCGGAAGGACTTCCTCATCCGGTCGGGCCCCGGTTGATGATCGAGAAGGGCGCCTTCTCATCCCGGACCGTGGTGGTCCTGCCGGACGGCACCATCGCACCCGAACCTGTTCCAACCCCCTAGAACTGCATCGGCTGGGGGCAAGGCCGGTGGATCAGGCGTTCCGGGGAGATCCAGCCGCGGCAAGCTCATTTCAGAGAGGTGCGGGACGGGCCGCCGAAAGCTCCTCTGAGAGAAGGGGGCGGGGGAGCCGTGGCAATCTCGGGGGAGAGGGGGGGAGGGGGCGGACCCGGGCCAGCTGGGCGCTGCTAGACTTGGCCCTGAACTGAAACAGGGCTGGGCTGCGCCCATTTGGCCTTGGCGCCACCGACCGGGAGATGAGGGGATGAGGATGCTGGTAGCTGGCTCCAAACGGCGGCTGACCCTGGGGCTGGGGGCGGCTCTCTCCTTGGCCACACTCCTAGCGCTCTCGGCTGGGCCGGTGCTGGCGGATCCCTCTTTGGGCAACTGGACCGCCGTCTCGGGCGACAGCTACCAGATCAACACCACCAGCCTGACTCTGACCGGGCCCGGGACCAGCTTCACCGGGCTCGACGACAGCGGGATCGCCACCTTCACCTTCGGCACGGTCGATATCCCGAGCGGAGCGACAGTGTCGGTGACCGGGACCCTGCCTCTGGAGATCGTGGCCCAGGTCTCCTTCGCCCTCGGCGGCACCATCTCCGGAAGTGGGGTCAGCGCGACCGACTTCGGCAACACGGTGGGCGGTCCACTCGGCGGTCCAGGGGGCGGCAACGGCGGTAGCGGCGGCGTCAACGCCGGCTCGGGCCCGGGCGGCGGCGGAGCGTCCTCCACCGGCACCGACGGCGCCGGCGGAGGTGGGTTCGGCGGTGCCGGCGCGGCTGGCGGGGTGGATTCTTCGGGCACCGGAGGGGCGGGAGGCGCCACCTACGGGGATGTGCTGACCCAGCTCCAGGGCGGTAGCGGGGGTGGTGGTAGTTCGGCCTCCAGCTCCCCGACCGAGGGAGGCGGTGGTGGCGGAGCGATCGAGATCGCCTCGCTCACTGGGAGCATCACGCTCAGCACCGGCAGCGTCCTCAGCGCCAACGGCGGCTCTGGTGCTGAGGCCGGACAAGGAGCCTCCGGGGGCGGCAGCGGAGGGGGGATTCTGCTCGAGGCTTACTCCATCGACAACGCCGGAGCGGTGACCGTGACCGGCGGCAACGGGGGTGCCGGCCAGTGCTGTGGAGGCGGTGGGGCCGGAGGCGGCGGAGAGATCGTAGCCATCTACAACAGCTACGCGGGAGCGGGGTCCACCACCGCCGCCGGAGGCGAGAGTTACGTGGAAATCAACGGCACAGCGTCCGGCAGCTCCACCGGCACCGAGCCCGATCCGACCGGGGCGGCGGGGCAGGTTCTGTTGGAGAGTCCGAGCACCACCACCACGGTGACTGAGACGCCGAGCTCCCCGTCGGTGGGTGACACCGCGACCCTGCACGCCTCCGTGACCGCCGCCGTGGGGCCGGTGCCCACGGGCAGCGTAGTCTTCAGCGATTCCTCGGGGACCCTCTGCACCGCCGCCCTGACCCCGGGGGTGAGCAGCTCCACCGGATCCTGCACCTACCGGGTGAGATCCGGGAACGACGCGGTCACCGCCACCTTTGACCCCACCGGCCCGGATGCCTCAGGCACCGCCGCGGTGACATTGAGCGCCACCGTTCCTGTACCCACCACCGGGGCCAGCTCCGGTGAGCTCGCCCTGCCCCTGGGCGCGGCCGCCCTAGTCCTGGGGACCTTGCTGCTCCTCCTGGCGGGCGCGGTGGATCGGCGCCGCCAGCCCGTCTGAGCCGGCCCGGGCGGCGGCCTCCGAACTTGGTCGCCCGCGCGCCCGGACATGGCAGAACTCCTGGATGACCTCAACTGTCGTGGTGGCCCGCACCGCCCCGTCGCGAATCAGCTCCAGCAGTGCTCGCGACGGCTCTCTGAGGCGGTGATCATCCCCACGGCATAGACGAGGATCGTGCCGTCGAGGACGATCACCCGGAGCGCCGGCTACGGATCTCGTCGAGCTCTTCCGGAACTCCCCTCGGGTCGAGGACGGCCATGGGCTCCGCGTCCAGGATGGCCTGCAGGGCCGAGCGCCGCTCCTCGGCATCTTGTGGGATCTGCTGGTCGATCGCCTCGCGCACCAGCACCGCCACCGGAACCCTGCGCCGGCCGGCTTCCCGCTCCACCCGAGCCCAGCGCGTCGTCGATGAGGACCTGCAGTCGCCGGTCGAACATGCTCATACATCAGCATGTCCCCGACAGCGCAGTAATGGGCGCATCCATCCAGCGGAGGCAGGCTGAGACCCGGGCTGGAGCCGCCTCCGGGATACGGAGCTCGCTAACCCTCGCGGGCGGATCCTGCGCCCTGGCCCAGCTCGGAGTCGTGTCAGAGCCGTTTGACAACGACGGGTCCGCGACTGCCAAACGGGGTCACCACGGACCGGCGGCCAGCCGTCATCTCCACCTCGGGCCGAGCACCGTCTGGTGGCCGAGGGGAGTTGGCGGAAGGCGGCCTGCTGAGAGGCTCCCGCCCCAACTCCCTATATGGGGCTCTGGGCCGAGAGGGCTCCCGCCCCCGAGATCTCGGCTCGGAGGACTAGCCAGGTGGACCGCCCAGGCAGGGCCGCTGGCCGGGGACGATCGGTCCGGGGAGGCTCTCAAGGACATGGCCGGCGGATTCGTGCCGCGTGGCCTCGACCCCCGGGGCCCAGAAGGTGGCAGTGCTGCTGCCCCTGGCTCAGGGCCAGATCGCGGCGCAGCTGGGAGAGGCGGATAGCCTGGCCACCCGGACCCTGGCGCTGCTGGCCCTCTCGGTCGCCCTGCTGACTGCTCTGGGCGCCTACCGATTGGCGGACCGCCACCTCAGCCTTTGGTACCTACCCGCCGCGGGGATGGGCCTCGCCGCCGGCGCAGCGAACAGTCGCTCTTGAACCTCCTCACCCGTGACGTCCCGCTGGAGGTCCTGCCCGCCTGCGGTGACTACGGCCTGGACCTCATCCCTTTGAGTCTTCTGGTGTCGGGGATCCTGGGCGGCGCGTTGTAGAAGCAGCGGCGGGGTCGGCGCTCGGCGCCCGACCTCCAGGAGCGGATCGAGTATCCTCGACCTCAGCTCAAGGAATACGAGGCCTTCTGTCGCAAGCGCCGGGAACAGCCGGCCTTCGTCGGTCTCAGCCGGCTCTTGCACCAGGAGGGAGTGGCAGCGCCCATCATCGGACCGCGCACTCTCGAGTAGTTGGAGTCCACCAACGGAGCCACCCACATGAAGCTCAACAAGCGGGACCTGGAGCAGTTGGATGAGATCTTCCCCCGCCCCGGCGGGCCAGCTCCAGAGGCGTACGCATGGTAGGCGTGTGGGCCCGGGAGGCGATCAGCCAACCTTGCCGCCAGTCGCTAGGGAGGTTTACGCGTTTGCCCGATATGCCGAGCGCGGCCCGACTATCCTGCCACGGCGCGTGGTGGTTTTTGATGGCCCAAAGGCAGATCGCTTCAGGCTTATGGCGTCTGCTTAGCACTCAGCGCGGGATGGTACCGACAGCCATACCGTGACGTGGCACTGGGACCACACTGCCCTCCACTCCTCGAGCGCCACTGTTCGGCGACCTGGCCTAATCCATTCAGTGGAACAGAATCTCACGCCGTCGGGACTCCGACCCGTATCCTGCCGACACTGAACCAGTCTCGCTCGTAAGGCACTTAAGCCTATGCGAGTGCTCCAATAAGGAGGTTGCGTTGTGAAAGCTCGTTGGCTCACGGTCGCAGTGACCCTGCCGGCTATGCTTGCAGTTGCTTGCACGGGCGGAGGGACGAACGTTGAGCACGCGAGCCGCCAGCTATCCTCCCACCAAATTCTGAGCTTTCCGATCACAAGCGATGTAAAGTCGCTCGACCCTGCGCTTGTACAGTCGGCCAATGACATCACTTTTGTCCAGAATCTGTACGGTGGACTCTATCGGTTCAACAACAAGCTGGTCGAAGTCCCATACGCCGCGACTAGCCTACCTACGATCTCAAGCGACGGCCTTACATATACGTTCCATCTTCGCCACAACGTCACCTTCTCGAACGGCGACCCAGTTACGGCCGCCGACGTGATCTACAGTTGGAGCCGCGCTGCCAGGCTAAATGGGAGCTACGGTTATGTCTTCAGACCCGTGGTTGGATACTCGGCAGTCACCCCGACGAGCGGCCAACCAACAGCCACCACGCTGTCCGGGCTTTCCGCCCCTGGCCGTTACACCGTCGTGGCGACGTTGACCGCCCCCGCTAGCTACTGGCTTACAGAGCTCGCACTATGGACAGCAGACATAGTCGACCCGGCCGTAATTCCGAACGACACCAACACGACCTGGTGGACAAGCCCGTCAACCGCGATAGGGACGGGACCCTTCCAGCTGACTTCATATGTACCGAAGGACTATCTCACCTTCGCACCAGTGGCGAACTGGTGGGGCGGGAGTACCGGATCCCTGACTCAGGTGAAGGCGACCGTTCTCCCTGACCAGTCGAGTCAGGTAACTGAGTACCTCAATGGTGGCTTCGACGAGCTAGGCCCCGGCGCCAACTATCCACCCTTGTCCGCAGTCGAGAAGTTCCTTGCGACACCGTCCTTGAAGAGTCAATACGTCAACGTGCCTGGGGGCAGCAGTACGTGGGTAGGATTCAATTTCACCACCGGTCCCTTCGCTCCCAATCCGCGCAGTAACGTCGGTGACCGCGTGGCGAAGGCGGGTCGTCTAGCGTTTAGTCTTTCGATCAATCGCACTGAGCTGGTGAACGTGACCTGCGGCCACGGGGGCATAACCTGCAAACCAGCGACTGGAGGCGTTATCGCCAAAGGGCTGGGGGGCTACCTCGGGGACGGCAATGACCCCACGGCCAAGTTCAACCCGGCACAGGCACGCAAGGACCTGAAGATCTGGGATCCGAAAGGCACCAAGCGTAAGGGCCTTACATATTGGACCTACGCGAGCAGCGCTACGGTGTCCGAAGCTCAGAACCTTCAATCTCAATGGCAGCAAAACCTAGGCGTACATGTGAACATCCAAGCAACCGACTTCCCCACATTCCTGACTGATCTCCAGGACAAGTCCAAGTACATGCTCTTTCTCGATGCTTGGGGTGCCGACTATGACAATCCCCAAGACTGGTTCGACAACAACTTCATCTGTTCCCAGGCGGCAGTGGGTTTAGGGAACGATGACGGGATCTGCGATCCCCGCATCGACGCAGCGGTCAAGAAAGCTGAGAGCTCAACGGGCGCTGAGTCAGTCGCCGACTTCAAGAAGGCGAATCGCTACCTCGTCGACGATGTGGCCATGGCCAACATTGAGTATGGAGCGAACCAGTACTTCATCAAGCCGTATGTGAAGGGCGGAGGCGGCAACGCCCTCTACGACAATTCCTGGACCCAGATCAGCATCCTAAAACACTGAAGTCATTGTTGCAGAGGAGCCCCGCTATCTAGGACGGGCAGTGCCTAGGCGCGGAGACGGGGCTATGGGAGAACCCTGGGTCTGATGATAAGCGCCCTACGGCAGCGGTGAGTCGCGGCATGCTCCGGTACGCGGTAAAGCGGTTTGGGATGGTCCTGGGAACCGCCATCGTGATCTCCTCCGTGACCTTCCTCCTTATTCACGCGCTGGCGGGGAACCCCTTCAGCTGCCAACGGAACCCGGCCGCTTGCCTGCACGAAGCCAAGGTTTACGGACTCGATCAGAGCCTCTTGGTTCAGTACCGAACTTTCGTTTGGAACCTGCTTCATCTCAATCTCGGGTATTCCTACGTAAACCAGGGCGTCAAAGTGACCCCGCTCCTTGTGCGGGAGGCTGGGAACAGTCTCACGCTCGGCGTTTTCGCACTCGCGGTTACGATCGTGGTAGGCCTAGCTGTTGGAATCACCGCCGCTATACGCCAGAACAGTTGGCTTGACTACACTCTGTCGAGCTTTGTGGTCTTCGGATACAGCCTCCCGAGCTTTGTTTTGGCGACGATGCTCATAATCGCGATGGGAGTCCTTCTGCCCAACTGGACAGGCTTGATTGGGTGGGGCTCCCCAAACCAGATTCCTTTGCCTGCGATCGCTCTAGGACTCCCTTACGCAGCTGTCGTAGCGCGCTTAACACGCGCGAGCGTGCTTGATGTCATTCATCAGGATTACGTGCGCACGGCGTGGGCAAAGGGACTGTCATCACGCGTCATCGTAATACGTCACATCCTGCGGAACGCACTAATCCCCGTAGTGACAATTGGCGGGCCGCTCGTCACGGGTCTCATTACAGGATCAGTGGTCATCGAGGCGATATTCGGTATCCCCGGTTTGGGCAAGGAATTCGTCGACTCGATCCTAGCGCGCGACTACAACATCGTCGTTGGACTGTACACCTTTTACGCCCTACTGGTCGGGCTCGCCAACCTTGCGGTGGACCTCATCTACCCGCTCCTAGATCCCACGATACGGTACACATGACCCTCATTCAGCCGGGTGTACGCAGGGACGGAGAGGACCAGTTGGCGGCCGCGGGCATGTTAATGGCACCTGCCCAGGCAACGCTTTGGGGTGATGCGTGGAGTCGGTTTCGCCGGAACAAACTGGCCCTCGCCGGCACGGCCGTTTTCACGCTCGTCGTGATAACCGCAATCGTGAGCGTTTTCTGGACCCCGTACAGTCTGTACGCCGAGGGCCTCGGGAACCTCACGAGCAAGTTTTCTTGGCAGCATCCTTTCGGGTTCGACGACCTGGGCCGTGATGAACTTAGCTTTGTCATGGTCGGAGCACAGATTGCGATCGAGGTCGGAGTCCTGACTGCCATAGTCAGCTCCTTTGTGGGAGTCACTATTGGACTCCTCGCCGGGTACTTTCGGGGGTGGGTCGATACCGTAGTGAGCTCGGTCACTTACCTGGGCTACGGTATGCCGGGGCTCCTCGTGGCGTTCTTGATTCTGTTTCTCACTAACAGTCCAAGTATTCTAAATATCATCATCGCCATCAGCGTGACTAGCTGGATGGATATGGCGAGGTTGGTCCGCGGGCAGACATTTGCTCTGCGCGAACGAGACTTCATTGAGGCGGCACGAGCATCCGGAACCAAGGACTTTGGCATCATGGCGCGGCACATACTGCCGAATGCCCTCGGTCCCATTATCGTGCAGGGCACATTTCTGATTCCACAGGCGATTCTCTTCGAGGCATTCCTGAGCTATCTAGGCCTTGGCCTCCCCTCACCTGATGCGTCGTGGGGTGCGTTGATTTCCAACGGGCTTCAAGACCGCTTTGAGGCTTACCACACGATCGTTATTCCAGGCATGGCTCTTCTGGTGACCCTTATGGCAGTCAACTTTATCGGTGATGGACTTAGGGACGCTCTAGATCCGAAGCGAGGGCGCTGATGGAGGCTCTCCTTCGGATAAGGGACCTAAGTACCCAGTTTCAAGTCCGGGGGGGGATGGTGCGGGCCGTGGACGGCGTGAACCTACAGGTGAAGCCCGGGGAGATGGTCGGAGTGGTCGGAGAGTCAGGGTCGGGTAAGTCGGTCACGGCTCTCTCCGTACTGCGGTTGGTTCCACCACCGGGGCGTATCGTCGGAGGCAGCATTACCTATCAGGGTCGCGACGTGTTCGCTCTTAACAAGTCGGAGCTACGTGACTTCCGTGGCGGCGACGTCTCGATGGTCTTCCAGGACCCCATGTCATCCCTCAACCCGGCTCTTAGGATCGGAATCCAGATCGAGGAGGCGATGCAAGCCCACCGGCGCTTCAGCCGCTCTGAGGCAAAGTTGCGCGTTCCGCTTCTCCTCAGACGGGTTAGGATGCCCGACCCCGAACGTAGCATGCGATCGTTCCCCCACCAACTATCCGGCGGCATGAGGCAGAGGGCAATGATCGCCATGGCACTGGCCAATGAACCTGGACTTGTGATTGCGGATGAGCCGACCACCGCTCTTGATGTCACGATTCAAGCCCAAGTACTCGAGCAGTTGCGTGAACTGAACCGCCAATCAGGAACTGCGATCCTGTTGATTACGCACAACATGGCCGTGGTTGCAAGCCTGTGCACCTGGGTCGTGGTCATGTACGCCGGACGAGTCGTCGAACAGGGACCCACAGACCAGATCTTTCAGAGCCCACAGCATCCTTACACGTGGTCCCTCCTTCGGTCTATCCCGCGAATAGACACGGGCCATGACGGGGCGCTACTTGCCATCTCGGGGACCCCTCCGGATCTAACTGACCTTCCGATCGGATGCAAGTTCTCCCCGCGATGCCCCTTCAGCGTTGAGAGGTGCGTCGGTCACGAGCCCGACCTCATCGACGTCGGACCAGCGCACTCATCTCGGTGCTGGGTCCAGATGGTGAACGTAGCTATCAGTAGCCGCGACGATATCGACTCGCCTATACCGGGCAGCGGTGTCGACGAGGTGCCTCGCGTCTCCCCGGTAAGTCAGCCAGTCGACGTAGAGGGTTCGCCTGGGGCCAACGCGTTGGTCACGATCCGGGAAGTGTCCAAAGATTTCGCCAGCGGATCGCTTTTGGTTCACGCAGTCGATTCGGTGAGTTTAGAGATTGCGGAGGGCGAGACACTCGGGTTAGTTGGAGAGTCGGGATCAGGTAAGACGACCTTGGGGCGGATCGTGGCACAGCTGCAACCCGCCACCCGCGGCGACGTGTTCTTTGATGGACGCGACCTAGGCCCGTTACACGGAGAGGGACTCCGCCAGTTGCGGCGACGCATTCAGATGATCTTCCAAGACCCCTACTCGTCTCTGAATCCTCGGATGACTGTTGGAGCGATCATAGGCGAGCCAGTTCGAAACTTCGGATTGGCCGATGGAGCTGAGCGTACCGCTCGTGTCCAGGAGATGATGCGGATCTGTGGCCTGAATCCCAACTTCAACAATCGTTATCCCCACGAGTTTAGCGGCGGGCAGAGACAGCGCGTTGGCATCGCCCGGTCCCTCATCTTGCGCCCCAGCTTTGTGGTAGCGGATGAACCGATCTCGGCCCTAGACGTCTCGATTCAGGCTCAAATCATCAATCTGCTTGGGGAGTTACAGAGAGACCTCAAGTTGACCTATCTGTTTATTGCCCACGATCTCGCAGTGGTGCGCCATCTAAGTGACCGGGTTGCTGTCATGTATCTGGGCATAATAGTTGAGGTAGCTGAGTGCGGTGAACTGTACGCGAATCCGCTTCACCCGTATACGACGTCGCTGCTCCAAGCGATGCCGGTTCCGGACCCGGAAGCGGAGCGACGGAGGGCCCCGATTCTTCTGCAGGGGGAAATCCCCTCCCCGATCAATCCGCCCTCGGGCTGTCGCTTTCACACTCGTTGCCCGATCGCAGAGCCAATCTGCTCAGCAGAGCGTCCCGCTCTAGTGGACTATGGCAGTGGCCACCTTGCAGCCTGCCATTTCCCGGGCAAGCTACAGGGTTCCGAAATCCAGCGCGTCGCCGTCCAGTCAAGGGAAGCGATCCGTGCGGCCATTCTCGATACAACCGACCGTGGGTAGATGTTGACCCAACATGTCCCGAGATGCCGTAATGTACAGAAGCTGGTTGAGCTAGGTGCTTGGGCTGTGCGCCTCCGCCTAACCGGTATGTCGCAGTCCGTAGCAAGCGTCTTCTTGGAGGAGTGATGGCGACAGTTATCTGGGGGGAACAGACGAGTCGAGAGATTGGAGAGGCGGGCCGAGGCGGCGCGCTTGCGGTGGTGCCGCTGGGATGCACAGAGCAGCATGCGGATCACCTCCCGGTCGATACGGATACGTATCAGGTAGGTCGGCTAGCGCGGGAGGGAGCTGAGGTAGCATCTGGACGAGGGTTCCGCGTGCTGGTAGTTCCCGTGCTGCCGTTCGGTCCGACTAGCGAGCACTACGGCTATCCAGGAACGATTCACGTAGACTCTGCGGTCTACCTGCAGGTGGTTAAAGGCATTGTTCACAGCGTAGTGGACAGCGGCTTCTGGCGCGTCGTGGTCATCCACGGATGTGGCGGCCATTGGGTTGTACCTGGCGCTCTTTGGGATGTCAAGGCTGAGGCTGTTAGGTCCGGCCAGAGGCTGGTATTGAGACAGTTCGGGGTCGGCGACCTTTGGCGACCCTCTCGCGAGAGTCTCTTCCCGGACGACCCTGGGGTGGACTCGGGTCATGCGGGCGTAATCGAAACGGCACTTTGCCTCTCTGGCCGGGAGGAGTTAGTGCGCATGGAGAATCACCGGCCTCCGACGGTTGCCAATTTGGAGCGGCGCTACCGAGAACAAGGAGAAGTCTTCCTCTTTAGTGAAATGTCTGACACCGGAGCACTTTCGGACGCCAGTGCGGCAACGGTGGAGATCGGATCGCGCATGTGGAGCGACACTACGAGCAGGCTGGCAGCCCTTTTCGTCGAGCTAGCCAGAGCCGACGGTGTGGACAACCCGGGCCAAGCATAAGGGCTTCAGCCGAGTCACAGCACCTCCTGCTCCCGGTACGAGTAAAGGCGGGTCAGATGACGGACGCCCTCGCCCACCAGGCGAGTCCCCTCGTTGAGCTTGCCCGCGATCCGCTTCGGCGTGTCCCTCCGGTTCCTCATCCGAGTCCCTGGGCGCTCTACCATCTCTGCGAGAGTGGTCGGGGTCAGTAGGACGAATGGGTGACCCTCACGCGCAGCAGAGGGAAGTGACCTGGATCAGCGCCATAGTAGGCTGGGTGTGCGCCCGATCCGGATTCAGAAGTACTCTGGAGGCAGTGTTCTATCAGCTAGAGCCTCGCTTTGACCATTCGGTGAAATTTTTGCTTCCGACCGGTGATGTCCTCTTTGTCGGAGGGAATGCTGGCGACAACACCAGCTCGGTGAATTCGGCGAATATCCTGGCGACGACGACGGTCCCTAACGCCAAAGCCGAAATGGAGGATCTCTACCGGTACGCAAACTACCTTGCCAAGAATCTGCCCTTTGTAAACATGCCCAACAGTCCGTTCCAACACACTGTCTATAAGAGCAACCTCAAGGGCCCGCTTCCCCAAGGCATCTTCTACGAGCTCACCCCGCAGGATTACGTTCTCTCGACGTAGCGGTAACCGAGGGCACCGCTCTACGAGCCTCGGCCAGACCGGCTCGGGGCGACTAGGTCTGCCGGATCGCTATCGGATCCACTGTGG
>Ga0307374_10013242_pt1 | contig 11436 bp, 10 predicted proteins | sample OX3MG_FD_202532 | JGI IMG/M metagenome (GOLD analysis project Ga0307374, IMG submission 202532) | Soil microbial communities from Risofladan, Vaasa, Finland - OX-3 | ecosystem: Environmental > Terrestrial > Soil > Coastal area > Acid sulfate soil | place: Finland: Risofladan, Vaasa | collected... | reverse complement strand
TCACCGCGCTCGAACACGCCGATGACCAGACAATCGCCGCGCTGCTGGACCGCCCGGCGGCTAAATGCTTCGAATCGCATGCTGTCGATCCTTGTTTGCTCGCGAACTGTTCGTATAACGTAGCGACCGCTGATGTACTTCGAAGTGTAGCCGAAGGCGGCCATTAGGATGAGGACCGATTGCGGATTCTACAACGCTATCTGCTCAAGGAGATGACCCTCGACTTCGTCGGGGTGACCGTGGTCGCGGCCGCGGTCATGCTGGTCAATACCATCGGGGAGGTGCTGGCGCGCGCCGCGGAGCTGCAGTACCAGAAGACCTTCGTGCTCGAGCTGATCGGTCTGAGCGCTGCGCAGAACGTCGCGCTGCTGCTGCCGGTGGGCATGCTGCTCGGCCTGGTTCTCGCCTTCGGCCGCCTGTATCACGATAGCGAGATGGCGGCCGCCCAGGCCGCCGGCGTCGGTCTGGGCCGGGTGTTCACCGCGGTGTGGCTGCTGGTGATACCGGTGGCCGTGCTCGGGGTGTGGCTCAATTTCTATCTGGGCCCGCGCGCCGCGGTGGCCGAGGAGAACCTGCGCGCCAAGGCGTTGCGCGCCGGCATTCTCGCGCCGCTCGAGCCCGGCCGATTCCGCTCCTTCGGCCACATTGTCGTATATGCGCGCTCCACCGAGCCCAACGGCGACCTGAGCGACGTGTTCGTCGAGCGCACCGAAGGGCAGAGCATTGATACCACGCTGGCGCGCCGGGCGCACTACGCCATCACCGCACAGGGCGAGACCATCACGCTGTACGATGGCGAGCGCGTCGAGGGCGCGCCCGGCAGCAATCACTACCGCATCATGCGCTTCCAGCGCCAGATCATTCCGTTCAACGCGCCTAATACCGGCGCTGCGCGGGGGCGCGTGGATGAGATGAGCACCGCGCAGTTGTTCGGCAGCCGCGATCCGCGGCTGCAGGCCGAGCTGCAGTGGCGCATCGGACTGCCGATCATGACGCTGATATTCGGCGCGCTGGCGGTGCCGCTCGGGCGGCTGCGGCCGCGCCAGGGCCGTTACGCGCACATCTGGCTCGCGATTCTGGCGTTCGCGCTGTATGCGGTGCTGGCGCAGGCCGGCCGCAGCTGGATCGAGCACGGTAATACCCCGATGGCACTGGGACTGTGGTGGGTGCACGCGATCTTCCTGTGCGTGGCCATCGGCGCGCTGCTGCAGCCGCGCGTGGCACGGGCCTGGCGGGCGAGGGCCTGGCGGGCGAGGCGGCCGCGATGAACATGCTGGATCGCTACATCGCGCGTACGCTGCTCGCGGCGGTGGGGCTGACGATGGCGGTGTTGCTGATGCTCGGTTTCCTGTTCACCTTCATCGGCGAGCAATCCAGCGTCGGCACCGGCCACTACGGCATGATCCAGGCGTTGAGCTACTCGGCGATGACGTTGCCGCAGTTCGCGCTCGAGGCGTTCCCGGCCGGCGCCCTGATCGGGGCCTTGCTCGGCATCGGCATCCTCGCACGCAGTCACGAGCTCACCGTGATGCGCGTGTCGGGCATGTCCAAGCTGCGCCTGAGCGTCGCGGTCCTGTTCAGTGCGGCGATCATCATCGCGGTGGCGATGGTGATCGGGGAGTTCCTGGCGCAGCCGCTCGGTCAGCTGGCCGACCAGCACAAGGCGTTCGAGCGCTACGCCAACGTCAGCTTTGCCGGCGGCGGCGGCGCCTGGATCCGCAGCGGCGATACCATCCTGGAGGTGCACGGGCTGTCCAGCTCGGCCGAATTCGCCGGCATGATGGTGTTCAAGCTCACGCCGGACAATCGCCTCGCCTCGGTGGCGCGGGCCGCGCGCGCCAACCCGGTCGGGCCGACCTCCTGGCGGCTGCTCGACTATGCCGAATCGAGCATCGGGCGTGACTCGGTCAGCAGCCGCAATCTGCCGCAGCAACTGCTGGTGACCTCCGCCGGCAGCAATCTGCTGCGCTTCGCGGTCGCGCGGCCCGCACAGCTGGCGCTGCACACCCTCTACCAGGCGATCGTCTACCTGCGCCACAACAACCTTGCCGCCGAACCGTACCTGATCGCCTTCTGGGGGCGCATCGCACGCATGGCCGGGATCCTGGCCGCGTTGCTGTTCGCGCTGCCGTTCGGCTTCGGCTCGATGCGTTCGGCCACGCTGAGCGGCCGCACCACGTTGGGGCTGACGCTCGGGGTGATCTACTTTTTCATGCAACGGCTGGTCGAGAGCGGCGCGCAGGTCTACCGCGTCGATCCGCTGCTGCTCGCCTGGGTGCCGACCGGACTGCTGGCGATTGCAGCCGTGATCCTGATCTGGCGCATCCGCTGACGTATGCCGCGGCTGCTGCGCATCGCAGCCGAGGTGGCGCCGAGCGAGCGCCGCGCGGTGGCGCTGGCATTCGCGTGCAACTTCCTGCTGCTGGGCAGTTATTACATCCTGCGGCCGGTACGCGACACCGCCGCCACCATCGTCGGGGTGGATCAGCTGCAGACGCTGTTCACCGGGACCTTCATCGGCACCCTGATCGCCTCGCCGATCTACACCGCGCTCGCCTCGCGGGTGCGGCTCTCGCGGCTGCTGCCCGGGGTGTTTGGATTCTGGCTTCTCAACACGCTGCTGTTTGCCGCGCTGTTCGCGCTGCTGCCGGCGAGTCGCTGGATCTCCGGGTCCTACTACATCTGGTTCAGCGTGACCAACCTGTTCATGATGTCGGTGTTCTGGAGCCTGATGGTGGACCTGTTCGCCCCGGCCCAGGCGCTGCGATTGTTCGCGCTGATTGCCGCCGGCGGGGAACTCGGGGCGATCGCCGGCCCGATCCTCACACGAGTGCTGGTGGCGAGCATCGGCCTGTCCGGAATGCTGCTGCTGGCCGCAGGCGGATTCGCGCTGGTGATCGTGCTGGTGCAGCTGCTGATCCGTGAGAAGCGGCGGCTGCAGGCTCAGGGGCACGCTGGGCAGGTCTCGAGTCTGGAGCAGGGGTTGCGCGGCAATCTATTCGAAGGCTTCAGCCAGGTGCTGCGCTCCCCGTACGCACGCAGCCAGGCGGCCTTCGTGCTGCTGATGAGCTGGGTCAGCACCGTCGCCTATTTTTTTCAGACCGACCTGGTGGCACGCGCCTTCGGCGCCATCGCCGCACGCGCCCAGGCGATCGCCGACATCGATCTGGCGGTCAATGTCTGCACGGCCCTGATCCTGTTCTTCGGCTTGAGCCGGCTGCTGCGGCGCTTCGGCGTGACCGGCGGCCTCACGCTCAACCCGCTGTTGATGCTGGGCGCATTTCTCGCCCTGGCGCTGGCCCCATCGCTGCTGATGATCCAGGGCATACAGGTGTTGCGGCGGGTGGCGCAGTACGCCATCGCTCGACCCAGCCGCGAGATCTGCTTCACCGTGATGCCGCAAAGCGGCCGCTACAAGACCAAGAACGTCATCGACACGGTGTTCTACCGCTTCGGCGACCTGAGTTCGGCCTGGATGCAGACCGGACTGCGGCTCGCGGGTTTTGGCTTCACCGGCGGTATCGCCGTGGGCCTGGGTGCGGCGGCGCTGTGGGGCGCCGCCGCCGGCTATCTCGGGCGCCGCTACGAAAAGCTGCGCCGCGACGCCGTCTCGAGCGGTGCCGCGGGTTGATTCGCGTTGCTTGTTTCGGCCGCACGTTGGCGTATCTTGCGCTGACAGTGCAGGAGCGCGCATGAATCCTTCCAGCCGGCACGCCGCGGAATCTGCCTCGCCGCTCGCGCGCGTGCTCGAGTCGGTCGCCGCCGTGGAGCCGTCCGAGGTGCGCGCGGTAATCCTGAGCATGCTGTACTTCTTCTTCCTGTTCGGCAGCTACTCGGTGGTCAAGCCGGTGCGCGACACGATGGGCACCGTGTACGGTGTCAGCCATCTGCAGGACCTGTTCACCGCGACGCTGTTCGGCTGCCTGCTGGTCGCGCCGCTGTACTCGATGCTGGCTTCGCGCCTGAAGCTGTCGACCTTCCTGCCGTGGGTGTATGTATTCGTCGGTCTGACGGTGCTCGGTTTCTATGCGCTGTTCGTCGGCGGCCGCGTGCCGAGCCGCTGGATCGCGGCGGTGTTCTACGTCTGGGTGAGCACCTTCAACATGCTCATCATCTCGGTGTTCTGGACTTTCATGTCCGACACCTTTTCGCGCACTCAGGCCAAGCGGCTGTTCGGATTCGTCGCCGCCGGCGGCACGGTGGGCGGTATCGTGGGGCCCGCGATCGCGACGCTGCTGGCCAAGTCCATCGGCAACTACAACCTGATGTTGATCTCGGCGGTCGGTTTCATCGTGACCGCGGTGATGGTGAGGTTGCTGGCGCACGAGAAGCAGCGCATGCGCGCGGCCGGGGTCGAGGCGCAGCACACCACGCTCGAGCATCGGCTCGGCAGCGGCAATCCATTCGCCGGTTTCAGCCTGCTGCTGCGCTCACGCTACCTGCTGCTGCTGGCGCTGTTCCTGCTGCTGATGACCTGGATCTCCACCGTGGTCTACTTCCAGCTCGGCGAGCTGATCACCCGGGCTTTCACCAATCATGCCGCGCGCACCCAGGCCTATGCGCTGATCGACCTGGCGGTCAACAGCATCGCCGTGTTGGTACAGCTGTTCGGTACCGGCCGACTCATCTCGCGCTTCGGCGTCACTGCCGGGTTGCTGCTCAACCCGGTCATCATGGTGATCGCCTTCCTCGGGCTGGCCTTCTCCCCGGTGCTGCTGGTGCTCGGCGGCATCCAGGTCGTGCGTCGCGTGGCCGAGTACGCGGTCGCCAAGCCCTCGCGCGAGATGCTGTTCACGGTGGTTGACCAGGAAAGCCGCTACAAGGCCAAGAACGTCATCGACACGGTCGTCTACCGCTTCGGCGATGTCAGCGCGGCCTGGATCAGTTCCGCGATCCTGCCGCACGGGGTCGGCGTGCTGGCCGTGTTCGGCGCGCTGGTGTCGGTGGTGTGGTTCCCGATCGCCTACCTGCTCGGCAAGCGCTACGAGCACGCACGCAGCGGCGAGCTGCCCGGACCGGCCGCGCAGGCTGCCGAGGCGGTGCGCGCCGCCAACTGAGCGGCGTGTCGCCCGACCCGGCGTGTCGCTCAGCGCCAATCGCTGCCACGCGCCCGCGCTTCGGCCTGCGCGTCGAGCGGGGCGCCGCTGATGCGCTGCCTGACGGCCTGCATCAGCACCGGCGGGGACGCGGACGCCGCGGACGCCGCCATGCGCACGCCTGCGACGCTGCCGTCAGGGACGCTCCCGGTGCCGGTGCCGGTGCCGATCAGGGTCCACACGCGCCACTGGCCCGCAGCGTGGCATGCCAGGCCGGCGAGGGCGTGGTCGTCGCTGACCGAGAAGGTGCGGCAATAGTTGCCGCTCTTGGCCTTGAAGCTCATCCCTACATGCACCTGGCTGCCGGGCACGGGGCTGGCGGCGAGCTGATTATCGAGGGCCTGCGCCAGCACCCCACGCGCCACCAGCGCGCCGTCATGATAGACGGTCAACGGCTCGGTGCTGATCAGCCGCTCGGCCAGCATGCCCATCAGCAGTCCGCCGATCAGGCTCGCGGCAATGGCGAGCCGATGCGACTGCAAGAAATGATGGTGCTCAGTGCGGCGCTTGCGCTCGGCGCGTACACGCGCCAGATCGATGATCTGTGCGGTGGTGCCGCTCGGTGCGGCCCCGCGGCCGGTCTGCAATAGCCGTTGCGGCAGCGGTTCATGCAGTGCCCCGTCGAAGCGGGTGCGCTTGCGCGCGCGCAGTGCCCGGTAATGCGCCACGCGCCTGGCGACGCGCACGTCGTGCAAAATGGCCTGTTCGATTCGCACGCGTTCGGCCCCCTCGAGTTCTCCGTCGATATAGGCGGCCAACAGCTCGTCCGGAATATTCATGCGGGTATCCCCCGGCTCCAGCCACTCCTGCGGCGCTCGCGGCCCGCGCGAGGCGGCCCGGCAGCGTCTCCCCTAGCGGATCATCGGCACCCCGGCGGCTGCGGGTCAAGGGGTTCGTGACATCTGCAAGTTGGATGCGGCAATGCAAGGAGCGCAGGAATCGCCCGACGCCAGTGAGCGCGCGGCATGAGTCGCCTCCCGGGAGCGCTGCGGCGCCCAGGTGCGCGGCTTTGAGCCCGGCGATGCGGTGTTCGCGATGCTCGATCGGGATCACGGCGGCGCCGGCGGCGTGGGCCACCTGGCGATCCAGCTGGCCAAGGCTCGCGGCGCGCTGGTGTCCACCACCGTCTCGGCGGATGACGTGTCGTTTGCGCGCGAGCTGGGCGCCGATCACGTCGTCGACTACCGCAATGAGCGCTTCGAGCAGCACGTGCGCAATGTCGACCTGGTCTTCGACCTCGTCGACGGCGATACGCAGGAGCGCTCCTGGAATGTGCTCAACCGTGGCGGCAGCCTGGTCTCGACGCTCAAGACCCCCTCGGCGGAGAAGGCGGCCATGCTCGGCGCGCATGCCGGGCACTACCTGGCGCAGCATGCGCTCGAGAGCGGGCACCCGCGCGGCAAGATCGTGGTGCAGATGTCGGCATAACCGCCGCGGCAGTCGGTCAGCGCTGCGGGCGCATGATGTGGGTGTTGCGCTCGCGCAGCCAGGCGATCACCCCGGCCACGCTCGCGAAGCTGTAGCGCGCTACGGATTGCTCCTGGGAGCCCACGCGGATCGAGTGACCGCTGAGCGCGTTGACGACCTCGAAGGCATCCTCATCGGTGCTGTCGTCGCTGACGAATACGGGGGTACGGCCGGCAAACGGCGGCTCGCGCATGAAGGCCTCGATGGCGTCGCGCACCGAGCAGTGTGCAGGCGCGAGCTCCAGGGCACATTTGCCAGGCCATAGCCGGTAGCGCGGACCCAGTGCCGCGGCCGCCTGGTGCATGATCTCGTGGGCCTGTCCCTCGAGCCCCGGCGCGTTGCGATAATGCAACGCGAGTGCCGCGCCCTTGTCCTCCAGCAGCAGCCCGCGATGCCGCTGCACCCAGTCCTGCAGCGCCAGGCGGATCGGCGTCAGCACCGAAGTGTCGACCGCCGCGCTGCTGAGGCGGCCCTGGTAGTCGCGCCGCTCGAAGCCATGCAGACCGGCGGCGGGGAATACCCCCGGTGCGAACAGCCGGTCGAGCGTCTCGATGCTGCGGCCACTGATCAGCGCCAGGGCGCCTTCCTCATGTAGCGCGGCCAGCTGCAGCGTATTGCGCAGCGCCGCCGGCACGCGCACCCCGTCTGGCAGCGCGGCGGTCTCCAGCAGGGTGCCGTCCACGTCGAGAAACAGCGCGATGCCCTGTTCTGGAACGAATGCTGCTCGCAATGTCATGAGCCATTGTAACTTCTCAATAAGTCAGGGCGAAGCCCCGAGATAAGCGCTGGCGCGCTGGCGGACGATCTCAGGGGCGGGATGAGGTGGGTAAGGGAGACCCGGTCGATCAGGTAGTCCCAGAAGGAGACGCCGAGCTTTCGGCAGGTCTTTTTCAGGCTGGCGAAGGTATCGCGGCAGGTGCGTCCCAGGTCGCTGCGCGTGCCGCCGCTGACTTTGCGCTTTTTGACGTAGTCGCGGATATCGGTCTCGCTGCCGTTGGTGTGCAAGGGCACTTCGGCGATTCGGCTCGCATCGGGTTGTAGCCGGTACGCTTTCAGATCGGCGTACAGTTCCCAGATCTGGCTGCGCACGTGCTGCACGGCCGCGTGCTGCAAATCGTTCATCGGGATCAGTTTGTGCACCAGCCGCTCGGTGTGGATCCAGCACAGACCGTGCGCAAGAATCGCGAACTGGCCCACCCCGTCGCTGACGATCGCCAGGGCGGGATTGAAGTCTTCCTTGAGTGCTGGCCCTGAAGGGCCGGCGGCAGTTGCCCGACCAGAGTTGTGCCATCCGGGGTCTCCCAGACCTGCAACCGATAACGGGTGTTGTGCGCCGGAATTCCCGGGCTGGATGCGGTCCTATGTGGCGACCTTATTTCCACCCGGTTGTATCTTGTCGACGGCAGCCCCGGCGCCGGCAAAACCACGTTCGCGCTTCAATATCTGCTCGAGGGCGTGCGGTCAGGGGAGCGCTGTCTCTATGTGACGTTATCGGAGACGCGGGAGGAACTTGTCTCCAGCGCCGCAACACATGGTTGGTCTTTAGACGGGATCGACGTGTTCGAGTCGATCGCCGAAGCACATGGCCGGATCCGTTGCAGCCGGTAGTGGTGAACACGAAGCTTTCCTCCTTGCCGTCGTTCCAACCCCAGCGCTTGCTCCACGGCGAGGCCGAAGCGGTGCTTGCGGCGACCCGGTTGATCGGTGGCGACGATGTCCGGGACCGTGTGAGTAGCCGCGCCAAGGGCCAGAGCCTCGTCATAGTTTCCCATGGCGGCCGTGTTCAGGTAAGTGAGCAGCCACACGACCGTGGCGGTCGGGAATCCGGCCAGTCTTTGTTGCAGGTTCTGTCCGATGGCACGCAAAAGCGCTGGACGAGCCTGGGTCGCACCGTGCAGCAGGTCGGCAGTCGGGAAAAGGCTGTCCGACCCAGTCGTCTGAGGGGGATATAGGTGCTCCCACAGATTCCGCCCGGTCGCGCATTACGTAGCGACCTTGGCCACATCCTACGTTTGGTGGCTCCTCCAACCCGCTAATGCCACTTGTCCGCGAAAATTCCAGCGCGGCACGCGCGGAAAATTTTAACACTGTGTTAACGCGGAGCGACGTAGTGTGCCGCGCGTGGACCGATTCTGAAGGTATCACGCCACGAGCGATGTCACCGCCGAGTCGCTTTGCGGGCGCGCCGCTCCAGCAAGTAAGAAGTTGTAGAGCCTCGCGATCTTTAGATCACGACTCGCAGTCCGGAAATCAGCGCCGGGTCGACACACGGGCGACCACGGGTGATTGAGATTGGATTGCACTGCGGATTGTAGGCCTGGGCGATTGTCAATTATCGCGCGGAGCGCTGATGGATGCGATTTACCTCTTGATCTTGGGCGGCCTGTACGTTGCGACGCATCTGGTCGTGATCGCGGTCCGCCGCCTCGGAGGCACGGAGTGAGGATTGTGTACGTCGTGAGCGGATTACTTGCACTGGGCTTGTTCGTGTACCTGCTCTACGCGATGCTCGAGCCGGAGAAGTTCTGATGACATCCGCCTCGCTGGCGCTGGACGCCGTGTTCCTGCTGGGGGTCCTGCTGTGCGTGAAGCCTCTGGGCCTCTACATTGCCCACGTGATGGAAGGCCGGCCCATCTGGCCGCTGCGCGTGGGTGGCTCCACAGAGCGGAGGATCTATCGGATCTGCGGCATCGATCCAGCCAAGGAGATGGGCTGGAAGCAATACACGATCGCACTGCTGATCTTCAACGGCATCGGCGCATTCGCCGTGTACGCCCTGCAGCGCCTGCAGCTGTGGCTGCCGCTCAATCCCCAGCACTTCTCGAATGTCTCGCCCGACTCCTCGTTCAACACTGCGGTGAGTTTCGTCACCAATACCAACTGGCAGGGCTATTCCGGCGAATCGACGATGAGTTATCTGACCCAAATGGCGGGCCTTGCCGTGCAGAATTTTCTCTCTTCTGCGACCGGCATCGTCGTGGCGATCGCATTGATCCGCGGCTTTGCCCGGCACGATGCGAAGTCGGTCGGCAACTTCTGGGTAGACATGACGCGCTCGACGCTCTACATCCTGCTGCCGCTATCGTTCGTGCTGGCGCTGGTCCTGGTCTCGCAAGGCGTGGTGCAGAATTTCAGCGCCTACAAGGACGTGACGACGATCGAGCGGGTTACCTATCGGCAGCCGAAGGTCGATGCCGCTGGTAACGCGGTGAAGAACGCTTTAGGCAATCCAGTGATGGAAAACTCTACGACGCAGGCGCAGACCTTGCCGATGGGACCGGTGGCCTCGCAGGAGGCGATCAAGGAGCTGGGCACCAATGGCGGCGGCTTCATGAACGCCAACTCGGCGCATCCCTATGAGAACCCCACGGAGCTGTCGAATTTACTGGAAATGCTGGCACTCGTCGTCATTCCGGCCGCGCTGACCTACACGTTCGGGCGAATGGTCGGCGATACGCGCCAGGGTTGGGCCATCTTTGCAGCGATGGTGATTCTGTTCGTCTCGTTACTCTCGATTGCGACTTTCAATGAGCAGCGGGGAAATCCGCGCCTCGCGACGCTGGGCGTGGATCAGGCAGCGAGCGCGCAGCAGCCCGGCGGCAACATGGAAGGCAAGGAGGCGCGTTTCGGCATTGCCGCGTCGGCGCTATTCGCGACGGTCACGACGAGTACCTCCTGCGGCGCCGTGAACTCGATGCATGACTCGTTCACGCCGCTGGGGGGCTTCGTACCGCTATTCAACATGATGCTAGGGGAGGTGGTGTTCGGTGGCGTCGGCGCGGGGCTTTACTCGATGCTGATCTTCGCCATCCTCGGGGTATTCATTGCGGGACTCATGATCGGGCGCACACCGGAGTACCTGGGCAAGAAGATCGAGTCGTTCGAGATGAAGATGAGCTCGATCGCGATCCTGGTGATGCCGTTCCTCGTGCTGGTGGGTACGGCCGTTGCGGTGAGCATGAGCGCCGGCCAGGCCGGCGTGGCGAATTCGGGTGCGCATGGCTTCTCCGAGATCTTGTACGGCTTCACCTCGGCTGCCAACAACAACGGCAGCGCGTTGGCAGGACTGTCTGCGGATACGCCGTTCTACAACACTGCGCTCGGATTGGTGATGTGGCTCGGACGTTACTGGCCGATCGTGGCGGTGCTCGCGATCGCGGGTTCCCTCGCGGCCAAGAAGCGTGTGCCGGTGACTGCAGGCACGATGCCCACGCACGGGATGACCTTCGTGGTGCTCCTGATCGGCACGGTGCTGCTCGTGGGAGCGCTCACCTTCGTGCCCGCGCTGGCACTCGGACCGATCGTCGAGCACCTGATTCTGTGGGGCACTTGACATGACCGCCCTGACACGTGGCTCGGGGGCGGCGGCATCCTCCTCGGCGCCCGCGTATACCCCGATCCCCGGGGTCAAGCACAAGCTCTCCATGTTCGATCGGACGCTGCTGGGTCCGGCGCTCGCAGATGCGTTTCGCAAGCTCGACCCGCGCATTCAATGGCGCAACCCGGTAATGTTCGTCGTCTACGTCGGCAGCATCCTGACGACGGTGCTTTGGGCACAGGCGCTCGGCGGGCACGGCGAGTCGCCGTCGTGGTTCATCGGGAACGTCGCGATCTGGCTGTGGTTCACCGTGCTGTTCGCCAACTTCGCGGAGGCACTCGCGGAAGGGCGCGGCAAGGCCCAGGCGGCCTCCCTGCGGGGCCTGAAGCAGGCCGTCGTGGCGAAGAAGCTCGCAAATGCGCAGGATCGCTCGCGCCATTCGCGCGTGCGCGCCGATCAGCTCCGCACCGGCGACTTGGTGCTCGTGGAGACCGGAGACTATGTTCCGGGCGATGGGGAGGTGCTCGAGGGCGCGGCTTCCGTGGACGAGAGCT
>Ga0307374_10013241_pt1 | contig 11436 bp, 12 predicted proteins | sample OX3MG_FD_202532 | JGI IMG/M metagenome (GOLD analysis project Ga0307374, IMG submission 202532) | Soil microbial communities from Risofladan, Vaasa, Finland - OX-3 | ecosystem: Environmental > Terrestrial > Soil > Coastal area > Acid sulfate soil | place: Finland: Risofladan, Vaasa | collected... | reverse complement strand
TAGTACACGCCGTCACCGTGGTGCGCATCAATGTCTACGTACGCGACAGTTTTCATTCCAATCAAATTAATTGCCTTTGAGATCGCAACCGCCGCGTCGTTAAAGACGCAAAAGCCGCCTGCCCGCTCCCGCCTTGCGTGATGCAATCCACCTATCGGGTTGAAAAAGTGGTCAGTCTTTTTTTCAATAATCTGATTCATTCCAAAGAGAGTCGTCCCCACGGTGTACAGCGACGCCTCGTAGACACCAGGAAAGGCTGGCGTGTCCCCGTAATCCAGAAATCCTTCGCCTATTCTTGATTTTTCTTTGACAAATTCGACGTATTCCTTCGTGTGGAATAGAAGTAGATCTTCTTCAGTAGCGGCGACCGGCTTTGCCATGCGTACTGATCTTGGTCGCTCTGTTACTAATTTTCCAAGAGCTTTCGCAAATGAATCTGTCCGGGAGTTGTTCATCGGATGGCCTGCCGGGAAAGAATAGCGTTCTGACTCGTAGCCCCAAGCTATCTCCAGCTTGCAGTCGTTAGATCTTCGCGTTAACACTAAATACTCGCTTCCAATAGTCTAGTGGAAGAAGAGCACCAATGGCGACCTTTGCACGAGTAAAGCTTACCAGTACAAACCTCACAGGTTTGGAAGACGTTTGCCGGGAAATAAAGGGCATTACTGAAAAGACCGGCGTAAAGGTCAAGGGTCCGCAGCCGCTCCCTACAAAGAAATTGCAGATATCTACGATGAAATCCCCCAACGGCGACGGCACAAAGACCTGGGACAAGTGGGAGATGAGGATTCACAGACGTTTGATCGATCTTGACGCCGACGACCGGACTATGAGACAACTGATGCGCCTTCGCGTGCCCGAAGACGTCTTCATCGAAGTAAACCTCTCTCAAAAGTAGTTTTAATTTTCCGTTCGATAAAACCGAATTTCCTTCAGGATTATCGAAGTAAACCTCGGTACAAAGTAAATTTCCTTCAGAAATCTTTCGATAAATAAATTTGGAAAAGCCCTTGTGGATTTTTCCAACGCTGTTTTTAGGCGCGCTATTTCTTGGAGGACAGCCACCACTCGAGATATTCGCTGTGCTGGTCCCTCTTTTTTCTGGACTCGTCTGACTCTTTACGCAATTTGTCTCGGATGTTGACGAGCTCGTCCTTCGTAACGTACAGGCCGCAGCCCTTGCATGCGTACCTTTTGGTTTGAGTGTCGAAAAACAGCGAAGCCCCGCATTCCGGGCAGGATTGTTCTGGCATCGCAACTCTAATTTGCCATTCAAACGGGTTTAAACCTTTCCAGCCATTATTCGGAGATGATCTCGTCTCCAACATTCACTTCACCGATCTGTAATACGCTCGCGTACACTCCTGTGAACCCGCCGTGGTTTCGCGTAATGTTTTCTTGGATCTTTGGAGTCGCCTTGGCGGTCTTTGGGTCAAGAGTCGGTATGGAACACCGGGAGTTTCTCTTGAGGATCTTTATCTTTGCGTTGCCGATGATCAGTGTCTTGCCTACCAGTCCGTCTTCATAGAATGGTCTTTGATCTTCCCATTCGGCGTAGATGTTCGCGCGAAACCTCTCAGGATCTAAATCTTCAACTGATTCCGTCTCCAGTTGCCTCACGGTGCTAAGACCTATCAGGGACACTGGCTTTGAATCGAAATTTCCCTTTTCGTCGAACTTCAAACTGACTTTGAGAGAGTATTTTTTCGTGAGATGAGATGTCATCTCTTGCGCGCTCAGTCTATTTTCATTTGAGAAAAACTCCAGTCTTTTGAGGTCATTTTGGGGGTACTTTGGTTCGAAAAGTAGCAACTCCGGAACCTGCCTTGCGGTGATCCAGCCCCACGGAAACTTTGTTTCATTTTTTCTGCTTTCGTCCATGAATGCGTAGTACCTGTCTCCAATCATTCCGCTTTTCTCGAGTCTAGTCTTCTCAAGATCTTCACCTCTCATGCTCTTGACTGGATATCTTCTGAGTCTTGCGACCCTGCCCAAGCTAATTCCGGGGTGAACTCTCAAATCATCTCTGCAATCCCGCAACTAGTTCGTAGAAAACCCGACGATTGTTGAGACGGCGGCAAAATTCCAAAAACATCTATTGAAATCCGGGAAAACTAGTAAAATTAGCTCTGAAGGGCTCGTTCATTAAGATACCACAACAGTTTGGCCGGTTCAATTGTTTATGAGTTCTTCTCTTGGCGAACCCCTTGAAACGAACTGTTCGAGCTTTACTGAGCTTTTTTCCAGCTCTGAATTGGAGACACTTGAAACTAGACATTAGCTGCCGTCACCCCTCCCCCCAGGGGGGTCCCCTATTGTTTTCAATGGATAATTGTATGAAAACAATTGAGTTTTACAATTCATGTATTAGCCGTCATACATTGATCGCGCTTATAACTGCTCAGTAAATTGAATGATTGACTGACTGATTGATTGACTGATTGATTGACTGATTGATTTCATGCAATTCTAGTGCCAGCTTTTTTTAGGACATCTACGAAACAAAGATGCTGGGTTCCCAACTTAACTTCGAACTAGGAACAGAGTGAGAGTGCGAATCTCATAGGAATACCAAAGCGCCGGTGATATTCGATTCACTCTGGATTTGACACCAAGAGATTACAGAAAGCCACTCAATAGGTGACTACAGAGGGGAACATTGTAGTCACCAAAAGTCGAACGCACAAGTCACATTAAGCGAACGACACATTTTCTTCATCGGGTAATCTGCTGTCTAGGATCAACTTTAGGCAACCCTAACTCTCTGAAATCTTCCAGAAATAGTAGTTTGACATCGAATGGATGCCTTCCGATCTCCTTTCTGAGGTCTTCCTCTCTTTTCGCAAAAACAGCCGCGGTGCTCATCATTTTTGCAACGCTTAGAACATAGCAATCAGCCAGAGAGATCGCTCGGGAACATTTGTAATGACCGGCTTCCATGTCAAGATCATCCGAAGAAAGGACGGAGACATAATTTGTTTTGAGCAATGTCGACGTTAGCTCCCTAGCCAGCTGCTCCCCTTTTCTCCTGCAGAGCATGTAGAACAGTTCTGAAATCGCTAGTCTGCTGCAATAGACACTCCTGTTCCTGGGAGGCAAAATGTGCGACCTAACTACTTCGCCCAGGTCTTCACCAAGAAAGTGCGCCAAGAGGACGCCCGAATGTACTGATAGCTTGTCAGGCATTCTTGCTTTGCGTGGCTTTTCTTTCAAGAGTTAACCTCTCCTTCCGCTTCATGTTCTCCAGATCTTCCCAGACACCCTTTTCTCCTGACAAGCTTCCGTAGAGGGAAGCAAACTTTGTTCGTGCTTCCTCCAAACCCTTTGCCTCCTCCAATGACGTTTTTATCGCTTCATCAAAACTTACTTTTCTCCCCAGTCTTGCCTGCAAGTTAGATGCGTACCTCACGAGCTCTCTCTTTGTTTCTTCGTCAACCTGCACGGTCGTCATCCGTAGTTTCAACTGTTTCTATAGTTTCTATAGCATATAACGATTTTTGCGGTACCGTTATTCGAAGAATTTTCAAGAGATTGCCAAACGTCGCCAACAGCCAAGAAACCCATCTCATTTTGCAAAAAGATCTCTTAGCCGAGAATATTGGAGACTACTCTTCCTTCCGATCTTCGATCGCGAGTGAATGAAAGCAATATCGACGCTTTGAGTGAAGAGTGTTACGCTGCACTTTGTGAAGCGTTAGCTGAACTTCCAGCGAATGCTCTTGCTTCAAATGCAAAGCGTGATTCTCAATTCAGTCTAGGGACGTGGATAAATTTCCAGAATTGGTCTAGCGAAGAGCCTCTAACTGGCGGGATAAATCCTCACTGGCAGATCACACTATTGAGTATAAAGTTCGACAAACAGGATAAGCCTAGTCTGTTGTTTGACGGTGGTTGCTGGATAAGTGCTGAGCAGTTACAGAAGTTCAAAGAGGCTTGGACTCGAAGGGCTAGTAAATTATTGGGAGATTCGTCTTACAAGAAGACGTTTGTTTGCCATTGGCATTATGGAGCTAGCTATGGAAAACTGCGCAAGAGGCTAGCATACCAATTTCGCTACGCGTCGATGGATGCTAATCGGGTCTGCAAGGATGGATTTTACTGGCAAGCAATTACAAAGATGCAAGCTGACAAATTGAAGCTTGCCAATAAGGGCTTGAATAACGACGATCCCAGCTATGCCGCTATTGGTTTCAAGAAAGGCAAGTATTGGCTTCGGACTGAACTCCTGTTATCAGAGATTGATAAAATCGAGTTTTTGCGTCTAATTCAGCGTCCTAGAAAAAAGAAGAATGTGCGTCCATATGGTTGGCTAGCTAACCGTTCAATTAAGAAATGTGAAAAGTCTCTCGGCGTTGTTTCAATTAAGAGAACAGTTGTTCAATCTGAATTAAACAGAATGTATTGCACCGCGAATGTAAAGGGCGCTGGTCATGTCGGGCTAGTTCCGTGTGGTTGTTTGCTTGAACGAAGTGATCATCTTCTAGATTGGGATGGTGTTAGAGAAATTGCCGCTGTCATTCTTGTAAGAGAAAAGCAAGCCTTTGCTGCGCTGAGATCTTGGGATGATATTTCAAGATGAGGTTTCTGTTTTATGACTCTGTGCTATTGTTCCTTTGATGTGTGTAATTTGCACGCTAAGGAAGATTGTAAGCAGTTATGTTGTGAATGCTCTAAAATGGGTTGTTCTCGCGCTTTCAATGGTCTGTTAATCGGTGGCGGTGATTCGTTCATCCTTTATGGGTTTGGTGAAAACCGTTGGCGTGGAGGGCATCGCGAGGTTAGGGTGTGGAAGGGTGTTTGACTATGGATTTGAGGAACGTGGCCGTGACAGGCGATATCGTTTCTTGAAGGAGCACTATCTTGGTCTGTCAGATCTAGCGACTTGGTTGTTAAATGCGTCCTTCTGCGATTAGGGCTGCGCTTTGGTATAGGTCTTGATTGCTTGCGTTAAATTCGTGTTTCACTTGTACTTTCAAGTGGTGTAGAGAATAGAGCCTCCATTTAATTGGTACGAAGGCATCTTTTTGAGTGCGTTTTGCAGACTCTATTTCGAAACCAACCATCAGGTGATGCGCGTTTGCGGTGATCTTTGAGTTCTCAGAGGGCTGAAGATAGAATGCTCGAAGGGATGAATCTGCGTTGGATATATTGTAAGTCTTGCATTCAAGATATGTGATTCGGTCTTTGAAATGAATCTCGAGGTCTGGGTATCCAACTGCCTTGTGGTCTCCTTTTCTGGTTCGTGGCGTTCCTGCTGAGACGCCGATACTGTTCAACGCGCTTCTTACAAAAGGCTCTATTTGATTCCCTACTTCATTGGGTCGTTTTGTGAAAATGCCTTCTTTGAAAGCGGTTTCGGTAGCCTTTTGCAAGCCTTCGGTCAGTTTGCTAAGAAGCAAAACGTCATCAGGGTCATTCTTGTCGAAGGGAATAATGGAATAGCCAGTTGTCGCCTTTATGACAACATTAAGGGAAACATCTTTGATTGGTTCGAGGAATTTCTTAATTGTGGATTCTAGTGTTTTCAAATATTTCTCATTGTCATGAGTGTCGCGCTTGTCTGAGGGCAAGTCAGAACACCTCAATGGAAGAGTTGATTCGTGTAATGGTCTCATCAATGTATCCTTTGTCAATGTCGAAACCTACAAAGGAAACACCAAGCCGCAGGGAAGCTATCGCGGAAGAACCGATTCCTAAGAATGGGTCGAGAGCGAGGAAATTTTGGTGTAGTCCATGAAGCTTCATGCACATTTCTGGTAGTTTAATTGGAAAGGTTGCTGGGTGAGGTCGCTCTGTTCTACTCTTGATGGTCTCGTAGGGAATAAACCATGTATTCCCTCGATCTCTTTTGTCTTCCTTTGCCACCTTCCACCTACCAATATTCGACTTGTCTTGGTAAGGAACGCCTATGGCAAGTTTGTTCAATTTAACATCTCCGAATTTGGTAAAATGGAAAATATATTCGTGGCAGTCGTTTAGAAATCTGTTGCTAACAATTGGTTTGAAATGGCCTACTGATATGTCACCTCTGATATTTTCATAGTTTCCAACATCAGATCTGTTAATTGAGATTGATTTAATCCAATGTATGACGTTTTGAAGTGCGAAGTGTTTTTTGATTACCTGAGCCACGTCCCAAGCAATCCATTGATCTTTGGGCGTATTTCCGATGTTCAGGAAGAACGAACCATCATCTCGCAAGACTCGCTTTACTGCTTCTGCTGTGTCTTGCATCCAAGAGAGATATTTTTCGCGAGGAAGGTCATCCTTGTGAGTTCCGTAATGTATGCCGATGTTGTAAGGCGGGGAAGTGACAGCAACATCTACGGAATTTTCTGTCATGTTCGACTTCATACCCTTGATGCAATCTTGAAGATAAAGGGTAATGGAGTTGGCTCTACTTCCATTAATCACTCTGTATGGAAGTTTGATGTCTTGGTTCTGTTGCATTGGGCGAATCGAACTTGCGTCTATGGATTATAAAAGATCACGCAGTTAGCGAAATGGGAATGAACTTGGATGTAGTTCACTCTGGTTGGGGCCATGTTGCTTAATGGTGATGTCCAGATGTCGGCAGCTGTAAGCTCAAGCCTGATCCTGTAGCTGCCGAAGTCTTCAAAGTTCCTGCTAAATTACGCCGGGAAGCCCAAGACAGATTGAGTTGAGTAGATGAAGGCTCCCTCTGTTCCTTGCGATGGCAGTTGGACGAACCCGAACAGTGTATCAGTTAGTGCAACACCTGTACAGCCATGCGCGGTAGGATCTGGTGTTGAGGGTGTAGGTTGTGTTGGTGGAGCAGCAAACGAACCGGCCAATGCTACTGGCGAGCTGCCGGAGAACATTACCCTCAAAGTTGGTTGCCCTAATATTGATCCACTCATCCATGTCCCTGTTACTGCTTCATTGGATGGTAACGCTATATTCTCTGGATTGTATACCTGGCTCATGGTAAATATTCCAAGAAATGTTCCTCCACTAACAGTAGAAGATGGGACAGATGTCACAGATAGCTTAAAGGTTCCACACGCTACTACCTGTGGTGCACTCCCAACAGAGCTTGCTGCTGCCTGGCTGATCATCCAGTTTCCATTGACAGTGATATAGCTAGAGCTTGCACTGACTGCGGGTTGAAACCCTAGCATGAGTACTAAAATAAGAGCTACACCGCATGTCAATAATCCAAATACCTTCTTCTTCCTTAACGTATGAGTTAAGGGCATACTGCTGCTCGAAATGAGAGCCATATACTAGGGATTAACCTTATTGCGGTATAAAGCCGATATTTCCGTTTTGCAGAAATTGTGGGCATGAATTGATTGTGTAACGGAGTCCGATATATTCAGGTGCGTTGCCACGGAGAAGCATGACTCGGGAGATTACACGTGGAGTAGATATTCTTCTAGTCCTTCTTGGCCAGTCTTAGGCGTAACGGTTAGCATTCGCAAAATTACAATTTACCTTGGCGAGTTGCGCCACGAGCGAAACGTTTCGTACCACAATGCAATCAGGGAGACCGCGCCTATTACAATAGCAAAGAAATCAAGTTCGATCAAATTCTTGGACGGAACAACAACAATGGCAAGGTATGCAAAGAGGATTGAAATCATGATCGCGTACGTGAAAAGCCTTGGAATTATCAGAGAACCAACTGTAAAGAACGGCTGCAAGACATCGACCTTTACCTCCTTGAGCAACATGAAGCTCCCGTCTTCATTGCGCTTGAGAAGACCCATAGCTTCCAATTTGTCAAGGTGGTACTTTGCGAGCGTCGGGCTGGAGAGGTTGAGTTCCTTCTGTATCTCCCTGATTCCTATCGAATCAGTACTACTGTTTCGGAGAATGTGCATGTAGACTCGGAGCGTATTCCCTTTCAGCGAAAATCGCGGATCGTCCTTGGCCGATTTGGGAGCGGAACTAGCTGGACGAGATTCCTCGCCATTTGGAATAGTCAAAAGATTTCACTTTATCTCTATCATCAACAGGGATTCAAGCGATTTCTCTAATATCAATGCTGGCACAAAAAACTCTTTCCATGACGATGATAAGAATCCAATGATTATCGAATATGGATTTGGGATACGAACACGAAAACCATTGTTCACGCGTTCAGCCTTCGTGTATAACGATTTTTTCTTTGCTGCAAAAGTGCTCTATTATGGATTCTAGACTCCTAAGACTAGTCACGAAAAGAGTGAAACGAGCATATGGAAGAATACGACCTCATAAAGTGCATAGACAAGGCGCTTGACCAGTTCGGATCGAGCGTTAAGAACGCTATTTTCTGGAAGATGTCCTTACTCCACAGATCCAACACGAGCGAAGTAGTTTCTGATCCTGCGGTATTGTCAGGGGTCATCGAAGAGATGTTCAGCGACAGCGCCCCGGAAATTGAAAAATCAATCGTCAAAGAGATAAGAAAAGTCTTCGACTTGTCGTTTGAAGAAGCTAGCAGCTTGGTAGTTGCGGTCAGCGCTGCCAGGCAACAAGTGATCGGAACAGTTTCAAGCGTTTCGTGACTCGAAATCAAAGAAGTTTCGAAGCGAGCCTTAACCGAGCGCAGTTTCTCCTGAAATGCGCTCGAAAACAAATATTCATAGATCAGCTGGCGGCACATCGCAGGACAGTCAGTTTATCGCGAAGCAATTGCTCGCCAGATGGAATCTCAGTTACATGGACTAGATACTATCACATTTGGCTCGTTTAATCCGCAAGCTACCATTACCACAGGATTCCGAGTACAGATTTCAGACACTGATGCAAAAAGTGTTGTTCACTAGATGTAGCGTTGCTGAACAAGGGTTTTTTCCTCTAGAAAAAAATGCTCCATTAAGAACGCTGCCCTCCCCAAGAGTTTCATCGGAAAAGTGAATTCAAACAAATGAGCATATCACGTAAATCAATGACGGGAGGCATAGTCGGCGTAATAGTCGCTATTGGCCTCATAGTAGCAGGGATGTATGCATTCGGCGGCGGTGGCTTTCTCGGAGGCACTCACAGCAGTACTAGCCTAATCACCACCACGAGTGGAGGCAGTTCGAGTACCACGGGTACTGGCACGACTGCTGTAGGGAGTTCATCCAGCAGCACCACGAGTGGAAGCGGGATATTGGGAAGCACCGGAACTTTGCAGATAAGCATGATTGACCCACCAAACGTGCCAGCAAACGTCGTCGCCGTGTACGTAAACTACAGTTCAATCCAAGTGCACGTATCAAATGCAGGAAACCAGTCTGGCTGGTACAATGTAACCTCCAGCGGGACGATCAATCTGATGAAGATCGTCAGTAACAGCAAGGTCCTGGCATCTGCGACACTTCCAAACGGAACATACAACATCGTGAGGTTCAACGTAACTTCGGCAGTTGTTACAGTCAACAGCACATCAGGCGTACTAACAAACCACACAGCGAATGTTCCTAGCGGCATGGTGCAGGCAACAATAACTGGTGGAGTCAACGTGCAGGCAAATACGACTTCAGCACTGCTCATCGATATCAGCCCGAGAGTCACAGGTGCAAATGGTTCATACATACTCGTGCCATCAGCAACTGCGCATCCTCAAACACCAGTCGGTAACGGATCGACTACGACTGTTACGCAGTCCTCACACACTTCAGTCTCGGTAAGCACAACCTCTCATACTGCGTCAACTTCAGCGTAATTCAGAAATCGTTGGGGCGATTGAAAGTATTCAATCGCTCTACGCCCCTCTTTTTTCTTATGATTTGTAACATGATTGTCGATTTTTTCCAATTTTGCAAGCAGTTTTAGGCAGGCGATAAAAATAAAATCGGCAGATTATCCTGCTCGTTGGAGAATCCAATTGCGCTCAACATCATCGTGGTGCCTTTCATCGGTTTCGACGTATTGAGGCAATTGTCGCAGCTCCCATCGTCGTCCTGTTGTCAGGTAGCAACGCCCTAAGAATCTCGATATCCCTCTGAAGTCTTTCTTCATTTGAAGTGTAAGGAGCGAAGATGGTGGAGACCAGGCAACTTGTTGAAACTGAGAACACGGTGAACACACGTGGCCTTCAATCCGGTGCGAATTTTTGGATTTCGCCCTCGGTTCCAAAATGTGGTGCACTGAACATCAATGTACTTCTCATTACAGATCCTTTGTTTCGCGCGCTATTCCCTTGCTCGCCAAAGCGGGCGGAAGCGTTTCGTAATCCTCTCTTGGGTTGGAGATGATTACTTTATCCCCACAGTCTAGATTCATGTTATCAAGCCAGTGCTCTGATACGAAAAGGTCCGGCGCGCGTTCCGTATACAGAGACCGCGTAGCTATCTCTCTGTTTTCAGTCCCTTTCAAAATGAGCTTATCCTGGATGATTGTGTTCCGGGTTTGTTTGCGGTTAATCGCGTGAACTTCGATAACGTTAGAAGAGGCGCCAGCGAGATTGAGCAGTTTAGGCTCTGAACTGAAAGCAACAAACAATTGACGAAGTATTCCAAACTTCTTTTCCACTTCTTTCTCCCTACGTGCAAACAGCTCTATCCTCTCCGACTTTGGAGAATTGAAATCACTCTCTTTGAGCGATCCAAGTATCCCACTTGGATAGATTGTTCTCTCTTCATCGGCCTCGTCAAGGAGGCCAGGTATCCTAAGTATTCGCTTCGCTAATGGCTTAGTGGAAGAAACTTCGTTCAGCGATCGTTCTGCAGGCTGCTTCAATCCAGACTCCACTCCATATAGGCCGTTCTCCTGAGAGTATTTTCACACATTGATCGTCGCTTGCTCATCCAACAAAGTTCCGAATGTACAATCTTGTCTCGTATTCCTGCCAAATTAATTTTATGGACTCCATTTTAGGATACGAAAATCTCCTTCTGGCATGGAGCAAGCTCTGTCAGAAAGGGTTCTCTCAGGTTGTCGTGGATTCTCACGGCAAGACCCGTCTCAGAAGTAATTCGATCTGCGTTCGGTTGGGGATCGGCTGCACCCAACTCAAGAATGCGCGGGGTCTTCCCTGATCGCTCAGATCAACGATGTCCGTTCAATGATGCAACCTTAGGGCTCGCGGGCAAGCCGCCTGAAAAGACAGTAATACAGGGAAAGTGGATTCATTCTGATATAGGCGATCGTCGACGGAAGCCAGTTTCAATTGAATCACCAAGGAGTTACTTTGAAGGTTTTGGAGGCCGTGCGCCGCTGATGACACCTCTCGAGATCGACTTCCTGAGTCAGCGGCATGTGTCTCCTCCGTCTTCCACGACGAGCTTCGCTCCGTAAGAAATTCGTCTTTCATCAGAACATTTGCGTCTTCCTATTTCGTTGAATTGCAATTACACGAGAAATGCATCAGGCAAATACTACTACGATAGTTCAAGCGTACATCATCAGTCCTTTCTGCTCGAGTGTGACGTGAAGGTTGTTCACCGCGCGATAGACATCTGCCTCCGTCCTTCCGCCGGTGCACACAAGCTTGCCCGA
>Ga0307374_10013240_pt1 | contig 11438 bp, 7 predicted proteins | sample OX3MG_FD_202532 | JGI IMG/M metagenome (GOLD analysis project Ga0307374, IMG submission 202532) | Soil microbial communities from Risofladan, Vaasa, Finland - OX-3 | ecosystem: Environmental > Terrestrial > Soil > Coastal area > Acid sulfate soil | place: Finland: Risofladan, Vaasa | collected... | reverse complement strand
CGCGCCCCAAACGAGCACCCTCGACTACACAGGTGAGGCGTACCCACCCGGAGCGAGCGCGCGGAGCATTCCAGGATAAGAATCAGGCGGGCCTGATTCTTATCCTGGAATGCTTTGAGGGGCCTGCCGCGTTAGGCTATCCGCGCACCAGCATATCCGCCTGCTGGGCCAGCGTAACCGCGGTCTGGGATACCACTTTGTTGGCTGAATCGACTACGATGGCGACGTAATAATCACCTCGGTGGAAGACGACGGTTACCCTATAGGAAGGGCTACCCTGATATTGGTATTGGTAGGCGAAGGCGAAGCTCTCGTCGCCGATCCCCATCGCGGCGGTGTCTATGACATGGTAGGTCGCTTGCGTGCTCGCATCGCTTCGTAGGCGCGTCGAGAAGAGATCAAAGAGGACTTTGGCGCCGCCGGCGCTCTTATGGATATTCAGGCTCTCCTGCACATACGTCTCATTATCCTCAAAGGTCTGCACGACCCCATAGAGCCGGTCGCTATGCCGCACGCTGACAAGGCTAACCTTGCTGTCGATCGCGTACCGCGCGTTATCGCGGAACACGACCCCGGTGGAGGGCTGCATGACATATCGCGGCGAGAGGGTGCGGGCCAGCAGGGCGCTGGTGGAGGGAATGGTGGTGGGGTCAAGGGCGGAGCCGGCCGGCACGGCGGGGAGGGCGACTACCGCGAAGGACTTCACCACGGCCGAGATATAGGTAAAGCTAAGACCCACCAAATCAAAAGCGTTCGGGAGGGTCACCGCCGTCCACGGGACCATGACCTGACCGTCCATCAGGAACCGGTAGTCATTGGCCCGCACTTCCAGGCGATACATATGGAAACCGGGAGTTGGATCAAGCGCGGCGCCTGGAACATAATAGGCGCGGTCCGCCGACCAATACAGATCGGCCACCTTCGTGGCCGTGCTCTCGCCGGCGAACGCATCGTATCCGGCCAGCAGCCCTGACCGCTGCTGCACGATAGACCGGCGGACGAAGAGATCGAACGCGGCCTGCTTGGGCTTGGTGGAGATGCCCAGTTGAATGTCGGCCTCCACCGCGAAGTCCTTCAGGCCGTGGAGCATGAACGGAGCGAATGCTCCATTGTCGCCGGCGCCGTCAAAAGTCAACCTTCCCTGTGAGGCGGAGAAACCTCGGTAGACATTCCAGTCATCCAGGCCGGCTGCCCAGTCGGCTTGGTACAGCGGGGCGGCGGCCGCGGTCGCCGCGGGCGCTCGGCGCGTGTCCAAGGCCCCTAGCGTGCCACCCAAAGCAACCAGCATCGCGGCGACAATTCGAGTCTTCATATTCTGACCATCCCTTCCCGCGGGTATGCGCGGTATGCTATCCTCGGCGCTCCGCGTCACCTCTGGTGATTGTTCGAGCCTTAATCGTTCGTCACTTACCTCTAGCACAGCTTGGCCCAAATAGCCTGGCGGTTCCGTAGGGAAGCGTACGCCAACCTGTACTAGCCGGCACAAGCGGCCGCGCCTTGAAACGTGCCCTGGCCCGCGCTCAATGTCTTGCCGTCCGCGCTCAATGTCCCCTGATCGTCGGTCGCGATCTGGCCTGGAGCGCTATAGGAGAGGGTGACAGCCGTGCCGTTCACGGTGCCGCTGATCGTGTATGCCAGCCCGTTGAATTGCATGGCGCCGGACAGCGTGGCGCCGCTCTGGCTGAAGGTAGCCTGGCTCGTGCCCTGCCCGATCTGGCTGGTAGGAGAGGCGGTAAAGTTCCAACTTCCGCTGACATTCCAGGCTTGGCAGGGAGTCGTGCCGCCCGAGCCACTACCGCCCGAGCCACTACCGCCCGAGCCACTACCGCCCGAGCCAGCGCCCCCGGAACCCCCACTAGCCGAGCTCCCGCTGCCCGAACTCCCGCCGCTCGTGACGGGCGGCGTGCCGCAACGAGCAACCCCCACCATCACCCCATCACCACCCACGATCGAGTGTGCGTCGCCGGAAATCATCCCGGTATAGGTGCTGCTTACCTGACCCGGCGCGGTGAGGTTGAGGCTCACCGAGGGACCTTGCACCGAACCCGAAAGAGTAAAGGTGGTGCCGGACAGTTCGAGGGTACCGCTGAGCGCGGCGCCGCTTTGCTGGAGCGTCGCCTGGCCGGTACCCGCTCCGAAGGTGGCGTAGCTGGCGGCGGTAAAAGTCCAGGCGCCCGCGAGGTTATAGGAGCTACAGCTCACCACTGGGCCAGTGGCCAGTCCTGGGATCGCCACCCGCACCCGTGCCGAGTGGTCGGGGCCGTAGGTCTCCGTGGCCACCACGGCTAGTAGGTGATCGGTTGCCACGTAGGCACGGGTGCTATCACCGGAGTAGGCAACGTCGTGCGGCGTATTGATAGCGCGCAGGGAGGTATCGGCGGTCACTGGCCGCAACGCCGGCAGGGCAATCGGCTGGATGCCGCCGCCCACGAAACCGCCGGTTATCACCACATACCCAGGCGTGGTGCTAGGGGACTGATGGATGGCCGCGAAGGATGGCGCCCAGATCATAGCCTGACGGCCGTTGGGGGCAATTGCCAGCCCCGTGTAGGCGGGCACGAACGGTAGGGAAAGGCTGGCCTCAATCCTGCCGGTCGCCAGGGATACCGCGCGCAGCCCGTTCCACAGCACATAGAGCGTACCGCCGTCGGGGCTCAGGGCAAGGCTACCGGTCTGGGGAGTCAAACTGGTCCCTGGAGGAAGCTGGAAGGTGCGTTTCATGTGCCCGCCCACGAACTCACCCACCGCGGCGTGGGCGCCCTGCACATCAAGGATGTACAGCGCCCGTGAGGACCAGGTGACCGCCGTGGCCCATGCGACCGTTTCAAGGGTAGTGCCGCGCTGGGTGTCGAGGAACGTGGCGCCGCGGGCGCCAAGCACCGCCAGAATCCGCCCGTCGAGCGAGAGAGACAGGGCATGACCGGCGTCCTCCCGCATGCCGATGGCCCGAGGCGCGGTGGCGCCGGTGAGATCAAACACATCGACATCCTGTCGTAGGCGATTGAGGACATAGAGAAATCGGTTGTCCGACGACAGCGTGAGCGCCGACATATCCATGTTGAGCGGTACGATCCCGAAAGGGGTCAGGCCGGGGAGGTTGAGCGAGGCAGTCAGGGTGCCCCGCTGCTGGTCAATCACGTCGAGCGTACGAGCGGTGGAGGTGCCGACGAAGGCGTAGCTGTCGCCCAGGACCGCCACACTACTGCCGAAGGGGTCGCCGAGACTCACACTGGCGATCATCCGGACGGCCGGCGAGGCAGCGCCCGCGTCCGGTGGGCGGGGAATAAGGGTCAGGAGCAGTAAGGCCGCGATGAGGAGGTACCGCGCGCGATGGGTTGATCCATAATGGCGCATGAGAGGTTTCCTTCCATACTGGTGAATTGTCACCCTTCTTCAACCAAGATAGCCTCGATCAGCGTGCGCAACTGGCCGCGGCCCGGCTCCAGGAGGCCCGCGTCCGCCAGAGCGCTCAGAGCCCGTCGATGATAGAGGACCGCCGGCGGGGTGCGGGCGGGCGGAGCGCGGCCCGATGCCGCGACCGTCCCATCAGCCCATTTGACGTGATTCAGAGGGACCGGCAGTGCGTCCAGATCATGCCGCGTCTCCCGACCGCCGGCCGCCCGGAACTCGACGGCCACGCCCATCGCGTACCCAAGCCGGCGGCAGGCTCGCACCACGCGGGGGGAAGCGCCGGCCAATTGGGCGCTCAGAGCGGCGAAGGTGGCTGGTAGCTCGGCCCCTCTCACGGCGTCCTCCCCAAGAAGGGCTGGGGTCGGTGTACCAGGCCGGCTAGCCGCTACCCGGACCAGGCCGGCAGACAACGTTTGCCTCATGGCCGCCCGCGTATTTGGCGGTGCCTCCAGGTCGTCGATCACCATGTAGGGCAGGCCATGGAGGAGATAGTCCCCGATCCTCAGCGCCTCGGCGGGTGGTAAACCCTCCCAAGGCGACCGGCCCGCTCCGAAGCCCCCGCCATACAATAGAGCCTGACCCGCCACTGCCAGCACCGCGGCGGCGGCAAGCGGATAGGCCGGCGCCTCGGCGCCCCACAGCCCCGCATAGATGAGGGGGACCGAATGAAGATGCACAAGCTGATCCAGTTGGTCATCTTGACCCTGCCATCCGGCGAGCGACAGCGCGAGCAGATGAGGCGGATAAGCGGTGCTCGCCCGCGTGAACGCGAACGCCTCGGCTCGCGACACCACGGCCTGCCGGCGGGCGGTCCAGTTCCGTTCGCATACGTCGGTCGACCCAGCGCTATCGGTCATTGCGGTCTCCGCCTGTCATTTGGGAGAGGGATGCCACTGTCGTACTCCTCCTCCATGGCCGGTTCATGGGGCGCGCGGCCAAGTGGTACGCTGCATTGAGCAGTAGTCTAGGCCGCGGCCATTACCCGGCCATTACCGCTCGTACGGATTTTTCCCGCGCGGCAATCGTTCGTATACCGCCCTTTACCAGCGACCCATCTTTCAGGAGATACCGATGGTAGTGATGGAGATGCCTGGCCTGGGCGGAAAATCAGGTGAGCGTATAGTGTCGGTTCGTGCCCAACCAGCTCCGAGCGTGACCGTGTCGCCTTTGAGGGTCCGGACGCTGGGTGATTTTGCTGTCTGGCGGGGAGACGAGCGGATTCCGGCGACTGCCTGGTCGCGCCGGAAGGTCGTAGCGCTCTTCACCTGCCTGCTGGGTTCGCCTGGCTACCGACTGCACCGGGAATCCGTAATCGAGGCGCTCTGGCCCGAAGCCGGCGCGGACGCGGGCGCGAACAACCTGCGGGTAACCGTGCATCGGCTGCGTGGAGTGCTGAACGGCCAACGAGCCGAGCCCGGCTATCTCCGCGCGACCGGGGACGTGCTGGCCCTGGCGCCATTCGGAGACCATCCGCCGAGCCCGAGCGCGGCGGAGCATTGGTTGGACGCGGCGGCCTTTGACCGCGCCGCCACGACCGCGCTGGCTAGCCGCGACCTTACGGTCTGCGGGTTGGCCCGCGGGCTCTATACTGGGGACTACCTGCCCGATGCGCTCTACGACGACTTGATCGCCACTCGCCGCGAGGAATTGCGGCAGCAATATCTCACGCTGCTGGTGCTGGGCGCCCGACTGAGCCTCGATCAGGAAGGCGCGAGGGAAAGCGAGGATTGGCTGGCAGCCGTGATGGCGCGGGATCGCTGCCATGAGTGGGCGGCCCGCGGCCTGATGCGGTTGTATGCCCTGGATGGGCGCCAACGCGAGGCGTTGCAACTGTACCAAACCCTCGCTCGGACCATCGAAACAGAGCTTGGTCAGGCGCCCGGCGCCAGGACCAGGGCGCTGGCGGAGGCCATTCGAGAAGGGCGGCTGGGCCAGGAATCATCTCTTGGGGAAACAGCGTCATCATCGAGCCTCTCCAGGGAGGCGACGGTGACCGTCGCCAGTCTGCCCGGCAACCTGCCGGCGCCATTAAACACCATGGTTGGCCGAGTACGGGAAGTGGCCGAGATACTTACCGTGTTTCCGCGTCATCGATTGGTGACTCTCGTGGGCTCCGGCGGCGTCGGTAAGAGCCGTCTGGCGCTCGCCGCGGCAAGCAGCCTGGCGGCGCGCTACCCTGACGGAGCCTGGCTGGTGGAATTCGCCAGTCTGGCGGGGAGCAGCGAGCCGGGTACACCGCTTCTTGGGCAGGCCGTATCCACGGCCCTCGGAGTACGGGAGGAGGCGACGCGGCCCATCCTGGCCACCCTGGTAGAGTATCTGGCGACACGCCGGTTGCTTCTCGTGTTGGACAACTGCGAGCATGTGATCGCGGCGGCCGCGAATCTGGCTCAGGCGTTGCTGCGCGCCTGTCCGGGGCTGAACATCCTGGCTAGCAGCCGTGAGCGCCTTGAGGTGGAGGGAGAGGTAGGCTACCTCGTACCGCCGCTGGCCGTGCCTACTCACCCTGGACCGGATCGGCAATCACTGGCCATGGAGGATATAGGCGCCGCTGAGTCCGTGATCCTGTTCCTGGAAAGGGCACGTGAGCGACGGCCCGGATTTGTTCTTACCGCGGAGAACGCCCATGCGGTGGCGAGGATCTGCCGTCAACTGGAAGGACTGCCGCTAGCCCTTGAACTGGCGGCGGCGCGGCTCAGCGTCCTGCCGATCGCCCAAATCGAGGCGCGCCTCGACGACTGCTGCCGGCTGTTGAGTGGCGGCCCTCGAACTGGGTCAACTCGACAACAATCATTGCAGGGGGCTCTGGATTGGAGCTATGGCCTGTTGGCCGAGCCTGAGCAGGCGGTTTTCCGGCGCCTGGCGGTTTTTGCCGGCGGCTGCACGCTGCGGGCGGTGGAAGCGGTGTGCGCTGGGGACAGCGTTGAGGCATGGACCGCCCTCGACCTGGTAAGCGGATTGGTCCATAAATCGCTGCTAACCCAGGTGGAGACCGAGGGAGAGGCGCGCTACCGCCTGCTCGAACCAGTGCGGCAGTATGCCCTGGAGCGGTTGACGGAGGCCGGCGAGGAAATCGGGGTACGCGAACGGCATCTCACCTGGTGTCTCGACCTGGCCGCGCGGGCCGAGCCCATGCTCCTGGGATCGGAGCAGGCGATCTGGCTCACCCGCCTGGAAACCGAGCATGACAATCTGCGGGCGGCGCTCACCTGGTGCATCCAGTGGCGCTCGTCCGTCGCGGTTCAGTTGGCGGGGCCGCTCTGGCGCTTCTGGTGGATGCGCGGCCATGCCGGAGACGGGCGCCGCCGGCTGGACGCCGCCCTGGCCTGCGACGGGGCGCCTGACGCGGCGCGTGCCACTGCCCTGAATGGGGCGGGCGCCCTCGCGTACTACCAGGGCGATTACGAGCGTGCGCAAGTGCTCTATGAAAGCAGTCTCGCCCTGCGGAGGGAGTTGGGGGATACGCGGGGTGTCGCCAGCACTCTTGGCAATCTGGGCGTGGTGGCGGACGACCAAGCGGATTATGAGCGGGCATGGGCACTCTACGAGGAAAGCCTCGGGCTGCGCCGGGAACTGGAAGATCAGTGGGGGATCGCCATCATGCTGAATAATCTGGGGAACCTGGCGCGGCAACGGGCCGACTATGCGCGGGCCTTGATATTGCTTGAGGAGAGCCTTGCCTTGCGCCGGGTTCTGGGCGATACCTGGGGGATCTCAAACGCGCTCGGCAATCTGGGACATGTGGTCTATGACCTGGGGGACTATCCGCGGGCCGGATTTCTCCAGGAAGAAAGCCTGGCCCTGAAGCGCGAACTCGGGGACACCCCCGGCATCGCGAACGCCATCAGTAGCCTTGGCCATGTGGCGAGACAACTGGGAGACTCCGCGCGCGCCCAGTCGCTACTCACGGAGAGTTTGAGTCTGTATCGTGAGTTGGGAGAGCAACGCGGCATCGCCGAAAGCATGGAAGGGCTGGCCGCGGGCGCCTTTGGCCACGGGGCCGCCGAGCGCGCTGTCCGCTTGCTCGGTTTCACCGACATGCTGCGGACGACCATCAAGGCACCCCTCCATGCCAACGAGCGTCCCGCCTACGAGCGCGTACTCGCCGACGCGCGCGCGGCCCTCCCCGGCGAAGCCTTCGCCGCCGCGTGGGCCGCTGGTCAGGGGATGTCCCTGGAGCAGGCATTCGCCGCCGCCGGAGATGGGTCCGCCGGCTGACTGGAGGACAGGGGCGCTACGGACGAGCTTCCTGGCCGCCCAACCACTCCTCGCAGCGGTCCAACCACTCCAGGGTGGCCCGCGTGCGTGCGATTCGCGCCTCCCGCAGCAACGCCAGGAAAACATCGTCGAGCTGATCGCCCGCCGGTACCTCCTCGGCCTCCAGGACGCGAAGAAAGTCCGTGAAGAGCACCCGCTGCCGGGCGATCAATCCAGCGGTGCGGGTGGGATCGAGGCGTTGGGCCAGGTAGAGCTTGAGGGGAAAGTCCAGCAGGACGTCGCGAGGGCGGGCCACCGGTTCATCCAGCCACGCCAGGACGGCCGCGTGGCCGGATTCGGTGATCTGGAACATATGGCGAGGCGGGTGAGCCTCCTGAGCTTGCTCCTCGCCCACGATGAGTCCATCCTTCTCCAGACGAGTCAGGAGCGCGTAGAGGTGGCTGGCGCCCAGATGGATGGTGTTGCCCAGAGGAGTGGAAGGCGCGAAGGCGCGGATCAGGTCGTAGCCATGGCGCGGGCCGTCGACCAGCAGGCCGAGCAGCGCGTACCTCGCCGGTCCCGCGGCATCCACGGGGCGCCGCATCAACGGCATGGGGCCGGATCGCGCGCGGTCAAGGTCAGGGTGATCACGGCGTGAATGTACCGAGGGAAGCGACCCCGCGTCAAAGGTGGCTGAGCACGCCGTACGTCCGCTGGCGGATTGCCCTTGGTGACGCTACCTTTAGAGTGCTAGAAGTTCGGCTTTGAGGGGTTCAGGCGAGAGAGAGGCTGGAGCGTGTTCGGCGGACGGGACGAGCAAGCCAGGCCGGTCGGGGCACGCGGCAGCATGGCGCTCATGCTCCAGGTCTTCCTCATCAACCGAGGTATCTTGACGCTCATAAGTTTGCTGACGAGTAAACTGTTCTACGACGTGCCAGGACGAGATCATGGACTCCTTGCGCTCTGGCATCGGTGGGATGTCCTCTGGTTTGTTCAGATCGCGGATCACGGCTACACCTGGTCCGCGCCTCCGATTCAGTCCGATGTCGCGTTTTTTCCCCTCTTTCCGTTTGCCATGCATGTGCTTTCGCTGATCTCCCCATTTTCGGCCTACGGCGCCGGATTGCTCATCGCCAACCTGAGCTTCGCCGCGACCCTCTATTTCTTTCACCGCTTGCTGCTCCGAGATTTCGAGGCCGCCGTGGCCGAGCGGGCGGTGTATTACCTCGGCCTGTTCCCAACCGCGTTGTTCTTCTATGCATCCTACTCGGAAGCCCTGTACTTGCTCTGCTGCATCGGCTGTATCTACGCCCTGCGGCTTCGCCGGTGGTGGGTGGCCGGAGTCTGCGGGATGGGCGCGGCCCTAACGCGTCAGCTTGGCCTGTTGCTGGTCGTCCCTTTTGCGATGGAGGCCCTGGAATACTACCGCCACCGACCCAGGGACGAGTTCGAGCGGTACAGTCCCTGGCTGGCGTTATCGCTGGCGCCCGCCGGCCTGATCGCCTACATGGTCTATCTTCAGGCCCGGTTCGGCGATGCGTTTCTCTTTCTACGCGCGCAGGCCGCCTGGCATCGCGGGCTCGCCCTCCCTTGGGAAGGGATAGCCCTGGACATGAGCCGGATCGTCCATCTACCAGGACATTTCTCGGCCCACACACAGGGAGCGCTTGAGGCCACATCGTGGTTGGATATTTCGTTCCTGGGTCTGTTCCTCATCTTGATCGGGCTCGGAGTCCGATGGTTGCCGCGCTCCTACTCGGTCTATGGCGGCGCGTGCATGGTAGCGATCCTGGTGGCGCCCGCGACCGGCCAGGGCCAGCCTCTGGCGCTGCTCTCCATTTCACGCTTCGAGCTTACTATTTTTCCGCCCTTTATCGTCCTGGCATTGCTGGGTCGATCCCCGGTCGTGGACCGGGTGGTGCAAGCGATCTCGGTCAGCCTCTTGGTGCTGTTCACCATTCTCTTTGTGCGGGGTCGATGGGTCGCCTGATTCCACTCCTCGCGCGGTGGGAGGCGATTGATCGGCGCGCGCTGCCCGCGCGCTTTCCTCGCCGACTCGGCCTCGTTCTAGGCTGCCTTCTACTCCTGATAGTGGCCGGGGCCGTGATCCGTGATATCGTCTATCTGCGTTCGCAGCCTGGGCTCATCCCCAACGACGATGTATTCGCCTACGAATGTTATGCCCGCGCTTTCTGGCAAGGAGCGCACGCGCTTCAGGACGCGCCGCTCATGCATTTCTGCGGCGACCCTCGGTGGCGATTCTGGACAGCGCCCCCGGTAGCCTTCCATACCCTTCCGCGCGAATATCCCGCCCCGGCCCTGGTGGTATTTTCCCTCCCCCTCCTCTGGCCCTTCGCCGCCTATCCGATCACCTACATGGCGCTGCTCGGGCTCCTCGTCCTGGGCGTGACGGGCTATTTTATCAAGAGACGCCTGCTGCTCTCCGCCGCGGCATTTGCCCTCTATGTCGGCATCGGGGGTTGGGCCACCGCGCTGGAACGCTTTGATCTGGCGCCTGGCGTCCTCGTCGTGGCGGCGCTCATCCTGGCCGAGCGCTCACGCTTTACGCGGGCGTACCTGATGCTGGCCGCCGCCGCGGTGCTCAAGGTGTATCCAGGCTTCGTGGCGGCGGTGCTGGCGGCGCGGCAGTGGCGCCAGGACGGCACGCCCCCCCGCCGCGAGTTAGCTGGATTCGTCCTCGCCTCCCTGGCCGCCGCGCTGCCCTTCGCGATCCTCAACCCTCTTGGTTTCCTCGGCCCCTTGAACTACGATGGGATGCGTCCACCCCAGATTGAATCCATCCCTGGCTCGCTCCTCTGGCTCAGTGGGAAGCTTGGCGTGCCGGTGCGGGTGAAACTGACCTACCATTCGGTCAACGTCGTGGGCCAAATGGCGGAACCGGTATCCTGGCTTGCCACCGGTCTGTTCATCGCGGGCGTGGTTCTGGTCTGCCGGCGGGCCTGGCGTGGCACGATTGGGTTGCCGCGATTATGTGTCCTCGTCCTTCTAGTCATGCTCAGCACCAGTAAGATCCTCAGCCCACAGTACCTCCTCTGGCTGTTCCCGGTGGCGGCCTACGCCGAGGGTCTGCGGGCGCGTTGGCTGCTGGTCGCGGGTCTGACCCTGATGATCTTCCCCTACGGCTACCGCCTGGACCCCAGCCTGGTCAGGCTGCCGGACCATCCGCTGTTCATGACCGGCATTCTGGCCCGCAACGCCGTACTGGTCGTGCTGACTCTCACGTATCTCTTGAGACCGGAGCATGCCCAGGCCGCGGGCCCGGCCAGAATACGTCCGGCTCTGGCTGGCGAGCACGGCATCGACCCGCAGGACGAAGGTGTCCCACGAAAAAGTATCGCGGTAGGCGGGCTCACGCAGGAATAACGGCGAGTGGGGATCGGTATTCAGGTATTCGTGGAAAACCGCCCCGCTCCGAAACTCCAGCCGCAAACGCTCGGCCATGCGGCCGCACATGCCCGGTGCTCCATGCAGGCACCCATCGGCGAGACCGATGTAATCGAAAAGCAGCCAGGAGCCGCCATTTTGATAATCGCCGGCGAAAAAGTGCGTGACAAAAGATCGCGGCGATAGCGCGCTTCCCTGGGCGTCCGTCACCACCTTGAAGCCGCTCCTGAAGGACGGTTGGCTGTGTAGAGTCCGGGCCACCACCGTTGTACTCAAGATTGGCTGATGGAACAGCCATAAGGCGAGGAAGTCGCCAACCAAGCCACTGATATCGTGGTAGCCCAACCGGCGGCTAAAGCGGAGATAGCCGCCGGGGCCGTCGGCCAGCGCGCGATAGCCGGCGCACGCGGCCCCTACCTCGGGGC